>JABAOG010002701.1_pt1 | contig 21098 bp, 19 predicted proteins | sample 7062131 | NCBI WGS metagenome assembly JABAOG01 (sample SAMN14538629, study PRJNA623070) | marine sediment metagenome | biome: marine biome [ENVO:00000428]; feature: marine pelagic biome [ENVO:01000023]; material: deep marine sediment [ENVO:00002113] | place: India: Arabian Sea | collected...
CAAGCACTACTACTCCCGTGAGTCGGTCGGCATCGCCGCCGGGATGTTCATCACCGCCGTTCACTACATGGGACTGGCGACGCTGACCCACACGCCGAGCCCGATGGCCTTCCTCTCGAAGTTGCTCGGCCGCCCGGCCAACGAACGCCCCTTCGTGCTGTTTCCCGTCGGATTCCCCACCGAGGATGCCGCCGTTCCCCGACTCGTGCGGAAGTCGCTCGACGAGATCTCGATCTTCACATGAGAACTCATCGGATCGACGATTCCGGCGACGAACGCCTCGCCGACTTCGTCGATCTTCGGGATGGGGAGCTCCGCCGCCGGTCGGGGTCGTTCCTGGCCGAAGGAGCGCTGCTCGTCGAGCGGCTGCTCGCCTCCGGCGCCGACGTGCGGTCCGTGCTGGTGACGCCTTCGATGTTTGCCAGGATGGAACCGGTGCTGGCCGGCCACGACCTCGACGTGCTCGTGACGCCCGTTGAGCTGATCGCCGACACGACCGGCTTTGCGTTTCATCGCGGCATCATCGCCTGTGCCGCCCGCCCTCCGGAATTGGACGCACGCGACCTGCTGAGCCGGAGCACAACGGTCGCCGCGCTCGAGGGGATCAACGATCACGACAACCTCGGAGCGATATTCCGCAGCGCCTTGGCTCTGGGTATCGACGGAATCCTGCTCGATCCCACCTCGGCGGATCCCCTGTACCGCCGGTCGGTACGCGTGTCCATGGGAGCGACGTTCGATCTTGCCTACGCGCGGTCCGCGGCCGGCCTCGTGCCCGCTCTGACCGACGCCGGCTTCATCTCGCTGGCGTTGACCCCGGATCCCGTTGCGCCCACACTGGACTCGCTCGAGTTCAGTTCGGTGCAGCGAGTGGCACTGCTACTCGGGGCCGAAGGCGAGGGACTCGACGACAGAACGCTGCAGACTGCCACGCATCGCCTGCGCATACCGATCCGGGACGGCGCCGATTCGCTCAACGTCGGTCATGCGGCGGCGATCACCTTCTATGAGATTGCCCGGGTGCGGGCAGGGTCCCCGAGCGCAGCCTGCCGCTAGCCGCTCGACGGCGGCCAGACCGGGTTGGAGCAATCCTCGAACGAGTCGGCGAGGTCGTTGCTCGCCCCGCCCCCGAAGGTCACCACCTCCGTCGCGCGATCCTCAACCACACAGAACCAGGTGCCGGTCTCGCTTGGGGTCGTCAGCAGTATTCGATCCTCGTCGGCCAGGAATCCCACCGTTCCGGCGGTCTCGACGGTTGTTCCGTCCACGTAGGAGACGCTGGGCTCTCGGGCGGTGAGGTCCGGCACGGACAACCCGGAGTAGGTTTCGTCGCCCGTGTAGAACAATCGTGCGGCGATCAGGACGTTGTTCAGATTCGTCTTGGCTCGATCGTCGGCCAGTACGTTGCCGGGGATGATCAGGCCCTCATCGGGAGGCGCGATGGCGACTGCGCCGCCCAGATTGTTGATCCTCACGGCCGCGGTCACGGTGACGAATGCATCACCGTTGTCGGCGGTGGCTTCCATCTCGAACGCCAAGACGAGGCCGGCGGCATCGATCCACACGTCGGTCGAGCCCTCGAACCCGCCCTCGAGTCCCAGCTGCGCGGCCAGTTGCTCTGCGACCAGGGGCGCCGGGAAGATCGGCGGTCCGGTGAAGTGGGAGGCCGCGCGGCCGGCGACCGTCTCGTCGGCCACATAGTCGAACTCCTGTGCCGATTCCGAGATGGCCTGGTGTATGGCGTCGAGCCAGATCACGTCCTCCACGGACTCGTCGAGGGTCACGAAGGGACCGAGGCCGGATCGAGAGAGCACGGTCCCATCCTCGAGGAAGTAGATCTCGCCGGTGGTGGTCTCTCCGAACGAAGTGATCTCACCGTTGACCCGGGTGCGGCGAGGATCGAGAGTGTGGGCGGCGTTGGCGATCGAACCGATGTCGCCCGAAGCTCCTCCTCCCTGGAACGAGTAGGTGTAGGCGGTCGTGCTCGTGAAGGCATCGACAGCAGCGATCTCGAACACATCGGGATCGGCTACCACGACCAGATCCTTCGAACTGCCGCAAGCGGCGAGAACGAGGACCAGCGAGGTCACGGACAGGAGGAAGCGCATTCGGTACATGGGGGAGCAGCGAAGTGTAGGCGTCAGTGCGTCGCTTGCGGAAGTTCGAGAAGCTGGAGGACGTTGCCATCGGGGTCCTCGAATGTGGCGATCCATCCTCCCCACGCCTCCTGTTCTGGACGGCGGAGAACCTGCACGCCGGCATGTTCCAGGTCTGCGACCCGGGCGTGGATGTCGGGGACCGAGAAGTTGATCATGATGCGCAACGGATCGGCGGTGCGACCTCTGATCCCGTCGTGGATGCCGATGGTCAACCGAAAGCCGTCGTGGGTGAAGGCAATGTGTCCGCGGCGGCTGCTCGCCGGGCGGAGTCCGAGCGTGTGCTCGTAGAAGGCGGCCATCTCATCGAACCTCACGGTCGAGGTCCAGATGATGATGCCCGCCGGCACAGGGGTCACGTCAGTGTTCGGGTTCATCCTGGTGCAGATCGACTCCGAGCGACTCGGCAAGCGTCCGCAATTGCCACTCGAGGACCTCGACCCTCCGTTCGAGATCACCTGCAGAATCCGGCGACGGCAGCGACCCGGGAGTGCTCGCCTCCGTGATGAGGGTGGCGAACCGGTGCTCCTTCTGGCCGGGTTCACGGGCGAGTCGTTCGACGAGGGGCTCGGCACGGCTCATCAAATCGTCCAGGATCGAATCGATGTCGGGAGCCCGGCCGGGGGCGAAGTACCGTTCGGTGCGTGCCCGCAGTTCACCCGGCGTCTGGGGTCCACGCAGCAGGAGCACGGCCATCACTGCGGTCTGGTCCGGGTCGATCTCATACCCATCGGCGGCCCGATGCAGGTACTTGGTGGTCCTTCCACCGCTTGCCCGCGTGAACCCGATGAGACCTCTGGCATCGAGCGAACGCAGCGTTTGCTCGACGAGTGTCTCGTCGTAATCCACCACCGGGCTGCGATTGGTCTTCTGGTTGCAGGCCGCGATCAGTGCGTTGACGGTCATCGGGTAGTACTCGGGTGTGGTCCGTTCCTTCTCGATGAGACATCCGAGCACCCGGGCTTCTTCTGCGGTCAGTTGCTCCATTCCCACAGGGTAGGCGACGGCAGCTACCGGAGCCGTCTGCCGTGTGGCGGGACCGCGACCGCGCCGAGATCGAGCGAAGCGCCGGTGTCAACAGTGATCTGTTGAATGTGAATCCGAAGGAAGCCGACGCCTACGTCGATTCGGGGGTCCGCCAGTTCACTCTCGGTGTCGGGGGTCCCGATTTCGATCTCGCCGCCGTGCCGCAGTGGCTTGCGTGGCGTGATCGCACGAACGAGCGTCTCGGCCGGTAGGTGGACCGGCATCGGGTAACGTAGCCGTCCACCAGTTCGATGGAGGATGGGTGCCGACGCCACACATATCAGCCGAGCCCGGCGACTTCGCCGAGGCAATACTCTTGCCCGGGGATCCGCTGCGCGCCGCGTACATCGCAGAGAACTTCCTCAACGATTCACGCCGGGTCACGGCGGTCCGGAACATGCTGGGCTTCACCGGTTCGTACGAGGGCATGCCGGTTTCGGTGATGGGCACGGGGATGGGTATCCCCTCGGCATCGATCTACGTGTCGGAACTGATCGACGAGTACGACGTGCGACGGTTGGTGCGGGTCGGCTCGTGCGGAGGAATCGCCTCGGACGTGGCGGTGCGGGATGTCATCGTCGCGGTGGGTGCATCAACGGACTCGGCCGTCAATCGCGCCCGCTACGGGGGTTGGGACTACTCGGCGACCGCCGACTTCGAACTCGCCCGTACGGCCGTCGAGGCAGCCGGGCGCCTGGGGGTGCCGGTGCGCGCCGGCAATATCCACTCCGCCGACCTGTTCTACAACCCGGATGAAGCTGCGTTCGACGTCATGGAACGGATGGGTGTCCTGGCCGTCGAGATGGAAGCCGCCGGGATGTACGGAGCCGCCGCAGAGCGCGGCGCCCGCGCACTCACGATCCTCACCGTGTCCGATCACGTGCGTACGCACGAGTCCACCTCCTCCGAGGAGCGCGAACGCAGCTTCGACGACATGGTGCGCGTGGCGCTCGAGGGCCTGCTCCTCGACCGCGCCTGACCCCGACTCACTCCGACATCAGGCCATTCCTGCGTGAGTCCGTCCCGGCATACGGGGGCGAGCGCCGCAAGAACGGGGTTCTCGGAGATTTCTCTCGACAACCCTCGGTTCTCCGTCGTACGATGAAGATCCGATCGAGATACGTAGGCGGCAGACGGGCTGCAACGGAAAGGCCCTCACCGCCAGACCACGACGATTGGTGAGTGGGCACCCGTCGGTGCTCACGAAAGGGAAGCCCCGGGATGCTGCAGCATTGCGGGGCTTCTCCCGCGTCGGGCCCGCCGGCGATCAGGTTGCGACCGGCAGAGGCTGCCGAAAGAGATTCTCGGGAACCGGTGCTCCGACCCGCAGCAGCGCGAGATTCCAGGTCGGCGACGAACCCAGTGCCCATCGAAGCACCGCAGCAATCGTGCGCCCGATCCAGATCGATCCCGGAATCCTCCGGACGCCGAGGATACGTCGCAGCCTCCGGGGAACCGTGGCGGCAGCGGCGTTGAATAGCAGCCGGTACCCGGCCCGCTGCGCGCGTGACAGAGGTGGATCCCTCAGGAACTCGACGGCTTCTCTCATCCCCGGAGACGGCGCAACCCCCGGATGATTGGTGAGCCATCCGGTGAGTTCCTGCGCCGTGTCGGGAAGCGGTCGCGCATTGAGCATCGCACCAACCTCGGTCTGCTCGGCAACGTACCGGTCGCGCTCTTCCGGTGTGAGGCGGTCACGCCCGAAGACGTCGTAGGCGGTGAGAAAGGAATCGGTGAGGGCGTTGTGAACCCAGGCGCCGAGGTCGGGCGTTCCCGCCGTGTAGCGTTGCCCGCGTTGAGACACTCCCCGCACCGGCCGATGCGCTCGCCGGACCAGTGCCACCGCCTGCTGGACCTCGGGCAAGGCGCCGTAGGAAGTGGCCGTGACGTAGGCAGACGTTCGTGACAACCTCCCCAACGGATCGACCCGGTAGGAAGAGTGGTCGGCCACTCCGGCCGCCACCTCGGGATGAGCCGCCTGGATGAGAAGAGCCCGTATGCCGCCGATGAACGCACTCACGTCCCCCACGACCCGCCACGTCACCGACTCGGGGCCGAATAGACCGGGGTCGCCGCGGTACTCGAGCGTCCGGGCGAGCGGATACTCGGCGTGACCGAACGGTCCGGTCACGCCGGCGGTCAGACCATCTCTGACACGGTCGAGGATGCGGGTCGGCGCCGTCACGATGTCGTGAAGTCTTCCACCGGTTCACCCCTAGCGGGAATCGTCCGGAAGCCTACGCGTCGCCGGTGTTCCGCCGGTGGCGGATCACCCGGTAGGCTCTCGACGGCCGACGTGAGGAGAATGCATGGCCGCCAGCACCGGCGGTGAGATCGTCGCCCGCATGCTCGCTGCAGAGGGCGTCGACACGGTTTTCGGGATCATCGATGGAACCTATTTCGGGATGTACTCGAGTTTCGAGCAGTTCGGCATTCGTCTGGTATCACCACGTCATGAAACCTCGGCGCTGCACATGGCCGGAGCGTATGCCCGGTTGACCGGGAAGGTCGGCGTTGCGATAGCTTCGAACGGGCCCGGAGTCGCCAATGCGCTGCCCGGCGTGGCGGTCGAGAACGGGGAGGGGAACCGGGTGCTGCTCGTCACCTCGTCTCGCCGGGAGGGCATCACGTATCCCGATCGCGGCGGCACCTTCCAGTACTTCAACCAGGTCGGCGTGACCCGCCCGATGACCAAATGGGCGGGCGCGGTGCCAAATCGCGACCGGCTTCCCGAGTTCATGCGCAGAGCATTTCGGGCGACCTGGTCGGGCCGGCCCGGAGTCGTGCACGTCGACGTGCCGGAGAGCGTCATGAACGGCAAGGGCAAGTTCGACCCCCAGGTCATACGGTCGTCACGCTCGTACCGCAGGATTCATCACATTCGGCCCGATTCGGCAGAGGTCGATCAGGCGGCGCGGATGCTGCGGGAGGCGAAGGCGCCGCTCATCCACGCCGGCACCGGGGTGATTCATGCCCTCGCGCACGATCGACTCAGGATGGTCGCCGAGCGACTCGGCGCACCCGTCACGACCAGCTGGGGCGGTCGGGGAGCGCTCGAGGAGACCCATCCGCTGGCGATCCCGATGGTGCACCTCGATCTCAACACCAAGCTTCGCAACAACGCCGACCTCGTCCTCGTTCTCGGATCGAGGCTCGGGGAAACGGATTGGTGGGGCAAACCTCCCTACTGGTCCACCGACCAGCGTGTCATCCAGGTCGACGTCGATGACTCGTCGTTCGGGGTGAACAAACCCGTCGACCTCGCCGTTCTCGGCGACATCGACCTGTTCCTCGAGCTGCTTCTCGACGCGCTGGGTGACGATGAGCCCCGGCATCAGGCAGACACCTGGTCGTCCGATCGATCGGCCGACCGGGCGAAGCTCGACAAGCGACTGGAGAAGGCTCGAGTCGGGGTCAATCCAGGATTCGTCCCTCGGGTTGCCCAGGAAACCCTGCCCGACGACACCATCTGGGTCTTCGACGGTGGCAACGCCACCGTGTGGGCGCACTTCTTCCACGAAGTCAAGGTGCCGGGTTCTGTCCTGACGACGTTCAAGTTCGGGATGCTCGGCGCCGGTGTGGCGCAGGCACTCGGTGCACAAATCGCCCACCCGGAGCGGGTGGTGTGCTGCCTGATCGGCGATGGAGCGATGGGGTTCCATCCTCAGGAACTCGAGACGGCCGTCCGGAACGGACTGCCGGTGATCTACGTGGTCTTCGTCGACCTCCAGTGGGGCATGGTGAAGATGAACCAGCAGTTCTCGCTCAAACCCTTGAAGACCATCGTGCGCAAGTCACTGGGCGAGGACGAGACGATCAATGCCGACTTCTCGGAGATCNNCGCCGTTTCGGTTCGGCCGTGTCCGGGCCGGGCGATGAGCTTGAGCAGTTCGTCCTCGAGGAGCATCAACTCGTGACGGAGCGACTTCCACGAGTTGGCGGCACCGATGCGATCTCATCCTCGACACACCCTCGAGGTCGGCGGCTGTCGACGACGCGGCGGCGGCTCCCAGTAGGCCGGCGCTGCCCTTGATGCGATGGGCAGCGGAGCGCACCGATTCCGGGTCGCCGGTCTCGATGCCTGCCTCGATCTCGTCGAGAAGTGGCGGCAGTTCGGCCTGTAACAGCCCGGCCATCTCGACCAGGACCTCGAGCATGCCCTCCACCCGGGTGAGAGCATCCTCCCGGTCGAAGACGGGGAGGGCCGCCGTGGCGGAGCGCGAGGGAATGCGGAAGCCGGCGGCGTCTTGGAGCGCAACGGGCGGCAGAACGCCACTAGCGTGTCGATTGCTCGTTCAGCGAGGAGCACGGTGACGCCGCTCGACCAAGTCGAACTGAACTTCAACCAGGCCACGTTGACGCTCTTGAACGTGCTCATCGGGCTCATCATGTTCGGCGTGGCGCTCGACATCCGAAAGGAGGATTTCCAGCGCGTGGTGCGCGACCCGCGCGGGCCACTGATCGGTCTCGGCGCTCAGTTCCTCTTGCTACCGGCCTTCACGTTCGTGTTGACCCGTATCATCGATCCGGCGCCTTCGCTGGCGCTCGGGATGATCCTGGTGGCCGCTTGTCCCGGTGGAAACTTCTCCAACTTCCTCGCCCATCACGCCCGCGCCAACGCGGCGCTCAGCGTCAGCATGACCGCGGTCTCGACGGCTCTCGCCATCTTCATGACACCCCTCAATCTGGCGTTCTGGGGCCGGCTCGATGAGGGAACGTCGGCCATTCTCACTCAGGTGGATCTCGATCCGCTCGACCTCCTCGTGACCATCGTGCTGATTCTCGGTCTCCCGCTCAGCCTCGGCATGTGGGTGGCGGCGCGGTATCCGGGGGTGGCGGCGCGGCTCCGCCGCCCGATGAAGATCTTTTCGCTGGCAGCGTTCGGTCTGTTCATCGTCGGTGCGCTCGCCGCCAACTGGCAACACTTCCTCGATCATGTCGGGGCGGTGGCGTTCGCCGTCTTCTTGCACAACGGGTTCGCCATCCTCCTCGGCTACTGGAGCGCACGCGGCCTGCGCTCTCCCGTCTACGACGCCAGGGCGATAGGTATCGAAGTCGGCATCCAGAACTCCGCACTCGGGTTGATTCTCATCTTCACCTTCTTCGACGGTCTGGGCGGCATGGCGATCGTGGCGGCATGGTGGGGTGTCTGGCATCTGATCTCGGGCCTCACCGTCTCGACGTGGTGGTCGCGACGGACGGTTCCGGTCCCGGAAACGGCATGACCACAGCCCGGGTGCTGGTGACGGGTGGCAGCGGCTTCGTGGGCAAACAGGTCGTCACGGCACTCGCCGGCCGGGCTGAGCGGGTTGTCTCGGTCGACGTCCGCCCGGTGGCGCACCCCGCGGGCGTCACCCACCGCGATCTCGACGTCAGAGATCCCGAGCTCGCAGCACTCCTGTCGGACGAGCACATCGATCGCGTCGTGCATCTGGCGGCGGTGGTGACGCCGCGGCCGGACCAGACCCGGGAGTTCCTCTACTCGGTCGACGTCGAGGGGACGGAGAACGTGCTGGCAGCATGTCTGGCGGCAGGGGTGGGTCATCTCACCGTGGCGTCGAGCGGAGCCGCCTACGGGTACCACGCGGACAATCCGGCCTGGATCGATGAGGACGATCCGCTGCGGGGCAACGTGGAGTTCGCCTACTCAGATCACAAACGGATCGTGGAGGAGATGCTGGCCACCTACCGGCTGCGCCATCCTGAGCTGCAGCAGTTGATCCTGCGTCCGGGAACCATCCTCGGGGAGTCGGTCTCGAACCAGATCACGCGTCTGTTCGACTGGCCGTTCGTGCTGGGCATCGCCGGTTCGTCATCTCCCTGGGTGTTCATATGGGACTCCGAGGTGGTCGACATCATCACTCGCGGAGCCCTTGACCGCCGTACCGGCGTTTTCAATCTGTCCGGATCGGGAGCCGTGACGATGCGAGAGGTCGCCGATGAGCTCGGCAAGAGGTACGTCGCCGTTCCGGCGTGGCTCGTCGCCGGGGCTTTGGCGTTGCTGCATCGGTTGCGCCTGGCGCCGTACGGTCCGGAGCAGGTGAACTTCCTACGGTACCGGCCGGTGCTTTCGAACCGGCGCCTGATTGAGGAGTTCGGGTACACGCCGCAGAGCTCGCTCGAGACATTCCGGACGTTTCTGGAGCATCGTGGCTGACGAACGGCGGCGCACGGTTCTGGTGACCGGTGGGGCCGGGGGAATCGGCCGGGCCGTCGGCGAGGCGTTTGCCGTCCGCGGTGAGCGGGTGATCGCGCTCGACGTCGACGAGGGCGGTCTCCGGAAGCTCGATCCCCGTATCGAGCCGATGCTCGTCGACATCACCGACGAGGAGGCAGTCGATTCGGCGTTCGCGCAGGTCGGGCCCGTGGATGTCGTGATCCACTCCGCCGGGATCACGTCCCTGGGTCCGTTCACCGATACGCCGCAGGAGGCGGTCGACAGGGTCTTCGACCTCAACGTGAGAGCCGCCATCCTGGTCACGCGAGCGGCGCTACCGGACCTTCGGCAGAGGCAGGGCCGCATCGGTGTCCTGTCGAGCGTGGCCGGCTTTGCACCGCTGCTCTATCGAACCGCCTACTCCGCCTCGAAACACGCTCTGCACGGGTTCTTCGAGAGCCTGCGCGCCGAACTGGCGAGCGATGGGGTCTCGATAACGATGATCTGCCCTTCGTTCGTCGATACCGGCATCGAGCACCGGGCTGCGCATCACAGCGAGGGCGAAGCAGGAACCTGGACGACGACCGGGGAGGTGCTGGCCGCCGGCTTGCTCGCAGAGCGCATTCGCACCGGCGTGATGGCACGGAGGCGTCTGGTGTTGCCCTCGAGGACGGCACGCGTCGCCTACGCCGTCTCCCGTCTTGCCCCGGGTGTCTACGAGCGCATGATGCGCCGGCGGATCCATCGGATCTGAGGGCGGGCCGATCTCCGGCGAGCATGGGTTCCGCGCGTCGCCTCCATCCGCTATGGTGGCGTCTCGATGAGCCAGCAGTCGTTCGTTGAGGTGCCGCCCGGGTGGGCGGCCTTTTTTCTGCCCGGGTTGCGGAGCGCTGCCGTTCCCGGCGAACGACGGATCGAAGGAGAAAGCACATGACCACCAGACGCACCTCTGAGCATCTGCCATTCGGAGAGAAGCGTGATCCCCGGTTCTTCGGGCGTGACATCCTCTCCGTGTCGCAGTTCGACCGCTCGGACCTCGAGACGATCTTCGAGGTTGCGCACGAGATGCGCGGCATGGTGGAGCGCATCGGCACGTTCGATCTGCTCAAGGGCAAGGTGCTGACCAATCTGTTCTACGAGCCGTCGACGAGAACCTCATCGTCGTTCGTCGCCGCCATCGAGCGGCTGGGTGGCAGTGTGATCCAGATCAACAACGTCACGTATTCGTCGGTGGCCAAAGGTGAATCGCTTCCCGACACGGTGCGAACCCTCGAGTCGTACTCGGACGCCATCGTGATTCGCCATCCCGAGAAGGGCTCGGCCGCCGAGGCCGCTGCCGCCGCCTCGAAGCCGGTCATCAATGCAGGCGACGGGCCAGGGGAGCACCCCACGCAGGCGCTGCTCGATGCGTTCACGATTCGTGAAGAGATGGGGACGCTCGACGGGTTGACCGTGACGATGCTCGGTGACCTCAAGTACGGGCGGACGGTGCATTCGCTGGCCAAGTTGCTGACCCTGTACGACGTGAAGCTCAACTATGTATCACCGGAGATCCTGCGGATGCCCGACTACCTGGTCGAGGAGGTGGGCGCCGCGGGCATCGAACAGAACGCCACCGAGGATCTCGAGTCGGTTCTCGGCGCTACGGACATTCTCTACGTCACCCGTATCCAGAAGGAGCGTTTCGAGAACGTCGACGAGTACGACCAGGTGAAGGACTCCTACGTCATTACTGCCGAGACCATGAAGCAGGCGAAGGAGCGCATGGCCGTCCTGCATCCGCTGCCCCGGGTCGGGGAGATCGCCATGGAGGTCGATGACGATCCCCGGGCCGCCTACTTCCGGCAGATGGAGTACGGCATGTACGTGCGGATGGCCCTCCTGGCGTTGGTGCTCGGAAGGGCGTAGAACCGAGTTGCATATCACGTGCCTCGTACCAGAGACAGTCGGATTGCGTTGGTGAGGAGAGTCGTTTCCATCACCTCCGTTGCTCATCCATCCGTCGTCGGCGCACGGCCCCAGGACAGACGGTGAACCCGGCGTCGCTGAGCTGATGGTGGTCACCTCAACCGACCGTGTTGCCGACCTGGTGGTGGGTGGAGGGCCCATCGCCACCATGGCCCCGCCGGCGACCGATGCGGGCTGGATGGTCGTTGCCCGTGGAGAGATCATGGCGATCGGAAGCCGTCAGGACGTCGAGCCGTGGCTGAGGGCCGGCACGCCGTTCCTCGACCTGGACGGCCGCCTGGCGATTCCCGGCTTCCAGGATGCCCATGTCCATCCGCCGATCGGCGGGCTCGACCTGCTGCGGTGCAATCTGGCCGGAGATCCTGATCTCTCCGCATACTTGAGAACCGTCGGCGATTATGCCGGAGCTCAGTCCGGGCGTCGGTGGGTCCTCGGCGGCGGGTGGGCAATGGACCGGTTTCCCGGTGGCATCCCCACNNGACCGGCACGGTGCGTGGGTGAACACGCTGGCATTGGAGATGGCGGGGATCGATCGACACACTCCGGACCCGCCCGACGGGCGAATCGAGCGTGATGCTGAAGGGCAACCGGTCGGTTGCCTGCAGGAAGGTGCCATGGCGCTCGTCGAGCGGGTGATCCCGGCCACGACTCCGGCCGAGTACCGAGAGGCGTTGCGGACGGCTCAGCGCTACCTGATTTCGCTTGGTATCACCGCCTGGCAGGACGCGTGGGTGACGCCGGAGGTCGAACATGCCTATCGGGAGCTTGCCTCGTCCGCCGAGCTGAAGGCCCGCGTGGTGGCGGCACTCTGGTGGGAGCGCTCGCGCGGAGCGGAACAGATCAAGGAGCTCGTCACGCGCCGCGCAGACGGTCCGGTCTCCCGCTTCCGCCCGGCTGCTGTGAAGATGATGCTCGACGGGGTGGCGGAGAACTTCACAGCCTCCATGCTCGAACCCTTTCTCGACCGGGAGGGGAACTCGACCGAGAACCGCGGTATCGACTTCATCGACCCCGCGGAGTTGGATGGATACGTCACTGAGCTGGACGCCCGCGGTTTTCAGGTGCACTTCCACGCCATCGGCGATAGGGCAGTCCGCAATGCGCTGAGTGCCGTCGCACGCGCGCGAGCCGTGAACGGCCCGACCGACAACCGTCACCACATCGCCCATCTGCAGGTCGTGCATCGCGACGACGTGGCGAGATTTCGCGAGCTCGAAGTCGTTGCAACCGCCCAGCCGTTCTGGGCCGTCCACGAGGATCAGCAGGACACGCTCACACTGCCGTTCCTTGGATCTGAGCGGGCCCGGCGGCAGTACCCCTGGAGCAGCCTGACGGCCGGCGGCGCTCGTCTCGCGTTCGGAAGCGACTGGCCGGTGTCGACTCCGGACCCTCTGGCGATCATCGAAACGGCGGTGCGGCGAGTGTCGCCCTTTAGTCGCACCTCGCCGGAGTTCTACCCGGACGAGCGACTGGACCTCGAAACGGCCTTGCGGGCCGCCACCCTGGGAAGTGCCTACGTCAATCAGTTGGACCGCAGCACCGGGAGTCTCGAACGGGGGAAGCTCGCCGACTTCGTGATCCTCGATCGCGACATTCGGTCGTATCCGGTCGATGAGATCGCGGACGCGCGGGTCGAAGCCACCTTCATCGAAGGCGAGTGCGTCTACGAGGCGGGGAGCACCGGGCTCAGTTCATCGCCGTGATGGCGCGGGTGATGATCGAGACCGCTTCATCGATCTCGTCGGCGGTGACCGTCAGAGGAGGGGAGATCCTCAGAACGTTTCCGTAGAGGCCGCCCTTGCCGATGAGCAGTCCGTCCGCTTTGCAACGTTCGAGGAGCTCTCCGGCGAGTTCGGGAGCCGGTTCGAGCGAACCTGCCCGCACCGTCTCGATGCCCTGCATGAGACCTTTGCCGCGCAGTTCTGCGATCCAGGGGGCAGACTCGACCGAAGCTCGAATGCCGGAGACCAGACGCTCGCCCATGACCGCCGCGTTGCCCTGGAGGTCGTGTTCGAGGATGTAGCGGAGAGTCGCCACGCCGGCCGCCGCCGAAATCGGATTCCCGCCGAAGGTCGAGATCGAGTTGGCGCCGATACTGTCCATGATCTCTGCCCGGGCGACGACTCCGCCGAGGCTGGCACCGTTTCCGACACCTTTGGCGAACGTCATGATGTCGGGCGTGATCCCGTGCGCCTGGTAGCCCCAGAAGTGTTCGCCGGTTCGGCCCCAACCCGTCTGGACCTCATCGGAGATATACAGGATGCCGTAGTTGTCGAGCACCTTCTTCAGAGACCCGAACAGCCCGTCGGGGGGCGTGGCAAACCCGCCGACTCCCTGGATCGGTTCGGCGAGGAGACAGGCGACGTCACCGGAGGTCATCATGTCGATGACCTGTTCGAGATCTTCGACCGATGCCGAGATGTAGGCCGCTTCGTCGAGTCCACGGAATGGGCTGCGGAGCGGATAGGAGCCCTGGACGTAGCTCACGTTGATCCCGGAGAACGAGGTGGGCGACCAGGAGCGATGGCCGGTGACGGCCACCGCCGTGAACGACCGTCCGTGATAGCTGTTGCGCATGGCCAGCACCTGGTTCGAGCGCCGGTAGCACGTGGCCAGGAGCAGAGCGGCGTCCGTGGCCTCGGTCCCCGAGGTCGTGAAGAAGACCCGAGCGTCCGGGATGCCGGAGAGCTCGGCAACCATCTCGGCCAGCTCGACCATCGGCTCACTCACGTACAGGGTCGATGTGTGGATGATCTTGGCCGCCTGTTGCTGAATGGCGGTCGTGATCTCAGGGACGGCGTGGCCGATCGAGGTAGTGAGGATTCCGCCGAAGAAGTCGAGGTAGCGGTTGCCCTCCACGTCCCACACGTGACGTCCTTCACCACGGTCGATAGCGATCGGCTGGTCGTGTAGGGCGATCAGCCACGAGGGTGAGACGCGCTTCCTCCGCTCGAGTAGATCCTGATTGGTGGCCATGATTGCTCCCTTGGTCTTGGTCGACGGGCCACGACGGGGCCGTGCCCGCCGGGAACCTGCCTATCGGGGTGCTCTTCGATATCCGGGCGAATCAGACTCCCAGCTCATCGGCAACCCAACCGAGTTCGAGCGCTTCGAGGGTGGGGCGGGTCGGATTGCCGGTCTCGGGATCCCAGCCGGCCATTTCGTAGTAGGTGTCCAGCGCCGCTTCCCATCTCGCTCGATCGACGACCTTGCCGTCGGATGGTCCGCCCTGGAGAGGTTCGAACAGACGCTTGGGCAGCGTGTCACGTTCGCGAGTGATGCCCTCGCGAGCGTTGAATGCCCGCAGCAGGTTGACCCGGCGTGCTCCGTAGGTCTGAAGATCCTGCGCCGTGGTCTCTTCACCGGTGACTGCGGTGACGACCGCAGCCAACTCGGCCATTCCCAGAAGCGACCAGCCGGGGCCGAACACGAACTGGCACACGTTGGCGGTGTCCATTGCCGAGTAGGCGTACTGGGTCTTGAGTGCGTACTCGACTTTCGCTTCGTTGAGGACGTCCTCCGGCTGAGGGTCGTGCAGGTCCAGATCAGCCGCTCGCTTCCCATACTTCTCCGGATAGTCCTCGACCAGTTCCGGGGTGTAGTTGACGTCGTGCTCGCTCGATTGATGGTCGGCGCCGAACGGATTGACCGCGTAGATCACCGAGAGCGATGGTTTCAGCTGCGGCATGTGGGCCGGAAGGTCGGAGTTCTTGACGGCTATCACCAGATCCTCCGCCCCGTTGCCGATGCGGGCGGCTGCCTGTGCAGTGCCCTCGGCGAGCACGTCGCCGAACCCTTCCCGGTTCAGGGTCTTTTCCAGCATGGCGATCATCTCGGGGGCTTTCCCCCATCCGAGTTCGATTCCACCGGTATCTTGCGCGGTGATCAGGCCGTCCTCGAAGCAGTTGATGGCGAAAGCCATCGTCGCTCCCGCGGCGATCGTGTCCACCCCGTACTGGTTGCAGAGCTGGTTGGCATAGGAGATGGCCATGATGTCGTCGATGTCGCAGTAGGAGCCGAAGGTGGAGCTCGTTTCGTACTCTTGACCACCCGACAGCGGGTTGATCTCCCGTCCCTCCCACTCGGATTCGACGACCCGCTTGCAGCGGACCGCACACGAGTAGCAGGTCTCGCGGCCCAGTTTCATCTGATTGTCCTCGGAGGCGCCGCGCAAGAACTCTTTGAAGAGGCGTTCCCCGCCGATGGCGGCCGCCCGGTCGTAGCCCATCCATCCACTCAGGTAGTTGCGGGTCGGCAGACCCCCCACGGCGTTCTGACCCTCGAGAATCCCCAGAGTGCCGTGTTTGGCGAGGTCCCAGACGTCTTCGTCCTCGCGGATCGCAGGTATGGAGGGCTGCATGATCGCCCGCAAGGCGTCCGGGTCGGCCATCGGCAGCTTCTTCTTGCCGCCGCGTACGACGATCGCTTTCAGCTTCTTGCTCCCCATGACCGCACCCATGCCGGTGCGGCCGTGGGCACGGGTCGCCATGTTCATGATGGCTGCGAACCGGACGAGCTTCTCTCCGGCGGGACCCACCTGGGCGATCTGGAGCCGATCGTCGGCCAGCTCTTCCTTCAGGATGCTCTCGACTTCGAGCGTCTGTTTGCCCCACAGATGGTCTGCCGGACGCAACTCGGCCTCACCCTGATGAATCCACAGGTACACCGGCTCCGCCGATCGGCCTTTGACCACGATCCCGTCGAACCCGGCGAACTTCAGTTCGGCAGGCCAGAAGCCACCCGCCTGGCTGTCGCCGACCCCACCGGTGATCGGTGACTTGGCAACCACCGTTGCCCGGCTTTGTCCGGCAATGGGAGCGCCCGTGATTCCGGCGAGCATCCAGACCAGGGTGTTCTCCGGACCGTACGGATCGGCTCCCGCCGGCGTGTTCTTGAGGAGGTAGTAGAGGCCGAGCGCACTGCCGCCCATGTACGTCCGGTAGAGATCTTCCGGCGGCTCCTCGATGTCAACGCGACCCGCGGTGAGATCGACGTGAAGGATCTTGCCTGCATACCCGTACAGCACGTGGCCTCCTCGAGGACGATATGCAGCGCATCCTACCGGCGTTGGGGCAGCGGTGAGTGCCGTCACGCACCGCAGAATCGCCAGACCATTGAACCCGACGTTGGATGGGAGCGGCCCCCTTGGCCTCGCTACCATCGAGGCGAGGGCCAAGTCCGCCTCGAGATGGGAAGGTGCAGCGTGACCAACGACCGAACCGCGGACGGAGTACGGCAAACGCGCAGCAAGACCGACGACCTGCCCCAGCGAGCGCAAGTCGTCATCATCGGCGGGGGGGTGATCGGGACGAGCGTGGCATACCACCTGGCCAAGCTCGGCTGGACCGACGTGGTGCTCCTCGAGCGCCATCAGCTGAACTCCGGGACTACCTGGCACGCGGCCGGGCTCATCGTGTCGGGGGGGATGACCACGGATACCCTGGCGTGGATGGCGAAGTATTCCCGGGACCTGTTCGCGGGGCTCGAGGCCGAAACCGGTCTCTCTACCGGCTTTCGCCCGGTCGGCTACCTGCAGACCGGAAGCACCAATGAGCGGATGCACAAGCTGCGGCGCGAAGCCGACTTCATGCGACTGGCGGGTATAGAACGCGAGGAGGTCTCCGCCGCCGAAGTGAAGGACATGTGGCCTCATATCGACACGACCGACGTCCTGGGCGGGTTCTACACGGCCGACGAGGGCCGCGCCGATCCGTCGGGCGTGACGCTCTCGCTCGCAAAAGGGGCGCGCAACGGAGGGGTTCGCATCATCGAAGGCGTTCCGGTGACCGGGATCCTTCGGAAGAACGGCCGCGTCGGTGGAGTGATGACCGGGCGCGGCAACATCGAGGCCGAATACGTCGTGAACTGCGCGGGAATGTGGGCGAAGCAGGTCGGGGCGATGGCCGGCGTCTCGGTGCCGCTACAGGCCTGCGAGCACGCCTACCTGATAAGTGAGCCGTTTGAAGGCGTCTCGAAGGATCTGCCGATCTTCGAGGACCCAGACCGATATGCCTACTACCGGGAGGAAGTCGGGGGCCTGATGGTGGGTCTCTTCGAACCGGTGGCGGCTCCCTGGTCCCTGGACAGGGTCCCCGACGACTTCAACTTCGGCGAGATTCCTTCGGACTGGGACCGGCTTGCACCGTTCCTCGAGTACGCCATGGAGATCCTCCCCGAGCTCGCCGGCGTGGGTATCCGCAAGCTCTTCACCGGTCCGGAGAGCTTCACTCCCGACAATGGGTTCCTCATCGGTGAAGCTCCCGAACTGGACAACTTCTTCGTGGCGGCCGGGTTCAACTCGTTGGGAATTCTGACCGGAGGCGGTGCCGGGTCGATAGTGGCCAACTGGATCGTGGACGGATTGCCCCCCGTCGACATCACCGACGTCGATCTCGCCCGGCTGCTGCCGTTCCAGACCAATCGACCCTATCTCGAGGAGCGGAGCGTCGAGCTGCTCGGCAGGCTCCATTCGACCGGCTCTTGGCCGCATTCGCATCCACACACCGCACGCAATGTGCGTCGTTCGCCGGTACACGAACGACTCGAAGCTGCCGGAGCTCACTTCGCCGATTCTTCCGGGTGGGAGAACGTTGCCTGGTTTGCGCCGTCCGGTGCGGAGATCGAATACAAGAGGACATACGCCCGTCAAGACTGGTTCGACTATCACGCCGCCGAGCACCATGCGGTTCGTGAACGTGTCGGCCTGTTCGATCTCTCATCGATGTCGAAGTTCCTCCTGCAAGGTCCGGATGCGGAGCGATGCCTCAACCATCTCGCCGGCAACAACGTCGCCGTTTCGGTCGGGAAGTGTGTCTACACCCAGTTCCTCAACGAACGCGGCGGTGTTGAGGCCGATGTGACGGTGACCCGGATGGCGGATGACCGCTTCTTCATCGTGGCCGCGGAGGCGTTCCACCGGCGGGTCGAGAAGATGCTGCGCAAGAGCGTACCGGCCGAGGCGCGCGCCTACGTGACCGATGTGACGTCCGGCTATGCACTGCTCAGCGTCCAGGGCCCGAGGTCGCGGGATCTCTTGAGTCGGATGACGCCGGCAGGGTTGAGCAACGACGAGTTTCCGTACTTCACCGGGCGCGAGATCGAACTCCATCAGGCAATGGGCTGGGCTTTGCGGATGAGCTTCGTCGGCGAGCTCGGATGGGAGCTCTACGTTCCCAGCGAGTTCGCGATCGGCGTCTACGACCGGATCATCGAGGTGGGTGCCGACCTCGGCCTTGCCCACGCCGGAATGGAAACCCTCGAGAGCACCAGGGCGGAGGCAGGCAGACGCGACTACGGACTGGACATGGAGAACAGCGACTCGGCCCTCGAGGCAGGGTTCAAGTTCGCGCTCGACTTCGAGAAGCCCGGCGGCTTCGTCGGTCGGGAGGCTCTGGTGCGGCAATGGGAGAACCGGCCGCTGAAGCGTCGACTCGTCCAGTTCCTCGTCCAAGACCCCGAACCGCTGCTGTACGGGGAAGAACCGATCTTGCGCGACGGGGTCACCGTCGGCTACATCCGCTCGGGCGCCTACGGCCACACGTTGGGCGGGGCGATGGGATTCGGCTATGTGGAGCACGAGGGAGGCGTGACCGTCGACTTCCTGCAGTCGGGGAGTTTCGAGATTCTGGTAGCCGGCGAGCGGTTCCCGGCCCGTGCCTCGCTGCGTGCGATGTACGACCCGGACAACCTGCGCGTGCACATGTGAGGCGAACCGTGGCCGGCGATTATCGAGGTCTCTCATTCTGGATGGATCGCTTCGCGGACTCTCTCGATTCGCGCCGCCCGCTCGATGGTCACACTCAGGTCGACGTCGCAATCGTCGGCGGCGGCTATACGGGACTCTGGACCGCCTACTACCTGCTCCGCAGCGACCCTTCTTTGCGGGTGGTGGTCATCGAAAAGGAGATCGTCGGATTCGGCGCGGCGGGACGCAACGGCGGATGGTGCATGGGTTCGCTTGCGGCCGGACCCGACCGGCTGGAGCGAACGGGGGGCAACGATGCGGCGCGCCAAATGCTCCGGGAGTTGTTCGAGTCCGTAGACGAAGTCGGGCGCGTCTGTGCGCGGGAGGGCATCGGGTGCGACTTCGCCAAGGGTGGCTCCGTCATCCTCGCCCGCAATCCTGCCCAGCTTGCTCGCCAGCGGCACGAGGTGACCCACGAGCAGAGCGCGTACGGCTTGACCGACGACGACCTGCGGCTTCTGAGTCCGGCCGAGGCTCGCGCTCATGTCAACGCGACCGGCATTCTGGGGGGCGTGTTCTATGCTCACGCCGCGGCGCTCGATCCGGCGAGTCTGGTCAGGGGCCTCGGCGACGCCGTTGAACGCCTCGGCGGCATCATCTTTGAGCAAACCGAAGTCACCCGAATTGAACCCGGTCGCGTTGTCACCCGCGGTGGGGAGGTGCGAGCGGAAGTCGTTGTACGCGCTCTCGAGGGGTACACGGCCTCGCTCGACGGACATAAGCGGACCCTGGCGCCTCTGTACTCGCTCATGATCGCTACCGAACCGATCGCCGACGACGTCTGGGATGAGATCGGTCTGTCTCAACGGCAGACGTTCGCCGACGACCGTCACATGGTCATCTACGGCCAGCGTACGGGCGACGGACGGATTGCGTTCGGTGGACGTGGTGCTCCGTATGCGTTTGGGTCGAGAGTCGATCCGTCGATCGAGCGGAGATCGACAACGCACGACCTGATCGCCGACACCCTGGTCGAGTTGATCCCTGCACTACGCGACGTCGCCATTACTCACCGCTGGGGCGGTGTGCTGGGAGTCCCGCGCGATTGGCATCCGTCCGTGGGTCTTGATCGCGGCACCGGGATGGCGTGGGCCGGCGGCTTCGTGGGTCAGGGTGTGTCGCCGGCCAATGTCGCCGGTCGCACGCTGGCCGACCTCATCACGAGGACGGATTCTCCTCGAGTGCGCCTGCCGTGGGTGGGCCACGTCTCGCGCAAGTGGGAACCCGAGCCCATCCGCTGGCTCTCGATCAACGGTGCGCTGCGCGTGATGGGACTCGCCGATCGGTCCGAGGATCGACGGGGAGGTGAGTCGCTGCTGGCCAGGGGCATGTGGAAGCTGATGAGGTAGAACGGCCGTTCCGTCGGAGCCCGGCTCCCGGACCGTCCTCTGTAGCATCGGGGCAGGATCGTCATTTCGAGACGGGAGTTCGGAAGCATGTCGGAGAGGCCGGAAACCACCGCACGTACCGGACTACCGGACCGCACGCAGGTACTCGTCATCGGGGGCGGCGTCATCGGGGCCAGTGTCGCCTACCACCTGACCAGGCGAGACATCACGGATGTCACCCTCATCGAGCAAGGCGCATTGACGGGCGGAACCACGTGGCACGCGGCGGGTCTCGTGTCCCAGCTCAAGTCGTCGCACAGCCTCACCAGGCTGGCAACCTACTCGGCACGGCTGTTCGAAGAACTCGAAGACGAGACGGGACAGGCGACCGGCTGGCGGACTCCCGGATCCATCTCGGTGGCGGCCGACGAGGAGCGTTGGGAGGAGATCCTGCGCGGCGCCACGATGGCGACCACCGTCGGCGTCGAAACGGAGATCATCGACTTCGATCGCGCGCAAGAGCTCTTTCCGCTTCTCAACACGAGCGACCTTGTCGGTGCCCTGTACATCCCTCACGACGGAGTCACCTCTCCGGTGGACACCACGATGTCGCTGGTCAAGGGTGCGAAGGCGCGAGGTGCCCGGATCATCGAGGGAGTGGCGGTCACTGAGCTGGTCGCAGACAACGGTCGGATCGTCGGCGTCGAAACCGAGCAGGG
>JABAOG010000952.1_pt1 | contig 21079 bp, 17 predicted proteins | sample 7062131 | NCBI WGS metagenome assembly JABAOG01 (sample SAMN14538629, study PRJNA623070) | marine sediment metagenome | biome: marine biome [ENVO:00000428]; feature: marine pelagic biome [ENVO:01000023]; material: deep marine sediment [ENVO:00002113] | place: India: Arabian Sea | collected...
GCCGTATTTCTGCTTGATCGGCCAGAGCAGACGGCGCGCCTTGTCGAGGTTGGCGTTGTCCGGCCAGCTGTTGAGGGGCGCAAAGCGCTGAGTGCCGGTCTCCGCCCCGCCGCGGCCGTCGCCGATGCGGTAGGTGCCTGCGCTGTGCCACGCCATGCGGATGAAGAGCCCGCCGTAGTGACCGTAATCGGCCGGCCACCAGTCCTGCGAGTCGGTCATCAGCGCATAGAGGTCCTTCTTCACGGCCTCCAGGTCGAGTTTCTTGAATTCCTCAGCGTAGTTGAAATCCTCGCCCATCGGATTGCTCAGGGGAGATTTCTGATGAAGGATTTTCAGGTTCAACTGGTTGGGCCACCAATCCCGGTTGGAAGTCCCCCTACTGCTGGCGGTGGGATTATGATGCACAGTGTGCATACTATCTCTGCTCATGGATTTGCTCCTTTTATTTTCTAGTTATTTGAAGAATACTGTTTCAAATTATAGTTTTCCAAAACCGTTGGGATCACAATTCTTATTCTAACGTATCCGATTACCTTTTCCCATTAATCATATTGTACAAAGTTTTCATATAGTTGTAAAATATATGTCTGCTATTCGTTCTATAGTTATTACCTATAAGGAAATTGGTCATGGAAATTCACCAACTGGAATATTTCGTTGCCATCGTTGAAACCGGTGGTTTCAGCCGGGCTGCTGAACGCTGTGACGTAGCCCAACCCTCTCTCAGCCAGCAGATCAAGAAACTTGAAAACGAGATCGGAGAGCCCCTCTTCGACCGGCTGGGCCGCAAGGTTGTGCTCACGGATGTCGGCAAATTACTGCTGCCGCGTGCCAGGAAGATTCTGGAAGAACTGCAGGGTATCAAAGTAGACTTGCAATCTGAAATTCGGGATGGGCACGGCAACCTGACGGTGGGTTTCATCCCCACGATCGCACCATTTGTTTTACCGGGTGTCATCCGCATATTCAGCCAGGAATTCCCCAATGCAAAGCTGGAAGTACACGAAGGTCTGACCGATGACCTGATCGAGAAGATCATCTCCGCCGAATTGGATGTTGGCATTACCAGCCTGCCGATCAAAAACAAACTGATCCGGACGGAAGAACTGCTGACCGAACCCCTGCTGGTCGCCGCCTCCCACAAATACGATATCGTTAACCGGGCTGCCATCCGGATCAAGGAACTGGACGAATTGCCGTTTATCGCCCTCAGCGAAGTCCACTGCCTGGGCGAACAGGTACAGACCTTCTGCTACCAGCAAGATGTCGATTTGAACATCGTCTGCCACACGGCTCAGCTCTCAACAGTGCAGAACTGTGTCGCTTTAGGCTTAGGCGTTTCACTGGTGCCACATGCCCTGGCGCTAAAAGATCCCTCGGACCAGGTCATGTACCGGAGCATCAACGATCCCACGCCCGAACGGAAAATCGCGGCCGCAGTACATACCCGGCGTCGTTTATCGTATTTGGGAAAGAAGTTCATTGAAATCGTGCGGCAGGAATATCCGTATGTCACACCTGGGGCACTGACCCCAGGTCCATGATCCCAGCAGATAGAGATCTCGTATCGCTTCAACTGATCAGAGTAGAATTAGACAGACTCTAAAGCTACTTGCTGTATTCCAACTCCCGGGTTCCCACCTACCCTCCATCTACGGCTCATCCCAATCTGCAAAGAACCCTGCTAGCCATTGTCCTCGCTAAACAGTACATCGACATCGCCGGTCAGGAGGAAAATCGGTGCTCGCCAAACGGGTGAGATTGTTCAGTACAGTAAATTTAAATACGCCTGCTAACCGATTCTCGGATGATTAATTTGGATGTAAATTTTGGAAGGGTGGTGGATTTACCCTGAATCATACTGACCAATGCTTTGCCAGCAGTTTCACCGATCTCCAATGGAGGTCGCCGGATAGAGGTCAATGGAGGAACCATATACGCAGAGGGTGCCTGGTCGTCAAATCCAACTAGCGACACATCCTCGGGAACTCTCAAGCCGCGTCGATACAGAGCCAGCCTGGCACCATATGCCATCTGATCATTGGCAGCAAATATGGCGCTGAAAATTTGACCCCGCATAAGGAGCATTTCAGCCCCCATCATACCTGATGGTTCCGTGAAATCGCCTTCAATGATCAACTCAGGTGAAGGCTCGATGCCAGCCTCTTCGAGAGCGGCTACATAGCCATCTCGACGTTCAAGTGCATCTTCATGGTTTAATAACCCGGTGATATGGGCAATCCGATGATGACCTGCGTCGATCAAGTATCGGGTGGCCTGTTTCGCAGCCTCGAAGTCATCAAAGGACAGGCATTGATCTTTTAATTCTGGAATATCCCTGCCAATAATGATCACTGGAATTTCGCGGGCAATTTCAACCAGAATATCACTCGGTGCGTGGCCGTTCAAAATAATTAATCCGTCCACCTGGTGCTGCATAAACATATTTAATGCGACCAGATCATTTTCGACGTTCCAGCGCCCGTCAGCAAAGAGTGGGGAATACCCGCTGCCATCAATTCCACGAAAGACCCCTCGCAAAATTACATCATAGAAAGGGCTTCCTATTAGCTGAGTCAGCACACCAATAGTCCGGGACTGTCCACCTGCCAGCCCCGAAGCAAAAAGATTCGGCTTGTAACCAAGTTCATCAATTACCTGAAGAACTCTTGCTCGCGTCTCACTTGCCACTGGGGCAGTGCCATTTAACACGCGTGAGACGGTGCTAATAGATACATTAGCACAATCAGCAATATCCTGGATGGTAATTCTTTTTTCTAATGCCATAGATCTCTCGATACAATCTATTATAACTTGAAAACGCTTTCAGTCAACCATTAGATTTAATGGGCAATCTGTCAAACGATTCTTATAAATTTCGAATGAAATATTAATAAATCTTTAAAGTATTGACTTTGAGAAGAATTAATGCTAGTATGTATGAAAGCGCTTTCATACTTTTTGGGCGTAATGCTGACTATCACTGGTAGCGCTTGCATAAACAATGGTTGCTGACACCTTGCCTCTCAAAAACATTCCAATGTGTCTTGGGCTTATTGTCAAACCGCTGCAAGGAGGTATTTCATAAGGACAACTATATAATCTAAATTCTAATCAATTTATGTAGTCTACCTAAATATTAATCCTAAATACCTTAATGTAAAGGAGAGAGTTTGAGATGAGAAAAATTTTTTGGACCACTGCACTACTGGCGGTCATCCTGAGCATGCTGCTGGCTGCCTGTCAGCCTGCTGCAACTCCAGTAGCAGAAGAACCCGCAGCGGAAGAACCTGCAGTAGAAGAGCCTGCGGAAGAAGAACCCGTAGTAGAAGAACCCGCCGAGGACGTCACACTGAGGGTGCTTGTCCACCAAAATCCCCCCATGGTGGAATTCATGGAAGCTTTTAACGAAAAGTTCACGGAGAATCACCCCAACGTCACTGTCGACATGTCAGTAGTAAACGCCAATGATCTCAGCACCGTGACCCAGACCCGTTTAACTGCCAACGATGTTGATGTTGTCGATATGTTCGGATTTGCTAACGCAGCACAGCCTTACATGAAGAATGTGGATCCTCCCAACTGGCAGACTTTGATTGAAGCCGGGTACCTGCTGGATATTTCTGATCAGGAGTTCGTGGATAATTACTACGAATCAGCGATCAACGATGCCTGTACATACGATGGTGGTGTCTACTGCATCAACTTGGGAAGCGTTTCCTACAGCGGTATTTACTACAACAAGGATATGTTCGCTGAATATGGCGTAGAAGTTCCTACCACATGGGACGAACTTGTGACAGCCTGTGAAACTTTTGCAGAGGCTGATATCCCCTGTATGACAGCTGGTGGTAAAGACGGATGGCCTATTTTCGTTGGCGCGTATGGCTTGATCGGTTCGCTCTATCCTGACCAGGAAGCCCTGGTTGAGGGACTATGGACCGGCTCAATCAAATGGAATGATGCCCAGGCGATGGAAATGTGGGACAAGATGAAAGTTTACGCCCAGGAAATGATGGAATCTGGTGCCAGCGGAATTGCTGGCGATGCCGCACCTGGTCGTTTCGCTTCTGGCGCAGTCGCCATGTTCACCGGTGGTACGTGGTACGCTTCTGCTATTGAAGCAGCAGAGCCGGGATTTGATTGGGGATATATCCCCTTCCCGGGCAGCGACAATGCTGAAGATAATCAGTATCTCTTCGGCAAGTATGACCAGGGATATGCTATTGCAGCCAACTCCCCCAATACAGATACCGCACTCCTGTACCTAGAAGAATTCTCTGATCCAGACAATTATCAAGAATGGGTCAACACAGTAGGGTTCTTCCCCACTCAACCTGGAGCTACTCTGAACACCCAGATCGGTCAAGAAGTAGCGCCATATCTTGAAAATTTCAAGGTTGGTTTCGAACAGTACTGGGTGGCGCCAAAAGGTGCCGGTCAGTATGCGAACCCTTGGGCTTCCTACTTCCAGCCGTTCGGCGAATATGATGATGCTCAGGAATTGGCCGACAAAGTTCAGGAAGATTTGCAATCTGGCTTGGATGCCAATCAATAAAAGATAATTGTTCAACCAATAAGCTTCTCGTCGATCAGGCGAGAAGTTTATCTTCTTCAACTGAGAAAGGAGCAATAGCATGATTGGATACCACTTCGGTCGCGGCCGGAGCCGTTTAGCCCCGTACTTACTGCTACTCCCGGGCATACTGCTCTACCTGCTCATCGCCATGGGACCTTCCCTGGCGACAAGTGTATTTTCATTCACAGACGCAACTGGCATTCGCGGCGCACCGATCAATTGGATAGGGCTGGATAACTACCGAGAATTTCTGTTTTTAGGTCAGGCTTCAAGAGATAACTATGCCGCCCTTGGCAGAACATTGATATTTAGCTTTTTTGTTTCCACGATTCAATTTGGTTTAGGATTGTTATTAGCTCTGCTCGTTAATCAACGCTTAAAAGGCTCCAACTTATTCCGAACACTGTACTTCTTGCCCGTGATTTTGGGGGTTGTCATCCAGGGATTGATCTGGTCACTCTTCCTCTACCCCCTGGGTGGACCACTGGCTCAAGTACTTGAATTCTTTGGAACAAGATCAGAATTTCTGGGGGGATCCGCACCTCAGGCTTTTGGCTGGATCATCGTCATTCAAATCTGGGCGAATATGGGCATTACCATGGTAATCTTCCTGGCTGGTTTGCAAACCATTCCCCAAGAAATGTATGAAGCAGCCGAAATTGATGGGGCCAGCAACTGGCAAATCTTTACCAATGTCACCTGGCCATTACTGACACCCAGTGTAAATACCAATATCCTGTTGAATATCATTGGCTCGCTTCAAGCATGGCAGTTGTTCCTGGTTCTGATTGGATACCGGAATGGAACTCAAGTGTTGGGATATTTGATTTATGCGCAGGGTTTCGGTCGAACCTCGGGAAGCGTAACCACAGCTTTCCGCCAAGGTTATGCGGCTGCGGCATCCATCGTGCTGTTTTTCCTGGTTCTAATTCTGGGTATCACCACTCAAACCATCCTGCAGCGCAGGGAAGAGAGGATATTGGGATGAGTACAACCACTCTAAAAACTCGGTCTCCAATCAAGTGGGGAGTAATTGGCTCGTACGCAATTCTGATCATTTTTGCGATTATTTATGCAGCCCCCATGCTCATGCTGGTCAACACGGCGTTCAAAACGCTTCCAGAGTTTATGAAGGATGCCACCTCCATAGCCACAAGTTTTAATTTCGAAAACTTTGGGGAAGCCTGGGAAAAAGCCAACTTCCCACGCTACCTGACAAACAGCCTAATATACACCGTGTCATCCACCCTCATCTTTGTAGTAACTGCCGTGTTTGTGGCTTTCCCGATTGCCCGAAAATATGTGAGAGGGTCAAATATCATCTTAACCCTGTTTGTAATTGCCCTATTTTTGCCTCCGGCATTGATTCCTCAATTCCAACTGATGCTGGCGCTGGGTCTATACAACAACCCACTGGGATATATTTTGTTGTTTACCATCAACCCGATTGGGATGGTGATCCTGGTGAACTACATCAGGTCAATTCCAAAGGAATTGGATGAGGCTGCAGCCATGGATGGATGTGGATATTTTCGCTTCGTGATCTCGATTCTCTTCCCGCTGATTCGACCAGCCATCGCCACAGTGGCAGTACTCCACGCAATTGGCATTTGGAATGAGCTGATCCTTCCGACCATCTACCTGACCAACAAAGATTATTATCCCATTACCCGTGGGATGATCGTGTTTCAAGGAGTTTACGGCAGCGATTGGCCGACATTAGCGGCAGCAGTATTAATCATGACGTTACCCATGGTGATTGTTTTCCTGTTCCTTCAGCGCTATATCGTCTCCGGACTAACCCAGGGAGCCGTCAAAGGATAAATGAAGCAGACAGATTTCCCCGGGTTTGGGAATTCTGTCAATGGAATTTGCACAACCATCAGAATACAAGCCACTCAGGGAGAACCCTCTCCTGTTGTAGCCAAGGAAGATTGTAATTCTATCCATCCTCGCGCTAGATAGGAAGGTAATTTTACAACCTTGAGCGTTCAATAAACTTGCTTAGGACAAGAGCAGACTTAGATCGAGTGACTCATGCCCCCTTCTGTACGCATTCAAGATGTGCGAACAATTTTGACTCAACCATCCCATTCACGTTTGGTTATCGTCAAGGTTCTCACCACCGAGCCAGGTTTGTACGGCCTTGGCTGTGCTACCTTCACACAGCGCGTATTTGCGGTGCAGTCAGCGATTGAACGGCACCTGAAACCCTTTCTAATCGGACGGGAAGTCGACCGTATCGAAGAAATATGGCAGATGGCAATGGTAAACGGCTATTGGCGAAATGGTCCGGTGCTGAATAATGCGATATCCGGAATCGATCAGGCATTGTGGGATATCAAAGGCAAACAGGCTGGAATGCCTGTTTACCAGCTCTTGGGGGGGAAAACACGTGAAGCCGCGGCTGTTTACGTCCATGCAGATGGTCACGACCCACTGGAGGTTGAAGATAATGTGCGGCGGTTGATGGCAGACGGATACCGCTACTTTCGAATTCAAATGGGCGGATACGGAGGGGAAAATATCGATCAGCCAAAACCCGAAAACGCTCCCGCAGGCAATTATTTTGATCCCCGATCTTACAGCCGGACGACACTGAAGATGATTGAACACGTCCGTGTGCATCTTGGGGATAAAATTGAACTGCTGCATGATATTCATGAACGCTTACATCCTATTGACGCGGTCCAGTTCGCAAAGGATGTCGAGCCATATAAATTATTCTTTTTAGAAGACGCATTGGCACCTGAGGATATCGGCTGGTTGAAAATAATTCGACAGCAAAGCGCAACTCCAATTGCGTTGGGTGAGCTGTTCAACAACCCCCACGAATGGCAGCAACCCATTTCAGAACGGTTAATTGATTTTATACGTGTGCACGTCAGCCAAATCGGTGGAATAACACCTGCACGGAACATGGCAATCTTTGCAAATATTTACGGTGTTCGTACTGCATGGCATGGCCCAAGTGATACCTCCCCGGTTGGACACGCTGCTAATCTGCATCTTGATCTTTGGGCACCAAATTTTGGCATTCAAGAATGGTACCGCCCAACCGAGTTGGAATATGAAATGTTTCCTGGTTTACCGCGTGTGCGGGATGGGTATCTTTACGCAAACGATGAGCCCGGTTTGGGTATTAACATTGATGAACAGCTGGCATCCAAATATCCATGCGAAGAAATTGTTGAGACATGGACCCAAACACGACATCCAGATGGAACCCCAGCGCGACCTTAACCAAATCGATTACTAGATAAACTGCATTAACACAGCCGAAAAACAGTGAAAGGATCATTAATAGCAGATGGACCTGGACAAAGAATATCAAGGGGTAATCCCCCGCTACCCTGAATTATCCAGGCAGGTTGCAGTTGTAACTGGCGGAGCAAAAGGAATTGGACAGGGAATCGTTCTCCGCTTGGTACGTGAGGGAATGCAAGTTGTTGTTGCTGATATCGACGGCGAATCATTAGCTCTCACGAAAGTTTCTCTGGATAATCTGGGGGCAACAGTATATGCATTCCAGGGTGATTTGAGTCAATCCGAAACAATCAGGATGCTTTTTGATCAAACAATTGAAAAATTTGGTGCAGTAAATTTACTGGTTAATAATGCCGCGAATCTGAAACGAAAACGACTGCTGGACGATCACGAAAGTCTCCTGAAGCTTCAAATAGATACCAATCTGATGGGTCCCTATCTATGCTCTGTACAAGCTGCCAGGCATATGAGCAAAGGCGGAGGAGGCAGTATCATCCACATTTCATCGGTTGGAGGATTGCGGGCACATTGGAAAGGTTTTCCATACGATGTAACCAAAGGTGCAGTTGACTCGATGACCCGTGCTATGGCAATTGACCTGGCTGAATACAATATACGCGTGAATGCGATTGCACCAGGGGCAATTAGAACGCATAGAACCCCTCCCAGGGAACATCCAATTTCACAGGAAACATCCGCCCGCATTCCTCTTCAGCGATTTGGTTTGGTCTCCGAAATTAGTTCGGTAGTGGCTTTTCTTGCCTCCCCAGAATCCAGTTACATAACCGGACAGATTCTTTATGTGGATGGCGGGTTAACTGCACAACTGGCGCCTCCAGGAACTTCACTGTGACAAAATCCTGGAACAATCAATGCGCAGGCGCTTAAGGATAAATAACATCACCTCACTTAAAGGAAAAACGGTGTGTTCAATAACAATAAGGTCAAAGGACATTTCATTATGAAGGCAAAATTACTGATTTCCGTTTTACTTGCAGCGATCATGTTCTCAGCCTGCAGTACGATTGGGCAAGTGGAGCCAACTGCAACAAAAGTGGTGCCAACCAAGACCCAATCTGACGAGCCGACTGCACTTCCCACGGCAACTGTAATCCCGACATCAACGCCTTATCCAACTCCACAGCCAATCGCAGTGGATGCTGAGGCTGGATGGGAACTGGTCTGGCAGGATGAATTTGATGGCGACTCAATCAACCGGTCAAATTGGACTTATGACCTCGGCGGTTGGGGATGGGGAAACGGCGAAGCCCAGTATTATACCGACCGTCCAGAAAATGCACGCGTTGAAAATGGTCTGCTGGTGATTGAAGCCCGCCAAGAGAAGTATGAAGGTTCATACTACACATCAGCCAGGCTATTAACTCAGGGCCTTCAATCCTTTCAATATGGGCGCATCGAAGCCCGTATCAAGGTACCTTCAGGTGCTGGTATGTGGCCGGCGTTCTGGATGCTGGGTAGTGATTTCCACCGAAACCCCAATGATCCTTATGACAGCAATTGGCCTGATGCTGGAGAAATTGACATCATGGAGTACATCGGGCGGGAACCGGATCTGATCATGGGTACAGCTCATGGTCCGGGTTATTCTGGTGCGTTAGGCATCGGGCGGTGGAATCGACAAGATTACGACATCGCTGATGAATTCCATACCTATGCAATAGAGTGGAATTATGAAGGTATCAGCTGGTTTTATGATGGTGAGCATTATTTCACGCTTGAAAGGGAAGCGGTTGGTGAGCGGGAGTGGGTTTTCGATAATGAGTTTTTCATTATCCTAAATCTGGCTCTTGGTGGACAACTAGCAGGACCTATCGGTCTGGATACAGAATTTCCAGCGAATCTATATGTCGATTACGTGCGGGTTTATCAAGAACAATAGGACTGTATTCAACCTCTCACCACCCTGCCCGCAAAAAGGGAACCAACCACTGAGAGACGGACAAACAAATAAAAGAGAAATCATGAAGAATATGCCAAATCAAAACATTTACATCGGTGATACATCCCAAAAAATGCCCAAAGTTGATGTGCAGGGCGAATTTGTCCAAATGTTGGGAGAACAGTATTACAAAATCTCAAACTTTGATGCCCTTGAGCCATTTTTCATGAGCCTTGTAAGCAGTTCTGATCACTGGCTATTTATTTCCTCATCGGGCGGGCTAACCGCTGGTCGCGTCAGTGCTGAACAAGCCCTGTTTCCATACTACACCGAAGATAAACTGACCGAAAATAGTGAAAATACCGGCAGTAAAACCATTCTACTGGTCACTCATAGCAACCGGACATGGTTATGGGAACCATTTTCTATTCGACAGCAAGGTCAGTATGATGTCGAAAGAAATTTATACAAGAACTTAATTGGAACCCGTTTAGTTTTTGAAGAAATCAACAACAGCCTGGGGTTGACTTTTCGTTACTCCTGGCAGACCGGTGAAAAATTCGGGTTTGTCAAGGCTTCCTGGCTGCTCAACAACAATGAATTTTCTTGCCAGATCAAATTACTGGATGGAATCCAAAACATTCTCCCTGCCAATGTCGCTTCAACCACCCAGCACACCTTCAGTTGCCTTCTCGATGCATACAAGCGGAATGAGCTGCACAGACATATTGGGTTGGCTATCTATACTCTGAACGCAACCCTGACTGATCTTGCCGAACCAAGCGAATCACTGTTGGCAACGACGGCTTTCCAGGTTGGGTTTGATCAAGCTGAGTATCTGCTCTCATCAGCACAGCTCGATCGTTTCCGCTCCGGTGTTGGGATCAAAATGGAAAGAGAGACACGGGGAAAACGTGGTGCGTATTTCGTACACACCACGATCGATATGTCACCAAACGATATTCGCAACTGGCATTTGGTGATGGATGTCAGCCAGGATCATGTTGCTATTGTTCGTCTGATCAACACCTTAGAGGGCGATCGTACTGCTTTACGAAAATTGATTAAGGATGACCGAAATAAAAATGCTGAAAATTTGCGGAAAATTATCGCCAGTGCAGATGGGCTGCAAGTTACGGCAGATAAGCTATCCACATCTCATCACATGAGCAATGTAATGTTTAATGTGATGCGGGGGGGAATTTTCGCCGATCAATATTGGATTGACACTGCGGACTTCATTAAATTTGTGGAGACCCATAACCTTTCTGTGATCCAAACGGAGACTGAGTTTTTCAGTCAATTGCCAGTCCGCACGAAGATTTCCGAATTACATTCCCTTGCCGAGGAACACGGTTCAACTGACCTCATCCGGTTGAGCTACACCTATCTTCCGCTCACCTTCAGCCGCCGCCACGGAGATCCCAGCCGTCCCTGGAATCGGTTTGCGATCAATCTCAAGAAGGCAGATGGTTCTCAGCAGCTCAATTATGAGGGCAACTGGCGTGATATTTTCCAGAATTGGGAAGCGCTAGCATATTCATACCCCGAGTATGTTGAGGGCATGATTTTTATATTCTTAAGTGCCACTACAGTCGATGGCTATAACCCATACCGGATTACACGTGCTGGTATCGATTGGGAAATTCCTGAACCCGGTAATCCATGGGCCAATATCGGTTACTGGAGCGATCATCAGGTTATTTACCTGCTCAAGCTCATGGAAATTAGCACCAAGATCCATCCTGGCAAGCTACGCGATTATCTGAATCGGCCTATCTTAAGCTATGCCAACGTTCCCTATCAAATTAAACCGTATTCAAAACTGCAGGAAGATCCGTATAACACCATCAACTTTAACTTCAACCTTGAGCAGGAAATTGAAAGAAGAGTCAAAATAAACGGAACGGACGGTAAGTTAGTTTATGACCATAATGATCAGGTGCTACATCGAAACCTGGCAGAGAAACTGCTAACACTACTTCTGGCGAAACTGGTGAATTTTGTTCCCGAAGGTGGCATTTGGATGAATACCCAGCGCCCTGAGTGGAATGACGCCAATAATGCTTTGGTAGGAAAGGGGCTATCCGTTGTTACCCTGGGTTATTTACGCCGCTTCATACATTTTTGCCTGGAATTATTTGCGCAGGAAAAGGTTGAAACAATCCAAGTCAGCACAGAGATCAATGATTTCACTGAACAAATATTCAAAATACTGGAGCAATTCAAGGACAAGCTAAAAACATCATTCAACGACAAAGAAAGACGCGACATTATGGATTCGCTCGGGCAGGCTGGGAGCGAATTTCGCTGGCATTATTATGAGAATGGCTTATCCGGTACCCTGTCCCACATTGCCAGACAAGATTTGGTTGAGTTTTTTGAATTGGTGCAGCAATATATCGATCATTCTCTGCGCGCTAACAAGCGCACCGATAATCTCTATCACGCATACAATATCCTGCATCTAGATACCGAGGGCGCTTCTATCAGCCACCTGTATGAGATGCTAGAAGGACAGGTCTCTATCCTCTCCTCGGGGTTATTATCGGCTGAAGAAGCCTCTGATCTGTTGGAGAATTTACGGCATAGCTCCTTGTACCGGGAAGATCAGCACAGTTATATTCTGTATCCGAATAAAGAACTGCCAAGTTTTTTGGAAAAGAACAGCATTTCAAAAGATCGTGTGCAGAACATTCGCCTGGTTGACGAGTTGATGAAAGCACAAGATAAATCGCTGCTTGTTCGTGATATGCACGGTGTCTACCATTTCAGCAGTCATATTCGCAATTTGAACGATGTCAACCAGGCGCTCGAAACGCTCCAGAATCAGACGAGGTACGCATCTTTGGTCCAGGCTGAATCGGAGAAAATCAAAGACTTGTATGAATCTGTGTTCCACCACAGCCAGTTTACCGGGCGCTCGGGCACGTTTTTTGCTTATGAAGGACTTGGAAGCATCTACTGGCACATGGTCTCTAAACTGCTCTTAGCAGTACAGGGGTCGATTTTATGCTGTCGAAATGAGTCAGCAGTGCCGGATTTGATAACAAAATACGCAGATGTCCGCGCTGGTCTTGGATTTAATTCTTCGCCTGCGATCTTTGGAGCTTTTCCAACCGATCCTTACTCACATACCCCAGAAGGGCAAGGTGCGAAACAACCAGGCATGACCGGGGCAGTTAAAGAAGAAATCCTCACCCGACAGACAGAGTTGGGTTTGCTCGTAGAGAATGGTTGTCTAACTTTCGACACCCTGCTTTTCAATCAAAACGAATTGCTCACAAAACCAACATTATTTGAGTATTACGATGTCGGTGGTAAGCAGCAGAAGATAGAATTAGGCGCTGGTTCTCTTGCATACTCAATTTGTCAAGTACCCATCATACTTCAATCTTCCAACCAGATGTATATCGAAGTACAGTTCGTGAATGGTGATTCCCAGCGGATTGAAGGGCATGTTTTGGATAAAGAATATAGCAGGCACATTTTTAATCGGGATGGTGTTGTGCGTCATTTGAAAGTCTCCTTTATCCCATAAAAATTTATAAGAATCCATTTTTAGGTGGATGAGTTCGCAAAGAGGCGCTGGAACAACTTTGGTGCTTCCCTGATCATTTTTTTCCAGGGGTAAGCTGATCTGTCCAATAATCTTGGAAATAATAATTGTTCGGTCAGGTATAAAATCCTGCAGTCAGGCAGAAAATGATGAAATTATTTGAGCGAGTCAACAAACTCCTCGCGAATATGACAATAGAAGAAAAAATTGGCCAGATGACCCAGGTGGATCACCGCGCCATTAGTCCAAAAGAAGTGACCAGCTGGTTCCTCGGATCCGTGCTGAGTGGTGGTGGGGCAAATCCAAACCCAAATAATCCACAAAAATGGGCTGATATGGTATTAAGCTATCGAAAAGCTGCTCTTGAGACACGGTTGGGAATTCCGCTGATATACGGGGTAGATGCTGTTCACGGGCACAGCAATGTTGCAGAAGCAACAATTTTTCCCCACAATATTGGACTGGGAGCAACCAGGGATCCGGACCTGGTCAAGCGCATCGCTCGAGCAACTGCATTAGAAACGAGCGCTACAGGTGTTACCTGGAACTTTGCGCCCTGTGTGGCTGTTCCACAAGATATCCGTTGGGGGCGCACCTATGAAGGATTTAGCGAGGACTCAGAGGTGGTGGCTGATCTGGGTGCGGCTTATATATACGGTCTGCAAAATGACGGGGAATTAGGTTCTCCCGGCAGCGTCCTGGCCTGCCCAAAGCACTTTGTCGGTGATGGTGCCACAACCTGGGGAACGACTCAAGAATATGCCTGGATAACTAACAATGAACAGGCGATTACTGATCAATATAAGATTGACCAGGGTGATGTACAAATTAGTGAAGATCAGCTGCGCAAAATCCACTTAACGCCATACATCGCAGCGATCAATGCCGGTGCCCGCAGTATTATGATCTCATTCAGCAGTTGGAATGGGGTTAAAATGCACGCTCATCGCCGCTTACTGACAGATGTTCTCAAAGGCGAGCTTGGTTTCGATGGTTTCCTGGTCTCAGACTGGCAAGCTATCGATCAGCTCTCCCCTGATTACTATCAATGTGTCGTGTCCTCCATCAATGCAGGATTGGATATGATTATGGTGCCATTCCAATACCAGCGCTTTATCACCACACTTAAGCAGGCTGTAGAAAACGGGGACATTTCCACAGCTCGGATTAACGATGCCGTACGCAGAATATTGAAAGCAAAATTTGAACTCGGTCTATTTGAACGCAAGTTTGAGGATGAACCCAACCTGGATACCCTGGGTTGTGATGAACATCGCCAGCTGGCTCGGGAGGCAGTGCGCAATTCCATTGTCATATTAAAGAATGACAACAAGACTCTTCCCATCGCAAAAGACATTGACCGGATCATGGTTGCTGGTCCAGCTGCGGACAATATTGGTCTTCAATGTGGCGGCTGGACAATCGAGTGGCAAGGAGATGCCGGGGACATCACGACAGGAACATCACTATTGCAAGCTATTCGCCAAACAGTCTCAATTGCTACGAAAATACATCATGACGATGCGGGTAATTTTCCGGATGAGATTCATGCCGATGTGGGCGTTGTTTGTTTGCACGAACAACCTTATGCAGAAGGGATTGGGGATCGAGCGGATTTATCGCTGACCGATGAAGAGATCGATCTCATTAAGCGCGTCCGTTCACGATGCCAGCGAGTGGTGGTGATTATTTTCTCGGGTCGCCCATTGATCATTACCCAGCAGTTATCTCTTGCAGATACCTGGGTTGCGGCCTGGTTGCCAGGGACGGAAGGTCAGGGCATCACAGATGTGCTCTTCGGGGATTACCCACCTGCTGGTAGACTGCCTTACAGCTGGCCACGTTCGATATCCCAAATCCAACAAAACGATCTACAAAAAGGATCGGGCGATCAAAACCCACTGTTTCCCATCGGTTATGGCCTTGATTTTTCGCGATAAGGTGATTCGAAATTTTTTAGGTTGCTCGTAGGCAAAGGGAAATACAGCTACGTAGCCAGCCTTGGCACTGACAATTGTTCAGTCAAAGTACCGAGAGTTTGCTCCCTTCAATCTGGCACGGGGATTCAGCCAGTAATATTCATAATCTCAAAAGTCTGGGTCTTGATGTGTAATGCGGGTCTGCGTCTCAAATCACTGGTCTCATCGATCTCTATCAACAACGAGGTTCTTTCGCGCAAGAAGTGCAAGATGGTGACATCCAGTTTGACACTCAACCCGGACGGATATGCACATATCAGGGGGCAATCTAAAAAGATCCAATCCGGGGTAGAATTTATAAATAGTTCGATATAATTCCAATCTTGAACTAAACATTGCATGGGAATGAATATGGCTCCAATCTTGTTAATCAGTATACTTGTTACGCTGGCGCTGGTGTTCGATTTCCTGAACGGATTCAACGACAGCGCCAATGCGGTTGCCACCCTGATCTCTTCACGGGCGATGACGCCGCGCGCTGCCCTAGCCATTGCAGCAATTTCTAACTTCATTGGTCCTCTGGTTTTCGGCGTGGCGGTTGCAGAGACCGTTGGCAGGAATGTGGCTGACCCGCAGCATATCACGGTAGTGGTTGTACTTGCAGCGCTGCTCAGCGCCAGTTTGTGGAACCTGGTTACCTGGTTTTTCGGGATCCCATCCAGCTCGTCGCATGCCCTGGTGGGAGGGATTGTCGGCGCGGTGGTGATGGAAACCGGTCTGCAGGGACTCCGTGTCGAAGGTCTGCTGGTTGTCGCCTCCGCTTTGTTCCTTTCCCCGATCGTTGGTTTTGGGATTGGCTGGTTGATGATGCGTGTGATGCTGTTTCTCGCCAGAGATGCTACCCCCAAAGCAAATATTTTCTTCAAAGGAGCTCAGATCCCGTCGGCGATTGCACTGGCGTTAGGACATGGTGCCAATGATGCCCAAAAAACAATGGGGATCATCACTATGGGACTGGTTGTTCTTGGCTACCAGTCGGAGTTCCACGTTCCGTTATGGGTACTTCTTGCGAGTGCCTCGGCGCTCGCTTTGGGCACATTCCTGGGGGGCTGGCGGATCATTCGGACATTGGGAGCCAAGTTCTATCGTATCCGTCCCATCCACAGTTTTTCTTCCCAACTGACATCGGCGCTGGTGATCTTAACCGCTTCGCTGACGGGCGGCCCGGTGAGCACCACGCATGTGGTCAGCACATCCATCCTGGGCGTCGGGGCTGCCCAGCGGCGGTCGCAGGTGCGTTGGGGCGTGATGGTAGAGATATTAATTGCCTGGCTGCTCACAGTACCTTTGACATCGATCCTATCCGCCCTGATCTATTCTGCAATTGATCTCATAATGTGAGAGGAGGAATCCCGTATGGGTATATCCGGTATTTTCAAACGAGGACAGAAAGAAGACAAATTTATCAGTTTGCTGATCGAACAGAGTGAAATCACATCGGAAGGCATGCGGTTGTTGGAAGAATGGGTCAGCGCTCCTAAGGTCAAGGACAAAGCCATCGACCAGATGCGGGAAAGGGAGTTCGCCGCCGACGAGGTCCGCCGCATCCTGATCGATGAACTGCACAATACCTTTGTGACTCCTTTTGACCGGGAAGATATCTTCATGCTTTCGCTCTATTTTGACGACATCCTGGACTACGCATACACGACGGTCGAGGCCATGCGTCTGCTGCATATCGAGGCGGACGATTATCTTACTCAAATGGTGACCTATTGCCGCGAGGCGGCCGAAGAAATGGAACTGGCTGTCAAGCGCCTGAGCTCGAACCCGCGAGTGGCTGGGGACCACGCCCGGCGGGCTAAGAAACTGGAAAATGAGGTGGACAATCTATACCGGGTGGCAATTGGTGATCTGTTCACCAAGGCGAAGGACTTTGATCCGCTGATGGTCATGCTGCGGCGTAGAGAGGTGTACCGTCATGTCTCGAATATGGCGGACCAGGCTGACAAAGCCGCCGATATCCTGGGCATGCTGGTGATGAAATTGACCTGATCTATCGGATATTGTCCGGTGACACCGCCCATGACTCGACCTGTTCGATGAGTGGGCGATTTTTATTTTATTTTCGGTTAGAATACAAGAGAAATCTGGATCCTTGGTATGAGGGTTATGTTTCAAAATTTACCTATACTCATCCACAATTTCATACTTGTCTCTCGATCTCGCCCACAAACCAGGGTTTGGAATTATTCCCCAAACCCACCTTTTCCACAGATGAAGGAGCATACAATCATTGTCAGACATTAATATTGCCGTTGTGCCTGTAGCTGGACTGGGTTCCCGCCTGCTGCCGGCTACCAAATCGCAGCCCAAAGAGATGCTCCCCGTCGGGCGCAAGCCTGTCGTCCAATACGTGGTCGAAGAATTGACTCGCGTTGGACTGAATCAAATCCTGTTCATCACCGGACCCGGCAAAACCTCGATTGAAAATCATTTTGACCTAAACCAGGAATTGACCCAGATCTTGCGAGAATCGGGTAAAGAAGAGTTGTTGAGCGAATTATCCTTTGAGCGCAATGCGGCACAATATTTTTATACCCGCCAGCGCCAGCTGTTAGGGCTGGGGCACGCAGTGATGTGCGCCAAAGATTTTGTTGGTCAGCAGGCTTTTGTCGTTGCCCTGGGGGACTCCATTATTGGTATGCATGCTAAAAGCGACGTTGTCAACCGGATGAAACAGCTCTTCCTGGCAGAAGAAGCAGCCGCGGTCATTGCCTTCGAAGAAGTACCCGAATCCGAAGTCTCCCGGTATGGCATTGCTGCCCCCCGCCAAGACGGGGAAATCTTCGAATTGGAAGACGTGGTGGAAAAACCTTCCGTGGAGACCGCCCCCAGCAACCTGGCAATTGCCGCCCGATATGTCTTCAGCCCGGTCATCTTCCAGGCGTTGGAGCAAACCAGTTTTGGCGCTGGTAATGAAATCCAGCTCACAGACGCCATCCGCCGCCTAATCCGCGAAGGTCATAAAGTCTATGGTGTGCTCCTGCAGCCGGATGAAAAACGCTTCGATATTGGCAATTTTGAGTCTTATTTTCAAGCCTTTGTGACGTTTGCTTTGACCGATGAAAAATACGGTGGAAGCTTGCGAGAACACCTGGGTGAAATCCTCGATGCTCATCATTCGTAAGAAAAGCTACGCCCGCGCCGGGCTGCTCGGCAATCCGTCCGATGGATATCATGGAAAGACAATCTCCATTATCCTGCGTAATTTCTGGGCAAATGTCGTGCTCTATGAATGGGACTCAGTGGAAATTGTCCTGGCTGAACGCGACCGCGCCCGGTTTCATTCCATCAACGACCTGGCAAAAGATGTGGATCTGCACGGCTACTACGGCGGCATCCGCCTGATCAAGGCAACCATCAAGCTGTTCGTGGACTACTGCCACTCACAGGGTATCGAGCTGCATGACCGCAATTTCTCCATCCGCTACGAAACCAATATCCCGCAGCAGGTTGGTTTGGCGGGTTCGAGTGCGATCATCACTGCGACCCTGCGCGCCTTGATGGAGTTTTACCAGGTTGAAATCCCCCTGCCGGGGCAGCCAACCCTGGTTTTGTCTGTGGAAGAAGAATTGGGCATCGCAGGCGGTCTGCAGGATCGTGTGGTTCAATGTTATGAGGGGGTGGTATACATGGATTTTTCACATGAGCGTGAGCAGGTTTCTGGTGGGTTGACCCATTATTATTACGAACCGCTGGATGTGTCGCTTTTGTCAAATATCTACGTAGCCTATCACACCGCATTGAGTGAGCCGACTGAAATCTTCCACAATGACATTCGCAGCAGGTACAACCGCGGCGACCAGGAAGTTGTCAATGCGATGCAGCATTTTGCTAAATTAGCCGAAGAGGGGCGGGAGGCGCTTTTAGCAGGAGATGCAGACCAGCTAGGGGCGTTAATCGATGAGAATTTCGACACCCGGAGTAAACTTTACCGCCTGCCTACATGGCAGATCCGGATGGTAGAGACGGCACGCGCCTGCGGCGCCAGTGCGAAATTTGCCGGGTCTGGCGGGGCTATCGTTGGTGTTTACAAAGACCAGGCTATGTACCAGGAACTCTGCGACCAGATGGAGCAGATCGGTTCACAGGTGATTACGCCGCTGTGTTGAGATCATGAAATGCAGTAAATCACTGCAGTGGGTTATGTGCCGGGTTGGAAGAGCGCATGTTGCAGATTTCAACTTTTCGTCCGTCAGCGAAATAGACACCAGGGTCAGGTTTTTGCAACAAGAATGACTTTTGTTGCTGATATCGTAATTTTTGTTCTAAATTCTTTCATTGCAATGTACTAATTCGAGATTGTTCACAATTAGCACATTGTTTTCCTAACGTATTGACTCCAAGCTTTCCTTGAGACAAATTGCTATACTACCAAAACTTGTCAGTAAGCCCATTATCCAAGGGGTGTTCAATAAAAACAGTGAAGATCAAGAGTGATCAAATTGTGGGCTGCCATTTACCTTCGACGAAGGTTGCTTCTGAATCCCCCGGCCAAGGTGGCATGGAGATGCAAATAAACTTCAAGTCTCCTTCGGATACGTTGCGGTACTGAAATGCAGTTCCTGCCTGAATATCGATTGATGTGCCTGGAACGAGAACAGTGATGGAGCTCTCAGTTCCATCATCTCTCCAGATCTCGCCGTGCCCCTCTAACACGTACCAAAATTCATTGACCGTTGCATGAACAGTTGCTTTATTGATTTGATTGGGAGGGACCGTGCTGTGAATCATGTTGCCATACTCGCCATCCATAAGATACCGGATGTCTGCTCCTGCCGGTGATTTCGCATCTGGGTGCTCTGGAAGTATAGTTGTCTTCATATTCTCTCCATAAAATCTCGGTTAATTCCTTGACACATTGAGACTCGGTGGAATTGATCACAACATAGATCAACACTTTCTCACCGGATAAAAAACACTATCACCAGTTAATTTATGAAATATCAGGGTTTATGGGTGAAATCTCACAACATATGATTATATCAATATTTCGGGGTCGGAAGCCGAATACCTCCCTAGCCTGAAAATCAATCCGTTCAAAAAGAATGAACATGATAAGATGGCGAGATTCTACCGGGCGCGCACACTGTTATCTTCAAACCTTTCTTAACCGCTCAGCAGTTCATTTGACTTGGATCTATCCTGCATTGGGCTGAAAGAGTGCTTGAAAATTCCTAATCCCTGGCCGGTAATCCTAATCCCTCTGACAATTTTAAAGCAGGATATATACTCATAAAAATTTCGAACATTTCATCGTATCGTTGGACATTCTCTTCTATGGGCGTAATGATTTCGTCTTTCCAGTGGATGGTTTGTTCACATGCCGCATCAAGATCCGGGTATGCGCCGATACCAACGCCTGCAAAAAGTGCCGCCCCCATCGCGGCTGCTTCGATGGTCCTGGTCTGATAAATCGGGGTGTTCAGAATGTCGGATTGAAGTCGCAGCCACAGTGGATGTCTGGTCCCACCGCCGGATGCCACCAGACTATCCAACGAGCAACCCATTTCGATCATGATCTGCTTGCCGATCCGCATCTCCATGACGACCCCCTCCATGACAGCCCGCACCAGGTGAGCCTGCGAATGCCGGACGTTAATCCCGACAAACGCCCCCCTGGCATCCGGGTCCATGTGCGGAGTTCGCTCTCCCACCAAATGCGGTAAGAAAAATAATCCCTCAGAACCTGGAGCTATCCTGGTGGCCATGTCCGCCAGTTCCTGATAGGACTTCCCGGTCAAAACGTTGTCACGCATCCATTTCAAGGATAGCCCGGCTGAAAGGATAGC
>JABAOG010000494.1_pt1 | contig 21006 bp, 20 predicted proteins | sample 7062131 | NCBI WGS metagenome assembly JABAOG01 (sample SAMN14538629, study PRJNA623070) | marine sediment metagenome | biome: marine biome [ENVO:00000428]; feature: marine pelagic biome [ENVO:01000023]; material: deep marine sediment [ENVO:00002113] | place: India: Arabian Sea | collected...
GTCGAGATCATCCAGATCCAGTTCAAGGCTGCGTACACCGGCTTCAAAGCCCAACAGGAAATCAGTAGTGTACATCACCTTGGCGGTATAATCGGTCAGGGCATTGTCACCGATTTTCAGCATATTGCCTTCCACGCGGAATTCGAGACTGTCAGTGGGGGAGAATCCGACAGCGGCATAGCCCATCGGGACGATGCCGTCAAAGCTGTTGGTTGCAGTGGTTGCGCCACTGATCAGGGTTGTCTCGGCGTTAATCGACTTGGCTGTCAGGCCCACGTCCACGCTGACAAAGTTGTCCAGGATGTCCCAGAACAGGGTGATATCGGTGTGATCCAGGACCAGTTCCGAAGTAATCGGCTGNNGCCGTAGTTGAAGGTAGTGCTGATGGCACCCGAACCGCTGCTGGTCAGGCCAGTCTGCATCACCTTCACATTCGGAACCAGTGGCACCGGGTGTTCGACGATGGCATAGAGATAAGCTTCCTTGTCATCGGTGAGGTTCAGATCATTGTTCAGATCGGCCTGATCGACGGACTGGTAGCGAATATAGCCGCTGGGGTCATGGCTCCAGAGCCCGGTACCTGCATGGGCACTGAGGATATCGGCAACCGCATTGGTGCTGGCAGCCAGACCGGCAAGGGCAACGGATAGGGTACGTAACTTCATGGTGAATTCCTGTGGTTATTTGATTATGGAGGTTCAATGCCAATGTTTTAAGTGTAATTATTACCTTATCGGCTGCGGTTGCAACCTTTTTACAGGAAATTCAGTTGATTCGGTGTAACAGTTCACGAATTGCCTGACAAATCGGTTACTGGCGCAGGGTCAGGGTGTTGCCTTTCTGGCTGAATTCGAGGTGTTTGAGGAAGCTCATGCCCAGCAGGATTTCATCGTGCTCGACATTGGGGTTGATGGAGGCGGGCAGGTCGGTGAGGGTAATATTGCCCAGACTGACGCTGTCCAGGCGGGTGGCGTAGCCATAAGCGGTTCCGTTGGCGGTCTGGAACAACATCCGCCGCCCTTCGCGCAGGCCGAAGCGACGGGCAATATGGGCCGGGATGGAGATATCGGTGGCGCCGGTATCGAGCAGGAAGACCACCGGCCGGCCATTGATCAGGCCGTTGGCCACATAGTGGCCGTAGCGGTTGCGTTCCAGCACCACTTCCCGATTACCACCGGGAAGTTCCCGCTTCATCACCTGCTGGTTGGGGTTGTACTGGTTCTCCAGATGTTTATTGAAGAACAGGGTCAGCAGACCGAGGATAATGAGCCACATGGCCAGCACCATACTCTTGCCTATTTTACGTTGCTGCTGTTCAGGTGATGGCATAGTCGGTTGTTGATATAGGTAACGTAATTTATTTGGTGTCGCGGTAGCGCCGATTCAAGTCAGCATAGGCGTCGATACGTCGGTCCCGAAGATAGGGCCAGATGCGGCGCACCGTCTCACTGCGGGTCAGGTCGATGTCGGCGAGCAGCACCTGTTCTTCATCGGCCGGCGCCTGCGCCAGAATTTCGCCCTGGGGACCGGCGGCAAAGCTGTTGCCCCAGAACCGGATGCGGCTGTCGCCATCATTACCGATCTCGGTTCCCGTGCGGTTACAGGCCAGTACCGGCAAGCCGTTGGCCACCGCATGGGCGCGCTGGCTGACTTGCCAGGCTTCGAGCTGGCGCTGTTGTTCCTCCTTGCTGTCGTTTTCATCCCAGCCAATGGCCGTCGGGTAGAGCAGCAATTCGGCACCGGCCAGGGCCATCAGGCGCGCCGCCTCGGGGTACCACTGGTCCCAGCAGACCAGTACCCCGAGTTTACCGATGGAAGTCTGTATCGGTTTAAATCCAAGATCACCGGGCGTGAAATAAAATTTTTCATAATAGCCGGGATCATCAGGGATATGCATCTTGCGATAGCGCCCGGCAATCTCCCCGTTGCTATCGAGTACTGCGGCCGTATTGTGATACAGGCCAATGGAGCGTTTTTCAAACAGTGAACAGATGATGATGATGCCGAGTTCTTTTGCAAGTGTTCCAAAATGATCCGTTGTCGGTCCTGGTATCGGTTCAGCCCGCTCGAAATGACGCGTATGGGCCTCGACACAGAAATAAGGTCCCGTGTGCAATTCCGGCAGAAGTACAATATCGGCGCTTGTGGCAGCGGCTTTTTTAATTCCATCTATTGAGCGCTGGAGATTTTCTGCATAATCATCTCCACAGGCATGCTGGACAATAGCGACCTTGATAATGTGACTCACTGGATGACTCCGCGAGGTAATTGCATAGTAATGCAGTGTAGACTACCAAATTGATTAATGACCGGTCGACAGTTTACCGGGACCACAGTGCGATCACGAAATGTGTGCTGGAATATTTCCGTGGCCTCATTGTCTTCATTAACCTGATAGACCGGTAGCAGTATCGCTTCATTAATAAACAGGAAATTGGCATAACTTGCTGGTAATAATTCTTGATCATTGTTTTTGATGACAGGCGATGGCAACGGGATCAGTTGATATGGCTTGCCATTTTTCTGCCTGAACTCTTTTAACTCCGATTCCATTTTTTTTAATGACTCATGATTGGGATTGTCATGATCGTGGCTGCAGACATAAAGCAGTGTATCCGGGCGGGCGAATCGGACCAGAGTATCGATATGGCCATTGGTATCATCTCCGATCAGCTGCCCATGGTATAGCCAGAGGATTCGATCGAGATGCAAGGTGTCGCACAGAAATGATTCAATTTCCTGTTGATTGAATAATTTGTTACGTGTCGGCGAGAGCAGGCAGGAACCTGTAGTCAGCAGGGTACCTTCACCGTCTGTCTCCAGGCTGCCTCCTTCCAGGATAAAATCATGTTGCACAAGGGGCGTCTTGCCAAAGGCCTGTTGCTTATGGAGTGATTGAGTGATTACGTTATCCAGTTGATACGGATATTTGTTTCCCCAGCCATTGAAAGTAAAATCGTGTAACTCCGCTTTATTGTCGTTGAACACTGTAATAGGGCCGTGATCACGAGTCCAACTATCATTGGATGGAGCTATGTACAGTCTGTAATTGCCCGGTGAAATACCATCCCGCTGCAACAGCATTTTCAGATGTTGTTTATGGTTTTCATCCAGACAAGCGATAATCACGGTCTGGCGGTTAACACACTTGCGGACAATATCGACATAGACAGGTTCAATTTCAGGTAAATACGGGGACCAGTCTGATTCAGGGTGTGGCCAGGTTAGCAGTAGTCCGGACTGGTTTTCCCATTCCGCAGGAAAGCGTACAAGTGTCATCAGTCGCGCGCCGGGTATTGAATGCGTTCCAGTGAAATACAATCGCCTTTGTTTTTTTCGATTACCAAAGCATCGCTATCAAATACATCGTTATCAACTACTGCCAGCAACACCACACGGTTATCCTCGTCCCTTTCGGCATCCAGGATATCACCCACGGGTTTGGCCTCCTCCTTACCCAGCATGATCCGATCACCCGGTCCCGGTGTCGTATTAGTCTGGCAATGGCCAATAACCATGCGTTTTTTAACCTGTCCGCGAAAATGCAAACGGGCAATTACTTCCTGGCCAGGATAACAGCCTTTCTGATAACTTAGACCCCGGATATAATCCAGGTTGAGCATCTGCGGCAGGAATAGTTCGCTTGTACTTTCAAGTATCCATGGCAACCCGGATCGTATGTCTTTCAGGCTCCACTTTGTTCGTTCACCGGCAACCGCTGTTTGGGTGATCCATTCCAGTACCTTGTCACAGTCCTGCATTTGCCCGATCAAGATAAAACGCGGTTCTGGTCGGTTAATGCATATTGCAATAAAGCGGGTATTTGACAGCAGATTGCCCTGTTGCTTTGTATCTTTATTGGATAACTCCCTGACAACTGATTCTGCGTGTTCTCCAGCGAGTCCCACTGTCATATAATCATTACTGACATCTTCTATCCGGACATCGGAGCGCAGCACAAACATACCCAATCGGTTACTGATTTTGTCTTTTAGCATGGAAGGTATCAACATAAACAGTGAATCATCCTGATGGTAAAGAATAAAAGTTGTGATCACCCGGCCATTGGGCAAGCACCAGGCAGTCAGGAACCAGCCCTCTTGATCGAGTAGTTCGAGGTCCCCGCAGACCTGGGCCTGGAGAAAATCATAGGCGTCCTTGCCGCTGAGACGTAACAGGGAAAAATGTGACAGATCAAAATAGCTTGTTGATGTTAAAGGCACTGGATGACACTACCTGTAATTTGGATTATTGATGTCGCAGATCAGGTTGATCAGGTTCCGGTATTCTTCTGTAGGAGCAGGCTTGCGGCCCATGATCCAGTCCATGATATCAAGGTCAGCTTCGTCCAGTAGACTGCTGAAGCTTTTTTTTTGTTCATCGGTCAGATCCTTGTAATGGCGCGAGACAAACTGTTGCAGCAACAGGTCCATCTCCCGTATTCCGCGCCGACAACGCCAGAGGATATTCGGGCTGGCAGACATGAAGCTTAAATGGTTCGGGAAACCAGCAGCTTCTTGATCTCGGCGATGGCCTTGGCCGGATTGAGGCCCTTGGGGCAGGTCTTGGTGCAGTTCATGATGGTATGGCAACGGTAAAGCCGGAATGGATCTTCCAGCTCATCGAGGCGTTCGCCGGTGTTCTCATCCCGACTGTCGATGATCCAGCGATAGGCCTGCAGTAGGATGGCTGGTCCCAGATAACGGTCACTGTTCCACCAGTAACTCGGGCAGCTTGTTGAACAGCAGGCACAGAGTATGCACTCATACAAACCATCAATTTTGGCGCGATCCTCTTTTGACTGCAGTCGCTCCCTATCCGGTGGTGGAGGCGTCTGGGTCTGCATCCAGGGCTTGATGGCTGCATACTGTGCATAGAAATGTGTCATGTCTGGCACCAGATCCTTGACCACTGACATATGGGGCAGGGGATAGATATTGATGTCGCCCCTGATATCACTGATGACCTTGGTGCAGGCCAGGGTATTGATTCCGCCAATATTCATGGCGCAAGAGCCGCAAATGCCTTCACGACAGGAACGGCGGAATGTCAGGGTGGAGTCGATTTCATTCTTGATGTAGATCAGGGCATCCAGCACCATTGGCCCGCAGTCATCCAGGTCAATCTCGTAGCTGTCCATGCGCGGATTATCATTATTTTCCGGTTCCCACCGATAAACTCGAAAGGTCTTCTTGTTCTTCGCATCTACCGTCGCAGAAAATGTCTTGCCTTGATAGATCTTGGAATTTTTCGGAAGAGTAAATTGCGCCATATCTAATACCTGTAATTATAGCGATGGAAATCTAATAAACGCGTTTCTTCGGTGGAAACACATCGACCTCGTTGGTCAGGGTATACATGTGTACCGGACGGTAATCGAAACTGACCTTGCCATTCTCATCGAGCCAGGCAAGGGTGTGTTTCATCCAGTCATCATCATCACGATCCGGGTAGTCTTCCCGTGCATGGGCACCGCGACTTTCAGTCCGGTTATAGGCGGAATGAATACTGACCATAGCACAACCCAGCAGGTTCTCCAGTTCCAGGGTTTCTACAAGGTCGGTATTCCAAACCATGCTCTTGTCCGCTACCTTGACATCCAGGAAGGAGTCCCAGATGGTCGTCATCTTGTCGATCCCTTCTTTTATCACCTCGCCGGTCCGGAAAACGGCGGCGTTGCTCTGCATGGTCCATTGCATGGTGTTACGGATCTCGGCCGTCGGGGTCTTGCCCTGGTTATGGCGTAACTTGTCGAGACGGGCCAACGCCTCGTCGCCAGCATTGGACAGGGTCTTGTACGTTTGCCCCGGCTTGATTGATTCTGCGCACAGTTTTGCGGCGGCACGGCCAAAGACGATCAGGTCCAGTAGTGAGTTTGATCCCAGGCGATTCGCGCCGTGGACGGAGACACAGGCTGCTTCACCAATGGCCATGAGTCCCGGGACAACAGCATCCGGATTGCCATTTTTAAGCGTGACCACCTGGCCATGATAATTGGTAGGAATGCCGCCCATGTTGTAATGGACCGTAGGGATCACGGGTATTGGTTCCTTGGTGACATCGACTCCGGCGAAGATCCGGGCAGACTCGGCAATGCCAGGCAATCGTTCATTGATGACTTCCGGACCCAGGTGTTCGAGGTGCAAGTGGATATGATCCTTGTCCTTGCCGACGCCGCGGCCTTCACGGATTTCCATGGTCATGGAGCGGCTGACGACATCACGTGAGGCCAGGTCTTTTGCCGACGGGGCATAACGTTCCATGAAGCGCTCACCCTCGGAATTGGTCAGGTAGCCGCCCTCGCCGCGCACGCCCTCGGTGATCAGGCAGCCGGCGCCGTAGATGCCGGTGGGGTGGAACTGGACGAACTCCATGTCCTGCAGGGCTAGGCCGGCACGCAAGACCATACCATTGCCATCCCCGGTACAGGTGTGCGCTGAGGTCGCTGAAAAATAGCAACGGCCATAACCACCCGTGGCTAGGACCACAATATGGGCCCGGAATCGGTGGATTGTGCCATCTTCCAGGTTCCAGGCCATGACACCGCAACAGGCTCCTTCATCATCCATGATCAGATCTAGGGCAAAGTACTCAATAAAAAATTCGGCTTCATGCTTCAATGATTGCTGATAGAGGGTGTGAAGGATGGCGTGTCCAGTACGGTCGGCTGCTGCACAGGTCCGCTGGGCCGTGCCCTCGCCGAAATTGGTGGTCATGCCACCAAATGGACGTTGGTATATTTTGCCTGCTTCGGTACGTGAGAAGGGAACCCCATAGTGTTCCAGCTCGATTACCGAGGGCACGGCCTCACGACACATGTATTCGATTGCGTCCTGGTCGCCCAGCCAGTCGGAGCCCTTGACCGTGTCGTACATGTGCCAGCGCCAGTCATCGGGGCCCATGTTGCCCAGCGATGCACTCATGCCGCCCTGGGCGGCTACGGTGTGGCTGCGGGTCGGGAAGACTTTGGTAATACACGCTGTTTTCAGGCCCTTGGCTGCCATGCCAAAGGTCGCTCGCAGTCCGGCACCCCCGGCGCCGACCACGACGATATCGTATTTGTGATCTATGATTTCGTAAGACATCGGCTTATAACCCCAGAAATACTTTCAGGACTGCTATTGCAGCGATCATGCCCGCGAACAACATGGTAAATTTCAGCAGGATGAGACTGGTCACGCGAATGACCTTGCAGCCTACATAATCTTCAATCACGACCTGCACACCCAACTGTNNCACCGCCTGGATGCAATCACCCGTGATTACTGTGCATGATAAAACAGGGAGAAGATCAACAGGATTAACAGCACGGTAATCACGGGTGATTGCATCCAGGCGGTGACTGCCAGGTAATCCATCGCCGTCATCGTGAGCAATTCGAAAACAAACCAGAGACAGAGTGGAACGAGGGCGATGGCAGTCAGCCGCTGGGCCCACCAGTGACGTACACCTTCCTTGGCCGATCCCAGGCCATATACCTTGCTCAGGGGTGTTCTCAGTTTCATGTACCAACTCCACAGGCCAGATACCAGGTCACGGCAGTCATCAGGACAGACAAAATAACCACTGCGTAACCGGAGATATAGGTTGTCTTCAGTTCAAGCCCCAGACCAATGTCCCAGAACAGGTGGCGAATGCCGTTGCAGAGGTGATAGTAAAGTGAAAACACCCAGGCATAGAGCAGGGTTTGGCCATACCAGGCCAGGATGTGGTTTTGTATGGTTTGGTAGCTTTCTGGCCCGTTGGCGACCGACAATAACCAGCAACTCAGAAACAGGGCCCCAATGCTAAGAAATACTCCCGTACCACGGTGTGTGATCGAAAGTAGGGAGGTCAATTGGGGCTTATAGATCTGCAGGTGCGGCGATAATGGACGATTGACCGTTGCCATGCTCTCAATTCCTCTCTAGCGCGTATCAATCCCGGTGCTTCTTCCGGGTAACAATATTATGAATTATCAAGAATAAATCAGAAATCTATGCAGCGACCGCGGCGTTCCCAGTCACCATAACGGGTCGGTTCGGGGCCTTTGGGGCCACCGATTTCTACGGGTGTCTTGATGATATCCGCCTTATTCTCGGGAATTTCCATGGCGGTGCCCTGTTTTTCTTTTTCTTGTGTATTTTTCATAAGATATTATTTCTGCAGGTCGATTCACTTTGTAAATAAAAAAAACCTATTAAATCAACCGGTTTCGCGTATCATTGCCGTTAGGCAGTCCCGCATTTTAGCGGGATATTGACAGGAGGTCACCCATTCGATGCCAGGAAATTTTGAATTGCCCATCCACCTCAGGCTGAAAAGATCAAAAGCCCTGCAAATACTGGTGATCATTTCCCATGGCGGGGCTTTAGTTTGTGCCTGGCCGATCAATTTACCGCTTGTCGTCAAGCTTTTGATCAGTTTTTGCGTAATATTCGGGTTTGTCAGAGCCTGGAGATGCCTGTTTACAAAGCAGGTTAGCAATTCGCCACTGGAAGTCATTTTACAGCCGGATGATCGTTGGATTCTGGTCTTTGCTGGCGGGCAACGGCAAAAGGCAATCCTGTTACCGGGGAGTTACGTGCATCCCTGGCTGGTCATCATTGCTTTGCGGAGCAAGGACCGCACTATCCGTGTAATCATTCCAGCAGATGGCGTGGATGACCCTCAGGCCCTGCGGCGATTGAGGACCCGCTTGATTCAACCCTTGACGTCTTCCGATACATAAAATTATTAACCCAGTCTGAATTTGATCCAGCGTGAGAGAATCAGTTTTCTCAGCGGCGTCAGGCTGACTCGTCGGCTATCCAATTGGTTACCATCACGTTCTATTTCCCGACAGGTTGCCAGGATGAGCCTGGCCATGATGATCACATGCAAGCAAGAATGACTTTCCTCAGCGGTCAATCTTTCAGTCACGTGTTCAAGGTCGGTAATGAGTTGCCTGAACCGCTTGATCTGTTGACCGAGATCACGCGGTACCGGGTGATGGCCAACCTGCAGTTGATCCTCCGCTTGATGAGATGGCTGATGCTGAAGCAGGGAAAAGATCTCAAACAGGCAGCCGGCCTCATTCAATAAAGTATTTGTGTGTGTACTCTTGCAGCCGCTGAGTTTCCCCGAAATTGTCCATACCGCCCCCGGACCCATGGAGAGGAAATCATTCAGTTCACTCGCTGATACAGGCAGTGCATCATTCAGCCTGGCCTCATAATGGTGAATCATGCCGGCCAGACTATTCATAATATCCGGATTTTCGGAGGGTCCGCGAGCCAGTTCCCGGGTGACCGGGTGCCTGGGCGTGGATGACTGCAAACGCTGAATTTCTTCCAACCACCAGGCATATTTGATTCGAGCTACACCCGGATCAGAAGTGTGCCACTGAATCTGTTCCAGTTCGGCTGCAAAGGCATGCCAGGCATACAGTTGTCGTTTTAATCCCTGAGAATAATAAAGCGTGCTGTAGTAAAGATTGCTACCCACCGGTGCAGATTTTTGCCGGCAGTAATCAGAAGGAACCGCCTCAATCATTTTCAGTGTTTAGTTGCTCGAGCCAGGGAACAATTTCTGTGACAGTATCGACAATACCATCAGCGTTCCAGGTCAGCGGATCTTCGTGTTTTTCTATGTAGCCGTAACGGGCAACCAGGGTCAACATACCGGCTGCTCGGCCAGCCTGAATATCACGCTCAGCATCACCAAGATAAACTGATTGGCCCGGCTCACACCCTGCAATTCTGCAAGCATGTAAAAGAGGTTCTGGATGAGGCTTCTTGTGTGCAGTCGTGTCACCACTGATAACGCATGTTGCCCGCCCACTCAGATCAAGCTTTTTCATCAAAGGATCGGTCAGCCAGGCGGGCTTGTTGGTAACAACGCCCCAGAAATAGTGATGTTGCTCAAGATAAGCAAGAACACCAGTCATACCGGGAAACAAGTTGGTGCTGTTGTGTAACCTGGCGTTATAGATATCAAGGAACCTTTGTCTGAGTTGCATGAACTCGGCGGAGGATTCAGGGTATTCAAAGGCGAGACGAATAAGGGCATTACCTCCATGAGAAACGACCGGGCGTATCGTTTCAAAGGAAATCTTATCCTTGCCGTTTTCTATACATAAATCATTGAGGGCAGCCGCAAGATCTGGTGCTGTATCTGCCAATGTCCCGTCCAGATCGAAAAAGACAGCATTCAACATATCTGTTTCAACGCGTCGCATGCAGCAGGTAATTCATGTCCGGATTGCGCTTCAGCCACGCCGAACGAATTAAGGGCAGGTAAGCCATGCCGGAGATGTCCAGAACAGTCAGTCCGGACTTTCTGCACCAGTCAGCCAACTCGGCTGGCTTGATAAAGCGCGCATAATCATGGGTTCCCCTGGGTATCAGTTTCAACAGATATTCTGCAGCCAGAACCGTACCAAGATAAGACTTCAGGTTGCGGTTGATGGTCGATGCGAATAAATGCCCACCTGGTTTAAGCATGTCGGCGCAGGCCGCGATCAAGGATTCTGGATCGGGGACATGCTCCAGTAATTCCATGCAGGTGATAACATCATATGCTTCAGGATTTTGTTGGGCATGGCGTTCGGCTGAAGATTCGATGTAGTTAATTTTCAGAATTGCTGTATCACTGTGAAGACGGGCAATGTTAATGGCTTCCTGACTCGCGTCTATACCGGTGACAACTGCTGATTCTTTGCATAAAGACTCACTCAGTATCCCACCACCACAACCGACATCAAGCACATGCTTGCCGGCCAGGTTTACTGCCTGCTTGATATAGTTCAGACGCACTGGATTAATATCGTGCAAGGTAGAGAGGGGCCCGTTACTGTCCCACCATTCATCTGCCAGGGCACTGAATTTTGCCGTTTCTGATTCGTCGATATTAATCATGACCGTGACTATTAACAGTATGGTAATGACTGGTTAGAGCTTAGGGCTAATACCAGTGTCAGGCAGGGGATTGTTCTTTCCGGAATCTTCCGTTCGCTGGACCCGTATCCTGGAATCGTCAATCCCGATTATCTCGGCAAACTCAACCAGTTCACGTTGTTTCCGCATGGAATCTTCCTTGTCACCTACCTGATACAATGCCCTTTGCTCTATGAGTTGTTCATAGATCTTGTTGGTCAGCTGGTTACTAATAGGTAACTCCAGTGCCGTTTGCCTTTCTTCAGGGGAAAGTGACAGCCAGTTCTCCAGGAATGCCTGTCTGCTGGTATCAGACCAGTCGTTTTTCCGGATAAATCTCTGGATAAAATCTTCAATAATGAATGTCTCAGGAATCAGATGGGACAAGGCCTGTAAATCCATTCTTAGCTCAGTGTCTGAAGTCATGCTTTCAGGTTCGGATAGCTCTTTCTGTGAAAGCATATAAATTACGATACAGATTGAGATGAAAATAATAAATGTAAATGTACTTAAAAGATAAAAATTCTGCCCCGGTAGCTGGTGATCATCAGGTTGCTCTTCCAGGTTTTCTTTCAGGATTATTTCCGGTGGATCTTTTTCAATGGTGTGCTGCGGTATGGATAGATCCAGCAATGATCTGAAATTGTTTTCTTCTACCGTTATATTACCGGACAGTATGCCCTCGATAAGCATATCCCTTTCCCTGCGGTAGTCTGCTTTTTTTAACTTGCCTTCTGAGTATTCCCTGGCCAGTGTTCTCAGGTTTTTGTNNTCTCAGGTTTTTGTCAGTCATGATAATTTAATTGTTCTCGTGCCTAGCTGATGTCATCCTGAACCAGTCTAAAACCTGTCATATTGTCTGCGTTACCATTATGTGCACGTTCAAGACTTGTATCACAATTTGTAAATGCATCTTCAAAAGCCCCACCGATCGCCTTGATCTTGCCTCCATCCCTGACCCACTCCTGGACGTTTCCGATATAGTTTTTCAGTCCCCAGCCATTCTGAACCCCCGAGGCAATACTGACAGTACCGGTACCCTTGATGATCTTGTCACCGATGGTAACACGACAATTGAAGTCCTTTCTGGGCTGATCACCATTGGCATTTGCAGCGTAGAGCCATTCAGTCTTGTTCGGAATACGATAGTTTTTCCCGGTCCGTTCCGATAACCAGGTTGCATATTTTTCAGCATCTGCAAGAGAGATGTTAGTCAGTGGTTCATCAAATTTTTCCTTTTCAGTGACCGGCCTGCAGTTACCGGTGAGGACACAGTATTTGCTGTAATCTCCTATAGAAATTTCATATTTACTGATGGCATACGCCCTTTCTACATCAGCGCCTCCAGGAATCACAACCATTAATGGGCCTCTCCAACCATCATTTACCAAATCATAACAAATGGCCTTTGCACGTGTTCCGTATCCTGCAAGATTGGAACTGCATTCCCGTCCACTGGATGTGGGACGCCAGGCCTTTTGTGTAATTGATTTACCTGGATCACCGTCTCTATCCATAGTAGCAGCGCTCAGATCGGTGGTTTCCTTTGGAATAATCGCAAGTTTGGTATTTGCAGCAATAAGCTGGTTTATTTCGTCATCGGCTGCTACAAATTCCGGGTTATCTGACCAGAAGGCCTGTGCCTGTATCAGCGATCGGCGGGCTTCCTTGAGCTTGATAACATCTGTCCCGGCATTTTCCCTGATTTCAAGGTAGCGTTGATAGGCCACTTCCGCGTTGTCCATTTTATTTGATAATTCTTCAGTGAAACGCATGAAGTCAGGATGACCACTGAATCCCTCGGCTGATTGTTGTTCCTGTAATCTCATTCCCTCGGTCAGTTTGCCCGCGTTAAGAGTAGCGAATGCCGTGTCCAACACTGGCCATGGTTGTGGTTTGATCTGATCACGCAGCACCTCTAGTGATGTGCCTGGAAACAGGGCTGCGGCATTCTGGGCCAGAGCAGCAGCTGCATTTTGATCTGTTGTTCGATAATTATTGATTCGTTGAATCAGGCCAGTGATTGCTTCTTGTCGGAATTCGCTGTAGCGGCCGGGTGCTGTGCTTTCAATTTCACCAAATTTTGTACGAATATCCTCGATATCGAAACTAAGGGAAGAGCCAAAGATCTGAGTCAGTTCCTGAACATTTGCCTCAACCCGGTATTCCTGCCTTGCATCCAGCAGTTGTGTGTCAGCAGGATTGTATTTTAATCCTTCATTAACCAGTCTCAGTGCATTAATGTAATCTTCAGCCGCAAAGCGGCTTCTTGCCAAATCAGCATAACTATTCGCCAGTGCCAATGGAGCCGTTTTCATGATGAAATCATCAGTTGATGGCAGAAGTGATTTCAATTCGTCCAGATGTTCCAGTGCCTTTACGACTTTATTGGCTTCAACCTGGGCATTGAAGTCCTTTTTCAAACCGGTAATTATGAGTTTTGTTTCCTGATCGGCCCGTGCTATGTTCACGGATTGTTGTAAATCCTCTATTTCTTCTGCTTCTGCCACATAACTTTCAGCGGACCGAATTAAACTTTCTGCCGCATCAAAGCGGTTTTCGCTTAATGTTTCTCTGGCTTTTTGAATAAAGAGGGTGGCAATAAGCTTTTTTCTGGATGTCAGGTTTCTTGCAATTTGTTCGGAATCACCCGCTAGTGAGTCAATGGACTGTACATTGGTTAGCAAGCTTGCTTTCCAACTATTACTTTCAGGCATGGGTGAAGCAAGCAATTCGTCAATAGATGAATTATTTTCAGCAAGAATCTGCTCAATGGCCTGCTGCCGTTCATTGCCTTGAAGATGGGCAAGCTTGATTTGTATAAGTAGCGATTCAAGCTGTAATGCACCCAGAAGCTCAGCGTATTGATTTACCATGGTTACTGAATCACTTTGATTACCGCTATCCAGCAAGGTTTTGATTTCCGGTTCAATCAGTTTTTTAAATCTGATCGAAAGTTTATCAAGAATGGGATCACCAGGATCTAGCAAGGAGAGTTCCCTAATGTCATCCTCAATTAATATGAAATCAGGTGCTGTGCCTAGCTGAGCAAGCTTTGGTTCCAGTTTTCCTTCCAATTGCGTAATCCGGATTGTTTGTTGGATTTTTTCGCGTGTATCATCTAACTGTTGATCATTCGGTGCAATTGTTAGGCCAGAATTAACCAGGTCCAGTGCCCGTTCATAATTACCAACTGCAAAAGCGTCATCAGCCAGGATACGAAATTGATAACTTGGTCGTTCATCAGCAAGTAATGGGTGATCCGGATCGATCCTGTTACGGATTGTATCAATGATATTACGGGTTTTTGTAATCAGATTTTTATCTTTGAGGTAAATGGAAAATTCTTCACCCAACTGTGCCAGTTTGAGTTTCTTGGCACCTTCAACCAACCGGGTTTGTTCATTGAGGTAGCTGGATTCAGGATATAATTCACTAATCCTGTCAAGCATGGTATTGGCCTCGATAAAGTTGTAATTTTCATTACTGGTATCTATCAGATGCTGAATTTTATTTGAGAAATAGCGTTGTATTGAATCTTTCGCCTCATCCAGAATAGTGAATTGATCTGATTTATCCATTGTTTTGATGGTATCAAGATAGCTAATGATCATTTCTTTATTACTCGTATTACTGATATCAGTAATGATCTGCTGGATTCCCTGCTTATGGAAATAATTAATTACTGGTCCCGTAAAGCCAATAGTCAGGGCAATGAACAAGATAGCTGTTAGTGTCAGTGGATGTTTATACCAGATGTATCTGGCTTCCAGTTCCTCTATAAAATGATCAACCGTCGGGCACCTGTCTTTTCTCAGAAAAGCAACAGCCTGACGCAGTGCTCGATTCTGTCTACGCTTCAATCCCTTTACGGGTACGGGCAACAGGTTATTCTCCTGAGCCTTGTTTGCAGGAAGCTTGTTAAAAGGGTGGCGTCCCGTCAGTAATTCATAGGCCACACAACCCAGAGCATAGGTATCATCACGAGTGTCAGGCTGTTCACCCTCCAGCATCTCAAGGCTGGCATAGGCTGGCGTCAGGGCGCCGAGTTTGCCCGGGTCAAACAATGTTTTTTCAGATTCACCGGTTACCGGATTTTTAACCGCGCGGGCAATCCCGAAGTCAAGAATCTTGACTGTGCCGTCATTGCAAAGAAAAGCATNNAAGCATTACCTGGCTTAAAATCGGAATGTACCAGGCCACGGTCATGTGCGTAGGAAAGTGCAGAGCCCAGTTGTCTGATGATATCAAAGGCCTGTTCAAAAGGTAGTCCTTCTTCTTTTCTGACGTGTTTCTTGATGTATTCGTTGAGAGGAATTCCCTCCATCAACTCCATAGTGATGTAGACGGGAGTGCCAGGACCGCCAATCCGATCAAAATCATAAACTGTGGCAATGTTCGGGTGGGCCAGCCTCTGTTGCCGGCTCGATTCCCTTTGCAGGGAAATGAATGCCTCAGGATGGTCACGAAAGTCATCATTCAGTAATTTAATGGCTAGATAGGGATTCTTGTCCCGGGCTTCTTCTTTTAATAAATCAACTCCCTTATATACCTTTCCCATTCCACCAATACCGAGTATATCGAGCAATTTGAAGCGTTGTTTGATGATGGATCCCAGACCCATCTCGGTTTTGTGTGGTTTGCCAGTATCCGATGATGGATCAGACCATTCAGCAGAACTGGCGTCGGTAGCTGATGTATAAGAAGGCAGTGAAGGTTCCGAGCTAAAGTGAAGATGAGATGCACTGTTATTCTCTGACATTGGCGAAGAATTATCAGCAGAAAGTTCCTGGGACTGATCAAATGTGTCCTCAAGCAATTTCTGAATATCGTCGGCAAAGACAGTTGAATCACTTCCAAGTCCGGTTGCATCTTCCGTACTGGCTGAATGCATTCGACGGAAGTGATTTATCTGGGATTTTAAATGAGTGTATTGCTCATCAGAAATCTTGCCGTTTTCCAAGTATTCATCCAGAATCGTTAGGAGTTTTTTTGCTTGATGTGGTGACTTGATAAGTAACCTGCCCAGCCGTTTGCTGAGAACCTCAATAGTCAGTTCCCCGTTTGCCAGTGATTGAAGTGCGGTCTTGAAATCTGCCACGAGGAGCCTCGTTAGTTATTTGATTTCAACTACGATTGCAGTGAAATTGTCAGTTGCTCCCCGTTCAAGGGTAAGATCGATTAATGTCTTGCAAGACTGCTCATGTGTACCATTAGCCAGGATATCCTCTATTTCTGAATCCGAGACATGTTTTGTCAGGCCATCACTACATAGCAAATAGCGATCATTTGCCTGCATTTCCTGGATATCCATGTCAAGAAACAGATCATCAGTAGCGCCGACTGCCCGGGTAATCATGTTACCGTGAGGGTGAATGGCTGCCTCTTCACGTGATATAAGCCCTTTCTGAACATATAACTCTACCTGAGAATGATCGGTAGTCATTTGTCTGAGATCACCATCCCTCAATCTGTATAATCGACTGTCTCCAGCCCATATATAGATACAATATCTGTCGTAGGCAAGCATCACCAAAACGGTGCTGCCAATTGTGGTGCGCTTCTGTAAATGATCGGCTTTGTCAATCAGCGAGCGATTGACTTCAATCAACCTGTCTTCGATATCATTAATGATTTGTTTTAGTTCAATCCCTTCANNTGCTACGTCTCCGGCAGAGTGGCCTCCCATGCCATCAGCCACGACCCAGAGACCGATCTCTGGTTGATCCAGCATGGAATCTTCATTGAGTTTACGCATCTTACCTATATCGGTAATAGCGGTTGAAACCCATGACAACCGTTTCTTTGGTTTTATGGCAGGATTTTCCATCGCAGTTTTACTAGTCAGAAATTTATGTCTCGTCAATAAATTCAGGTTTTCTCATAGGCAAAATTAACGACCTCGGTTGGCGCTTCCTTGAAACTTCTACCGAGACTGATTTGCCCGTTGCCATTTAATGGCATTTCTTCACGTCGCAGAAATGCATCTTCTCCACTTTCCAGACGCACATGTGTCCCATTTGTGCTCTGATCAATAATAAAAAATTTGTCTCTACGTAATTCAATACGCACATGTTGTCTTGAGGCGAGCTTTTCGCGGACGGGCACATCACAATCCTTGCTTCTGCCAAGGATAATACTTGAGCGTTCCTTGCTGATGACAACATCATGATCCTTATACTTTAGATGAAGCCTGACTTCCGGTTTTTTGCTACCTGAAAGCATTCCGGTTGCCATGCGCGTAACATCCTCTTCCTGCCAGATGAGTTCATAAATATCGATTTCTTCCTGTTTGCCCTTGATAGGAGCGCGGTCAATGAAGCGTGTACTGGCACGTAAAACGGCGGGTAACTGTTCTACAGTGGTGAGGGTGGTGATGATCTGATCAGCTTTGGCCTGAGCCGTCATTTTGGCTGCCAGGTTGACGGCATCTCCAAACACATCATCACCTTCGATTATGGCTGGTCCATAATGCATGCCCACACGGATGGCAATGACATTATCGCCATCAAGATCCTGGTTAACATCTTCGACAGACTCATGCATATCACAGCAGGCACTTGCAGCAACATCGGGGGTGTCAAAGGTGCACATAACTTCATCACCAATGGTCTTGATGACCTTGCCATGATGTTCACCGACTACCCTGGCAATGGTCTCGAGGGTCTCGGCCACTTTCTGGCGGGCAAGCTGGTCGCCTAGAGTTTCATAGAGTTTTGTGCTACCAGCGATATCAGCGAAAACAATGGCAAGATTTTCTGTCTTGGGCGTCATTTAATTAGCGGGTCCTGATTTATCATTTGCTCATTGTATTTACATGGCGGACGGGATTCCCTTGGCCCGGTGAGCATCTTACATCAATGCCTGCCAGCCCCGAGTTTCCTTGACCATTATTCCCGCAATGGGTTTATTAACAGGTGCTCGAGGCAACAGGCAATGGCAGAATTACCATTGAATAATAGCTGCTAAATTGCTTGCAGTCATCATCATACCTCATTCTTATAAAAGGGAAAATCGTACAAACAGACCATCTGTCACCAACTCCGATCGCTCGCTTACCGGGATTCGATCAACCGAATTTGATTGAGTTCACAATTACCGGAGATAAATATAAATAATCGAAAATACCTCTTTTTGGCCAAGCATGAGACACACATCTAAACAATATCCATAGCTTATTAAACTGGAAAAGCCATTGGAAAATATCAGCCTACGACCTGCATCCTCACTATGCACTGCTGATCGTGATCAACCATGCGTGGACTAACTATCATTCCGGGGTTTGTCGGTCATGACGACTGACTTTAAAAGAGATTAGTTATCGCGCTTGAGGGTAAATCAGGGATTAAAAAATATCTGAATAAATTTATTTTTATCAGATGCTTAGAAGCATAATTTCGCAGATCACTTTGAAAAAATTCTTTACCCAGTAACAAGGGTGTTGATATAGTAACCAGCATTAATTGGGGTTATCGGTCAATGCACTAAAGCTTGTTCATGGGGATGGGACCGAGTCAATGAGGCCCAAACGGTATTTACTTAGTGGAGGACCTGACAATCCGACTCTCATTCTGGTTTGCTCTCGTGTGCCTGTGTGCCAGTGTTCAGATACAGGCTGGCCAGCTTCCGGACTCCCTAAAACCTGGTGCTGTCCGACCTGAAATTCTACCCAAACCCGACATACCTGAAGGCCCGCCATCTGGAGTCCTTGAGGTCCCTCCTGTCATCGACAGGCCTTTTGAGATTGATGAATGCCCCTGTGTCAGGGTCACTGAGTTTCGACTTCTGAATGCGGAAGACCTGCCGAAGTATGGTATTGAGTTGGCGGTCGCGAACCAGATACTGCAGCAGGCCATTGGACTACAACCCTCGGACGGTTTCAGCATTGGCCAAATCCAGCAAGTCGCAAACCGGGTCAGGAGATATTACCGGGAACAAGGCTTAATCCTGACCCAGGTGGTCATCCCGGTGCAGACGGTGGCAGCTGGTGTAGTAGAACTTGAAGTTCAGGTCGGAAAACTGGGGCGTATCCTCGTCGAGGGGAATGCCATTTATTCTGAAGACACCCTGAATATGGTTTTCAAAAAACTGATTGGCGAACCGGTACACAAGGATGAGATAGAGGCGGCGTTATTGAGACTGACCGATTTTCCGGGCTTAACAGCATTCGGTGTTTTTCAACCCGGTCAGGCTGTCGGCTCGGCTGATTTGGTCTTGAAAGTCCAGGATGAAGACCGTTTCGACCTGGAAGCCCGTGCGGATAACCACGGTACCCGTGAGACCGGCAGGAATCGTGTCCGGTTTACTCTTGATATCAATAACTTTTCTGATAATGCTGATGTGGTAACACTAGACGTACAACGCAGTTACACACCTACAAATAATAATTTTCTGGCGCTTGAATATTCTCGTTATTTTTCTGATGGTTCCTATCGTTTCAATCCATATTTTTCCACCAATGATTTTGATGTGGGTGGCGAATTCGCCGCCAGTGATATCTCCGCAAAAACAAAATATGGGGGTATCAAGTTTGAAAAATCACAGATTCGCAGCCGGTTAGAAAACCTGACCTGGCGCGCCGGGCTGGCACTCAAGAATACCCAGACTTTTCAGGCCGGGTCACAAACCAGCAGGGATAGGCTGACAGTCGTTGAAGCCGGGCTGGACTATGATTTGGTCGATTCATTCAGTCCGCTCTCGCTGTTTGATCCGGACAAACGGGGCGGTGGAATCAATCTTTTTTCTATCGAGTATAGACGCGGGATCGAGAATTTCCTGGGATCCATGGGATCAAGCCAGGAAGCCACACAACGGCCACCCGGTTCACAACCGAGCCGCCAGGGAGGGCCGGCTAATCCGGCGTTTGCACCGGGCAAGTTTGACAAGATCTTTGCTTACTATACCCGGTTGCAAACCCTGACAGATAATACCAACCTATTGATTCGGGGTGAGTATCAGTGGAGCCCGGATCTTTTGGTACCAATTGAGCAATATTTTGTCGGTGGGCCGGACAATGTCCGGGCATTCCCGGTAGCCCAGCAACTTTGGGACCGGGCGCTGTTTTTCTCCGCTGAATTACTGGTCAATCTCCCGTTTATCACGGACAAACCGGCATTTGAAGGCCGTACCTGGGGTCAGCTCGTACAGCTGGGTGTTTTTTATGACATGGCGGTCGGCCGTTTGAATTCTCCCTTGCCGGCGCCGGTAAATGCCCAGACTTACCAAAACCTGAACGGTGCCGGCGTGGGATTACGCTTTACCCTCCCCGGGAAGATTGAAGCGCGGTTCTTCTCGGCCTGGGAACTCGGCGGCGATCCGGTTGATAATGATAAACAACCCCAATTATGGGGGGATATAACCATCAGTTTTTAGAGAAATGTCACAAAAAACAGGTAGTAATTTCAGACACATATGAGTTAAACTTTGCCTGTGAGTGAGAGTTAGTCCTTTAGACACGGAGAGTCCCATGCGGTCACGTCAATAATCCCGTGACCCTCTTCAAAGTGGATGCATGAGTTGTTATGGCGTCTAAATACAAACTAAAGCCATTCCCCAGCTTGTTGTTACGTGTAAAATTGTATTAAATACAGAACGTAACAACATACTTTTAAGGAGTTTCTTANNACATACTTTTAAGGAGTTTTTTATATGGGGCGCAACGGTGGCTAAGCACCGGAAAAGGCCTTTACTCTCGAATGAGCCTGCAATCTTGGCTCTTTTTTTACCCACGCCATTGGCGCGGACGCTGCGTCTCGCTTGGCTTACGGCCACTATATCCCTGTTAATCTACTCCATTCCGGTCATGGCCGGGCCCAGCGGGGGGCAGGTCACTGCGGGCCAGGGGTCGATTGCAACACCTGACAGTACTACCACGGTCATTCATCAGCAATCGCACAATCTGTCCCTCAAGTGGGACTCATTTAATATAGCTGCAGATGAGCTGGTCCGGTTCAACCAGCCCTCAAACCAGGCCACAGCCTTGAACCGCATCTACGATCAAAATCCCAGCCAGATATTCGGTACCCTGAGTGCCAACGGCAACGTCATACTGCTGAATGCCGCCGGCATGTTTTTCAGTCCCACCGCCATGGTCAACGTCAATTCACTGATC
>JABAOG010002255.1_pt1 | contig 20993 bp, 14 predicted proteins | sample 7062131 | NCBI WGS metagenome assembly JABAOG01 (sample SAMN14538629, study PRJNA623070) | marine sediment metagenome | biome: marine biome [ENVO:00000428]; feature: marine pelagic biome [ENVO:01000023]; material: deep marine sediment [ENVO:00002113] | place: India: Arabian Sea | collected...
GAGAAGCGTCATGAGACCCATTCTCAATAGAGGCTGTGGGATTGTCAACCAATGCGCGAGCTTGGCAACCAAGACCGGGCGGCACGGCCTCGGCGGAGCGCCTCCGTCACGCAGTGAGCTTCCCCACTGCGCCTGGTGGCCGCGCGATCTGTGGCAGTGAGCTTCCCCACTGCGGCTGGTNNTGCATGGCCGCGCCGGCGTCAAGGACCTACGACCACTACGCGGTCGGTCCCGGTTTGGTTGCTTGTCCTATTGTCGTGCGTTCTGTCGTGTGAAATGGTGATCATGTGTCAATTGAGGGGCATTCTGAGCAAGAACGGGTCTTGCGTCCGCCCAGAAGGAAATGGCTGGCATATCTGCTGTTGAGCGCGGCCGTTGTGGCCTTCGGTCTGGTGAATATGCCGGAAGAACCACTCGTTGCGTGGACTGTCATCGCCGTCTTCGGGTTCACCGGGCTTGTGAGCTTCGTGTCGCTGCTGCCGGGAACCAGGTATCGGTATCTCCGGTTGACGCCGGAGGGGTACGAGCAGCGTGCTCTCACCCGGACCTCAAAGCAGTCCTGGCAACACATCGAGCGGTTTCAGGTCCACGAGTTCAAGTACAACCCTCATTCGTACGCTTTTGGCGCCGTACCGGCCAAGGAGGACCGTGTGAACCGATGGGTCGGTTTCATCTACGACCCGAACTACAAAAGTCATGCGACCAGTCGGCGAGTTAATGGTTCCCGGCTTTTTGACACCTACGGTTTATCCGCCGACGAACTGGCCAAGCTCATGAATGAGTGGCTCAGCCGCTACAAGCGTCAATGACTTGGAGTCGGTTGACACTTGATCATCTCCGCGACTCAGGCCGCTCCGGTCAGATCAGGCCGGCCGCGTGTGCGACGGTCAAGACGGCCAGCAGCAGCACGACGGCGATGCGCAGCACGCGAGACCGGCCGCTCAGCCGTGGCCAGGACAGCACAAGCAGCCACGCCAGGAACAGCGTCACGATACTGAGCAGCACGATGCCCCACGGCGGGGGCACCAGCAGGCCGCCCAGCAGCAGCACACCGGGAATGAGGCCGACGAGCCACCGGGGGAGCCGTGCCAGTTGGGTCAGCAGCGGCAGGCTGGCGCGTTCCAGGCTGGCGCGCAGCCCGGTTGGCGCGGTCGGCGTGGTCGGCGCTCGACGCCGGGAACGGCTCGGTGCGGGTGCCCTGGTACGCGTTTCGGGAGGGGCGGGCCGGCGGTTCGTCGGACGACCTTGGCGCGAACGGCTACTCGCCATGAGGCTCCTCAATGTAGTCGTCGTCATACATTAGGGCGATTAAGGCGCCACCATCATCCCGTAAATTACGGATGGCCATGTTCGCCACTATCCTGCGTCGCCGCTGCCGGGCTTCCAATTACCGCGTGCCTGCGCGCAAGCCATGACACAGTCGCGCGAGATCACCACGTCGGCAGCGATGCGCCGGATGATCACCGCCGTCCTCGCTCCGCTCATCCTGGCCACGATAGTCGGCCTGGTGGTGCTGTGGCCCAGCGGTGGTTGGCAGTCACTGGATGCCCCGCAGCGTTTTGACGCGACGATCCTCGAGATCGTGCCGTGCGCACAGTCGTCCGATCCGGAGTGCGTCGAGGGGGAGGTCCAGCTCGACTCCGGTCCGGACGCCGGACAGGCGGCGACCGTGCCGTTGCCGTACGGTTCGGGAGCGCCGGACTTCGCGACCGGCGACGAGGTCGTCCTGTTCGGCCTGCTCGACCGTCCGCTGGAGGAGAGGTACCAGGTCGAGGATTTCCAGCGGTCGACGCCGCTGGTCGCGCTGGCCCTGATCTTCGCGGTGGCCGTGGTCGCACTCTCCCGGTGGCGCGGCGTCACGGCCTTGGTCGGACTCGCGCTGACCGTGGTGGTGCTGGTCGCCTTCGTGCTGCCGGCATTGCTCGACGGGTCGTCGCCGCTCGCCGTGGCCGTGGTCGGAGCGTCCACCATCATGATCATAACGCTCTACCTCAGTCATGGCTTCGCGGCCAAGACTTCTGTGGCACTGGTAGGAACTCTGGCGAGCCTGACGTTGACCGGCCTCCTGGGGCACGCGTTCACGCACCTTGGTCAGTTCACGGGTCTCGCGCAGGATGCCGCAGCACACCTGGGCGCGTTGGCGGACCAAGTCGACGTGCGAGGTCTGCTGCTGGCCGGGCTGGTGATCGGAGCACTCGGTGTCCTCGACGACGTCACGGTGAGCCAAGCGGCCACTGTGGCGGAGATCGTCCGGGCGGATCCGGAGACCTCACGCCGCTCCCTTATTGCGGCTGGGCTCCGGGTCGGACGGGACCACGTCGCTNNGCTACTGCTGTTCACGGGAGCCGAGGTGGGACTCGTCGACATCGCGACAACGGAACTGGTCGCCCAGGAGGTTGTGCGCGCTCTCGTCGGAGGCGTCGGCATCGTCGCAGCCGTGCCGATCACCACTGCGGTTGCAGCTTTCGCGTTCCAAGGTGGCACGGCGCGCGGCAGGGGGCGCCGTGCGCTTCGGTCGGCAACTTCGAGGCACAGCGACTAGACTCCTGGCTTTTTGGGAGCTCGCCGACACGCCAGCCGGATGGAGTGATGCACGTGCCTGGGGCCCAGACCGTCCACACCCTCTTACCGCTCATCAAGCGGCGGGGCTTCGTCTACCCGGCAGCCGAGATCTACGGCGGCATCCAGGCGGCCTGGGACTACGGCCCGCTCGGCGTCGAGCTGAAGGAGAACATCAAGCGCGCGTGGTGGCGGGCGATGGTGCAGCGGCGCGAGGACGTCGTGGGCCTGGACTCGGCCACGGTGCTNNGTGCTGCCGCACGAGGTGTGGGTGGGCTCCGGCCACGTGGACGAGTTCGCCGAGCCGCTGACCGAGTGCCTGGCGTGCCACCGCAGGTTCGCCCCCGACGAGCTACTCGATGACCACCGGAAACGTACCGGGCGGGTACCGGCGGACGGCCTGGCCGGGCTCGCCTGCCCACGGTGTGGAGCGAAGCGCTCGTTCACTGAAACCACGATGTTCAGCAGCCTGCTGCGGACCCAGCTTGGGCAGGGCGAAGCCGCGCAGGTCACGCACTACCTCCGTCCGGAGCAGGCGCAGGGCGTGTTCATGAACTTCCGCAACATCCTCGGGACCTCACGGCTGAAGCTGCCGTTCGGCGTCGCCCAGGTGGGGACGTCGTTCCGCAACGAGTTGGCGCCGGACGAGTTCATCCTCCGTACCCACGAGTTCGAGCAACTGGCGATCGAGTTCTTCGTCGAGCCCGGCACGGACGAGGCGTGGCACGAGTACTGGGTCGACGCCCGCTGGCACTGGTACGTCGACCTCGGCATCTCGGAGTCGAACCTGCGGAGGTACGACAGCCCTGCGGATGGTCTGCCGCACTACGCGATGCGCAATGTCGACATCGAGTACCGCTTCGGCATGGACGGCACCGAGTTCGGCGAACTGGAGGGCATCGCCAACCGCGCGGACTTGGATCTGTCCCGGCACTCGGCTCGCACCGGCGCCGATCTCACCTACTTCGACCAGGAGAAAGGGACGCGGTTCACCCCGTACGTGATCGAGCCCGCCGCCGGTCTGGCACGTGCGATGCTCGCGTTCCTGCTCGAGGCGTACGACGTGGACGCGGCCGCGAACACCAAGGGCGGCGTGGACGGCCGGACGGTGCTGCGGCTGGACCCGCGGCTCGCCCCGGTGAAGGCGGCGGTGCTGCCGCTGTCCCGCAGCGAGTCGCTGTCTCCGCTGGCGCGCGAGCTGGCGTCGGCGCTGCGAGAACGGTGGAACGTCGAGTTCGACGACTCCGGCGCGATCGGCCGCCGCTACCGCCGGCAGGACGAGATCGGCACGCCGTACTGCGTCACGGTCGACTTCGACTCGCTGGACGACCGGGCGGTGACGGTGCGCGACAGGGACTCGATGCGCCAGGACAGGGTCGGCATCGACCGGCTTGAGACCTGCCTCGCCGAGCGCCTCCGCGCCGCCTGACGCCCGACCTCCGGCGTCCTTGGCTGCGAGGCACCCGCCGGATACTGCAACATGGCTGCGACACCCTGTGGTCGCATGGCGGCGCAGAAAGATGCGACACAGGAGACGAGCATGCGAGCACGGCAGCCTGATCACGAAGGGTACGTCGACTGCGGCGACGTCCGGATCGGCTACGAGGTCTTCGGTGACCGGGAGCCGACGATCCTGTTGTTGCCGACCTGGACGGTCATCCACTCGCGGTTCTGGAAGGCACAGGTGCCGTACCTGGCACGGCACTACCGCGTGGTGACGTACGACGGGCCGGGCAACGGCCGTTCGAGCCGCCCGCTGGATGCGGCCGCGTACGACCACACGGCACAGGTGGGGTACGCGCGGGCGGTGCTGGACGCCACGGGCACGGATCGCGCGGTGGTGGTCAGTCTCTCGATGGCGGCGAACTGGGCGCTGGAGTTCGCCGCGGACCATCCGGATCGGGTGCTCGGCGTGACGACCATCGCCCCCAGTGTCGCGCTGCCCGTCGAACCGAATGCGCGGGCGAAGCACTTCGCACCGCTCGCGCCGATGCCGGACCTCCCGCCCTCCGCCGTGCCGGAGGTGGGCACCGACCCGGACACGCACTGGGCCAAGTACAACCTCGAGTACTGGCGGCACCGGCACGAGGACTTCCTGTGGTTCTTCTTCGGCCAGGCCTTCTCGGAGCCGCACTCGACGAAGCAGACCGAGGACGCCGTCGCCTGGGGTCTGGAGACCGATCCGGAGGTGCTCGTGGCGCACCATCACGAGGGTGCGTACCCGAAGGAGGCTCTCGTCCGGGAGTGGGCGGAGCGGCTGTCCTGCCCGGTGCTGGTGATCCACGGGGATGAGGACAAGGTGAGCCCGCTCGCCCGCGGTGAGCAACTCGCTGAACTGACGGGCGGTCGGTTGGAGGTGTTGGTGGGGTCGGGGCATTTGCCGCAGGGTCGTGATCCGGTGCGGGTGAATGTGGTGTTGGGGGAGTTTGTGGAGTCGGTGGCCGGGTCGCGGGTGCCGGTGCGGCGGGTGTGGTCGCGGGGGGTGCGGCGGGGTCGTCGCGTGCTTTACCTGTCGTCGCCGATCGGGTTGGGGCATGCGTGGCGGGATGTGTCGGTTGTGCGGGAGTTGCGGGTGCGGGTGCCGGGGGTGGAGGTGGACTGGTTGGCGCAGCATCCGGTGACGCGGGTGTTGGATGCGGCCGGGGAGCGGGTGCATCCGGGGAGTGGGTGGTTGGCGAACGAGTCTTCGCACATCGAGTCGGAGTCGGGGGAGCATGATCTGCATGCGTTTCAGGCGGTCCGGGAGATGGACGAGATCCTGGTGGCGAACTTCATGGTGTTCCGGGATGTGGCCGAGTCGGGGCACTACGACCTGGTGGTGGCCGACGAGGGCTGGGAGTTGGATTACTTCCTGCACGAGAATCCGGAGTTGAAGCGGTTCGCGTATGGGTGGCTGACCGATTTCGTGGGCTGGTTGCCCATGGCGGACGGGGGTGACCGGGAGGCGGCGGTCACCGCGGACTACAACGCGGAGATGATCGCCCAGATTGCCCGGTATCCGCGGGTGCGGGATCGGGCGGTGTTCGTCGGCGACCCCGACGACATTGTGCCGGACGCGTTCGGCCCGGGGCTGCCGCCGATCCGGCAGTGGACCGAGCAGCACTTTGACTTCGCCGGGTATGTGACCGGGTTCGACCCGGCCGAGTACGCCGACCGGGAGGCGCTGCGCGCCGAGGTGGGCTACCGGCCGGGCGAGCCGGTGTGCGTGGTCACCGTGGGCGGGTCCGGGGTGGGCGCCCACCTGCTGCGCCGGGTGATCGCCGCCTACCCGGCGGCGGCCCGCCGGCTGCCGGGGCTGCGGATGGTGGTGGTGAGCGGCCCGCGGATCAACCCCGCCGCGCTGCCCGCCCCCCACGGGGTGCAGGTGCACGGCTACCTGCCCGGGCTGTACCGGCACCTGGCCGCGGCCGACCTGGCCATCGTGCAGGGCGGGCTGACCACCTGCATGGAACTGACCGCGCTGGGCCGCCCGTTCATCTACGTGCCACTACGGCACCACTTCGAACAGAACCACCACGTCGCCCACCGCCTCGACCGCCACCACGCCGGCACCCGGGTCGACTACGACCACACCACCCCCGACCACCTCGCCGAGCTCATCACCACCCACCTCGGCCNNGCGCCGCCACCCTGCTCGCCGACCTCCTCTAGCCTGTGGCCGAGAGCGCCCGATCGGAGGCGAACCCGTGCGCTTGGGAGTCCACCTGCCTGTTGTCGACTTCGGCGACGGGGGAATGACGGGCGCGGGCCTTCGTGCCTACACCGCGGTCGCCCGGGACGCCGGCTTCTGCGCGGTCTCCGCGAACGACCACCTGGTGTGGCGTCGGCCGTGGCTCGACGGTCCGACGGCGTTGGCCAGCATCCTTGGCGAGGCGGGCACGATGTCAGTGGCCACGAGCATCGCACTGCCCGTAGTGCGCCATCCCGTGGCCGTCGCCAAGATGCTCGCCTCGCTCGGCGCCCTGGCGGACGGGCCCGTTATCGCCGGGCTGGGGCCCGGCTCGTCGGCGGCGGACTACGAAGCCGTGGGAGTTCCCTTCGGGGAACGGTGGGCGCGCTTCGACGAGGCGCTGCCCCTGATTCGTGCACTGCTGCACGGCGCCGAACCGCCGGCCGGCGGGTTCTACCCGGCCGAGGGGCTCCGCATCGAACCGCTGCCCTCGCAGCCGCCGGAGGTGTGGGTCGGCAGCTGGGGCTCGCAGGCCCGGCTGCGGCGGATGGCGAGCGTGGCGGACGGCTGGATGGCGTCCGGGTACAACACCACGCCGCAGCGGTTCGCCGAGGCGCGAGCCAGGGTCGACGCCCATCTCGCGGCCGTCGGCCGGGATCCTCGGACGTTCTCCGATCTGATCGCGACGATGTGGCTGTACGTCACCCGCGACCGGAGCCGTGCGCACCGTGTGCTGCACGACGTTCTCGCCCCACTGCTGGGCAGAGATCCCGACGACTTGGCGGCCGCGCTGCCCATCGGCACCCCCGAGCACTGCATCGGCCTGCTCGACGCCTACGCGGCAGCGGGCGCTCGCACGGTGCTGATCTGGCCGGTCGCGGAGCCGGTCAAGCAACTCGAGGCAGTGGCGGAGTGGGTCGTCCCGCAACTCGCGGCTGCGCCCCGCCGGTAGCCGAGCCGACCTTGCAGGAGCCGCGGATGCCGTACAGCGGTTGATCCCGCACATGAATGGTGATCGCATGGACTGTTTCCACCTCGGGCACAACTCGGTTGACTTGTTGGTATGCAGCTCTCGGCAGCGACGGACGCGTCGAGCATCCGGTACGAGATCCGGGTGCTCGGACCGTTCGGCGTGCTGCGGGACGGGGTCCCGGTCGCCCAGGAGAAGATCGGTAGCCGGAAGGCGCGAACGCTGCTGAAGCTGCTGCTGGTCGAGCGCGATCGCGTGGTCGGCGTCGACGAGCTCGCGCAGGCGCTGTGGCCGGACCACGAGCCGGATCAGCCGGAACGGCAGCTCGCCACCCTGGTCAGCCGGCTTCGTGCCGCCCTGGGCAGCGACATCCTGGTACGCCGTGGCGACGGTTACCAGTACGGCGGCGAGCCTCCGGAGTACGTCGTCGATGTGGCGGAAGCGGAGCGGCTGGCCGCGGCGGCCGAGGCCCGGCTTGCCTCCGACGAGCCGGGCCTCGCACACGCGGCGGCGGACCGCGCTCTCGAACTGCTGGGTCGCGGTGGACTGCTGTCCGACGAGCCGTACGCGGAGTGGGCGGAACCCGCCCGCACCAGGACCGACGCATTGCTCGGACGGGCCCGGCGGGCCGGCTGGGCGTCGGCGCTGCTGGTGCGCGACCTTGATGCGGCGGTGCGCGCCGCGGACGCCGCGCTGGCCGCCGAGCCGTTCGACGAGGACGCTGCCCGGGCGCTGATGCGCGCCCATCACGGTCGCGGAGAGCCGGCAAAGGCGCTGGCCGTGTTCGAACGGCTTCGCGCTACCCTGGCCGACGAGCTGGGCACCGACCCGGCCCCGGAGACCCGCGAGCTGCATCTCGCGATCCTGCGTGGTGAGCCGCCGCGGGACATCGCAGTCAGCACAGTGCCGACCGGCTCCGGCGGTAGCGACGCCATGGTGGGCCGCGATGCCGAGGTCGGATGGCTGCGCCGGATGTGGTCGGCGGCCACGGCGGGCGACGGGGGCCTGGCGCTCCTCGTCGGGGAGGCCGGAATCGGGAAGACCGCGCTGGCGAACGAGCTGGTGCAGCTCGCCGAGGCGACAGGGGCGACCGTGGCCCGCGCCCGCTGCTACGAGGTGGAACGGTCGCTGTTCCTGCAGCCGATCGCGGACGCGCTGCGCCCGGTCGTGGTGTCGTCCGGCCCGCAGCTGGTCCGCGAGGCGGCCGGGCCGGTGGCCGGCAGCCTCGCGGAGCTGATTCCCGAGATAGCCTCCGTCGTCGACACCTCCGGCTACCTGCGGGCGAGCCCCGAGGTGGAGCGGCGCCGGGTGTTCGAGGCCGTGGTCCATCTCGTCCGTGGCCTTGCCGACCGCGCACCTCTGCTGCTGTTCCTCGACGATCTGCACCTCGCCGGCTCCTCCACGCTCGAGCTCGTCCATTTCCTGCTGCGGCGCGCCGCAGCGAGCCGGGTACTGGTGCTCGCGACCGCGCGCGTCGAGGAAGGCACGGAGGTGCTGGACATGCTCGGCGATGTCGCCGAACAGCGGAGCCTTGGACCCTTGCCCGAGGACGCAGTANNGGCCTGGCAGACCTCGCATCCCGGATCATGGCGCAGACCCGCGGCCACAGCCTGTTCGTCGTGGAGACGCTGCGGGCGCTGTCCGGCGAGCCGGCGAAGCCGGACGATCTCGTCGTGCCGGAGTCGCTGCGCACAGCGGTCGTCGCCCGCATGCGCCGCGCCGGGCCGCACGTCGAGGAGTTGCTCCGGGCTGCGGCGGTGCTCGGCGGCAGCTTCGACCCCGGCTCGCTCGCCGACCTGGCGGACAAGCCGTTGGAGGAGGCAGCGCGGGAGGCCGATGCCGCGTGCAGGGCCCGGCTGCTCATCGAGTCGGGAACGCAGTACGAGTTCGCCAACGACCTGATCCAGGACATCGCCTACGAGTCGACNNTCGAAGCGTTGCTGGAGGCTGCGGAGAAGGCTTCGAGGCGCTATGCCAACCGGGAGGCCGAGCGGCTGCTCGACCAGGCCATCCAGACGGCGGTACGGGCCGACGATCCGGTCGGGGTCGCGCGTGCCCGGCACGCTCGCGGGGTGATCAGGGAGACCCTGGCCGACTACCACGGGGCGTACGAGGACCATTCGGCCGTCGTCAAGGTGGCGCGGACGGAGGGCCGCGCCGACCTCGAGCTCGCGGCGCTGAACAAGCTGGGCGGCGATCTCCTCGTCGGGCTCGGCCGTCCGACCCGTGACTGCCTGCCGTACCTCGAGTCCGCACTGGCCATCGCTGAGGAGGCCGGCGACGTCCCAGCGCAGGTGGACATCCTGGGCAGGCTCACGGTGATCTGGACGAACCGGCTGCGCTTCGATCTCGCGCGAGGGTACGCGGAGCGCGCGGCGGGGCTGGCCGAGGAGCGCCCCGACCACACGGTGCAGGCACTCGCGCTGGACGCGGTCAAGAACACGATGGCCTACAGCGGCGACATCGGCGGGTTGGAGGAGGTGCTGCCGCGGCTGCAGGCTCACCTGCAGCGGTACCGGCAGGGGCTGCTCCGGTACCGGGGGCCGGGCCTGGAGGCGTGGGCNNCCATCCGGGAGAGCGGCTACGTGGCCTACGAGTCACCGTGCCTCGCCCATCTGGCGTGGGTGGAGCGCGCTCGTGGCCGGTACGGCGAGGCGCTGCGACGCGGGGCCGAGGCGGCCGAGGTCGCCGCCGCGACCGGCCACCGGTGGTGGATGGCCTACGCCGAGACCATGCTCGGATGGATCCTGACCGAGATAGGAGCGCTGGACGAGGCGGCGACCCGGCTGCAGCGGGGGCTCGAGGCGGCCGAACGGGACGAAGCCGAGGCGTACGTGGCGCGCTGCCTCGGTCAACTGGCCTGGACGAGCTGGCTGCGCGGCGAGCAGCAGCGTGCCGTGGAGCTGGCCGAGCGCACCGAGACGCTGTTCGGAGCCGTCGCCGGAGCGCCGTTCCTGCACGGCGCGCACGCACGCTTGGCCGCGGCCTGCGTACGGGTCGCCCGGGGCGAGAGCGACGCCGCACGACGGCAGGTCGAGCCGGTCCGGGAGGCCGCCGGGGAGGCGGGCTGGGTCGAACCGCAGGCGTGGGCGACGCTGCTGGCGGCCGAGTGCCGGGTGCTTGAGGGTGACGACGCCGGGGCGGCGCACCTTGCGGCCGCCGCGCTCGACCTGGGGACGCAGCACCGGCTGCCGGGGATCGGATGGCAGGCGCACGCGCTGCTGGCCCGGGCGTCTCCGGCCGCGAGGGACGCCCACGCGGAAGCAGCTTCCTCGACGGTGGACGAGCTGGCCGCCTCACTCGGCGACACGGCCCGCGGCATCACCTTCCGGGAGGCGGCCGACCGCCGGATCCGGTGGCTCACCGGAGTCCCGACCTGACAGTGCTGCGCGCGCCCGGTCGACGACGTCGGTCCGGGGAAGCGCAGCGGCTAGGCTGGCGATCTTCCTGAGGATCTCGGGACCAAGCCGGTCCCGCAGCATCTCGTCGAGGCGCGTGTAGCGCTCGACGTACTCTCCGGCGATCGTCGGTGCCGACGGCGCGCGGTCCGCGGCCGCGAGCAGCAGCGCCGCCTCCTCGTACCGCTCGTTCCGGGCGAGCCACTCGGCGAGGATGCGCAGCGTCGTCCACAGCTGCGGCCACGCGGCGAGTCGCAGCCAACGTTCCAGCAGCGGGCCGAGGACATCGCGGGCCTCGGCCGTCCGGCCCAGCCGCGTCTGCGCTGCGGCCAGCGCACCGGCCGCGAGACCTCCGGCGAACTCCGCTCCTGCGCGGTCCGCGTCACGGACGGCGGCCACCAGCAGCGGCACGCCGGCCGCGTAGTCCGCGGCGGCTGTGACCTCGGCGTCGGCGTACCGGGCGAAGGCGCGGTACGAGATGGAACCCACGGCTTCGGCCACGGCCGTCGCCCGGTCCGCATGCTGCCGGGCATCCGCGAGGTGGCCGTCGTAGCACGCGATCAGCGCCAGCGAGGCGTGGCCGTTGACCCGGCGCGCCGGCGGCAGTTCCGGGATGTCCAGCAGATCCTGCCACGCCTGCCGNNGTCCACGGCCAGCAGTTGGTGCCACCACCGGCGGGAGGCGTCGTGCTGGCCGCGGTAGATCGTCATGATGCCGAGTGCACAGAGCGCCAGAAAGCGCTCGTCGGCCCCCCTGGCGGTCTCCAGAGCCGTGCGGGCGGCACGCTCGCCGATTTCCAGGTCGCCTTGCCAGACGGCCGCGAACGCCCCGGCTGCGCGCGCCAGCGGGCCAGCCGACGTGCGAGCGACGGCCGGGTCGTCGGCGACCCGCCGCACGATGTCGCGCAGGTCCAGGCGCAGCTGCCAGTGGACGGTCGCGAGCATGAGCGAGCCCGTGATCTCCCCGGCGAGTTGTGCCTCGCCCTCCCGCAGCGCCCAGGCCGCCGCCCCGCGGATGCCGGCGGCGGTGTCGGCCCGCAACACGGCGGCGACCGTGTCGCCGGGACCGACCGCGGCCGCTGCCGCATCGCGCATCACGGACCGCACCCAGCGGGCGTGTGCCAGCCGGACGTCTCGCTCGACGCCGGACTCCGCCAGGCGCTCCCTGGCGAAGGCCCGCACGATCTCCAACATCCCGTACCGGACCCGAACGCCAACGTGGNNGCCTGCTGACGAGCCCGGCCATGGCCCGCTCCGCACCATCGAGGTCGACGTCGCCCTCGAAGGCCGCGAGCGCGGCGAGCAGCAGCCTGTCCTCCTCGTCGAGCAGGCTGTACGACCAGTCGATCGTGGCGCGCAGCGAGTGCTCGCGGCCGCGCTCGGCGTCCCCCAGCAGGTCGAGGCTGTTGTTCAGCCGCTCCATCAGCGGCTCGAGCCCGAGGGTGGCCGCCCGCGTCGCGGCAAGCTCGATCGCCAGCGGGAGGCCGTCCAGCCGCCGGCAGATCTCGGCCACGGACGCCACGGCGCCGCCGCTGACGGAGAACCCCGGACTGACCCGGCGCGCCCGGTCGGCGAACAGCCGGACGGCTGCGCTGAGCTCCGCCGCCGTCGTGTCCGGGTGCGGCATGGGCAGCGGGTCGAGCGGCAGGACCTGCTCCGCCGCGAGCCCGATTCGGCGGCGGCTGGTGGTGACCACCCGGACGGCCGGGCAGCGCCGGAGCACGGCTTGCACCACCGGTCGCACGCCGTCCAGGACGTGCTCGCAGTTGTCCAGGATGATCAGCGCCGGAACGACGCTCAGGTAGTCGAGCACCGCCGCGAGCGGACCGTCGGGTGCCGAGCCGATTCCGAGTGTGGCCGCCACCGCGGTGTCGACGGTGTCGCCGTCCACTCCTGCAAGCTCCACGACGGAGGCGGGAAGCGCCAGCCTGTCGGCGAGCGCCGGCAGCGTCTCGGCGACCAACCGGGTCTTGCCGACGCCGCCGACGCCGGTCACGGTCACGAGCCGGTTCCCCGCGGCGAGCTCGACGAGCTTCGCGGCCTCGTCGTCCCGGCCCAGGAAGGTGCCGTCCGCGACCGGCCACCGTGCCGCCGCCGGTGTACTCGGCGGCTTCCGCCGCTGTGTCGTGCCCACGCCGTGGTTCAAGATGCGATGCTGCAGCTCCCTGAGCGCCGGCGATGGCTCGAGGCCGAGCTCGTCGACCAGCAGCCGCCGGTAGCCGTGGTAGCTCTCCAGCGCCTCGGTGACCCGGCCGGCCCGGTAGAGCGCGGTCATCAGCAGGCCACGCGCCCGTTCCCGCAGCGGCTGCTGCTCAACGAACGCCTCCATGTCGGCGATGGCTGGAGCCACGTCGCCGGCCTCGATCCGCGCCTCCGCGAGGTCCTCGACGCAGGCGTTGCGCAACTCCTCGAGGCGTACGGCCTCGGCGGCGGCGAAGTCACGGTCGGCGAACTCCTCGTAGGCGTGGCCGCGCCACAACCGCAGGCCGTCCTCCAGCAGGCTGCAGGCGGTCTCCGCGGGCGCGTCCCGGGCGCGGCGGTACAGCGCCTCGAAGCGGGCGGCGTCCACCGCGTCGGCGGCGGCCGCCAGCCGGTATCCTCCGGGTTCGCTCGCGATCGCATGGGGGCCGAGCACGCCACGGAGCCGTGACAGCACCGTGTGCAACGCGGCCCGCGGGCTGGCGGGCAGCGCGTCGCCCCAGGCGGCATCGACCAGGACGTCCGCGGGGACGGGGCGCCCGGCATGCACCAGGAGCGCCGCGAGCACCGCGCGCTGCCGGTAGCTGGAGACGTGCACCGCGCGCACGTCCCGGTGCACCTCCAGGGCACCGAGGACCCCGAACGTCAGCGGGGACGCCACGACGTCAGCGTAGCGAGGGCCGCGAGAGCGCCTTGAAAGCCGCGTGAAACCGCGGTTGAGGACGCTGGTCGCGCACAGTCCACCACGAGTCGAGGAGGACGGAGATGACCGAACTGGACATGAAGGCAGTGGAGGCGTTCATCGGCCACGCCACAGGACAGGTGATCGGGGCGGTCACCACTGCGATGGTGGTCATGGGCGACGAGCTCGGGCTCTACCGCGCCATGGCGTCCGGCGAGCCGGTCTCACCCGAAGCACTGGCGGGGGCGACCGGCACCCACGAGCGGTACGTGCGGGAGTGGCTCGCCCAGCAGGCCGCGGTCGGCTTCGTGCGTTACGACGCCGACGCGGCAACGTTCCGCCTGCCGGCGGAGCATGCCGCGTTGTTGGCCACCGACGAAGGTCCGGTCGCGATGGTGGGGGCGGCCCTGATGCCCGCCGGGCTGTTCCGGCGCCTCGACACACTGGCGCAGGCCTTCCGGACCGGCGACGGCGTGGCCTGGGGCGAGCAGGACGACGCCGTGTTCGCGGCAACCGAACGGTTCTTCGGGACGGCCTACCGCAACAGCCTGCTCACCGAATGGGTGCCTGCCCTCGACGGGGTGGGCGCGAAGCTGGCCGACGGCGCCTTGGTCGCGGACGTCGGTACCGGCCGCGCTGCGCCACTGCTGATGCTGGCCGAGGCGTACCCGGCATCGCGGTTCGTCGGCTACGACAGCCATCCGGCGTCGCTGGAGGTCGCCGCCCAGCGCGCGGCTGAGGCGGGTGTGGGCGACCGGGTGCGGTTCGAGGTCGCCGACGCCACCGGCTATCCGGCCGAGGGCTACGACCTGATCTGCTTCTTCGACACGCTGCACGATCTCGGTGACCCGGTGTCGGCGGCCGCGCACGCCCGGCATGCGCTGAACGGGGACGGGACGCTGCTGCTCGTGGAGCCCCTCGCCTTCGACGACCTCGCCTCGAACATCGCGAACAACCCGGGTGCGGCGATGCAGTACGGAGCGTCGGCGTTCCTGTGCGTGGCGAACTCGCTGTCCCAGCCGGTAGGCCTCGCGCTCGGGGCGCAGGCCGGCGAGCCCCGGCTGCGGGACGTTCTCGCCGAGGCCAGCTTCCGGGAGGTGCGGCGAGCTGCGGAGAGCCCGTTCCACATGGTGCTGGAAGCCCGCCCGTAGGTCCGAACGTGATCGAACCGGGCCGGCGAGCGGTCACTCCGGCTGTGGCCGCAGGAAGCCGCCCTGGTGCACGGGCAGGATCCGGACCTGCAGGCCCGGAATCTGGCTCGGCATCTGGGACAGCATCTCGCGCGCGGTGTCGCTGGGCTGCCCGTAGACGTTGATCTCGCTGGTGTCCAGCGCCTCGAAGGCCAGGGCCTGGAGCTTCTCGGTGAAGATCCGCAGGTGCAGGTCGAGCGAGTCCGCATCGGGGTGCACCTGGATCGTGGAGACGTCGGTTCCATCCTCGGAAGCGTAGAAGTGGAAGCCGATCATCCTGGGCTCCTCGGACTCCACCAGTTCGACCGCATCCTGGAGGTGCTTCTGGTAGAGCTCCAGCTTGCCGGGCTTGACCGTGGAGTGCGAGTTGAAGATAAGCGGTCCGGACACGGGATCCTCCTCTTCTCGGATCGATCGGGTCGCCTTCGACGCTAGGACCCGCCCGGTCACGGGACATCTGTCGAACGACGTATCTTTGCCGGCTCGGAGCTCAGCCGGAGATCAAGCCGCGGCGGCGGGCGATGTCGGCCGCCTCGGTGCGGCGAGTGGCGCCGAGCTTGCGCAGGATCCGCGACACGTGGACCCCGACGGTACGCGGGCTGATCACGAGCGCCTCGGCGATCTCAGCGTTCGTCCGGCCGGCCACCAGGTGGGGCACGATCTCCTGTTCCCGGTGGGTCAGCCCGAGCTGCTCGGCGACCGCCAAGGGCTCGGCGGGCTCGGGGCCCGTGGCGAGGCGGATGCGGGCGGCCGCGGCCAGGGCCTCGACCGCCTCGCGCAGCGGCCGGGCGCCGAGCCGGTTCGCGGCCCCGTGCGCGGCGTTCAGCGCACGTGCGGCCTCCGGCCGGCCGGCTCTGGTTGCCAGCAGCGCGTGTGCCTGCCGCCAGCCGCAGTACGCGGCATGGTACGGATCGCCCGCGTCCTCCCAGGCAGTAACCGCGTCGCGCCACGGGTCCGGGGCGCGCCGTCCGTCCCGCCGGGTGAGCTCCGCGTCCAGGGTCAGGCCGAACGCCCGCAGCCGGGGATGCGACTCGCGAGACGCGACGGACGGCCCGGCGGGCCGGGTTCCGGGCGGCCGGCCGTCCCTGCGGGCACGTTCTGCGAGGTCGGCGGCTGCGCGGGCGTGCAGCGCGTTCGCCTCGGCCGCCGGCAGGGCGTCGGTGGTCATCGCCCGGCCTTCGTCCGCGTGCACCAGCGCCTCCTCGGGGTGGCCCGCCCACAGGCCGGCCTCGGCGCGGGCACACAGCGCAATGGAGCGGGGAGCCGGCTGTTGCGGCAGGTCCTCGGACAGCGAGGCCACCTGATCGGCGTGCACCGAGGCGCCGTCCGCGTCTCCGCGGGCCGCTGCGAGCCAGGCTCGGTAGGCGTGGGTGAACATGGCCGGCACGCCGGCGATTCCTTCGGCAAGCGTCGTCTCGAGCGTCTCGGCCGCCTCGTCCCAGCGTCCGACGTGCAGCAGCATCTCGGCCAGGAGGTACCGCATTGCCGGCGCGTAGGTTCCCGTCAGCCCGTGCGCGGCGGCGTGCCCGAGGCCGTCCAGCAGCACCCGCTCCCGTTCGGCGGTGCGGCCGCGCTGCCGAAGCGCCAGGTCGAGCGCGGCGTGCGCGCGGCCCAACTCGTCGCCGGCGTCGCACTCGACGGCCAGGTCGCGGGCCTCCCACAGTGCCGTGAGCCCGGACTCGTCTCCGGCGCGGGCAAACCCCCAGGCGAGCAATGCCCTGCAGCGATCGAGCCGGTCGCCGGTCAGGTCGGCGGCGTCCCGTGCCCGGTCGGAGTAGCTGCGGGCATCCGCGGCACGGAACTCGGCGGTGGCCGACGCCGACATGGCCAGGTACCAGCCGTAGCCGGACAGCACCCGTGCCCGTGCTCGCGCGGGTGCGCCGGCGGGCAGCACGGCCAGGGAACGATCATGGGCACGCTGCGCTGCGGCGCCGTCACCGGCGACCCAGCAGTAGCGCGCGAGCCGTTCCCACCGCACCGCGGCGTCGGCGGCATCGTCGAATTCGGCGAGGCTGGCCTCTCCCAGGGCCGTGGCTTGCCGGAACTCGCCGCTCAGGTAGGCGGCCTCTGCCGCCCGGGCAAGGATGGCACCGCGCCCGCCGACGGCCGCGGCCCGGTCCGGTGCGATCGCGTCGAAGTGCTCGAGCACCCGCCGCAGGTAGACGTAGGCCTCCCCGGGAGCGTGAACGCGCTCGGCCAGGTCAGCGGCGTCCAGGTTGGCCAGGGCCGCACGCTGCGGCTCGTCCGCGCGGTACCAGTGGTACGCGACGGCCGCGGCATCGGGACGCGGCGCCGCTTCGAACGCTTCGGCGGCGCTGCGGTGGAGCATCCGACGCCGGGACGGCCGGAGAGCGTCGTACACGGCCTCGCGGAGCAACTCGTGGCGCATCCGGTACGTATTGCCGTCGGCGACCACGACGCTCGCATCCACGGCGCGGTCCAGGGCGTCGACCGCGTCTTGCTGGTCCCAGCGATGGACGGCTGCGACCAACTGCTCCGTGCAGCCGTCCCCCACGACGGACACCACCTCGACGGCCTCCGCGACCCGCGTCCCGAGGCGTCGCATCCTGGCCAGGAAGAGATCGCGCAGATGGCTCGGGACACCGGTCGTGCCGCCCCCCTCCGCGGCGACGACTTCCTCGACGAGCAGCGGGATGCCACCGGTGCGCCGGTGGATCGCCGCCGCGTGTGCCGGGGGGATGCCGCGGCCCGTGATGCCTGCGACCTGGGCGGCGACATCGGCCGGCTCCAGCGGGTCGAGGGTGACGTGCGCCAGCGTGTGCTGTTGCACCGCGTCGAGCAGGTCGAGGACCGCCGGCCGGGCGCGGATCTCGTCGTCGCGGTACGTGGCCAGGAGCGCCCAGCGCCCTTCCCGGGCCATCGAGACCAGGTAGAGCAGGGCGTCCCTGGTGATCCGGTCCGACCAGTGCAGGTCCTCGACGACGAGCACGGTCGGGCGCCGCCGGGCCAGTGCCGTCATCGTGCGTCGCAGCAGTTCGAACAGCCGTGACCGGCGCACGTCCGCCTCACCGGTCAACGCGTCGAGCACGTCGACCGCCGGCGGATCGGCGCTGCGGAACGCGGCGATGAGCGCGGAGTAGGGCGGTGCCCCGGCCGCCAGGTCGAGGCAGGCGCCGGTCATCACCCGCGTTCCGCCGTCGCGCAGCAGGCTGGTCACGGCCGTTGTGAACCGGGACTTGCCGATGCCCGCCGGGCCGCCCACGATGACCACCCCTGGGCGCCCTGCGGGAAGGTCGCACAGCGATCCGAGCGTCGAGCGGATCTCCTCGTGCCGCCCGACCAGGGAATCGCTCGCTACCCGCACCGAGTTCGGCACAAGTCCAGTCTGCTACTCCCCGCCGATCAGGCAAGTGCCGTTCGACACACGGACACGCCGGTCGCGTCCCGGCGTGTCGAACGGCGCTTGCCTGATCGGCGGGATCGGGGGCTACGGCGTGCGGCCGAGGAATCCGAGCAGCCGGTCCTGAAGGGGCGCGTCATCGGGCACGGCGACCGCCGGCCCGCAAACCCCGCCCTGCCGAAGGTTGTCGCCGAGTCGCTGGGCGTCGTCGTAGACCCGGCGGACCTCGTCGAGCGGCAGCGTCTCGTCCTGACCGGTGGCACGCGCGATGTCCCATCCGTGGATCAGGAGGTCGAACCCCAGGAGAAAACCGTCCACCGTCCGCTCGACGCTCGTCCGCCCGAAGTAGCCGTCGTACTCGGCCCCGGCGCACTCGGGATCCTCGAGCAGCTTCTGCATCGTGTCGCGCGCCTCGGCCCATGCCGCGACCGGGTCGTCGTCCACCGATCGCTCGAAATCGATGGTGATGCCCGCGTACCCGGGCATGGTGCGGTGGCTGTCGATCAGATGCTGCAGCACGTCGCGAGCCGTCCAGCCGTCGCACGGGGACGGGTTGTCCCACTTCTCGGGCGGGACGGCCGCGACTCGGCGGGTGATCTCGGCGGCGAGGATGCGGTACCGGTCGGAGATAGCTGTCATGCTGCNNCGCCGCCTCGGTGTCGTGTACGGATCGGACGGACTGCCGTCGTCCGACCAACTCGCCGGGGCTGACCCCGGCGATCGCCCGGCAGTCGTGGGACAGGTGCGGCTGGTCCGTGTAGCCGGCGCGGACGGCGAGCCCGGCCAGGTCCATCGAAGCCCCCTGGTGGTTCGCGAGCCGGATGAACCGTTGCAGCCGTAGGATCCGGCGGAGGGTCGCCGGGCCGTACCCGAACGCCGTGACGCAGCGGCGGTGGAGCTGCCGCTCGCTCAGCCCGACCGACCGGGCCACGTCGGCGACCGTGATCGTGGCATCGCTACCGAGCAGCCGCGCGACGGAACGCGCGACGGGGTCGCGGTCCCGAGCGTGCGCCAGCCAGCCGCGGGCGTGCCGTTGCAGGGTGGCGAGCCTGGCCGGTTGCTCACGCGCATCGCCGAGCTGCTCGGCGACGAGCCGCTCGGCGCGCGACCCGAGGACGTCCTCGAGCCGCACGCGGGTGTTGCGGACCTCGGCGGTGTCGAACCCGAGGACCTCGCCGGCGCGTCCCGGCTGGAACCGGACCCCGACTGCCTCCGTGCCGGGCGGCAGCGTGAAGGTCCACGCGGCCGTCTCCGGCCCGCACACCCACGTCATCCCGTTGTCGATCCACAGCACGTCGACGCATCCNNCACAGCACGTCGACGCATCCGTCGGGTACCAGCCGGTGCCGGCCGCGGATGCGCGCCGTCCACCCCGTGACCAGGTCCGCGGCCAGCTCCGGTGCGACGGCCTGCGGCCTCACCCAGCTCATATTCGCCAGGCTAGCGGCAGGACCACGGGGCTTCCGCGGAACGGTAGCCGACGGCACCGAACGGGCGCCGCATGACAGACTGTGATCGTGGGCGTCACCATCCTCGACGGCAAGGCCACGGCCGATGCGATCAAGGCGGAGCTGACCGAGCGCGTCAACGCACTGCGGTCGCGCGGGGCCGCACCGGGCCTGGGCACGGTACTCGTCGGCGACGATCCGGGATCGCAGGCGTACGTGGCCGGCAAGCACCGCGACTGCGCGGAGGTCGGCATCGAGTCCATCCGCCGCGACCTGCCGGCAACCGCCGGCCAGGCCGAGGTGGAGGCGGCGGTGGCAGAACTGAACGCCGACCCGGCGTGCACCGGGTTCCTCGTCCAGTTGCCGCTGCCGGCGGGCCTGGACGAGCAGCCGGTGCTGGAGGCGGTGGACCCCGCCAAGGACGCCGACGGGCTGCATCCGGTCAACCTCGGCCGTCTGGTGATGATGAGCCCCGCGCCGCTGCCGTGCACGCCGCGCGGGATCGTGGAGTTGCTGCAGCGGTACGGCATACCGATCGCCGGCGCGGAGGTGACGGTGGTCGGGCGGGGTGTCACCGTGGGGCGACCGCTCGGGCTGCTGCTTACCCGGCGCAGCGAGAACGCCACCGTCACGCTGTGCCACACGGGGACGGTCGACCTCGCCCAGCACGTGCGCCGCGCCGACATCGTGGTGGCGGCCGCCGGCAAGCCCGGGCTCGTCACCAAGGACATGGTCAAGCCGGGCGCGGCGGTCGTCGACGTGGGCATCACCCGGGTCGGGACGGCGCCGTCCGGCCGGGCGAAGCTGGCCGGCGACGTGGCGCCCGACGTGCGCGACGTCGCGGGCTTCCTGGCGCCGGTGCCTGGAGGGGTCGGGCCTATGACACGGGCGATGCTGCTGACGAACGTGGTGGAGGCCGCCGAGCGGCGTGCCGCTCGGTAAGGTTGCCCGCAACCACGAGGATGTCGGACGAGGAGGTCCCTGGCATGGCAGAAACGTCGCCTCGCGGCCTGGCCGACGTTGTCGCCGCATCGACGGCGATCTCCGACATCGACGGGGCCGCAGGCCAGCTGTTCTACCGCGGCTACGACATCCACGACATCGCGGGCCGGATCTCCTTCGAGGAGTGCGTCCATCTGCTCCAGCGGGGCAGCCTGCCCACCGAAGCGCAGCTCGCCGAGCTGACCTCCGAGCTCGTCGCCGGGCGTGATCTCGGCGCCACCGCCGAGTCGCTGCTGCCGTACGTGGCGACGAGCGGGACCCCGATGGAGGCGCTGCGCACCCTGGTCTCGGCGCTGTCGGTGGACGACGCGGACGCGAAGGAGACGTCCGTCGAGGCGAACCGCCGGAAGGCCGGCCGGCTGGTCGCGCAGCTACCCGTCCTCGTGGCCAGGTACGAGGCGGCGCGCCGCGGCGCAACGGTGCCCGATCCGGACCCGCAACTCGGCATCGCGGGTAACTTCCTGCTGCAGATCACCGGCGAGCGGCCGAGCGACCGTGCTGCCGAGATCTTCGAC
>JABAOG010002545.1_pt1 | contig 20992 bp, 16 predicted proteins | sample 7062131 | NCBI WGS metagenome assembly JABAOG01 (sample SAMN14538629, study PRJNA623070) | marine sediment metagenome | biome: marine biome [ENVO:00000428]; feature: marine pelagic biome [ENVO:01000023]; material: deep marine sediment [ENVO:00002113] | place: India: Arabian Sea | collected...
TCGTTCGGCGCCGGAGGGACCTGGCGTTCCGTCGAGTGTTCGTGCTCTTCAGCGCGTTCATTCTCGCATGCGGTGCGACCCACTGCTTCGACGTATTCACGGTGTGGAATCCGCTCTATCGGGTCGAGGGCTTGCTCAAATTGCTCACGGCCGTGGTGTCCATTGCGACCTCGGCGGTGCTCTGGCGACTGCTGCCGGAAGCGCTGAAGCTCCCGAGCCCAGCGCAATTGGCTGCGGCCAACGCCGAGCTCTCGGCCGAGATCGTGCGGCGCCAAGGAGCCGAGGAACGCCTGCGGTTGGCGAACGAGGCGCTGGAGGTCCGGGTGCACGCGCGGACGGCCGAGCTCGCCCGCTCGAACCGGGATCTGCAGCAATTCGCGTACGTGGCTTCCCACGATCTCCAGGAACCGTTGCGGATGGTGTCGAGCTACGTGGGGCTTCTCGAGAAGCGCTTCGGCGGCGTGCTCGACGAGCGAGGTCGCCGCTATGTGGGTCATGCGGTCGAGGGGGCGCGGCGCATGAGGCAGATGATGGACGACCTATTGGAGCTCAGTCGTGCGGGGGAGTCGCTCGGACCGGCGGAGACGGTGGACGTGGGACTCTGTCTCGACGCAGCCCTCGAGGATCTGGACGCACAGATTCGCGAGCGGGGGGCGGTCATCAGCCGTCCCGAGCGGATGCCGCACGTTCGCGCCCATGCGCCGCGCGTCACTCGTCTGCTGGCGAACCTCGTCTCCAACTCGATCAAGTACTCCGACGAGCCTCGCATCACCATCACCACGGCCCGGGAGGGAGACTGGTGGCGCATCGCGGTGAAGGACGAAGGCATGGGCATCGATCCAGAGTACCACGAGGTGGTGTGGGACCCGTTCCGTCGACTCCACACCCATGACGAGGTCCCGGGCTCGGGCATGGGCCTCGCCATCTGTCGACGGATCACCGAAGGCTGGGGTGGGGAGCTCCGCCTCGAGTCGGCGCCCGGCGAGGGATCGACCTTCGAGTTCACGGTGCCTTCGGCCGATGGCTGATCGAATCGTGGGCTCGACCGTCCTCGCCGGGCCAGGCGATGGCGGTGGAGCGCTGCGCCTCGGGTGGCGCACCTCTCGGTCCGGCGGTGCATAGTGGGTGAGTGGCCGCGACCGACGAGGTGCCGATCGAGGAGACCCTCGATCGCTTCCGCGACGATCCGCTGCGGCGGATCGTTCGGGCGCTCGAGGGCGATCCCCCCGCCACCCATGGGCACACCCGGAACCTGATCGCGCGTGGGCTCTGCCTGATCTACCTCTGCGCCTTCGCCGTGGTGGTCACCCAGGCCGTCCCGCTCCTCGGTGAGGAGGGGCTCCTCCCCGCGCGCTGGCATCTGGCCGACGTCGCGAGCCACCACGGCTCGCGCTGGGCGGGCTTCCTCGCGCGCCCCTCGCTCTTCTGGCTGGACGCCGGCGATGGGACGATCCTCGCCTGCGGTTGGCTCGGCGTCGTCCTCGCTCTCGCCGGTCTCGCGGGGCTCTCGCACCCCACGCTCTTCTTCGCGCTCTGGCTGCTGCAGCTGAGCTTCGTCCACATCGGCCAGGTCTTTTGGGGCTATGGCTGGGAGACGCTGCTCCTCGAGGCCGGCTTCCTGGCCATCTTCCTCTATCCGCTCCGCGGCTGGCGTCCGCTCGCTCGGAGCGCGCCCCCCATCGCGACCCTCTGGCTCTATCGCTGGCTCCTCTTCCGCGTGATGTTCGGGGCCGGCCTCATCAAGCTCCGGGGCGACGACTGCTGGATCGAGCTCACCTGCCTGCACCACCACTTCGAGACCCAGCCGATCCCGAACCCGCTCACCGCCTTCTTCCACGGGCTGCCCGGCTGGGTCCTGAAGGGCGGCGTGCTCTTCAACCACCTGGTCGAGGTGGTGGTGCCCTTCTTCTACTTCGCGCCCCGACGACTACGCGCCGTCGCCGGTCTGCTCACCATCGCCTTCCAGGGGGTGCTGATCCTCAGCGGGAACCTCTCTTGGCTGAACTGGCTGACCATCGTCATCGCGCTCGCCTGCTTCGACGATCGGACGCTCGGGAGGCTCGTGCCTCGTCGATGGCGAGACCACCCGCCCGAGCCCTCGCGCGCGCACCGGCGGGCGGTGCTCGCGCTCGCCCTGGTGGTCGCGCTCCTGTCCATCGGTCCGACCGTGAACCTCTTCTCGCCCCGCCAGCGGATGAACGCCTCCTTCGACCGGCTGCACCTGGTCAACACCTACGGCGCCTTCGGGAGCGTCGGTCGCACCCGCCACGAGGTCCTCCTCGAGGGAACGCTCGACGACCCCGCCGATCCGAACGCCGAGTGGCGCGCCTACGAGCTGCCCTGCAAGCCGGGTGACCCGAACCGGACCCCCTGCGTGATCAGCCCCTTCCACCGACGGCTCGACTGGCAGCTGTGGTTCGCCGCCCTCGGCGACTACGAGCGCGAGCCGTGGATCGTGCGACTGACTCACCTGTTGCTCGAGGGGCGACGGGAGCCGCTGGCGCTCTTCGAGGGGGACCCCTTCGAGGGACGGACGCCCCGCGCGATCCGCGCTCGCCTCTTCCGCTACGAGCTGGCCGAGGGCGACGCGACCTGGGAGCGCGAGCCGGCGGGCGAGTACCTGAAGCCGCTCACGCGCGGCGACCCCCAGATGCGGGCCTTCCTCTCGGCGTACGGGCTCTTGCGCGGCGACCCCTGAACGGCGCCGGCGCTTTTCCACGCCCGCTCCCACGGTGCTTCTCACGGTCGCCGCCCAGGGTGATCTTCATGCGACGCCCTTCACTCCGAGCGGTCTCTCCCTCCTCCGGCGACTCTTCCCCTGCGGTCGACGCGCGTGGCTTCCGCGTCTTCGCGACCGGCGAGGTCGGCGCCGTCCACGCCTTCATCCATCGCTGCATGGACGCTGGGGAGATCGCGCTCGCCGCGTCGGTGCTCCGCCGCTTCCTGCGGACCTCGCCGCCGGCGATGGACAGCGCCGGGGTGCACCTCCACTGGCACCAGGTCGTGCTCGACGTGACCCTCGGGCGCTGGCGGGCGGCCTACGAGCGCTACTGCGCGCACGTGTCGCCGGCCGTCCCCCACGGTCGCGCGCGTACCGACGGGCCCGCGGGTCTGTGGACGCTGGCGCTCGCGGCCGCCGCGCCTTCGGTGCCCCTCCCTTGGGAGGACTGCGCCGCGGTGGCGCGCCGTCACCTCGACGAGCCCGATCCCTTCGTCGCCGTTCACGACGCCCTCGCCCTCGCCGGCGTGAACGACCGGCCGGCGCTCGACCGATGGATCGCGCTCCGCGCTCATCGCTGCGGCAGCGCGGAGCTTCGACTCGGTCGGGCGCTTCGCGCGAAGGCCGAGGGTGACTACGAGGGCGCGGCGCGCCTGCTCGTCGGAGCTCGGGACCGTTTGCAGAGCTTCTCGTGCAGCGCCGCGCAGCTCGGCCTCTTCGAGCGGATCGTGTGCCTCACGCCCGACTCGCTGCGGGAGGCGGCCTGAGCCTCGTCACCCTCAGGCGCTGCGCCCGAGGGCGTCGCGGGTCGGCCCCGTCGCATGGCCGATGGCCATCATCGTCTCGGAGACGGCCCGCAGGCCCTCGCTCCACGCGGCTTCGAGCTCCGGCGTCCAGCCGTCGCCGGAGATCTCTCGCAGCACGTCGAGGAGGGTGCTGGTGACCGCGAAGTAGTGGGTCGGGACGACCCCATAGCCCTGGTGCCGCTGGCCGAGGGCCCGGAGGTTCTTCTCCACCAGCTCCGGATTGCGCAGGGAGTCGATGGTCAGCACCAGCGACTGCAAGAGGTGCCGCTGCTGCTTGGCCATGTCGGTCTGGGCGAAAAGCGGCGCGACCGCTGGATAGCGGGCGAAGAGCTCTTCGTAGAAGCGCTCCGCGAAATCCGAGCCCTGTGCGGCGACCCGCCCGAAGCTCTCCTCCATCAGCGCCACGTGATGCTCGGCCAGGCTGTGCATGTCCGCGCCACCGGCGAGGATGTTGTGCGACAGATCCAGGTGTTGCACGAAGCCCAGGCTCGCCGCGTTGGCGAGGCTGGCCACGCCGGCGCTGCCGATCTCGCAGTGGGAGAGGCAGAGCGAGGTGAGCGCGTGCCATCCGGCGCCGGCCCCGAGGGCCTCGGCGCCCGCGTCGCGCAGCGGGTTGTGAGCGAGGCTGAGCGAGCCGAGGTGCCGGGCGAAGGCCGATGCGGCGAGCGCGGCGGCGGCCTCGGGACCGAGGTCGTCATCGTCGAGCTCGAGCCGTTCGAGCCGCGGCAGGCGCGGGGCGTACGCGACCAGCAGCGAGGCTCCTTCGTCGCCGAGTCGGTTGGACGAGAGGGCGAGCCTGCGCAGCGAGCCGACGCCGTCCAGCAGGCTCGCGAGCCCCGCGCGACCGAGACCACAACGGGAGAGGTCCAGGTGCTCGAGCTGCGCCGTGGTGGCCACCTGAGCGATCAGGCGCGCGCCGTCGGTACCGATGGGGTTGTCCGCCGCGTCGAGGGACTCGAGGCGTGTCGCGGCATGGAGCAGCTCCGCCAGGGCACGCCCGTCGAGGTTGCAGCCGCTCACGGCCAGGTGCCGGATGCGCAGCCGGCGGAGCGACTCGGCGAGGGAGGTCGCCCCGGCGGCGCCGAGCGGGTTCCGCGAGAGGTCGAGGTGCTCGAGCTGCGGCGGTGCGTCGCCGATGAGGGAGACCGCCGATGCGCTCAGGTCGTTCTGGGCGATGTCGAGGGTGCGCAGCCCCGAGAGGTTCGCGCTCCCGAGCAGGGCCGCGACGCCCGCGTCACCGAGCCCGTCGTTGGCGAGCCGCAGCCGCCACAGGCGGCGCACGGAGGGAGCGCCGGCCAGCACCATCGCCCCGGCCGGACCGAGGTCGTTGCCGGCCAGGTCGAGCTCCTCGAGGCGCTCGAAGGTGCGCGCGCTCAGCAGCAGCTTCAGGCCCTCGCGGCCCAGGGCGTTGCCGGCCAGGACGAGCCGCCGGACGCCGCGCAGGGCCTCGCTGAGCGCCAGCGCCGCCGCGCCGCTCGGGCCGATGGAATTGCGGGTGAGATCGAGGCACTCCAGCGAGCGGAGCGAGCTGGAGACGGCCAGCGCCGCCGCGCCATCCGGCCCGAGCCGGTTGCCGCCGAGGGCGAGGGTGGTCAAGCGGCCGAGGGCCTCGGAGCCCGCCAGCGCTGCCGCCGCCTCGGGCCCGAGATCGTTGTCCGAGAGATCGAGGCTCGTCAGGGCGAGCGCGCCCTTGGCCAGGGCCTCGGCGCCGCGGGTCCCGATGCCGTTCCGCCCGAGGCTCAGGTGGGTCAGCTGCGGGCAGGCGCCTTCTCCGACGAGGCGCTCGAGCCCGCCGGACGAGATGCGGTTGCCGCAGAGGCGGAGGCTGCGGAGCGCCGCGATGTGCGGTGAGCGGGCGAAGGCCCGCAGGCCGGCGTTGGTGATCTCGTTGTGGCTCAGATCGAGCTCGGTGACCCAAGCGAGCGCCGGGTTCTCGGCGATGCGCTCGAGCTCGGCGTCGTCGATGCACCGGGCCGAGAGATCGAGGCTCCGAACGATCGGCCAGAGCCGATGGGGCGTGCCTCGCTTGCTCGATTCCCACAGGGCGCAGGTCGCGCGCCGCAGCTCCGACGGCCAGCCGTCCAAGAGCCGCTCGGCGTCCCGCACGAGGGTCTCGTCGTCCGACTGGGTGCCGAGGTACCCCTGGAGCGCGAGCCACGCGCTCTCACTCGGAGTCGCGCAGAGCGCGCCGAGCAGCCCGTGGGCGCCGCCCTGGCCCGAGTCGCGATTCAGCCCGTGCTCGAGGCGTGCGAGCTCGTCGACGACGTCGATGGCCGACGCCGGCCGCTGCTTTGGGTCGCCGGCGAGCAGGCGCGCCACGAAGAGGTCCAGAGCCGGATGGTCCGCGAGCTCCGGTCGCTTCTCGCTGGGACGGGGGCCCAGCTCCCGCCCCTTGCCGAGCTGGGCGATGACCGCGCCCACCGACGAGCCTTCGATCGGGGGCCGACCGGTCAGCAGCGTGAAGAGCACGGCGCCGAGGGCGTAGAGATCGACCCGGGCGTCGAGCTGGACACCTGGCTCGAACTGCTCCGGCGCCATGTACTGGGGCGTCCCCGCGACCGTTCCGGTGGAGGCCACGCCCTCGTCGAGGATCTTGGCGATGCCGAAGTCGACCACCTTCACCTGCTCGGCCGGGGTCCCGGCGGCGACGACCAACACGTTGTCGGGCTTCAGGTCCCGGTGGAGGACGCCGGCGCGATGCGCTGCGTCGAGGGCCGAGGCGATCTGTTTGGCGAGCCGCACCGCGCGCCGCGGCTCGAGCGGCTTCATGGCCCCATCGGAGTCGGTCAGGAGCGAACGGAGGCCCTCGCCGCGGATGAGCTCGAGCAGGAGGTAGAGCTCTCCATCGTCGCCCAGATGACCGGCGGCGTAGCAGCGCGCCACGTTGGGGTGGTTCACCTGCTCGAGGACCTGCGCCTCACGGACGAAGCCCTTCCGGATGCGCTCGTCGGTGATCCAGCGAGCCGCGAGGACCTTGAGCGCGCGCCGGAGGCCTCCGACCGCCGTCTCCACCTCGTAGACCACGCCGAAGCCACCGGCGCCGAGCCGCCCGAGGACCCGGTACTGATCGCCGGCGACGCGCTGGCCGATGCGCGGGTCTTCGGTCGCCTCCCCCTCGTCGCCCTCGCTCGTCTCGACCGTGTCCATCCCGCCGTAGCGATGCTACGCCAGGGTGGTCGGGTGCTCAACGGCCATCGAGCGCGTGACGCGAGCGCTCGGCCAACTCCCGATGGCGCCGGGCCGCGTCGTCGTCGCCGGCGTCTTCCTCGGCCCGCGCGGCCCGCGTGGCCAGCTCCCGGACGCGCCGCCAGGCCTCGAGCTCCGCGAGCTCCGCCAGCGCCCGCTCGAGCGCCTCCGCGCCTCCCGGGCGGCCGAGGAGCCGCTGGCAGAGGCCCACCAGACCCCGTGCCCAGGGGGGATCGCTCGCGAGGGCGTGGTCCCGCTCGACGCTCCGCTCGAGCGTCTCCGCCCCCTCGAGGGCGTCGAAGATCATGGACTGGTCGACGAGCGCGAGCACCCGTCGGCCGCCGATGCGGATCTCGCTGCGTCGGTCGCATCGAAGCCGCGCGAGCCTGGTGGCCTCCGCCGCGAGCCGCCGAGCCTCACGATCCGCTCCCTGGGCGAGGTGCCACGCGAGCTCCACCTCGGCCAGCTCCAGGCTCTGGTGCGCCGAGCCGGCGAGCGAGCGCGCCCGCTCCAGGTCGTCCCTCACCGTCTCCGGCTCCGCCCCGTCGCGGAGCGCGAGACGGATGGTGGCCGCGAGCACCTGCGCTCGCTCGGTGTCGTCCGTCGTCAGCGCGCTCGCGCTCTCGAGCGCTCGGCGGGCGCCGGCCGTGTCGCCGCCTTCCCAGCGAAGCTCGGCGAGATCCAGGGTCGCCGCGAGCGCGGCCGCGGACAGATCGAGATCCCGCGCGCGCTCGGCGAGCTCGGCGAGCTCGCCCGTGACCTCCGCGGACGGGCTGGCGAGCAGCGCGAGCCGCCGGGCCTCGAGACGCTTCTCCGTGCGTTCGGGCTCCGGCAGCTTCTCGGCGAATCGTTCGGCGCGGCGCGCCAATCGCATCGCGTCCGGGCGTGCGAAGACCCGCAGGCTGCGGCGTGCCGCAGCGAGGCAGGCACCGGTGGCGCGCTGCGCGTCCCCGGCGGCGGCGGCGTGGCGGGCGATCTCGAGCGCGTCCTCCGGTCGACCCCGCTCCTCGAGGACGTCCGCGGCGCGTCGGTGCATCAGCGGTCGCCGGCCGGCGTAGATGCCGCCATAGCAGACCGAGTGCACGACCTCGTGCGCGAAGCGGAGGAGACCGGCCGCGGGTCCGGCGTCGGTCACGCTGAGCAGCGACCGCCGCTCGAGCACGTCGAGGCCGGTGAGGAACGCTTCGTCGTCCATACCCGAGACTTCGGGCACCAGCGTCGGGTCGAAGGTGGTGCCCAACACCGACGCCCAGGCGAGCACGTCGGCCGCCTCGGGCGGGAGCGCGTCGATGCGATCCTGCACCAGCCGCCGCAGAGAGCGTTCGGTGTGCGCGCCGGTCCGCGCGAGCTCGAGGGCGTAGAGCGGGTTGCCCCCGGCCTGCTTCGCCCGCTCCTCGTCGGCGCCGCCCACGGTCGCCATCAGCTGCATCGTCTGGGGGGTGTCGAGGGCGCCGAGCCGCAGCTCCTCGAGCACCCTGTCGCGCCGGAGCGCTCGGATCATCCGTCGGATCTCGCTCACCTCCGGCAGCTCCCCGGCCCGCGCCGCCATGGCGACCAGCACCGGCCGCCGCCGGAGCGCCCGGAGCACGTAGTGGGCGAGCTCGACGGAAGGACGGTCGAGCCACTGGATGTCGTCGAAGAGCAGGAGCAGTGGGGTCGCGGAGGCGAGCTCGGCGCTCACCGAGTCGAGCAAGGCTTCGGAGCCGCCTTCGGGATCGGCGCCGGTCAGCGCGCTCAGCGCCGCCGAGCCCTCGCCGCCACGCGCGAGCCCGCGGCGGAGGCCGTCGATCCACGGTCCGTAGGGCCGGCGCCCCTCCGCTTCGAAGGAGGGACAGGCGACGATCGTCGCCCCGCGCTTCGTGGCCTGCGTTCGCAGCTCGTAGAGGAAGCGGCTCTTGCCGATGCCCGGCTCGCCGACCACCAGCGCCGTGCGGAGCGTGCCGCCCTCGAGGACCTCGTCCCAGAGCGCCTCCGCGCGGGCGAGCTCCGCCTCGCGACCGATCAACGCGTGGCCGTGAACGCTGGTGCGCATCAGGGCCGGTGGGCGCGCGGCGACCGGCGCGGGCGCCTCCTCGGCCGCCTTGGGCTCCGGCCGCCGGACCTCTCGCTTCGCCTCGCGGAGCGCCATCGAAGGGGTGCCGCCGAGCTCGGCGAGCATCTTCTCCGTCGCGGCGATCTGCTGGGCGGCCTCGTCGAGCCGGTCCGCCTGTCGCAGCAGCCGCACGAGGCGTAAGCGCACCGCTTCGTCCAGCGGCTCCAGGCGCACGGCTTGGCGAGCGAGGACCACGGCGCGCTCCGGGTCCTCGACGCGCTCGAGGAGGGTCTCCACCAGCTTGCAGTGGAGCCGGCGCGCCTCCTCGCGCTGGGCGTACACCCAAGAGCCGAGCTCGTCGAAGTCGGGGAGCTCGAGGCCTTCGAGGAGCGGCCCCCGGAAGGCGCCCTCCGCCGAGCGGAGCGCGTCGACGGAGGCGTCCGGGTCGGCGAGGGTCCGGCGGACCTCGTCCAGGTCGAGGGTCAGCGCCTTCATGTCCAGGGCCACGGTGGAGCGGTCCGCGACGACGCGCTTCTTCCCCTTCTCGTCGATGACCTTCCGGAGCTTGCTCAGGCTCCAGCGCAGCGCGCCGCGCGGGTCGTCGGCGACGTCCCAGAGCAGCTCGCAGAGGCGCTCCCGGCGATGCTCGCGCCCGGTGAGCGCGAGGTACGCGAGGAGCATGCGGGTCTTGCGCGACCGCGGTAGGTCGATCACCCGACCGTCACGACGCACCTCCAACGCACCGAGCACTCGGATCTCCATCGCGGGGCCCTCCGGGCGCGAGCGTACCATCGTTCAAGCGGCGCCGACGTGTGCGCTGCCCGCCTGCATCAGCCCGGCGATGGCGCCGTAGGCGTCGGTCCAGGCCCGGGCGACGGCCGGCGTCCAGTCGTCACCGGCCACCTCTTCGAGGGTCGTGAGCAGGGCGTCGCCCACCCAGTCGTACATCTCCCGCGTCACGCCGTAGGCGTCGTGCCTCGCGCCGAGGGTGCCCAGGTTCTCCGCGAGCCAGGGGGCGTCCTCCAGGTGCTCGATGACGGCGACCAAGGCGTCCTGGAGCATGCGCGCCTGCCGCTCGCCGGAGTGCTCGCCGAAGAGGGGCTTCGCCTGCGGATGGCGCTCGAAGAGGATCTCGTAGAAGCGGGTGGTGAGCTGCGGCTGCCGCTCGATGACGACCTCGAAGGTCTGGGTGAGGAGTTGGGTGTCGAGGGACATGGGGCCTCCTTGGCGGGGGTCGGACGAGGTCGCGCCATGCGACCCCTTCCCCTCGAAGCTCCGGTGGGGCCGTGTGAGCGACCGTGTGAGCGACCGTGGAATGACGCGACACCCCTCCCGGCGAGGGGGAAAGGGCGATGTCGGCCGGTCTCCATGCTGGCTCACACGCTCCTTCCCACGGCCACGGCGCAGGGTGCTCTCGAGGGCCGCGAAGGCCCGAGACCCAACGAAGGAGAGACCCATGGCTGCCCGATCACCCGAAGGCTTCGATACCGACAAGCTCCGCGCCCTGGTGCGCGACGAGTACGACCGAGTCGCCCGTGACCCTCACGGCGACTTCCACTTCCACCGCGGTCCGGCCTACGCCGCCGCCTACCTCGGCTACGACGCGGAGGAGCTCGCGCAGATCCCCGAAGCGGCCAGCGCGCGCTTCGCCGGGGTCGGCAACCCGCTCGCCATCGGCCCCATCCATCCGGGCGAGACCGTGCTCGACCACGCCTGCGGCGCCGGCATGGATCTGCTCCTCGCCGCGCGGCGCGTCGGGGCGACCGGGAGGGCCATCGGTGTCGACATGACGCCGGCGATGCGTGAGCAGGCCGCCAAGGCCGCCCGCGAGGCTGGCCTCGAGGCCATCGTCGACATCCGCGAGGGCTTCATGGAGGAGCTGCCGGTGTTCAGCGAGAGCGTGGACGTGGTGATCTCGAACGGCGTGGTGAACCTCTCCCCGGACAAGATCCAGGTCTTCTCCGAGATCTTCCGGGTGCTCCGACCGGGCGGGCGCCTCTACCTCTCGGACGTGGTCATCCAGCGCGAGCTCACCCTCGAGGCGCGCGTGCAGCCCGAGCTCTGGGCCGCGTGCATCGGCGGCGCTCTCCCGGAGCCGGAGCTCGAGGAGCTCGCCGAGCAGGTCGGCTTCGAGGACGGTCGGCTCATCGCTCACTACCGGGCCTTCGCCGACACCAGCGCCGAGGCGCACGTCAGCGAGGACCTGCGGGTCGGGGGCATGACCTTCTTCGCCCGCAAGCCGAGCAGCCACTAGTCGCCCGGCCTCGGGGCTTTCCACGAGCGGTCAAACGCCGGCTCCCACGGTGGCCCCCCAGAACGAAAGGGAGCGGAATCCGTGCCGCTCCGAAAGGACTCCACATGCTCGAGCTCACGACAACTCAGATCCTCATGACCCTCGGAGCCGGCGTGCTCTTCGGCCTCACCGCGCCCGCGCTCGCCGCCTCCCACGGGCGGGTGGCCGGCTTCTCCGGCATCTTCGGGAAGCTGCTCTTCCCCGACCCGGCCGAGCGCGACCGTTCCTGGCGCATCGCCCTGGTCGCCGGCATGGCGACCGCCGGGCTCGCCAGCCTCGCCCTGACCGACGCGACCTTCCTCCCGCCGCCCACCAACCGGGCCGCGTGGATGCTCCCCGTCGCCGGCCTCCTGGTGGGCTTCGGCACGCGCATGGGCAAGGGGTGCGTCAGCGGTCACGCGGTCATCGGCCTCGCCCGCTTCTCGCGCCGGTCCCTGGTCGGCGCGGCCAGCTTCTTCCTCTTCGGCGCCCTCACCGTGGCCCTCGTGGGAGGTGTGCGATGAGCTCCGCGACCAAGAGGACCGCGCTCGGCCGACTGACGGCCTACGCCATCGGGCTCGTGTTGGGGTCCGCCATCCTGCTCGGAAGCCTCACCGATCCGGCGGTGGTCATCGGCGCCCTCGACTTCTTCGGTGGCCAGTGGGATCCGCGCCTCTTCCTGGTGTGGCTCGGCGCGGCCCCGGTCGCCGCCATCGGCTTCCGACTGCTCCGCCGATCCACGCCGATCTTCGCCGCCGAGTCCCAGCTCCCGACCCGCACCGACCTCGAGCTCCGGCTCGTCGTGGGCGGCGCCATCTTCGGCGTCGGCTGGGGACTGATGGGGCTGTGCCCCGGCCCGATGCTGACCGGGATGCTGACCGGCGTCCCGCACATGACCACCTTCACCGTCTTCGTGGCGGTGGGGATGGGGCTCTTCGAGCTGGCCGATCACCTGCGGGCGTCGGTGAGCGGTGCGGTGCCTTCGTAGGGCGCTCCATCCGCGCTCGTGAATGGCGCCCGCTCCGTCGCGTCGATTTCGACACATGTCGGACTCACCGCGCCCTCGCCCCGGGCGGTTCGCCCCCCTGTTCGTTCTCTTGCTCCTCGCCCTCGCTTGCGGCGGAACGAAGGAGGTCCACGTCGTCTACGTGACCGCGCCGGAGGCCTCCGCGCCGAACGGTGGCGTGAGCGCCGAGAGCCTCGCCCCTTCGAGCGAGGCGCGGGCCGGAAGCAACACTGCGATGGCTACGTCGAGCCGCGGCGCGTGCTCGTCGCGGGTCGCTCGGTGCCCGGCGCGGACATCGTCCGGCGCCAAGGTCGCATGGTGGAGACCTTCCTCGGTCCTCAGTCACGCCCGAACCCCGACGGTCGCGTCCTGCACCGCGGGCTCCACGCGCGACTGCGCACGCCGGAGAGCGGCGTGGTCGGCGCGACCTGCCACGCCGAGCTCGCGGTGTGGGAGGAGTCGGTCTGCGTCCGCTTCCTCGAGACGAACGCTCGTCACGGTCTGCCTGCCGCCACCCCTACGACGAGGCCGCGCCAGTGCCCTGCCAAGAGATCTTCGGCTCCTTCGTCGTGCCCCCGCACTGACCGTACGGCGATCGGACGGGGTCTCGGGACCTCGCGTGGTCGCTCACGCGAGGTAGGGGCGCACGGCATCCACGAAATGGCGGCCGGAGGCGAGGAGCAGCCCCTGCGGCTCGGCGAGCTTCTCCTGCTCGGCCATGGAGAGATCCTTGATCGGCACCATCGCCAAGAGAAGGAGTGTTCGGCCACCTGCGAGAGGGAGGTGAAACTGAAGGTGCTGGGGCTTGCCGGCGACGGGGAAGACGCGGACCGAGCCGGGCTCGAGGGCGACGCTCTCATCGACGTCACCCGCCTGCACATGCAGTCGGCCCTCGCCCTCGAGCGTGAGCCAGCCAGCGGCGTGGCGGCGGTTGTAGCGAATGATGGCGGCGAACATCGCGGCGACGTTGGCCACGGCGAAGGAGCCGAGGAACGCGATGAAGGCCAGTGGGGAGCCCTTGGGAATCAGCTCGGCCGCGAACACGCCGTAGAGCAAAGGGATGCTCAGAGCGACGACCAGCAGGCCCGTCCCGACGGCACCGAGTCCGACGCCGTGGGAGAGCGGAATGCGGTCGCGGTCGGCGTTCGCCTCCCGGAACGCCCAGACGACGGCAGCCGCGGCTCCCAAGCCGACAGCGAGCTGGGTTGCGATGTGGGTGGCACTCATGGGGCGATGCTCGCCCCCGCGAGGGGGGGTGGCAAGGATCTGTCCTTTGTTCCCCGGGCCGTGCTCCCCCGGGGGGAGACATCCGCGGGACGCTCAGGGACAGGGCTCGGTGAACGTGGTCGTCTCCACTTCATCGCAGCGGACCCAGCCGCTGTCCACGAAGAGGTCCTCGGTCACGCCTTCCACCTGGATGGTGATCGAGGGGGTCTGCACGACGAGCGACGAGTCCTCGCCGTGGCGATAGCAGCCGAGCGCGTCGTCGCCGAACACGCTCGCATCCTCCGGGTAGCAGGCGACGACGAGGCTCTCGCCCGTGGCGCACGCACCCTCGGTGTCGATGCGGCCCCCTTCCACGCTCACGCAGCCGGCCGGGCAGCTCTGCGCATCGGGGGCGCCCATCGGAGCGCAGCCGCCGAGGAGACCGGCGTCCGGATCGGGAACGTCGGTGTCGCCGTCGGGAACGTTGGTGTCGCCGTCGCTGGCGCAGCCGGCGAGGAACAGGACGAACGCGAGAGGGAAGCGAGCCATGGCCTCACGGTAGCGAACGAAGCGCGTGGGCGAATCACCCGAATCGGGGAGTCGCTCGCTGGACACGGTGGCCACTTCGCCCAAGGCTCCGCTGCGATGCGCGCGCTCCGCCCCTCGCTGGCCTCCGCTCTCCTCCTAGCTGCCGCCCCCGCACTCGCGCAGCCCTCGGTCGCCGCCGAGCCCACTCGGGCCGAGCGCGAGCAGGAGGACGTCGAGGAGGTCGCCGCGCCCATCGCCACCGACCGGCCGGGCAACGGCAACGCGGCGACCACCGTTCCCCAGTGGGTGTTCCAGATCGAGGCCAGCCTCGGCTACGCCCTGGAGCGGGTGCCGATGGCCGATGACCAGCACCTGACCTCTTTCCCGACGCTGCTCCGCGTCGGGCTGCTGGACATCTTCGAGCTCCGGCTCGGCTCGGCGCTCCTCGGCCTCGATGGGAATCCACCGATGGGGCAGAAGGTCGCCCACCCCACCGACACCTGGGTCGGCCTGAAGGTGCAGGTGGCGCAGAACGACGGCGCCGTCCCGGCGGTCGCGCTCATGACCGACGTCTTCCTTCCCTCCGGTCGCGCACCCTTCACCAATGACGCGGTGGTGCCGGACATGCGCGCGGCGCTCTCCTGGTCGCTACCCAAGGGCTTCGGCCTCTTGCTCAACGCCGGCGCCGACATCCCCGACGACGGGGACGGTCGCTTTGCTCGCGCGCTCTACGTCGTGAACCTCGGCTACGCCTTCCCCTTCGCCCAGCGCCGGCTCTCCGTCTTCGTCGAGTCCTACGGGCTGATTCCGCTCGGCACCGATCGCGACCCGATCCTCCAGCTCGACTGGGGCGCCGCCTTTCGTTTGACGAACGACATCCAGATCGACTTCTACGCCCAGCACGGCCTCACCGACGCGGCGACCGATTTCCAGATCTCTTTCGGCTTCAGCGCTCGCTTCTTCGCGAGCTGAGGCCCTCGGGCTCGCTTTCCACGGTGGGTCCCACGGACGCTCACACGGAGTCTGCTCAGAGTTCTTCCTGACGACGCGGCGCAAATCGCGCTGCCCAGACAGGAGACCTCAGATGACCCAGACCCACACCCAGTCCGCCCCCACCACCCCCAAGCGCGAGAAGAAGCCCATCAACGGCGTGGACGTTCCCACGCTGGTCGCCACCCTCGGCGCAGTGAAGGAGGCGCCCGAGCTGGCGGACTTCACCTTCCGCACCACCACCCGCTGGCTCGGTGGCACCCACAGCGTGGGCACACCCGGCGCCTTCGACGGCGCCGGTGGCCAGCACGAGCACGTCTCGACCTACGAGATCGACATCGACCACCCCGCCGTCCTCGTCGGCGAGGATCGAGGGCCCACGCCGGTCGAGTACGTCCTCGGTGCCCTCGCCGGTTGCCTCACGGCCGGCGTGGGAAACATCGCGTCCATCCGTGGCGTGAAGCTCACGAAGGTCACCGCCCACGTCACCGGCAAGATCGATCTCAACGGCATCTTCGGCCTCAGTGATGCCCGCAACGGCTTCCAGGACATCGTCGTCCGCTTCGAGATCGAAGGGGACGCTCCCTCGGAGCAGCTCCGCGCGGTGGTCGAGCAGTCCAAGGCCCGTTCGGCGGTCTTCGACATCATCACCAATCCGACCCCCGTCACCGTCGAGATCGACGCCTGAGCCCGCCCGGGCCGACCGGGGCTTCGCCGCCCCCCGTGGAGCCCCGGTCGGCCTCCCTCACCCGCTCCCGGAGCCGTCATGCGCACTCACCGCACCACCGACACCCTGATCATCGGCGCCGGCCAGGCCGGCTTGGCCATGAGCCGTGTGCTCACCGAGCTCGGCGTGGACCACGTCGTCCTCGAGCGTGGCCGCATCGGCGAGCGTTGGCGTTCCGAGCGCTGGGACTCGCTCCGGCTGCTGACACCGAGCTGGATGGCCGGCCTTCCGGAGTGGCGCTACCGGGGCGACGAGCCCGACGGCTTCATGACCATGCCCGAGGTCATCGCTCACCTCGAGGGGTACGCCGAGTCCTTCGGCGCACCCATCGAGGAGCGAGCCACGGTCCACTGGATCGAGCGCAGCAACGACGGCTGGGTGGTCCGGGCCGATCGCGGGGTCTGGCGTGCCCGGGCGGTGGTGATCGCCACCGGCCACTGCGACCGGCCCTACGTGCCGAGCTTCGCCTCCCAGCTCCCGAGAGACGTCGTGCAGCTCACGCCCTCGTCCTATCGGCGGCCCTCGCAGCTCCCGCGGGGTGGCGCGCTGGTCGTCGGAGCCTCGGCCAGCGGCGTGCAGCTCGCCGACGAGCTCCATCGCTCCGGCCGAGCCGTGACCCTCTCCGTCGGCCGTCACACGCGGCTTCCCCGCCGATACCGAGGGCGCGACATCTTCCACTGGCTCGAGCGCGCCGGGATCCTCGACGAGCGCATCGAAGACGTCCGAGATCCGGTCGCGTCGAGGGACCAGCCCTCCCTCCAGCTCGCCGGCCGCGCGGACGGCACGAACCTCGACCTCGCCTCCCTCTCCGCGATCGGCGTCACTCTCGCTGGCCGAACGAGCGCCATCGGCACCGGACGGATCACCTTCGCCGACGATCTGCCCACCACTCTGCGCGAGGCGGAGCGGAAGCGCCGTCGCATCCTGCGGCGCATCGACCGCTTCATCGCCGAGCGTGACGAAGCGGCCGGCGAGCCGGACGCGCCCCCCGCCTTCCTGGCCCCGTCGCGCGTCGCGCCGACCGTTCTCTCCCTGCGGGAGGCGGGCATTCGCAGCGTGCTCTGGGCCACCGGGTTCCGACGGACTTACCCGTGGGTCGACCCCTCGCTCCTCGACGACGAGGGGCAGCTGCCCATGCCGCTTCGAGGCGGCGGGCGCACCGACCACCCCGGCCTCTACGTCCTCGGGCTGCCCTTCCTGCGACGGCGGCGCTCGACCTTCATCGGCGGCGTGGGCGCCGATGCGAGAGAGCTCGCCCGCGACGTCTGCGCCCACCTCGGCCGCCGCATCAGCGACGCCGCTTGAGCCATTGGAGCAACGCCATGTTCGAACGAGACGACTACGACGCCATCATCGTCGGTGCTCGCTGCGCCGGCGCGGGAACCGCTCTGCAGCTCGCCCGGCGTGGCCTACGCGTCCTCGCCGTCGACCGGAGCGCCTACGGCAGCGATACGGTCTCCACCCACGCTCTGATGCGCGGCGCCGTCATGCAGCTCGCGCGCTGGGGCGTGCTGGAGTCCATCGTCGCCGCGGGTACGCCGGCGTCGCGTCGCACCACCTTCCACTACGGGGAGACCTCGCGACCCATCGCGGTCGAGCCGGACGAGTGGGTCGACGCGCTCTATGCTCCGCGGCGCCAGGTGCTCGACGCCGTGCTGGTCGACGCCGCGCGCGCGGCCGGCGCGGAGGTGCACCATCGGTGCCGGGTGACGGGTCTCGAGCGCGACCGGCGCGACCAGGTGTGTGGCGTGACCCTGGCCGACGAGAGCGGCGCGCCGCACACGGTCCGAGCGCCCCTCGTGATCGGCGCCGATGGCGTCCGCTCCGGCGTCGCCCGAATGGTCGGAGCGCCCACGGTCCGGAGCGGCGCCCACGGCACCACCGGTCTCTACTCCTATTTCGAGGGGCTCGGGGTCGAGGGGACCCACTGGTACAACGCGCCCGGCGCCCTGGCCGGCGCGATCCCCACCAATGGCGGGCTCACCCTGGTCTTCGTGCTCCTTCCGCCGGAGCGCTTCATCGGGAGACGAGCCCCGCGACAGGCCGACTTCGATCAGGCGTTGCGCGTGCACTTCCCGGCGCTGGCCGCAGGGGTCCGGTCCGGGCGCCAGGTCACGGGCTTGCGCGTCTCTCCGGCCACCACCGGCTTCCTGCGGCGCGCGCACGGCCCGGGCTGGGCCCTCGTCGGCGACGCCGGCTACTTCAAGGACCCCTGCACCGCCCACGGAATCACCGACGCGCTCCGGGACGCCGAGCTCCTCGCCGAGGCCATCGTCGCGGGACGGCCGAGCCGCTACGAGGAGGGACGAAACGAGCTCTCGCTGCCGCTGGCTCGGATCACCGACCGCATCGCCTCCTTCGATTGGACCCTCGGGGAGCTGCAGGAGCTCCACCGCGCGCTGTCCAAGGCGATGCGCCCCGAGCTCGCCAGCCTGCGGGAGCTCGAGGCCACCCTCCTGGCCCGCGCGGGCTGACGGATCGTAGGGCCGATCAGCAAGTCGGCGAGCAGAGGCCGTCGACGCAGGGCGCGCCGCTCGGGCAATCGAGGTCCCCCGTGCACGCGGGCTGGCAGGTGCCCTCGGCGCAGACCAGCCCTCGGGGGAAGGTCCGGTCGAAGAGGTCGGGGAGCTCCGCGCAGCGGTCGTCCGAGGTGCACGCCGTGCCGACGCCGACCCAATCGCTCGAGCTCGGCTCCACCGGGCAGACCAGGCGCATGATGCTCCCGAGCCTCGGCTCGGCGCCCTCGGTGTAGTAGAGCCGCGACTGGTCCGAGCAGTCGGGGCCGACGCCGAAGTACCAACCGGCGGGTGTGGCGGGAGGCGTCGTCGTTCCTTCCTGGAGGACCTGATTCACCTGGCAGCGTCGGCGACCGGTCGCCGAATCGACGCCCGCATCGCTGCGTCCGGGGACGGCGCTGCAGTCGATGGCGAGGGCCGGGTCGAAGAGCTCGTAGAGGTCACAGGCGACCTCGCCCGAGGACTCCCGAGGCGGCGTCAGCGGGATCCCTTCACAGGCCAGCGGTCGGACGAGCTTGGCGATGATCGCGTTCAGCGCGCCGCTGAAGTCCGATTGGCAGATCGATTGGACCACCCCTCCTGCCCCTTCGTCCTCGAGGGCGGAGGCCACCCGGACCATTCGCCGCGGCGGATAGGCGCGGCCCCGTCCGATGACGTCGCAGCTCGGCAAGAGTCGAGTGCTGTCGGCCGGGTCGACCCGTTCCTGCATCCGGGAGTCGTCGAGCATGGCCTCCACCTGTGGCCCCAGCGCGAAGTCCGGGTCGGGTACCAGGTCCAGCGGTACCCCGCTGATCGTCGCGTAGACGAGTTGCTCCGGCGCTCGCTTCCGCTCGAGCATGTTCTGCACGTAGCGCTCGATGGGGTGCAGGGCCTCCGGGTACTCGTGGCAGCGGAGGTTGAGGTCGAGGTCGGTGTAGCGATCCGATTCGGGGTTGAAGAGATCGATGTCGCTGGTCGAGCAGTCGTCCTCGTCGGTCAGGTGGACCACCGCGAGCAGCGCGTCCTCCCGCAGGAAGCCATCGTTCGCGCCGTCGCCGTGGCCGCTGGTGCCGCCGTGGAAGGTCAGCCCGGAGGTGCTCGGCGTGAGCGCCTTGAGCACCGCCTCGAGCGGCTGCTCGTAGCCACAGCCATCGGTGCCGATGGCATCGGCGACGCACGTCACGTCCAGGGCGAAGGTGTCCGGGTCGTCCGTGCCCGAGGCGAAGTCGAGCCACGTGGGATAGAAGGACATGCAGCGCGCGTCGCGCTCGCTGCCACGGCGCTGGAGCACGCCATCGTCGCCGAAGGTCGTCGCACATGCGCCATTCGGTCCGCTGCCGAGGTCGCTGCTCACCACCCCGACGCGCAGGGAGCGCACCGGCTCGAAGGTCTCGCCCGTGCTCGGGTTCTCGCCGCTCGCGAGCACTCGGACCAGGCGCGGGATCTCCGCGGCGAGCGACGCCTGCTCCTCGGCCATCGAGCCGGAGTCGTCGATCATGAAGAGCAGATCCACGTCCCGGAGCTCACTGACCCGCACCTCGCGAGTGACGGGCTCGAAGCCGCACATCCCCCCGTCGAAGGGCGGCGTTCCATCCGGTGGCAACGAGCCGTCGTGGCCTCCGTCGTCGTCCACGGTGATGGTCTTTCCGCAGCCGGCCAGCTCGACCGCCAGGAGCAGTCCAAGGAATGGGAGCGCGATCCGAAGCCTCATCGGGAGGATCGTTCCAGACCCAGCTGTCGAGGTCGAATTCGGATGACCGAGGTCAGCGACCGCGGCGGCGGCGCATCGCCTCTCGGCGCTTGGCCGCGCGGGCGGCGGTGGCGTCGAGCTGCTTGGAGGCCTGGCCGCGGTCGTCGAGGTGCGAGGCGAGGGCGCCCAGCGTCGGATACTGGAAGATGTCGGTGATGGCCATGTCCACGCCGAGCGCCTGCTTCAGCTCTCGGTGGGCCTGCACGGCGAGCAGGCTGTGGCCGCCGAGATCGAAGAAGCTCTCCTTGGAGCCGATCTTCGAGACGCCGAGGATCTTCGACNNGGCTCGTCGGCGCCAGGTACTCCTTCGGCTCGGTGCGCTTTCGGATCTGGTCGGGCCGCGGGAGCTTCTTGCGGTCCACCTTCTTGTTCGGCGTGAGCGGGAAGGCGTCGAGGAAGACGAAGTGGCTCGGCACCATGTACTCCGGCAGGCTGCCGGCGAGGTGCGTCTTCAGCGCTTCTTCCTCGGTGCCGCCTTCGCTCGTCAGGTAGGCGACCAGCCGCTTGTCGCCGGGCGTGTCCTCGCGGGCGATGACCACCGCCTCGCGCACCGAGGGCAGCTCGTTCAGCCGCGCCTCGATCTCGCCGAGCTCGATGCGGTAGCCGCGGATCTTCACCTGGTGGTCGACGCGGCCGAGGAAGTCGATGTTGCCGTCCTTGCGGCGGCGGACGAGGTCACCGGTGCGGTACATCCGCGCGCCATCGCCACGGAAGGGATCGGGCACGAAGCGCTCGGCGGTCAGCTCCGGCCGGTGCAGGTAGCCGCGGGTCACGCCGTCGCCGCCGATCCACAGCTCGCCCGGGATCCCTTCGGGAACCGGCTGCTGCTTGACGTCCAGCACGTAGAGCTGCGTGTTGGCGATCGGCGTGCCGATGGGCGTGATGTCCTGCGGGCGCTCGTCCTGCGTCGTGTCGTGCGTCGACGACCAGATGGTGGTCTCCGTCGGCCCGTACATGTTCTGGATCGTGGCGTCGGTCAGTCCGCGCAGCTCGCTCACCAGCGCGCCGGGAAGCGCTTCGCCGCCAACCATCAGCTGACGCAGCCGCTTCAGCGCGCCGCGGGTGCGATCGTCGAGGGTCATCAGCCGCGCCATCGAAGGCGTGCACTGCATGTGGGTCACGCCGAGGCGCTCGATGGTCGCCCCGACCGACCAGTCCTCACGGGCCGCTTCGTCCTTCGGCTTCGCCGTGCGCTCGATGACCTGGCCGACGCGGCGGACGCTCTCGAGCACCTTCGGCACCGAGATGCCGTAGTCGATCAGGCAGGCGACCTCG
>JABAOG010006373.1_pt1 | contig 20992 bp, 15 predicted proteins | sample 7062131 | NCBI WGS metagenome assembly JABAOG01 (sample SAMN14538629, study PRJNA623070) | marine sediment metagenome | biome: marine biome [ENVO:00000428]; feature: marine pelagic biome [ENVO:01000023]; material: deep marine sediment [ENVO:00002113] | place: India: Arabian Sea | collected...
TTGACGGTATGAAGGGAAAGGAAAAGCCTGGAGGCGATTTCCGGGTTGGTCAGCCCTGTGGCAATCAGATGAAGCACTTCGAGCTCACGTTCGCTGAGCGGCTCGATCAATTTGGATTGATCGACCTGACCTTTCGTTGAAGCATCTTTCTGCTCTTCAGCAACGGGAAAGGCAGCCAATAACTGGCGGATATATTCTGGGGCAATTTCGCGATTGAGGGCTTGATAGAGTAAACGAGCCATCGGCGGACCTTCATCCACGAAGATACGGATAAAACCTCTTTGTTCAGCCAGTTCGATGGCTTGTGCAAGTGATGATAACGCCTGATTTGTGTCACCTTGTCCCTGAAAAACCATTGACTGGAGAACCAAGATCTCAATCTTGCTCGAAGTGCGGCCTCCCGCTTCGTCCGCAGCCTTATACAATCTCTGCAAGAGAGTTGCTGCTCCATCCAGCTTTCCTTGAGCGATAAGAATACGGACCAGAACAAGGTATTCCATTTCTCGGAGAAACGGAACATCTTCTTGTGTATTCATGTCTAGATCAATTAACGATTGGGACGCAGCTTCTGGATTGCCTTGTGCTAGGCATAATCGCGCCTGCCAGGCATTCTTATAGTTCATAATCCACGGAGGTCCATAGGATTTTATAGAGATATCCTCAATCTTTTGTATGATTTCCTCAGCGCCTGTAATATCGCCTGATGAATACAGGACCCTCAGCAGGCAAAGATAACTCCAGCCAAGAAGTGCCAGATCTCTACCGCCTTCGGCGTACTCAACACCTGTTTTGGCTCTCCGTATTCCATCTTCAATGTGATTTAGTTCAGCCAGCGTTTCACCCCAAATAGCTAATAACCACCCAACCACATCCGAGTGCGTCATCCCACTCTCAGCAGCAAACTGCATTTGTTGGCGGCAAATTTCCTGAGCCTCCTGCAGTTGACCCTGAAGACGCAAGTTGATTGCCAGCTTCGCACAAGTAACCATTGACGGATTGAAGTCATCAGCTGTACTGGCTATATCAAGCGCTTCTAAGCGAGACTGGTACGAATTCATGATCTCCCCCTTGAAATCGTAACCATCACCCAGTGCATTATATGCAGTTATGCGCCAGGTTGTAGCTTCTTCAGGCAAAGATTCAAGCGCCTTGTTTGCATACCCAATGAGATTTTCAATTTCCACACGATAAAAAGCAGCCAAAGCATGGGTGGTGGCGAACATACCACGCAGTTTTTGACCCTCAGAAGCAAATTCCCGGTCTCGCTCTTGCGTTGTTTTTCCAGTAACGCGATTCACATTGGATTCAAGCAGCGATTCAACATTTTCGAGAATCTGATCAGCAATATCCAAACGACCGCTTGATAACATATACCAGGCTTTATAGATACAAAGTTTTGGTCTTGAGCAAATTACTTCTTCGGGCAATTTAAACAGCCAATATCGTAATTTATAATACCCGCTTCCCCACATCGTCATTGCTATACCTTCGATCAGTGAAACCGCTCGTTCATAGTCTTCAGTTAGCAAAGAATGCTCGATCGCTTCATCAATCAACCCATTCATCTCATACCATTTGCTGGCTATGAGGTGCAGTTTTAAAATTTGTTCTGCCTTCATTTGATGCAAACGCTGACGCAATATATCGGCAAACATATGATGATAGCGATACCAGCGCCGCTCTTCATCTAGAGGGACGATAAACAGATTGGCGTGGTCTAATCTTTCAAGTGTTTCCTGACAATTTTCTTGCCCGGTGAGGGATGCGCATAAAGGACCTGTGAAACGATCCAGAATAGCGGTTCGCGTTAAGAAATCCTGGATATGCTTTGGCTGTTGATCCAGGATTTCTTCGACCAGGAAGTCCAGCACAAGCCGGTGTCCGCCGGTAAATGCTTTGATGAAGGCTGTTCGGTCATTCCGTCCCTGCATTGAAATAGCGGCCAATTGCAGCCCAGCGATCCAGCCCTCGGTACGGGTTTCCAACTCCGCAATATCTTCTTCTGATAAGCCCAGACCCATCACGCGGTTGAGAAATTCTACAACCTCTGAATAGGAGAAGCGCAAATCTGCAGCGCGCAGTTCGGTCATCTGGCCCTGTGCCCGAAATCGGCCCAGTGATAGGGATGGATCCTGCCGGGTGGAGATGACTAGATGTAATTGAGATGGCTGGTTTTCGATCAGGAATTGGAGGGCTTGATGGATTGGTTTCTCTTCAATTAAATGGTAATCATCCAGGATAAGAACAATCTTTTCGGGGGTTCGAGCAAGATCGTTGATCAGGGAAATTAAGATGTTGTTGAAAGATGGCGTTTGAGGGGACTGGAGCATGTTCAGTGCTCCTTTGCCAATATCGCCTTCAATATCTTTTATTTGATAAAGCGCGGTAACGAAGTAAGTCAGGAAACGTGTAGGATCGTTGTCATCTTCATCCAACGAGAGCCAGGCAACATCGATGGGTGGGACATCGATTTCATTGTTTTGTTGTAAATTTTCCACCCAATGGCTGATCAATGTCGTTTTCCCAAATCCGGCGGGAGCGGAGAGGAGAGTCAGCTTGCCATCTAAGCCATCATTCAAACGTTCGATCAAATCTGGCCGGTGGACGAGTTCCGCTCTGGTGGGTGGAACAAAGAGTTTGGTGACCAAAATTGGGGAAGCCATTAAAAAATTATACCCAATATATTTGATCTCCAGACATGTCTTATGCAGAGGTATCTTCTTATTGTTGAAACCTTACATTATTTTGTATGTGTTCCCGGATGGAGCACCTTAATGGATCTCGTCAACTTGATAAATCGACACCCAGATAACGTTCGACAAGACGAGCGCGCCACACAAAGCGCTGAACAAAAGCCCAAATGACCGTCGTTCCGATGATCACTACATAATCCAAAGGCTGATGCAAATCGGAAAACCCGTAAAAATCCCGTACAGGGGGAATTTGTAAGCCAACAAAAAAAAACACAAATAAGCCCAAGGCTAACAAGGTTGGGCGCCAATCGCCTGCCAGATCATCACCCCCCACCCAAAACTCACTGGGTGGCTCAACAAAAACCACGAGAATCAATCCAGTCCCGATCAAGGTGTAGGTCAGTGCCAATTGGGCATAGGCAATATCGCCAGTCGTAACTATAAAATACAGATAAATAAGTATACTGGCAGCAGTAATGGTTATCATAGCCGGGACCACAAAGCGCACCAACCTGCGGCTAATACTCACATCAGGCAAAGGTCCAGGGCGAGCCCATTGTGCTAACGCAATGGCGGGAAGCGCCAAGGTCAGCATGGCAATTATCGAGCTCTGAGACGGAGTCAGTGGAAACCCTGCCGACAGCATAGCAATCATTGTGATAAGAAGCGTCAGGGAAAAGATGCGCGTCATATAAAGCCGCAGGATGTCCTCCATTCCATTCCAAATTCGCTGCCCCTCAATAAAAGCTTCGGGTAATGCGGAAAACGAGTCCCCCAACAGTAAAATATCGGCTACAGCGCGAGTCGCCTGGCTGCCACTCTGCATCGCGACACCCAGGTTAGCCTGCTTGAGCGCCAGTACATCGTTGACTCCATCGCCAATCATAGCAACATAGTGTCCCTCACGGCGTAACGCCTGTACCAAACGTTTCTTCAGATCCGGTGTGATGCGACCAAATATCGCCGTGTCGACCGCTGCTTGCTGGAATTGAGCCTTATCCATCTGTTCCAGCTCTTTGCCAGATATTACCAGGTTGGGTTTTCCTTTTTCTCCAAAACCAGCTTGCTGAGCAAGAGCGGACACTGTGTATGGATCGTCGCCTGAGATTATCTTGGTTTCTACTCCTGCTCGTACGAATTCCTCAAGGGTTTCCCTGGCATCGGGACGTAGTTCATCACGGAAACTCAACAAACACAAGGGGACCAGATTAGTCGGCATCTGTGGCTGTCCGTCAGTGTAATGGAGAGTTGTTATCTCTTCACGCCGAGCGAACAACAACACCCGGAGACCAGTATCAGCCCACTCCCGGGCCAGGTCCGCCAAATCTGGGTGCAGTTTCCTGCCCAAGCTGGGTTCCAAAATCTCAGGGGAACCCAACACATATGTACCGTCCAGGTGATTGTCATCAAAAGATATGGCGCTCCATCTGCGCTCGGATGAAAAGGGAACTTCTGCGGTCACCAGCTGAGGTTTTCCATCATAAGCAGTGGCAATGGCATCAGAAGTCTTGTTTCCAGTAGATACACTGCGAGCATATACGCCAAGTATTTGTCTCAGTTCATCGTCTGGCAGTTCCCCCGTCCCCCGGATCTTATCAAGGAAAATTCTGTTGGTAGTCAGCGTTCCAGTCTTATCCAGACACAAAACTGAAACGTGACAGAGAGACTCAACTGAATTTGCCCGTTGAACGAGAGCGCCTTTCTTAGCAATACGAAGGGCACCTAGAGCGTATCCAGTGACGATCATCAAAAACAGGCTGCTGGGTGTCAGGCTGAAGGTGACCGATGCATCTCGTACAGCCTGGATCAAGGAAACGTTCTTGTAGATCAAATAATTCAGCATAATTATCAAGCTGAAGAAGAGGACAGCGATCAAAAGAATACGAACAATAAGATTTATCTCTTTTTGAAGGGGAGTGGGTTCGCTGGTAAATTTGCGCGCTCCCTCCGTCAGCTTATTGGCAAGGCTCTCGCTTCCAACTCTGTTCGCCTCATATTCAATCCGTCCCGATATAACAAAACTGCCTGAATACACCTCATCTCCAGGCTGTTTGGTGACAGAATCTGCCTCCCCCGTGAGCAGTGATTCATCTAATTCGGAGTGGCCATTACTAAGTACTATGCCATCCACGATAATTTGATCGCCGGTTTCTGCAACGAGTAAATCGCCCAACACAACTTTACCTGGGTCGATCACTTTTTCTTGTCCTTCCCGGATTACAGTTGCTTTGGGCTGCGCTAGAAGTGCAATCTTATCCAATTTTCGCTTGGCTCGCACCTCCTGTGCTGTGGCAACCATTACGTTGAACAGGGCCACAACGCCGGTAAAAAAGGCATCTTTAGGGCCGCCGAGCAAAAGAAGCAGTAAGGCAAAGCTAAAGAGTACGATGTTGAAAAAAGTAAAGATGTTCTCGCGAAAGATCTCGAAATAGGAACGGCTTGCTCTGAGTTTAAAATCGTTGCCTCGTCCATGCNNCCCTGAATCTAAACTCATTGTGCGTCTCGACTTCCCTGGAACGATAGATAGATCAGGCAGGTTTCTTTGGGCAGCATCATCATACAAACGTTTCACGCTCATGCTTTCTCATCTCCAATTTGATTGCCAAGATTTCGTTCAAGCCTCGAGCTGATGAATTTCCCAGCAATTGGACCATTCTGGATGCTAATTCAGGACTTCTTTTATCAGCAAGTCAAGCACCAGCTGGTAACTGCCGGTGAAAAACACAAATCCGCACAGCATAATAAATTGTGGTAAAAAACCTGGCGATACCTATCATCTCTTTCTCTCCAACTATATCACTCTCGGCGTTAGTGAACAATTGAATGTTCTTCTGGGAGAGATTTGAAGCAAATATCATTGATCCAGAATTGCAGCTAGACATGTTTTGTGTATCCGTCCTGCAAGTACCAGGGTTTAAAGCCGCATGCCTGGTAGAGCCCTCCTGCAGCCTCATTGTTCCCAAAATTAGCAACGGTTGCGAATTTCATCCCAGCGTTCGCCATTTGCTGCATACCGTATTGAACGATCGCCCGTCCAAATCCTCGACGCCGGTAATCCTTGTGCGTACCGACCGGTTCGAACAGCCCGGTACGGTTGAAATGATCGTGCCAGATGATGGAGAAGGCAACCAGGGTGCCATCTGGAGCCTGGATGACCAGCTCCCGTTCGGGTTCATAACCTGGCGACTCCATGAATTTCCGGTACAGCTCCGGGGTCCAGATCTCACCGAAAGCCGAATTATGCACTACTGCCAGAGCGGCAGCATCTTCAACCCCCTCAGCCGATCGGAACGAGAAACCATGCGGGAGAGCAGGCACAGCAGCGATAGATATTTCTGTGTGGTTCAATACGTAGGGAAATTCATTGTCCGGCTGCCATCCCAACGCCGTTAGCAGTTGAGATCGAGCAGTATCGTCTCGAAATGCGTCCGCGTAGATGCAATCACTTTCAATATCATGCTGTTGCATGAGTTCTATTGTACGATCAGCGGCGTTCTCCAGGACGGCACTTTCAAATTCACCGCCCCGCAGATCCGGTCGCACCTGGGCATCAAAGCTCTTATGCCGGGGTTGAGCAAGCAGCCATGCGGCAATTCCTTGATCATCCTCCCAGATCGTCAAAATTTCCGTGGGATCATAAAGCTTGTTGCCATTGTAGATGTGCTGAGGAATATCACCTGGGTGAAGATATCCACAGTGATCGGTCTCAGCAATCGCCGCGGCATTGAAATCCTGGAGCAATTTTAGATCCGCTTCTCCGGTATATATGCGACTTTTCATCAGGTTATCACCTCATACATCTCATGAGTCTTCGGCTTTAATTGATCTCTGTCAATAGCATAAACCTTGTTTCTATGCATGTCATACCCCGAACGTATTATTGAATGGGTTAAATGTCCAAACACATACATTGAACAAGGTGAAACGAACAATTATCTTTCCACGCGCTGCAGCATGTCTCACCTATCAGACTAACATCCAATATTCCCTACTTGGAACACCCCCTCGTAATTTACCCATATGAATACCTATTTCGGGGGATGACTCGCACTCTCCCGGGTGCTATCCTGTGAACACAAGATATATTCTTTAGCAGAACAACAGGATATTTGAAGCGGAAACGACAACTTTTAATCAAGCTAAAATCGATATTCGTTGTTAAAAATTCTGAAAATTGGCTCGTTATTTCTTCTCTAATGGGTATCCTGGCTGGAGTGTTTCTCCACCATTGAAAGACCACCTCAACATCCATCCGGGGTATCTTCTCATAGACATTGATGATCATAGGGCTGATTTGAGATGTTGTCCTATGACTTCTGATTTTATACCGAGAAGCTAGCGAAAAAATCCAGGTGTTATTTGCCAGTGACCATGGTGACAGCAACCTTGGGACCCACTGGCTGATTTACCCAACGAGAAGTTGTTGTGATTGATTCTCGCAATCCCTTGAACAACCGGGGTTGAATTTTCGGTAAGCCCAGCGCTTACCAGATGGTGGACCACAGGATTTCTAATCTTTTCCGAGCCGCCAAGCTTCAGTCCTGAATCATTGACCAATATCCCTGATATCAGGTGCAATTATTAGCTTTTCCATTAGCTACGCCTTGAACGGTATCCAGCAAATCACTATTAAGCTAGGAGGCTGAAAGAGAATGAAAACAATTCCAGTAATCGGCAACTTCTTGCTTACAGGTCTGGCAGCTTGGGGTTTCCTGTCGGGTAAAAGCTTGCAACCTGCCGAAGAATTTTTTGTACCTGCAGGCGCAGTAGCAGGGGATCTGACTAGATTGGAAGAATGCGAATTCAAACCAGGCAAGAAAAAAATCTACACCGCCGAATGCGGGACTTTGAGCGTGCCTGAAAATTGGGCTAACGAAAAATCCCGTTTGATTGCGCTGCCCGTGGTACGGATACCAGCCACGGGAGAAAATTCCTCTGAACCAGTCTTTTTCCTCGCCGGTGGACCCGGACAATCAAATAACACGATGGCGCCAAAAGATTGGTTAATTGAAGATCATGATGTGGTTTTAGTTGGCTACCGCGGCGTTGATGGTTCTACAGATTTAAACTGTCCTGAAATAACCGAAATCTCTGCCAAATATGTCGGCTCGGGATTTTTAAGCCAGGAAGCAAACGACAAGCTTGTCAATACAGCTTCACGCTGTTCGCAGAGTTTTAAGGACCAAGGTATTGATTTGGATGGATACAACGCTGTTGGTGTTGTAAAGGATATGGAAGCCGCGCGGAAAGCATTGGGATATGAGAGGATCAATCTTTGGAGTGAAAGTTATGGTACTCGCGTAGCACAACTTTATGCTTACATGTACCCTGGAAGCCTGCATCGGGCATTGATGATCGGAATGGATCCCCCCGGCCATTTTTTGCATGATCCAGCAGACTTCGATGAATTAATTAAGCACATTAGTACCCTGTGCGCAGAGGACACGGCTTGCCGGAAGCGAACGCAGAATTTGGCTCAGGTCATGTACGAAATCAATCACAACATGCCTGAACGCTGGTTGTTCTTCCCAATCGATCCCGGCACCACCCGGCTTCTCACACAAATGCTGTTCTATTCAACGCCTCAAATGCCAATGATCATTGATGTTTACCTGGCTGCTGCAAATGGCGATCCATCCGGTTTAGCATTGTTGAACTTTATAGCACCGTTTGCTGTTCCTTTTGAGATGTTCCATCTGGGAGATTTCATCAATAAATCTGCTTCCCTCGACCTGGAATATTATCGGGGAATTGAAAATATTGCCCTCGGCAATTCGATCATGGGTGCTCCGCTGGCAGAATGGATTTGGCCGATGGCCGCCGCGTGGCCGGTGGACCTGGTTGATATCGGTTTGTGTCAATTGCAGAAGAGCGATGTAGATATGCTTATCGTGAATGGATCTATTGATTTTTCTACGCCGCCGCAATCAATAATAGGAATTGAAAGTTATTACCATAACGCTCAGACAGTCATCCTGTCAGAATTCAGCCACACCGGAGATGTTAGAAACTTACAGCCTGAAGCTTTCGAACGGCTGGTAACCAGCTACTATTCTTCCGGTATCGCAGATGCTTCTCTATTTGAATACCAGCCGCTGTCCTTCACACCTAAGATGAGCATGGTAACGCTGGCGAAGATCGTTCTGGTTAGCCTGGTGATCCTGCCGCTTTTGTTGATTATCATTATCATTCGAATCATTCGGCGAAAACGAAAAGCAGGGCAATGAACTAATGGTGTCAATCCTGGGAAAATCCTGTCACTGAGAATTAAAAATTGGGGTATCTCGAAAATTAAAAGAACAGCTCCAAATAATATTGAGCTGTTTTTGTATAAATGGGCCTCAAGGCTTAGGGAGGAGACAGAGATATCTGTAAACACAATTTACACTCGAACGTTATCGGGGAAGATCTTTTGGGTTTTTTTTATAGGTAATGCCCTGAATCATCTAATACATACCTTGTGTCAAACCAAACCATTGATAAGAACTGTTCAAGATCCTGTGCAGAAGAACCAAATACCCCGCGCATGATACTCTCAGAACACTATCTCATCAACATTTTAGGGAAAATTACAGGTTAATCATTCTGCTTGTTCAAGAATCTTAGTTTGAAGTCAAACTGATTGCCATGAAGTCAAAAAATCATGTAAGATAATAATATGGATTGATCACGGCATTGTTGTTACTGGAGTATTTTTGGCTGAAACTCTCCTTAAAACCAAATTTTATATTCCCTCTAAACGACCTGACCTGGTCTCTCGCCAGCAGTTGATCGAAAAATTGGACGAAGGCTTGCACCGTAAGCTGACACTCATATCTGCGCCGGCTGGTTTTGGTAAAACCACCCTTGTGACTGAGTGGTTGAATGGCAGGGATTTAAATCAATATTGGACTGCCTGGCTCTCACTTGATGAAAGCGATAATGATCCTGTACGCTTTCTATCTTACTTTGTCGCAGCTATGATAGAAACTAATGGATTGGATAATGATTTTGGTAACAGCATCCTAAGTATGCTGCAATCTACTCAACCACCTTCCACAGATGCAATACTATCCCTCCTAATTAACGAGATCACCACCATACCTGGAAAAATTATTCTTGTACTTGATGACTATCATTTGATTTCAATTCAACAAGTTCATGATGCCGTTACTTTTTTTCTCGAAAATTTACCGCCCCAAGTGCATCTTGTAATTATTTCACGTGAAAATCCCCCTTTACAGCTGGCCCGCCTGCGTGCCTTGGACCAAATCACCGAATTGCGCGCCGTTGATTTGCGATTTACAGACTTTGAAGCTTCTGAATTTCTAAATAACATTATGCAATTGAAGCTAACATTGCATGATATCANNGAAAATATCAGAGCATTTCTATTAAAAACCGCCATTCTGGAACGCTTGACCGGTCCTTTATGCGATGCTCTGACAAATCAAGATAACGGTCAGGCAACATTGGAGCTACTTGAGCATGCAAATTTGTTTATCGTATCATTGGATGAAGAACGAAGGTGGTATCGCTATCACCACCTTTTCTCCGAATTACTCCGCCAGCGCCTGAAACAAACAAAGCCAGAAGAGTTGACCACCTTGCATCAAAAAGCAATTGAATGGTATGAGCAAAATGGGCTGATAGATGAAGCAATCGACCATGCCTTGCGAGCGAAATATTATGAAAAAGCAAGCCAATTGATAGGGAAACATGTTGATACCTTATGGGCACACGGAGAGTATGCTAAATTAAGACGTTGGCTGGCAGGACTACCGGAAGAACAGGTGCTCTCTAGACCACAACTAGCGATCTTTAAAGCTTGGGTATATTTCGCCAGCGGTCGCCCTGATGTGGCTATAAAGTTTCTTCAAGAGGTGGAAATAATTTCCTCCCACGATAGTAATCAAAGTTCCGAAGCTCAAAGTCAGGAGGAGCCTCTCTCCTCAAGTGAGTTGGAGGTTCTAGGCAGAGCAGCAGATTTTCAGGCCTGGATGACTGCATATATGCGCGGGAATGTTTCAGGATTGATCAATCATCTTAACCAAGTTCTGGCAAATATTCCTGAGAATGATATGCACTGGCGTGGCGCTGTTTCAATAATCCTGGCTGAGGCGTATGCATTCAATGGTAACTTGCCAGGGTCGTATAGAGCACGCTTGGAGACACTGAGGGCATGTGAAGCCACAGGAAACACATACCTGTATATATATAACAGTGCAAAACTGGCTTTGAACCTAAAAATTCAGGGACAATTGCTGCATGTTCAGGAGCTCTGCCAGCAACGGATGCAATTTGCGAAAGACAAGGGCTTATCAACAACAGCGGCGGCAGGTTGGCTGCTGGCTATTTGGAGCGAATCACTGGCAGAAATGAATAAATTAGATGATGCTTCGGATCTAGTTGAAAAAAGTCTAAAATTGACCGAACATGGGGGCGATGCAGATATTCTTGGTTGGAGTTACTTGAGTCTAATAAGAATCTTGTTCGCCATGGGGGACATGGCAGGGGCGGAAGAAAATACCCAAAAGATATTTAGGTTGGCTCATGAATTTATCCTGCCCACATGGATCTTGCATCTGAATACAGCCTGGCAATTACGAATTTGGATGGCTCAAGGTAATTTGGAATCTGCTTCTTATTGGGTAAATGAGCGCGATCTAGATATCGATAATATCCCTTTTTATCTTGATTGTCTTGAACATATCGGGGTCGCAAGGGTATTCATCAGACAAGAGAACTGGAAAGAAGCAATTTCCATCTTAGAACAATTGATTGAGCCAGCTCGATTGGGGGGAGATATCACGAGGGAAATCGAGCTTCTGATCCTCCAAGCACTAGCCTTTCACTCCGGCGGTGATAAAGATCAGGCATTAGCAAGCTTGGAGAAAGCTCTCACCCTTGGCGAACCTAGAGGATACTGCCGAATATTCGTGGANNTCGTGGATGAGGGGGAAACAATGGCGAAATTGCTACATGATGCTCTCGCAGATGGGATTCAAACTAAATACATTCGCCGATTATTAGCTGTCTTTTCCCAGGAAGGGCTTGAAAAATCCAGCCATTTAAAAATGCGGGATAATGACGTTGACTGGGTTGAGCCCTTAAGTGAGCGGGAAATTGAAGTGATTTATTTAATTGAAAAAGGATTGACAAATCAGCAAATTGCTTCCAGGCTTTTCCTTTCAATACATACAATTAAAACCCATGTGCGTAATATCTACAGCAAACTTAATGTCCATAATCGGACCCAGGCGGTAGCTAAGGCTAAAAATTTGGGGATTATACAATCCGCCTGATCGACCTTATATAAACAATTATTCTGATTGTGCAAATTAAATTTTGGCTATTTATAAGCCTTATTTGTGTTCCAATGTAGTAGAGCAAATACCTCTTTTATTACCTATTTCTAGGTATGACAGCAAAGACATTAAAATATATCATCAGGGTGGAGAGAAAAACAATGATAAAGCTGAATGAAAGAAACAAGTACTGCACCGAATACAAAGAATATGAATGGTTGCCCACCATCATTTTGATGGCAATCCAGTACTTTTAGCGGCTTTATCCTGGCTTGCTGTTGATGAAAAATATTCACCCAGGCGATTCATACAGCTGAGATCATCCAAACATGGATAAGGCCAGAAGTCATTCAACACATGAAAACTGTCCAATAAAAACCATATATTTAAAGCTGCTTGAAGATAAAAAGAGTTAATTATGAAAATCGCAATATTAGGTTCAACCGGATTCGTTGGAAAAATATTACTCAAAAAAGCATTAGAAAAAGGCTACCAGGTGAAAACTCTGGTCAGAGACCCAAAGAAACTGGGCACATATATGAATAAGGTTGAGTATGTTTCAGGGGATGTCTCTCAAGCTGACAAGCTGGAGAAAACTGTGCAAGGAGCTGACATAGTTATTTCCACGCTGCCTCCTGCTGGGGAAAACAATGATCCAGAAAAATCTGCAAAGATTATGGAACAATTAGTATCCACACTCGAAAAAAATGATGTCAAACGCTTTGTTCACATAGGTGGTGCAGTGCACGGCGGTGGCATTGATGAGAATTGGACTTTCAGCAGAAGGTTATTAAGAGCTTATCTCAACATTGCATGTAAACCAATTTTGATTGCAAAACAAATGGAATGGGATATTTTGCGCAAGTCTAATCTCAATTGGATTTTGGTAAGACCACCACAGATCACAAAGGATAAACCAATCGGACCTTTAGCCGTGGATGAGAAAAATCTTGGTAGTGCTAAGGTAAATGTGGAAGATCTCGCTGAATTTTTACTCGAACAGATTAACTCAGACAAATGGATAGAAAAAGCTCCCCTCGTTGCTACAGTGAGCAGATAATAAAAAATGGCGTGGTATTTAGAGTTATTTTGCGATTATGAAAAATCACAACGAGAAACTTACTTTGGATAGGCCTGCAACTTACCAAATCACAGTACCCGGAGAATTTAACGGAGGATGGTTATCTTTAGATGAAAATTTGACCATTGGGATAGAGAGCAATGAAGATGGATATCCGAACACCATTATTACCAGTACTGTTGACCAGGCCGCTTTACATGGAATCTTGCGGCGACTCTATTACCTTGGTTTGCCTTTAATTTCTGTAATTTTGATTGAAACCAGCTGAATTTCAAAGGATCGGGTCAGGAAACCCATTGATCAAATTTGAGGCTGGAAAAACATATACGGACACTCGTTATATTCAATAAAGGAGATGAAAAGATGTCTATTGGAAGAATGATCAACGATAGTGAAGAGCGCTCACGAGCAAAAGCAATTTACTGGGCAGTGGTGCTAATTTGGGCCGGCCTGCTATTTGCCACCGATGATTTGGGTTTCTTGCCAGAGATTGGCAGCGCTGATGCCTGGACCTATTTGGCCTTGGGTGCTGGACTACTTGGAAGTTTGATGAATGTTCTTTATGCCACTTCTTCCAGTACTCCAAACCCTACTTCATGGAATTGGATCTGGTCAGGCTTTTGGCTGGTCGTGGGACTTGGTGGGTTTTTCGACTTTGATATGTTCTGGCCGCTAGCCCTGGTACTGATCGGCCTGATTGCGCTAGTCACAGCTATCAGGAAACACTAACCTTCAACTACTCGATGCTTTGCTCGTTTCTCATGCAAAGCATCGAGTAAAACCAGCTGTATGCAGAGAATTTGGTTCCATCCAGAATATGAGAAGTGGAAGATGGTCAGGTTTAACCATGTTCGCCAATAAAAAATCGTTTGGCGTTGTTCACAAGCCCTCTTCCTCGTTTGCAAATACCACTTTAAGTACCTCTTTCTAGGTATGACAATGGTTTGAATTGAAGCTATATTGAAAATGTAAACGAAATACATTCTCAGATATAAAAAGGAGAAAATAATGACTACAAAAGAAGGAATGAATACAAACACTCAAACTGCAAAAAAGAAGATGTTGAACCCAGAGGAAATTTCTAACATGGAGACTAACATGACAAAAGAAAATACAATTTTGGTGACGGGGGCTACTGGAACTCTGGGACGCTCTGTAGTAAAAGCATTGCTTGATCGAGACTTTCAAGTTATTGGTGGCTCTAGAAATCCCACGACGGCAAATTTCCCGAGTAATGTAAAGACAGCTCAAGTCATTTTTGAAGATATAAAGACGATGGAAGCTGCTCTTCAAGATGTCAATGGGCTTTTCTTAATATCTCCCCCTGGGGATATGGAAGCCCATACCAAGTTAATTCCCATCATTGACTTGGCAAAAACTGTAGGCGTTGAACGCATTGTTCTAAGTACTTATCTTGGTCTTGATGCGGATGATGAAGTTCCTTTGAGAAAAGTTGAACTCCACTTGATTGCCTCTGGTATCAAATACACAATTTTAAGACCCAATTTCTTTATGGAGAATTTTTGGGGAATGATAGATACTGGCCGCATTTCCCTGGCAGCAGGCGATGGCAAAGTTAGCTTCATTAGCACAATTGATATTGCTGAAGTGGCAGCTATTGCCTTTCAGGGTGATATCGATGGGCAAGAATTCAACCTTACCGGTCCAGAAGCGTTGGATCATACTGAGGTTGCGTCGATTTTGTCAAAAGCCACCGGGAAAGATATTATCTATCAAAGCCTGACAGAGGACGAAATGATAAACGGTTTGCGTTCGTTCGGAATGCCAGAAAGCTACATTCAATATTTAGCAACTCTTTATAGATTAGTTCGCGATGGCCACTATTTGGCCTCACTTATTACTGACGATGTTCAAAGAGTAATACAAAAGAATCCAATCACGCTTACAGAATGCTTTTCATCGATTTGATCGTTTTATAACCGCATCTGTAATTGGTAACAAAGGTGCTCAGAATGGTCAGCCGAAGGCGAACAGTTAGAGATTTTGGCAGAAAAAGCATTGGAGTAAGAGAAACCATACAGTGCAAAAGCATTCTTTCGTCAGGCAGCAGGATGTTTCCGCATCACCGGGAAAGATCGGTAATTCCGGATGGCAAAGAACATGCGGATAATTTCATAAATTTGGCAACCGGAGAAAAAGAACTGAAATTTTACCCCGATGGTACGCACGTCTGCGCCAATTATCTTGATGAGACCGATGTCTACATGGTTGATTAGCTTAGAAAGCATCTCTCAAACTGAATTACGGACTATTGAAAACAATGAGGATAAACTGATGACTTGTGAATTACGAATTCTTTCCAAAAAAGACCTTCCTGTTGTATACAAGACATTCATGGAAGCCTTTGCTGATTATGTTCAAGACGCCAGTGGCGTGACTGAAACCAATTTCACCAACCGAACGATAAAAAATGGGGTTGATCTGGAAACCTCAGTTGGTGCATTTGATCAGGAAAAAATGGTTGGTTTTACTTTGGTTGCCCACGATCACTTTTGCGGTAGTTATGCAGCATTTGATGCTTTTACCGGAATCACCAAGCCCTATAGAGGCCAGGGATTAGCAAAAGACATATTTGAATTTGTCGTGCCAAAACTAAAAGCAAAAGGTGTTGAGCGATTTTACCTGGAAGTCATCCAATCCAACGAGCCTGCAGTTCGTGCTTATGAAAAATCCGGTTTCACCATCACCCGCGAATTAGATGCTTTTGAGATCGTATTGAAAAATTCACCTCTTACTACAGAAGTTGCTGGAAATACTAAAATTCAAACAATTACCAAATTTGATCTGACTCAAGCTGATGGGTTTTTCGATTGGCAGCCCACATGGGAAAACAGTCTTGTCAGCATCCAGAGAATCCCCGATGAAGTTCTGATCCTTGGTGCTCTTCATCAGAATGTGCTGGTTGGCTTCTTGGTGTATTATCCGTTATTGAATTGGATATTAAACATGGCAGTTCACAAGTCCCACAGGCGGCAGAAAATTGGGACGGCTTTGATTACTCGGCTAAAAGATAAGATTAGCGATCAAGTTCCATCCACTAAAATTATCAATGTGGAACATACTGATCAAGGGATGATTAAATTTTTAGAAGCAGTAGGGTTTAAATTTTTTCTGAATCTATTTGAAATGAAATTAGATTTGTAAAATACCGAAATTTAAAAAAGCCCAAGAGGAAAAACCAGGGAACAAGACAGCATGAAAACAAAAAATAGCTTTAAATTTCCAGTAGGCTACCAATCATTCCACAAAGATCAAATCCTAAACTTCAGGATCAATCAAATATATTCTTTAGGTTATTGGACCAAGGCCGATGCACAACAAGTGGGTGATAGCATCCGGAGTAGTTCAAACAGCCAGCAAGCTTTTAATAAGTTTGCCCAGGAAAAAGATAATGAAGAGGAAAAACTTACCGCCGCTTTTGGCTACCGCCTGGCTGAGTTCTTTACACCTCCCGATGATCCGGACAAGCTGAATTTATACGATCAGTTTATCGATCGTTTTTATCAAGCTGTCCAGTTTGATCAGAAGGATTGCCATTTTATTCCTTTCCAAGGCGGAGTGCTGCCTGCTTTGCGTTTCACCTTGGAAGTTAGCAAAGGGACCATTGTTTTTATAGGGGGACACGATTCCTTTATGGAAGAATTGTATTCGGTTGCCTGCTATTTCGTGAATGCCGGATATGAGGTAGTTCTGTTCGAGGGTCCCGGTCAGGGAGCAGCCCGCCGAAAAAGTAATCTTTACATGAACCACGAGTGGGAAAAGCCGACCTCCACAGTGCTCGATTACTTTGGTCTGATGGATATCACACTGGTTGGCCTCTCCATGGGCGGCTATCTGGCGCTTAGAGCAGGTGCATTTGATGAGCGTATAGCTCGCATTGTCGCCTTTGACGTTACTCCCTACGACTTACACGGAAGTGGTTTGCAAGGCGCAATGTACCGGTGGTTGGTTAAAAACCCCTCGGTTTACAACCGAATTGCCAACTTCTCTATGCGTGTGAGTGGCCAGGCAAATCAACTCATTAACCAGTGGATGTATATTACTGGTGCTAATACTCCAGCGGAATGGAATAAAGAATTGCAGTCCTACTCGGTCTCAGATGTGGCTGAGCGGGTCACTCAAGATGTTCTGCTTATGGCCGGGGAAAAGGACCAGGTCGTACCAATCAAAGAATACTACAACAATTTGAATGGTTTGCCGAACGCCCGGTCCGTCACAGGCCGTATATTCACTACAACCGAAAACGCTGAACACCACTGCCAAGTTGGAAATATCAAACTGGCTTTGGATGTGATTTTAAATTGGATTGAAAACCAGTCTTGAATATAAACAGTATTCAGTCATATATGTGAAAAGGAGATATTAATGACAACTTCGAAATGGTGAAATCCTGGTATCTGCCAGCACCAATATAGGATGGACGCATCTCTTCTCCCAGGCTGCTGCAGTCCTTACTGATATTGGAGCGCAGCTCTCTCATGCTGCCACCGTTGCCAGAGAATTAGGCATCCCTGCTGTAGTTGGAACAGGCAACAGCACTTCGTCTCTGGAAACAGGAGACCGAGTCCGTGTTGACGGCAGCTATGGGACGGTGGAATTACTAGAAAAAGTAGCTCATTGAACATCAATGGATTTCCTTAAATGAAAAACAAAAAGAGTTCTATTTACTCTCGTTCGCTATGATCGTGGTCGTGGTTGGCTTTTGGGCTGGCTCGTCATTGGAGACTTGGTCACTATCTGGACAATTTTTGGTGCTTTGATGATGTTCCTGGGCGTTGCCGGGGTGTATCAAAGCAGGAATAAAAACTAAAAGACATAAAGGAGATGTAAATGAATTTCAAAACGCTGATTACAATTTTTTCGGTCATTGCCTTTATTATGGGATTAGGCTGTGTGTTAGCTCCGGCCCAGATGATCTCTGGGTATGATGTCAGCCTCAGCCCAATGGGGTATGTCGTCTACCAGTTTTGGGGATCAACCCTGATGGGGATTGGTCTGCTGGGCTGGGTTTTTCGCTCTTCAAGCGATATTGCCACCCAAAAGAAATTAGCCCTGCCTTTCGTGATTACAACCGCACTCGGAACAGTGATGGCTATTCGTGGACAATATGCCGGGGCGAATAGTTTCGGTTGGTCAACGGTGGCATTGTTTGCGTTGTTCACATCAGGATTTACCTCATTCCTGGTAGGAAATCGAATTAGATAATGTGCCGGAATGCCAGATCAGGGCAGGTAATCCGATGCTTATCAATCACCTTGCATAAAAAATGCCACCAGAAAGAACCATGGAGAATCAGCAAAATAAGTACTCCTAACTTCACCATATGTAAAAAATTCATTTTGCCAGCATTAGAGTAGGAAAAATCATATAAAAATTCAAGCAGTAAAATTAGCCTACTTTTCACCAACCGGAACAACAAAATCGATTGTTCAAGCAATTGTAGAAGGGGTTCTTATGATTTGGCTTGTTTGGAATGCATGGAAGTTGCCCAAAAGGGATGCCTGAAAGGATTTTTAATTGAAGAAATTTCAAAAAGCAGTATTGATCACCCTCAGTGTTTTGGTTCTGTTGTGTTTGGGCTTTTTGGCGTTGGTCTATATCCCAAGCTCGAAATTTGAGCCGGTTACCTACGAGCCAATTGCTCCCGATAGCTGGCCGACAGATGGCTTCCAAACCTCCACACCAGAGGAACAGGGCATGGATTCTGAAAAACTGCTCGAAATGCTGACTTATTATGAGGAGCAAAGCGTAGAAGACCCAGAGTTCGATATTGATTCGATCACAATTGTTCGAAATGGTTATATCGTCGCCGATCTCTACTTCGATCCGCTTTATCCTGAGGATACTCCCCATGTCATCCACTCTTGTACTAAGAGTGTAATGTCGGCTTTGATCGGCATTGCCATTGAGCAGGGATATATCGAGAGCGTCGATGTACCAGTAATTAAATTCTTCCCGGAAAAAAATATCCAAAACATGGATCCCGGCATGGTTGAGGTAACGATCAGAGACCTGCTGACCATGCAAACGGGCATCCGCAGCCAGGATTCCTATCTTTATGGATACCGTGGCTTGTTTGCAGCGTAAAAAACTGACGATTGGGTGGCCTACACCTTGAGCCTGCCAATGGATGTAGAACCCGGCACCCGTTTTGATTACAGCAACCTGAGTTCCTTCCTGCTCTCTGCGATCATACATGAAACCACCGGCATGGACACGCTGTCGTACGCACGTGAGAATCTCTTTGAGCCGCTGGGTATAGAGGATGTCCGGTGGGCAACCAGCCCGCAAGGTATCGCTGTCGGCTGGGCGCGCATGTGGCTCAAGCCACGCGATATGGCCAAGTTCGGAATGCTCTTTCTCCAAAAAGGCCAGTGGGATGGTCAGCAAGTTATCCCAGCCGCGTGGGTGGAAGAGTCCCTCACCCCCCACGCATTTCCAAAGAATTACCACAACGTGCTCGATGAGAATGGGAAGAAAGACGACATGCCGTCGGGGGAAAATTGGGTGGCTATGAAGTTCTTACGCCCCTTTGCGGATGGTTATGGCTACCAATGGTGGTTGGACAAAAATGGAACGTACACTGCTCTTGGTACCGGCGGACAATATATTACGGTTTCCCCTGAGGAGAATTTGGTCGTGGTGGTTACCAGCCAGTCGAGTGGGATGGGGGTGTTCAAAATTGCATCCTTTATTGAAGACTACATTCGCGAAGCGGTACTATCCGACCATCCACTCGCCCCCAATGCTGCGGCTCAAAACAAACTTGCAGCTGCTTCTTCTCCCCCTGATTTGATCTTAGATCCCCGGGTTGTTCCTGCGCTTCCTCCGATGGCGATGGAAATTTCCGGTAATACCTATTTACTGGAAGAGAACAACTGGAATTACGACAACTTCCAGCTCATCTTTGATCCTGAAGCGGATTACGCTACCTTCACCTATACCGCCAAAGAATCAGATGTGATCTCTTATCGCATCGGGTTGAACAATGTCTATCAATTCACTGATACAGCTATTGGTACGTTCGCAGCAATCGGAGCCTGGACGGCGCCAGGTACCTTCGAAATCTCCTATCAACAAATCGGTTACTCCAATCCTGGAAAATGGACCTTGATCTTCAAAAAATACGCAATTGAAGTGATCGAGGTGGGTGTGACCGGTGAATATAAATACTCTGGCACTCAACAGTGATAAGGGAACTATTAAGGATGGAAAAGTTGTCGCTCAAAGAGAAAATATTTTACTCCGTGGTATGTAATGAAAAACGTGTCTATCAACACTGGTACCGCAGATACTTGAATTCTGGTGTAGATCTTGACCGCATTCGAAGAGTAGTGGCTCGTATTGGGAATTGGTATCAATGGTGCTCGGAGTGGTCAGCCGAAGGCGAACGGTTAGAGAAAATGGCAGATGAAGCATAGGAGGCTGAAGTGAAGTGGTACATTATACGACACGGAGATAAAGAAAAAGGAGATTTTTACAATCCGGTTTTGCGCCATCAGGACCAGCCAATCAGCGCAAAAGGGCGAGCCGATGCAGAGAATTTGGTTCCATACTTCGCTGATAAAGCCATTTCCAACATATATGTCAGTAAATATGTTCGGACATTGCAAACCATCACACTGGTTGCTGAGAAACTGAAACTCACACCAATTGTTGACAGCCGTTTAAATGAAATTGCAGTTGGTGTAATTGAAGGGCTTTCTGATAAAGAGATCGCCGAGAGATTCCCTGATCTGTGGAAAGCCTATAGAGATCGGAATCGTGATTTCCAATTTCCCGAAGGGGATAGCGGTGAACAGGTTTTACAGCGGATTAAGTCATTTGTCGCTGAAAAGATGCCTGATGATGAGGATATTATCGTTGTGGCTCACGACGGCTGGATCCGTATCCTGGTTTGCCATATCTTG
>JABAOG010001086.1_pt1 | contig 20988 bp, 21 predicted proteins | sample 7062131 | NCBI WGS metagenome assembly JABAOG01 (sample SAMN14538629, study PRJNA623070) | marine sediment metagenome | biome: marine biome [ENVO:00000428]; feature: marine pelagic biome [ENVO:01000023]; material: deep marine sediment [ENVO:00002113] | place: India: Arabian Sea | collected...
CCGACGTGCCGTCCAGCATCGCATCGGCGTAGTCGTTCTCGGCTTCCAGGTAGGCCCTGATGTCGGGGTCGAGCAGCGACGGGTCGCGCATCACCTGCTGCCAGTTCGGGTCCTTGAGCCAGGCATACGGATCCTGACGCCGGTGGCCGTGACTGGTCTGTGTGGTGTCTCTGCGAGGTGCGACCGGGGGCCGGGTGCTCATGTTCTCCTTCGGAGGCGGGGAACGGAGAGGTTACCGCCCTCGAGACGCCCGGGCGCCTGCAATGGGCAAGCAAGTTAACGATCACTAATATGACGTCCGGACCGGCCCCACCGGGGCAGGACGCCGGATCAGGCGGCCGGGTAGTGTCGGCGATGCCGTGAGGGAGATCGAGTGACGGACGAGTCAGCTGAGTCGACCGGAGTTCGCGCGGAGAATGTGACACGCTGGCTGACGGAACGCGTGCCGCAGGTCGATCCGCCACTCCGATTCCAACGATCGAGCGTGGGCAGGTCCAATCTCACCTTCGTCGTGTCGGACGCTGCCGATCGTCGCTGGGTCCTCCGGCGCCCGCCGCTCTCGGGCCGGCTTCCCTCTGCACACGACATGGGCCGGGAGTATCGGATCATCACTGCGCTGGGCGGTTCCGGGTTCCGGGTACCGGCCACCATCGGCTTCTGTGACGACGACGACGTCACGGGCGCCGAGTTCTACGTGATGGACTTCGTGGGCGGTTTCACGGTGGAACTGGCCGAGGACGCCGAACGGCATCTGCCGGTCGAATCGAGAACCCCGGCCGCCCTACAACTGATGGACACCCTGGCCGAACTCCATGCCTTCGACGTCCAGGAGGTCGGTCTCGGGGATCTCGGGCGGCACCACGGCTACTTCGAACGTCAGCTGAACCGCTGGCATCGCCAGTGGCAGGCTGCCGCCACCAGGGAATTCCCTGCCGCCGAGGAAGCCCACACGCTGCTGGAAGCCTCGATCCCGGAGCAGCAGCGAGTGTCGGTCGTCCACGGCGACTACCGCATCGACAACGTGCGGATCGATGCCGCAGGCAACGTGCTGGCGGTGCTCGACTGGGAGTTGTGCACACTGGGCGACCCTCTCGCCGACCTCGGCACGGTGCTGTCCGCCTGGCAGGAGCCCGATGATCCTCCGGCTCCGTTCGAGCCCTCCCCGAGTCGCACCGAGGGATTCCCTCCCAGGAGGGCGTTGGTCGAGCGGTACGCCGAGCAGTCGGGGCTCGACGTCGGCCGGGTCGACTGGTACATCGCCTTCTCGACCTGGAAGCTGGCGATGATCATGGAAGGTGTCTACACGCGGTACGCCGGCGGCGCCTACGGCGAGATCGATCCTGCCACCGAAGAGTTGTACGCACGGCAGGCTCTGTCCCTGGCGGAGTCTGCCCTCGAGAAGCTACGAGAGTACTAACGAAAAGGAGCATCACGATGAAGGTTGTGCCCGTCGACCAGCTCACCGAGTACATCGGCAAGGACGTCGGTGAGTCCGACTGGTTCACAGTCGACCAGGAACGTATCAACGCGTTCGCCGACGCCACCAACGACCACCAGTTCATCCACGTCGACCCCGAGGCGGCGAAGGCAACGCCGTGGGGAACCACCATCGCCCACGGGTTCCTCACCCTGTCGCTCGTCCCCTTTCTCACCTCATCGGCCGGGATCATCCCCGAAGGCATGATCATGGCGATCAACTACGGATCCGACAAGGTCCGTTTCCTCGAGCCCGTGAAGGTCGGTAGTGAGGTTCGGGCGAAGGTTCACCTGGCCGAGGTCACGTCGAAGGGACCGGGCAGGCTGCTCTTCAAGACCAACGTCACGGTTGAGATCAAGGGGTCCGACAAGCCCGCCCTGATCGCCGAGACGCTGTCCATGTTCATCGTTCAGTAAGAGGAGAGACAATGCTCAACTTCGATGGGAAAGTAGCCATCATCACCGGGGCCGGTCGCGGACTCGGCCGTTCGCACGCGCTGGCGCTGGCCGAACGTGGGGCGCGGGTGGTCGTGAACGACCTGGGCGGAGCGCTCGACGGAACCGGGGCGTCGAGTGATGCAGCGCAGGAGGTCGTCGCCGAGATCGAGTCCAAGGGCGGCGAGGCGATCGCCAACGGTGCCAGCGTCACCGACTTCGACCAGGTGCAGGCCATGGTGGCCGAGGCAAAGGACCGCTGGGGATCGGTCGACATCCTCGTCAACAACGCCGGCATCCTGCGCGACAAGTCGTTCGCCAAGATGGAACTCGACGACTTCCAGACCGTCGTCGACGTGCACCTGATGGGATCGGTGAACGCCACCAAGGCGGTGTGGCCGATCATGCGGGAGCAGAACTACGGGCGCATCGTGATGACCACGTCGTCGAGCGGCCTCTACGGCAACTTCGGTCAGACCAACTACGGCGCCGCCAAGCTGGGCGTCGTCGGTTTCATGAACACGCTGCACCTCGAGGGCGCCAAGTACAACATCCGCGTGAACTGCCTGGCCCCGGCGGCGTCGACCCGCATGCTCGAGGGCCTGATACCGGATGCCGTGGCCCCTTTGCTCACGCCCGAATACGTCTCGCCGGGCCTCGTCTACCTCGTGTCCGAGGACGCGCCCAGCAGGACGATCCTCTCGGCAGGTGGGGGGTCGTTCGCCGTGGCCCGCATCTACGAAACGACCGGTGTCAGTCTGCTCCCCGAAGAGGTGACCCCCGAAGGAGTCGCCGCACACTGGAGCGAGATCGCCGGCGAGGAGGGTCAGCAGGAACTGGGAATGGGTGGTATGCAGACACAGAAGTTCCTGGGTCAAGCCGCCGAGAAGCTAGGCCTTTCGCTCGGATAGAGGAGAGATTCATGAGAGAAGCCGTCATCGTTTCCACCGCACGTACGCCGATCGGACGGGCATACCGCGGCGCGTTCAACAACACCGAGGCCCCGACACTGGCCGCCCACAGTCTCAAGCATGCCGTCGATCGGGCGGGAGTCGAACCGGTCGAGATCGACGACGTGATCATGGGTTGCGCGCAGCAGCAGGGCACGCAGTCGTACAACATCGGCCGTACGTCGCTGATCGCAGCCGGATTCCCGTCCACCGTCCCGGGCATGACCATGGATCGCCAGTGCTCATCAGGGATGATGGCCATCGCCACCGCCGCCAAGCAGGTCATCGTCGACAACATGGACATCGTGGTGGCCGGTGGCGTCGAGTCCATCAGCCTCGTCCAGACCAAGGACATGCGAATGGATCGATTCGTCGATCCCAATGTGGTCGCGCACTACGAGCACGCCTACATGCCCATGCTGCAGACTGCGGAGGTGGTGGCCGAGCGGTACGGCATCTCCCGTGAGGCACAGGATGAGTACGGCCTGCAGAGCCAGCAGCGTGTTGCCGCCGGGCAGGCAGCCGGGAAGTTCGACGACGAGATCGTGCCGATGACGGCGCAGAAGCTCGTGATGAACAAGGAGACCGGCGAGACCAGCGTCGAAGAGGTGACCCTCAGCAAGGACGAGGGCAACCGGCCGGATACCACGCTCGAAGGCCTGGCCTCCTTGAACGTGGTCATCCCCGGTGGAACGATCACCGCCGGCAATGCCAGCCAGCTTTCGGACGGATCGTCGGCGTGCGTCGTGATGGAAGCCGCCGAGGCGGAGCGCCGCGGGCTCGAGCCGCTGGGCTACTACCGGGGCATGGCCGTGGCCGGAACCGATCCGGAGATCATGGGCATCGGTCCGGTGTTCGCCGTGCCGAAGCTGCTCGAGCGTTTCGACCTCACCATGGACGACATCGACCTGTGGGAGCTGAACGAGGCGTTCGCCGTGCAGACGATCTACTGCCGTGACGAGCTCGGCATCGACAACGAGATCTACAACGTCAACGGTGGTTCGATCGCCATCGGACATCCCTACGGGATGAGCGGTTCGCGGATGGTCGGTCACTCACTGATCGAAGGCAAGCGCCGCGGCGCCAGGTACGTGGTCAACACCATGTGCATCGGCGGCGGCATGGGCGCAGCCGGTCTGTTCGAGGTGGCCTGAGCCATGCGGGCAGTCGTCTGTAGCGAACTCGGTCCGGCATCCTCACTCTCACTCGAGGAGTTGCCCGATCCGGTGCCCGGGCCGGGGGAGGTCGTGATGGATGTGCGGGCGGCTGCCCTCAACTTTCCCGACACGCTCGTGATCGAGGGGAAGTACCAGATGCAGCCGGAGCTGCCGTTCATCCCCGGCGGCGAAGCCGCCGGCGTGGTGGTGGCGGCCGGCGAAGGGGTAACCGGATTCCCGGTGGGGGCGCCGGTCATGTCGATGGGTCTGGTCGGTGCCTTCGCCGAGCAGTGGAAGGTGCCCGCTCAGTCGTTGATGCCGAAGCCGGACAAGCTCACCTTCGAGGAGGCGGCCGCATTCGGATTGACGTACGGGACGTCGTACTACGCGCTGAAACAGCGAGCCAACCTGCAGCCGGGTGAGCGCCTGCTCGTACTCGGTGCGGCGGGAGGCGTCGGTTCGTCGGCGGTCGAGATCGGCAAGGCGATGGGGGCGACGGTCATTGCCGCCGCCTCCACCGACGAGAAACTGGCGTTTGCCGCCGGCATGGGCGCCGACGAAGGCATCAACTACGCGGCAGAGGATCTGCGCAGCAGGATCAAGGAGATCACCGGGGGTGTCGGGGTCGACGTCGTCTACGACCCCGTCGGCGGCGGGCTCTCCGAGCCCGCCCTGCGTTCCACGGCCTGGAACGGCCGCTTTCTGGTGATCGGCTTCGCCGCCGGCGATATCCCCGCCATCCCCCTCAACCTGATGCTGTTGAAGGGGGTTTCCGTTGTCGGGGTGTTCTGGGGCAGTTGGGCCGGCCGCGACCCGGTGGCATCACAGCAGAACTTCGCCGAGCTGTTCGCCATGGTGGAAGAGGGCAAGCTCCACCCGCGGGTGACCGATGTCTATCCGCTCGAGCAGTACGCGGCGGCGTTCGATGCCCTGACGGGCAGGAAGGCGCGGGGCAAAGTGGTGCTGAGCTTCGCGAGTAGCTAGTCGCGAGTTTCGAGTCGTCGGCGGTTGTGTGATTCGGACGGGACCGACTACCGACGACCGAAAACCGACAACAACGTATTCTTCACCCATGACCAGGATTCCGGCCCGCCCTCGTCCGCCCTGGTGGGCGGTGGCCCTTCTCACTGCCGGCATCCTGGCCCTGGCCGGCCTTGCCGCCATCGGTGCGGCGGACACACCGGGCACGGGTACGTCCCGGCAGATTGCTGCGGACATCGGCTGGGACCCACGGCAGGTACTGACCTGGTTCGTGCTGGGAGTGCTCGGGTTGGTCGTCTATACCGTGCTGGCCTCTCCTCGCGGCCGCCTGGAACGGCAGGGCGGGGGCCGGCGTCGCGCCACGCCGACGACGGTGTTTCTCGCTCTGGCGATCGTGGCGGCGTTCTTCCTCCTCGCCGGACCGGGGGATGAAGGTCCGGGAGGAGACGAGGCACCGGCCCTCCCGGGTGGGGGATCGCCCGCCGAGGCGCTTCCTGCCCAGCAATCGGGGTCGATCACCGGACTCGTCGCCCTGCTGGTGGTGATGGCAGGGGCCGCCACCGTGGTGCTCTTCCTGGCGTCGCGCGACGGAACGGCGATCGAAGAGGCGATCGATCTCGATCCCCTGATCGACTCGGTAGACGGCGCACTTCGGCAACTCGAACTCGGCGGTGACCCACGCATGAACGTCATTGCTGCCTACACGGGGATGGAGGTGGCTCTGGCCGGCGCCGGTGTGCCGCGCCGTCGGCACGAGGCGCCGCACGAGTACGTGGCACGCTCACTCCAGAGGCTGGAGGTCGATCCGCATGCGTTGCGCGAGATGACTCGATTGTTCGAAGAGGCGAGGTTCAGCACGCATCCCGTGTCATCTGCGATGGCGGAGGAGGCGATCGCCGCACTACAGCGAGTACGGGCGACGTTGGAACCGGTATGAGGCACATCCTGACGGTGGTAGCGGCACTGACCGCCGGGGCACTGGTCGTCCTCGTCTTCGCGGACGGTACAGCCGAGATCGTCGGTTTCGAGGTGCTGGTACTCACCATGGTCTTCCTCGCACTGCGTGGACGGTCGGACGATTCCCGCCGAGCACCGGTCCCGGAGTTCATGCTGGAACGCCGGCGAACGGGCCGGCTTCCTCCCCGGTTGGTGGAACTGGAGCGATCGGTGACCTTCGCCGGAACGTCCTCGTTCGATTTCGACCACCGGCTGCTTCCGCTCCTGCGCGAGATCACCGATGCTCGGCTCCTCGCCGCTCACGGCTTCACGCTCGCCGGCTCGCCCGATCGCGCCGCCGCAGTGCTCGGCGAACGGGCATGGTCCTTTCTTCGGCCCGACCGGGTGCCCGTCGCCGACGTGGGCCTTCCCGGCCCGGCACTGGAGGAGATGGACCGGTTGGTGGCGGCCATCGAAGCGATCGGAGGCGGGAGCGACACAGCGACCCTAGGCTTCCGCCCATGATGACGACCCCCCTGGAGAAGGCGCGCCGGGTCGTGGACGAGGTCGAGCGTGCCGTCCTCGGCAAGCGCGAGACACTCGAGTTGATCCTGATGGCCATGCTGTCGAACGGCCACGTACTGATCGAGGACTACCCGGGTCTGGCCAAGACGCTCATGGCGCGGTCGTTCGCCGAAGTCACCGGCCTCGAGTTCGCCCGGTTGCAGTTCACGCCGGACCTGATGCCGATGGACATCACCGGTTCGACCGTCATGGATCCACGCACCACGACCTTCGAGTTCCGGCACGGACCGGTGTTCGCCAACCTGGTGCTGGCCGACGAGATCAACCGCGCGCCGGCGAAGACGCAGGCGGCGCTGCTGGAGGCCATGCAGGAGCGACAGGTCACCATCGACGGTGTGACGCATCTGATCACGCAACCCTTCCTCGTCATCGCCACCCAGAATCCGATCGAGTACGAGGGCACGTACCCGCTCCCGGAAGCCCAGCTCGACCGGTTCATCATGCGGATCGATGTCGGGTATCCGACGGCTGCCGAAGAACGGTCGATCCTGGCCGGCCGTCTCGAACGCACGACGGACGACTTCTCGCTCGAATGCGTTGCGACGCCCGACGACGTGCTGGGCATGCAGGCAGCCGTCGAGCGCGTGCACGTCGATCCGGCGATACTCGAGTACATCGTCGCTCTCGTCGGTGCGACGCGCGAGCGGCATCGCGTGCAGGTGGGTTCGAGCCCTCGTGGATCGCTGGCCCTGCTGAAGCTGTCACGTGCCCGTGCCTGGCTGCATGGACGCGACTTCGCGACCCCCGACGACGTGAAGACGGTTGCCGTACCCGCCCTCTCGCACCGGCTGATCCTGCGGCCGGAGATGTGGGTACAGGACGTGACGGACGCCGATGTGGTCCGGGAGTGCCTCGAAGCCGTACCGGTCCCGTCAACCGTGCCTTCGGATTCGTGACCTCGTCTCAAACGAGTCGACAGCGACTGTTCCTCGTCTCCGGGGTGTTGAGCGTTGCTCTCGGCCTCGGGACAGGACATCCCGAACTCGTTGCCGTCGGCGCACCGTGCTTGCTCCTCGTCGCCATCGGAGCACTCGTCGAAACGACACCGGCATTCACCCTCGACGCCACACTTTCCCGCCGGCGCGCACTGGAGACCGAACACATCGAGCTCCAGTTGACGGTCGACACGCCGGTCCCGCTCGGCAGATCGGAGATCATGGTGCCGATGCCCGAAGGCCTCGTCGTCGAGGGGGCCCGAATGGATGATCAGGTGCTCGCCCTGGAAGCCGACGTCGTGCAGGTCTTGGTGCCTGCCGGGTCATCGACGATTCGGATCGATATCGAGTGCAGACATTGGGGAACATACCGGTTGGAGGCCGTCGAGCTGCGAGTGAGATCGTTCAGCGGAACCAGGGCGTACACGGCTGCGCTCGGTCATTCGCCCGGGCTGAAGGTGTTTCCGCCGGTCGCCGAGCTCAGGCGCCTGCTCGAACCTGTGGAGACCCGGCTCGGATTCGGCGACCTGGTGAGCCGGGCCCGGGGCAACGGCTTCGAGTATGCCGACCTGCGCCCGTACGTGCCCGGCGATGATCCGCGGGCGATCAACTGGCGTGTGACGGCCCGTGCCTCCGAGCCGTGGGTGACGGAGCGGCACCCCGAACGCAACGCAGACGTCGTCTTCATGATCGACACCTTCGCCGAAGCCCGCCGCGGGGTCGATCAAACACTCGACCTCGCGGTGCGGGCGGTCACCGCCCTCGTCGAAGCACACGGTCGCCGGCTCGACCGGGTCGGCTTGCTGGCCTTCGGCGAACCGGTGCGCTGGCTCCAGCCGGGAATGGGTGACCGCCATCGATACCGGCTCCTCGACACGCTCATGGAGAGCAGGATCGTCTGGCAGCAGTACTGGCGCGGCCTGGGAGCCGTGCCGCGACGTTCGCTGCCGGCGAACGCGCTGGTGATCGGGCTCAGCCCGTTGCTCGATATGCGCGCGATTCGAGCGTTTGCCGATGTGCGCGGGCGGGGATTCGACCTCGCCATCCTCGAGCTCGAACCCGACGAGTACCTGCCTCCNNGCCATCACGAGGGCCGGAGCATTCAGAAGGAGGCTGCTACGAGCACGCGTGTGAGCCTGCCGCTGATCGCCGCATCGTCCGCCGTCGGCGTGGCCGTGCTCCCGGTGTTGGGCGGCGACGGAGGGGCGGTCGTGATCACGCTCGGAGCCGGTGGGCTCCTGGCCGCAGTCGTGGGCTTGTTCGTCGACCGTCAGGGCATGGTGGCGTTCGCGGGCGTTCTCTTCTCGATCCAGCTCACGATGTCGCTCGGCGCTGCGCAGGAGTGGTGGACGGTCGGTTGGGCCGTGCTGCTGCTCGTGTTTCTCGACTCCGCCGCCGGGGTATCCGAGCGCCGGCGGCGTTTACCGGGAGCGTTCGGACCCCAGCTCTGGCGGCTGGTGCGCCTTGCCGCCGTGGCGGCCGCCACCGCAGGGGCGGTCCTGGTGCTCGCCGGGAGTTCGATCGAGCGTGGACTGCTGGTGCAGGCCGCAGGACTCGGCGCAGCTGCAGCCCTGGTCCTGACGGTTGCGCTGCTCGCCCGCGAGGCGAAGTAGCCCGGCGGGCGGCGGCCTTCCGGAGCCGGTTCCTCTGCGGCTACTGCAGCGCCGGAATCACTTCCTTTGCGAACAACTCCAGTCCGCTCTGGTCGTAGGCGACCTCTGGGAAGTAGACGATTGCATAGGACATGCCGGCAGCTTCCCATGCCCGGAGTTTCTCGATCAGCTGTTCGGGGGTGCCTGCCATCTCCCGGAAGAGACCGGCGTTGCGCTCGACCCGGTCCTCGCCGACGAACGGTCGGTAGTGATCCTTGATCCAGTCGATTCGTTCCTCGACGTCGCGCTCGGTCTCGGCACACACCACGTTGAAGTTGGTGGAACGGACGATGCCGGCGAAGTCGGTACCGACGTCCCGGCAGTGGCCCTCGAGAATCGTCGACTTGTGAACGAACTCATCGAGCGACTGCCCGAAATTCGTGTAGGAGGCGTAGCGGGCGGCGACGTTGAGGGTCAACTTCTCTCCGCCGCCGGCGATCCAGAACGGGATGTGCGGCTGCTGTACCGGCTTCGGGCGGTTGATGGCGCCCTGCAGGTGGTAGTAGGTGCCCTCGTAGGTGACCTCATCCTCCGTCCAGAGGCGCTGCATGATCTCCACACCCTCGCGCAGCATCCCGATCCGAACCGACGCCTTGGGGAACTCGTATCCGTAGCCGAGGTACTCGTGCTCGTACCAGCCGGCTCCAATTCCCATCTCCAGGCGGCCGCCCGAGATGACATCGATGTTGGCCGCAACTTTGGCGAGATAGGAGGGAGGCCGGTAGGAGTTGCACGTGCACATCTGTCCGAGGCGCACCGACTCGGTCACAGCCGCCAGCGCCGACATCAGTGTCCATGCTTCGTAGGTCACTTCCCGGGTGGGAACGGGGACCGTGTGGAAGTGGTNNGGGGGGTGAATGCTCCGAATCGCATGACGGCGACCATAGCGTCGCAGAGCCCGGTGCGACTGCACCGGGCTCTGGTACTTGGTACTTGGTACTTCGTACTTGGCGCCTCGATCATCAGAGGTCATACGCCTCCGGTAGTTCGTTCATCGCCGCCTCGACGGCGGGATCATTCGTCTGCTCAGTTGGGTTCCTGTCTCTCTTCCGGAAGGCGCTCGCTGCGAGCACGAGACCGATCGCCACGATGAGGGCCGGCACGACCCATCCGGCATCGAAGTCCCATGGGGTGTCGGTGACCAGCACCGGGATGGCCAGGGCGGCGAACAACAGTCCGAAGATGAGTGACGGGATGTCGAGTGGGTGTCGTTCTTGCATGATCATCTCTCCTGGTCGACGACGATCTCGCCGACGCCTGCGTCGAGATCGAGAATCAGCGTTCCTTCGGTTCCGACGACGGCGTCGCTCCGTCCGACGCCGAGGCCTTCGCTCGAACGGCCGAGCACCTCGACGCGTCCGATACCGGTGCGGGCGTTGATCTCCGCAGCCTGGCCCTCACCGAGGGTGACCTCGATTTGCCCGGCGCCGATATCGGCCCTGACCTCGACGATCTCCCCCTCGAGGTCGACGTCACTGAAGTCGAGCACCAGCTTGCCGGCGTCGAGGTCGTAGCTCGGGAGGATGTCGCCGACGAGGTCCGGGGAGTAGATCTCCGTGGTGGCTTCGATGTCGGTGACGACGTCGGTCACGATCGCCCCTCCCATGGCGAACATCAGCACGAACCCGAGCGCGATGAGCGCTCGCGACCGGCCCCACACCGAACCCACGAGCAGGCCGAGCGCAGTGATCACCAGGGCGAGAGCCAGGTAGTGGCGCCCCGACGGTTCGATGGCGCCGGCGGTATCGAAGATTGCCATCACGCCAACGCCGACCAGCACCGCAGCAAACGTGAGCCGGCCGAGTATCGATCGGGGCCGCTTCGGCCGCGGAGGTGGAGGGGGAGGGGCGGGCGTCCGGTAGGCCGGTGCCGGTGGGACGGGCGGAACCGTCTCGCTCGTAGTCGAGCCGGCCGGGGTGTAGGTGTGTTCGGTGGTGCCGGTTCCGGACGGGGCGGCCTTGCCGGTCCCGAACTCCCCCCGATAGAGGAGCACGCCGATGACCAGCAGTGCGACTGCGAGCCCGAAGCCACCGATGCCGTCACTGAGGATGGCGACCAGCCAGATGGCGCCGAGCACGATCAGCACCGTGCCGACGACATTGTCGCCGCCCAGCTTGGACAGCCAGCGTTCACCGATCGACTGATCTGCTCCTTCTGCCGGAATGAGGAGCCATCCGGCGAGATACAGCACGATGCCGATTCCCGGGAACATCAGAAGCAGGAACACCAGGCGGATCAGCCACGGCTCGACACCGAAGTACCGTGCCGTTCCTGCTGCGACCCCGCCCAGGATTCCGTCTGTTCGACGGAGGGGTGGGCGGGTTCCCCTCACACCACCACTCGACGGCTGCTCATCTGCGCCGGCGGGAGGCTGCTGGAGATTCGTTTCGTTTGACATGGCTTCATGGTCTGCCATGAACACCGTCCCGTCTATGAGGTATGGCCCCAGCGAAACCCTGAGATGTCAGGGACTTCTCAGGGTGATCCCTTGTTGGGCCTGTATGTTCCCTGTGCGATGATTCTCGCGTAGCCAAGGAGGTCCCATCCAACACGAAGCCGGTGTTCGGGCGTTTCGCCGCCGACTCTCGCTCGTCCGCAATGAGGACGACCGAATGGTGGCAGGTATCTGTTCCGGGATCGCCGACGTTCTGGAGATCGAAGCGGTTTACGTTCGCGCCGCCTTCGTTTCCCTGACGTTCGCCGGTGGTGCGGGCCTGCTGCTCTACGCCGTGCTGTGGGCGCTCTCGCTGGATCCCGTCGATCGGGAGCATGTGGACGACCTCCGGGAGCGCTTCGCAGCTCGGCTCCCTCGACAGCGGGCGGCACTGTGGCTGATGTTCGGGGGGCTGTTCCTGATGTTGCGGAGCATGGGTGTCTGGTTCGGCGATTCGCTGGTCTGGTCTGCCACGTTCGTGTCGTTCGGGTTCGCCCTGACCTGGTCCCGCGTCGATCCGTCCAGGCGGAACCGGTGGGCGAGTCAGACCTTCACAGGGGAGAGCGGCACGTGGCGATCGGTCGCCGTGCGGATCATGGCCGGCGGTGTGCTCATGACCGCCGGTCTGGCGATGTATCTGCAGTCGGTCGACGCCATGGCCCTCGTCGGCAACGTCGCCCTCGCCGTCGGTATGACGATTGCCGGCGTCCTGTTGATCTTCGGGCCCTGGGTCTGGCGGCTCATCGGGCAGCTCGGAGACGAGCGCAGCGAGCGTATTCGCTCCGAGGAGCGTGCCGAGATGGCGGCTCACCTGCACGATTCGGTGCTGCAGACGCTGGCGCTGATGCAGCGGACCGACGACCCGAAGGCGATGTCGATGCTGGCCAGGCAGCAGGAGCGCGAACTGCGCGGTTGGTTGTATGGGCCCGAACCTTCGGCCGACGGAGAGACCATGCGATCAGTACTCGAGAACGCAGCCGCCCGTCTGGAGGCGGCTCATCAAGTTCCCGTCGACGTCGTCGTCGTTGGCGATGCTCCGATGGACGACGCCGTCCGTGCACTGGTGGCGGCTTCCGGTGAAGCCATCACCAATGCGGCCAAGCATTCCGGCGCGTCGCTCATTTCCGTATACGCTGAGGCAACCGACGGGCGAGCCGATGTATACGTCTCCGATCAAGGCAAGGGGTTCGACGTGTCCGGGACGGACCCGGATCGCAAGGGCATCTCGGAATCCATCGTCGGCCGGTTGGAGCGCGCCGGTGGCGAAGCGAGCATCACCAGTCAACCGGGAGAAGGAACCGAAGTCCATATGTCAGTGAGGCGATCGTGATCGACGTATTCGTGGTCGACGACCATCAACTCTTCCTCTCAGGGGTGAAAGCGGAGCTGAGTCGGAGTTTCAACCTTGCAGGTGCGGCGTCCGACGTCGACGACGCCATCGAACAGATCCGAGCGGCCGGCCCCGATGTGGTGCTCGTCGACGTGCACATGCCCGGTGGTGGCGGACTCGCCGTCGTGGGTGCGGTGCTCGAGACCCATCCCGATACGAAGTTCCTGGCCCTGTCGGTCTCGGATGCTGCGGAAGACGTCATCGCCATGATCCGGGCGGGTGCCCGTGGCTACGTCACCAAGTCGATCGCCCCGTCCGAACTGGCGGACGCCATCCGCCGGGTCCACGAGGGAGACGCGGTGTTCTCGCCCCGGCTCGCCGGTTTCGTGCTGGACGCGTTTGCCGACACCGTGCCGGCCCCCGACGATCCGGAACTCGATCAGTTGACGTCCCGTGAGCGAGAGGTGCTTCGCCTGATCGCACGCGGGTACGCCTACAAGCAGGTCGCGTCGAAGCTGGCCATCTCGGTGAAGACCGTCGAGTCCCATGTGTCGGCCGTGTTGCGGAAGCTGCAACTCTCCAGCCGTTATGAGCTGGCGAGATGGGCCAGCGACCGAAAGATCATCTAGGCGCCTTCGGCGCCGTACTCAGTACTCAGTACCTGGAACTCCTACGACAGCGGCTCGTGCGTCTCATCGAAGACCGTTCGCATGAACGCGCCCAGGAGGTCGAGTCCGCCCTGGACGACTGCGGAGTAGGGGAGGAACCCGCCCGACCAACCATCTCCGTGCCAGCGAGCCGGCCCGGGGAGTTCGATCGCTCGGAACGATTCATCGAACGGCCACGGATTGGCGTAGAAGTAGGGGTCCGGATCCCCCTCGTCGCCGGGGGAGAAGCCGAAGCCGATCTGCTTGTTGTACTCCTTCGGTCCGCCCTCTTCCTCGTAGACCTCGACCGCGTCGCTGAACCACTCGAAAGAGACGTCGAAGTGATGCGGCCACAGTTGCACCGGGCTGACGTCGCCGGACACCGAGGAGCGGAGCGATGTGAGGGCGGCGTCGACCGCTCGCAAGGCGTCGTGATAGGCGACGGCGTCGGAAGGCTCGTAGCCGGTGACTTCGATGAGGTTCCAGCGTTCCGGATCGACGTCTATGCGCCCGCCGAGTTGCCGGAGGACCTCCCTGCCCACGGTCGCAGCAGGGCCTGAGAGTTCGGCCCGCACCGGTCCGCCCGGTCCCTCTCCGGTGATGGTCGCCGATCCCGGCTCGAGCGTCAGTGAGGCGGGTCGACCAGCAACGTGAAAGGTGCCCGTGGTCAACCCGGAGTCGACGATCTGCAGCGACCCGTGCCACCAACGAGGGTGAGGTTCCGTCCCTGCCGCCCGGATCCCTCCGAGGATGCGGCTGTAGGCGTGGAGCGCAGTGACCGTCGACGACGGTGCAGTGATCGGCGGAAAGTCCATCGGTCCTCCTCGAGTTGTGGGTCCCGATTCTTCAACACACCGGACGTGCGTTCTCATTCCAGAACGGGGAAGTTGCGCGAATACACTGCGGGCATGACGGTCGACGGCCACGCCATCACCCCGCAGGACGCCTCGACCGTGCTCGTGGTGCGGGATGGCGCCGACGGCATCGAGGTGCTGATGCTCGAACGGCACCTCGACTCGGATTTCGTGGGCGGCGCCTACGTGTTCCCCGGCGGAAAGGTGGATCCTTCCGACCGTCTCGAAGAGCGCCTCTGGAGTGGGATTGACCCGAAGGCAGAGGGCGCACGCATGGACGTCCCGCCCGATCTGGCCGTCGGTCTGTATGTCGCCGCCGTCCGCGAAACCTTCGAAGAAGGAGGGCTGCTGTTCGCCTCGAGGGACGGACTCCGTTTGACGGCGCGTGAACTCGCCGGCGAATCGTTCATCGAAGCCCGCCGCCGGCTCAATGCACGGGGCGAGAGATGGGACTGGACCGCCTGGCTGAAGAATGAGGGGCTCGTCCTCGACCTGGGGGCGCTCACCTGGTGGTCCTGGTGGGTCACGCCACGCGGAGTGCATCGCCGGTTCGACACCCGTTTCTTCATCGCTGCCGCGCCGCCCGACCAGGAAGCGGCGCACGATCGAGTCGAAACGGTTCACTCGGTTTGGACGACGCCGCGCCGGGCGCTGACGGCCGCCGCCGAAGGGAGGGCAATGGTCATCTTCCCGACCCGAAAGACACTCGAGTTGCTCGATCGGCATGCCTCGGTGTCGAGTGCCGTTGCATGGGCTGCCGGGCAGACACCGCCGAGGATCGAACCGGAGATCGTCGAGGAGCAAGGCCGGGTGGTCGTCCGCCATGAGCTGTACGGCTCGACCGAGGAGATGTGAGAGCGAGTCGCGAGTTGCGGGTCGTGAGTCGCGAGTCGCGTTCGCTCCCCCTTTGGGGGGAGTGGGCCTGATCCGGAGGATCAGGGTCGAGGGTGGCTAACGCCCGGCGGTGCTGTTGGTGGTGCCCCCCTACCTCCGGGCCTGCCGCCCGGCGGCACCTGTCGAATTGGATAGACCTTCTTTCCGNNCGGTCTATCCAAATCGATTCCCCCAACGGGGGGACCGATAGTCCTTCTCGCCCGCTTCGATCCTCATCGGAAGCCGGTTCTGGGGTGGCGGCAGCGGACAGGAGAACTCGTCGTCGTACGCGCACCACGGATTCACTGCCCGGTTGAAATCGACGCGAGCAGATCCGTTGTCCATGCTCACCGACACGTACCGTCCGCCGCCGTACGACTCGTGGCCACAGGTAGCGTCGCGGAACGGGACGTACCGGTCGTCCTCCTCGCCGTGCAGCACCAGTAGGTCGAACGATTCGCCCTGGATATCGATGCGGACGGAACCGGCGATCCGGTAGGTGGTCGTTCTTCCCGTCGACGAGACGATCTCGATGTTCCCCGATCGGGCGGTGAACTCCCCGGACAAGGACCAGTCCGGCGCCGGGGCGAAGTACGACAACCCCTCGAATGCCGGTAGGTGTTCCTCAGGAATCGGCGAGGCGTAGTGAGAGCGAAAGTGCGCGTTCCTCACCATTCTTTCCTTCAGTAGCGCATCAACGTCGTACTCGGCCGGCATGGCCCGCAGTATGGCACCGGGTCCACCCTGCAAGACTGAAGGGCATGAAAGCGATGCGGCTTCCCAGGCCGGCTGCGATCGAGGCCGGCCCACTCGAAGAGGTCGAAATCCGAGATCTCGAGCCGGCACCATCCGAACTGACCATTGACGTCGGCGCCTGCGGGGTGTGCCGCACCGATCTTCAGATCGCTGAAGGGGATCTGCAGGCGCGGAGACTTCCGATCGTCCCCGGCCATCAGGCCGTGGGTACGGTCCGTGCTGTGGGGGCCGGGGTCGACGGGTGGAATGTGGGAGACAGGGCCGGAATCGGCTGGATGGCCGGAAGTTGCGGCGAATGCGAGTTCTGCCGTTCCGATCGTGAGAACCTGTGCCGCTTCGCCCGCTTCACCGGTTGGGATCGCGACGGCGGATTCGCGGAACAGATGAACGTCCGGGCCGACTTCGCTTTCGCCCTTCCGGGAGAGCTGAGCGATGAACAGCTTGCTCCGTTGCTGTGCGGGGGAGTCATCGGCTATCGCTCGCTCCGGATCTCGGGTACGGAACCCGGAGGTCGGCTCGGACTGTTCGGCTTCGGAGCCTCCGCTTCGCTGGCCATTCAGGTCGCCGTCCACTGGAAGTGCGAGGTGTTTGTCTTCACCCGGTCGGAGTCCGAGCAGCGGCGGGCCCTCGAACTGGGAGCTGTATGGGCCGGCGGCTACGACGATCCTTCGCCGGAGCCGCTGGAGGCGGCAGTTACCTTTGCTCCGGTTGGATTCGTGGTCGTGAAGGCTTTGCAGGCACTCGACCGTGGAGGGACGGTAGCCATCAACGCCATTCACCTCGATCAGATTCCCTCCTTCGACTACGACGACCTATGGCTCGAGCGTCAGATCCGCAGCGTCGCCAACTTCACCCGCCGCGACGCCCGGGAGTTCCTCGCCCTGGCGGCGCTGATCCCCATCCGCACGTCCTATTCCGTGTTTCCTCTCCATCGTGCGAATGCTGCGCTCGATGCGATCAAGGAAGGGGACGTGTCTGGTGCGGCGGTGCTCTCCATGGGGTCGGACTCATAGCAACCCGGCGCGGGCAACCGGGCCACACTCGCGGACTAGTCAGTTTTCCCGTGCATTCAGATAGTCCTGAGGTAGGCGGCCTTCCGTGCCGATGGAACAGGGAATCACATCACGCGAAAGGGTTTGGAGACCAGTGGGCAGGAAGCTCCAGGAGGACTCCGCGCCGCAGCGGCCGTCCCCGGTCGCCGTCGGTCGGTCGATTCTGTCGACGCGCCGCGCGTCTCCCCGTTTCTCTCGAAGGCTCATCCAGTCGGACTCGCGCCGGTTGCATAGTGGACCGGAGCTTCCATGAAGGGCCCGATCGCAACCTCCGCAGCGCACGCAGGTTCCACTGCGACCCGGTCGGCCGGGGTCGAGGCGCTGGTGGGCGCCATCGCGTCAGGGGGCCGTCCGTATCCGGCGCCGCCATCCGCTTTCGTGCCCAAGGTGCCCTCCCGGCTTGCGGGGAGGTGGCCGAGCGCAGCGAGGCCGGAGGGGGTGCTGCCGATAATTCCCCCTGGAACGCCACCTACCCCCGGCGCTCGAGTTCTCTGGCGATCGCCATCTCCCTGCGGAACTTCCGCCAGTCCGCTTGTTTCGTGGACAGCTTGACGTCGGTGACGATCATCAGCACGCCCAGCGCAATGAGCACGGCCCACACCCATCCGGGGGCGGCCATTCCCCAGGCGGCGCCGAGCAGGAGGAACGGCATGGCCTTCGTCACGAGCGCCCCCGACGCGTGCATCCAGGCTCGCCTACGTGGAGCTACTCGCAGATAGGTGGCGTAGTCCGTCTTCACCCCCGGTTGTGGCTGCCGCAGATCTCCGATGAACCAATGGGTGAAGCGCATGCCCAGTGCACGACCGACGACCAGATGCCCGAGGCCATGAGTCGTCGCCAGCAGTCCGGCGGTTCCTGCCAGGAGGAGCAGCGCATTCCAGGGCTCGTCGACGTAGTAGCCGGCGGCGATGACCGCCAGCGCTGCCAGTGTCCCCAGCCATAGGACGGCATCCCCGACGGCAATCGGGAAGGTCCTGAACGCCCACCGCTCGAAGGCCGCACGATCGATCGCACCGATAGGATCGGCGAAGCGCTCGATCAGGGCGGGGTCACGTTTGACCCGGCCGACGGCCTTCCAGAATCCGGAGCTCTTGAGGTCGAGATCTCCACCTCCTGCCAGCTGCTCTTCACATTCAGCCAGTACCCGCTCGATGTCCTGCGCATTCAACGTGGTTTGCCTCCGTGTCTCTTCTCAGGAAGCTAGCTTGGCTGGCATGGAGATTGCTCGACCACAGGACCTATCAGGGGTATTCGCGGCGCTCGAATCCCATCCCGAGGCGTTGGTGCTGGCCGGCGGCACCGATGTGATGGTTCTCGTCAACGCCCGCTTACTCGACCCGGAGTACGTCGTCTCGCTGCGATCAGTCGACGAGCTGAAGGCGTGGGACCCAGCGTTCATCGGTGCCGGTGTGACCTATTCCCGGCTCGAGCGCAGCGATGTCGCTGCGCTCGCCGAACTCGCCCGGACGGTGGGATCGCCCCAGATTCGGGCTGCCGGAACGATCGGAGGGAACCTCGGCACCGCCAGCCCGGCCGGTGACGCGCTGCCCTTTCTCGCCGCCGTGGATGCGTCGATCGAAGTCGCCTCCGCCTCCGGGTCGCGACGCATGTCGTGGCACGACTTCCTGGTGGGACCGAAGAGGAACGCCCTGCAGCAGGGCGAGGTCATCGTCGGTGCACACCTGCCGTCGGACATGCCCGCCCGCACTGCCTTTGCCAAGATCGGAGTGCGGCAGGCGATGGTCATCTCCATCGCCTCCGTCTGCGTCACCCGCGCCGAATCCGGACAGACGACGGTGGCGATCGGAGCGGTTGGTCCGACGGTGCTCAGGGCGCGACGGGCCGAGGCGATGATCTCGGAGGTGGAGACGCCCGATGAGGCTGCGTTCGAGGAATTCCAACGCCTGGTCTCCGCTGAGGCCAGGCCGATCACCGATCACCGCTCGACGGCGGAGTACCGGAAGGCGGCGGTCGGGATCCTCGCCCGGAGAGCCCTGCGGAGGTGCCTGGCATGAACGTGCAGATGATCCTCAACGGTGAGCCGGTGAACGTCGAGGTGACGACTGCCGTCAGCCTCCTCAATCTGCTTCGTGATCAGCTGGGGCTGATGGGCACCAAGGATGCCTGTGAACAGGGTGAATGCGGATCGTGCTCGGTGATACTGGACGGCGAGTTGGTGTGTTCATGTCTGGTCATGGCGGCCGATGCCGATCAACTGGAGGTGACGACGATCGAGGGTCTCTCCGGTGACGGCGACCTGCATCCGCTGCAGCAGGCCTTCGTCGACCATGGGGGAGTGCAGTGCGGGTTCTGTACGCCGGGCTTCATCGTGGCCGGAGCACATCTACTCGAACAGAACCCGACACCGTCGTCGGGCGAGATCAGGGAGGCGCTGTCGGGCAATCTGTGCCGCTGTACCGGATACGGGGGCATCGAACGGGCAATCCAGAGCGTGGTGGAGGAATCATGACGGCGCGCACCGAAGCCACTCGCAAGGTTCGTCGGGGTGTCGGTGAGTCGGTTCCCCGGCCGGACGGCGTGCCGAAGGTCACCGGTCGATTCGCCTACGCGTCCGATCTGTACGCCCAGGACATGCTGTGGGGTGCAACCCGACGGTCCCCGCACTCTCACGCCCGGATCGTCCGCCTCGATGTGGCGCCTGCCGTGGCCATGACGGGCGTGCATGCGGTGCTGACGTACGACGACCTGCCGGCGAAGCGATTCCAGGGACAGATCAACACCGACCAGCCGGTCCTCAGCGACGGCCTCATCCGCTACTGGGGAGAGGTCGTCGCAATCGTCGCCGCCGACGACCCGACCACGGCGGCTGCAGCGGCCGCCGCCATCGAGGTCGAGTATGAGCCGCAGACGCCCCTCGTCGACCTCGATGAGGCACTCGAAAGAGGTGAGGTGATCCGGGAGGCGGTGTCACATCGCGGTGACCGGTCGGCGAGCGGCGAGGTGGTCGTCGAGGACATCTATCACACGGCGACGCAGGATCAAGCTCCGCTCGGCAACGAAGCCGGCATCGCCATCCCCGACGGTGCCGGTGGCATCGACGTGTACGGCCCGACCCAATGGACCCATGTCGACCACGAGCAGATCGTCGCCTGCCTCGGCCTGCAGCCGGAGGAAGTGCGAGTGCATCCGACCGGACTCGGAGGTGCATTCGGCGCCCGCGAGGACCTGAGTCTGCAGACACATCTCTGTCTCCTCGCCCTGCAGACGGGGCGGCCGGTGCGGATGGTGTTCGGGCGTGAGGAGAGTTTCGCCGCCCACGTCAAGCGTCACGCCGCCAAGATGTACTACCGGCACGAAGCCGACCGCGAGGGGAACCTCGTCAAGGTCGAAGCCCGATTGCTGCTCGACGGAGGGGCCTACTCGATGACGAGCCCTGCCGTGATCGCCAACGCCGTCGGCTTCTCGGTCGGTCCGTACCGGTGCCCCAACGTGTTCGTCGACGGGTACGCCCTACGGACCAACAACCCCCCGGCCGGGGCGATGCGCGGGTTCGGCGCCGTGCAATCCGGTTTCGCCGTCGAATCGCAGATGGACCGGCTCGCTGCAGAACTCGGCATGGATCCGCTCGAGCTTCGCCTCAAGAACGCCATAGGACCGGGTGACGTGCTCCCGACCACCGGGCAGCTCATCACCGAACCGCTGCCGACGAGGGAGGTCATCGAATCGGTGCGGGCGATGCCGCTGCCGGACGATGCCACCTCGACGGATCCGCGCGAGTTGCCGGGCGGCACGGGCCTGACCACGGCGCCGTCGGAGGTCGTCCGCGGGGTCGGATACGCGGTCGGGTTCAAGAACCTGGCGTTCTCGGAAGGCTTCGACGACTACGCCGAGGCCCGAGTCACGCTGACGCCGGTCGGCCTCGACATTCACACCGCCGCGATCGAAGTCGGACAGGGAATGGTCACGATTCTCGA
>JABAOG010004566.1_pt1 | contig 20964 bp, 23 predicted proteins | sample 7062131 | NCBI WGS metagenome assembly JABAOG01 (sample SAMN14538629, study PRJNA623070) | marine sediment metagenome | biome: marine biome [ENVO:00000428]; feature: marine pelagic biome [ENVO:01000023]; material: deep marine sediment [ENVO:00002113] | place: India: Arabian Sea | collected...
GTCGTCGTAGCGGCTGACCATGGACAGCGCCGCTGCAGCGCGCGCATCGAGCGGCAGCCGGTACACATCCAGCCCGGTGGGGGTCAGCACGAACGCGTGAAAATTGTGGCCATCCCACACGGTCCTTAACACCGTCCACGCTTCGCCCAGCCGGGCGGTAAGCCTCTCGGCGAGCGTGTGCGGCAGCGCGCGCAGGTGGTCTTTACCAGCAGGCGCGTAGCCCCGCCGTGCGGCGAGCAGGTGCGCGCCGTGCAGTTCGGCCAGCATCAGCGCAGTCGGGGTGTCGTGCTGTTCGAGCGCGAGGGCGAACGCCTCGCGGTAAACCGGCCAGAGCTTCAGCACAAAGCGCTGCACCGCCGCTTCGTCGTCGAGGCTGCGCCGCGCCTGCCGGATCGCCAGCAGCGCGTCAGTATACGCGTCGAGCGCGCGGCCCAGCTCGCCACGGGCTGCGGCCAGACGTGCGGTGAGCGTCGTTGCCTGCCACCGATCCTCGACGGCCAGCCGGTCGCCATCCGGCAGCGCCCCGACGTGCGTTTCGGCGGCATCTACCCGGCCCAGCGCGAACTCGGCTTCGGCTACGCTGAGGGCGGCTCGCGTCATCTGCTGGGCACTGCTCAACGTTTCGTAGCGCGCCCGGCTGCGTTGATAGGCATCCAGCGCAGCCTCGGCTGCCCCACGCGCCATGTGCAGGTCGCCCAATGCGAGATCGCACTCGGCGATATCGGCATGCAGCGCCGCCGTCTCGGCTGCGGCGCGCGCGCTGCGCAGCAGCCGCTCCGCCTCTGTCCAGTCCCGCACGCGGGTGTCCGCGGTGAGCAGGCGGGACAGCCCGATAGCGGGGCGCGTGCTGCGCGCCACAGCCGCGGTTGCCTCGGCCATCTCTAATGCCGTGCGCAGGTGAAGGATCGCTGGCTCATAGTAGCCGAGGACGGCGTACAACTGGCCGAGGTGGTGGTGTGCTTTCTGCACGTCTTCGCTCGTCCCATGCGCCTCCAGCCCCTTAAGCCCCGCCGTCAGATCGTGGAGCGCCTCGGTGAAGCGGCCCTGCTGCTGCTCGACACGCCCCAGCCGGGCCTGGCACACTGCAGCCACCCACGTGTTGCCTGCCTTCTCGTACAGCTTCTGCGCCCAGCGGAAGCCTTGCTCCGCCAGCGCGTGCTCGCCCTGCTCGTAGTGGTGATCCGCCAGCGTCAGCTCGCTGTCTGCGATCGTGCCGGGGAGGATATTCAGCCGGTTAAGGCTGCGGATTCGCTGGTGCGCGTCGAGGCTGGCGGCTGTGTCTCCGCGCAGGTTGTGGATCGCCGCCAGCTCTGCGAGGCTGACCGCGGTGTAATAGTCGTGGCGCAGGCCCACAGCGCGCTCGATGGCCCTGTCCGCCCACCGCAGTGCCTTTGTGGGGTCCCACGCGATACGGCTGCGCATCGTGCGCTGCACCCATGCGAACCCTTCGAGCGCCGGGTAACCATCCTCAGCTGCGATGCGCTCTGCGTTGTCGAGAGCGATCTGCGCGTCTTCGAAATGATCGCGTGCAAACAGGGTAAATGCGCGTGTGAGGTCGATGATGCATACGTCGACGCGCTGCCCTTCTGCCTTGAAGTAGCTGCGCAGCGAGTCGGTGAGCGCCCTGGCTTCCTCTGCGCGGTCAACCGGCAGGCCGCTGGCTGCGTCGAGCCGGCAGCGCTGCGCCAGCAGGCGCTCGCCCATCGCATCCAATGCATTGGCGGTTTCGAACAACGACTCCGCCACGCCCGAAGCCCTGCCCATGCGCCGGGCTGCCACCGTGCGGTACCAGCGGGTGCAGGAAGCGGTCAGGGGGTCCGGCGCTGGATGAGACGCGGCTCGCTCCAGCCATGCCTGCGCCTCGCCGAACGCCCCCCACCATACCAGCGACGCTCCCAATGCGGCCTGCGCGCAGGCGAGTGTACCCGCATCCGACGCCTCCACCGCCCCAGAGCAAAACGCCGCTGCCAGAATCGGGTTGCGGCGGGCGGTATCCAGCGCGATGCGCAGCACGTCCGCGCGGCTGTCACGCATCAGGGCCGCGCCCTGCGCCCGCCTCTCAGCGATCACGGAGGGGGCAACCAGATTCGGTTCGACGGCGGCGAGCCGCCGGGTGACGGCGTCAGGAGAGGGCGTCATGCGCCTTATGATAAACCGGGCAGGGGAGGAGCCTCAAGCAGATTGGCGAAGACGAGCGAGCGTATCAGATGCTTTCGAGGGTGATCTGGAGATTCTCAGGCTCCTCAGGGTAGCAGACTCCACTGAAGCGGATGGTATTGCCCTGCATGTAGGCGAAGTAGACTTGCGAGTCGACGTGAAGCCGGGCGTTAACCGTTGCAGGCAGTTCGTCGGCGAACAACTCGGCGACCACATCGTACTGATCTGGCGCTTCGCCCGGGTACAGCGTGAGGATCATCTCGATAGGTGTGCCGACGACTTCGAAGGTCTGGTTTAACAGCAGCCGCCCATCCGCTGGGATCGATAGCATCCCTCTTGCTCCGGCTGAACCGCTGCGGGTAGGGGGTACATGGCTTGATGCATCAGACGGCGGTGCAAACCCAATGCGCACACAGAAGGCCTTGTCGAGACTCCATTGTGAGACGCGCACGCTGGTTTCCGAGGAGCGCTCCTCCAGAAAATTCGTGCGAGGGAGAGGCAGCTCCGGCGTCCTGTCATCCGGCGAGGTGTCCGGTTTGAGCAGCGCGTCGAGCAGCATCCGGCAGGCGGCGCAGTGGGCGAGGTGTTCTTCCACTTCCGGGTACATCGCCCCGGCGTCGCGGTCGTCCAGCAGTAATTGTGCATACCGGTCCAACAGCGCGCTGACTTCCGAGTGTCGCTGTTCCCAGTCGAGCATAGCATCGTTCATCAAACTGGCCTCAGCGTGCCAGAATAGCACGCAAGCGCTTGTAAGCGTTCGAGCGAGTGCTGTAGATAGTACTGCGTGAAAGCCCCATATCGCACGCGATCTTGGCTGGCTCATCGCCGAGCAGCAGCCTGTAGACCACGTCTCTCTCGCGCTGAGAAAGCTGGTCAATGACTTCCATGAGGTCGAAGTTCAGGTCAAGCACCACCTGTGCCAGCGCCGGATCATCACTGCCGTCGATCCCAGCAGCAGGTGTCTGGCCCACCAGATCTTCTAACCGTCCAGCTTTCTTATTATCACGGTTTTTTCTTGAATTTACAATAGTATTGACTTCATATATTACAAACTTTCTTACCCATGCCTTCAGCGTGCAGTCGAACCGGTAGCTCGGAAGCTTAACCAGAAGGCCGGACATACAAATATGTGCGTATTCCGCGATATCGTCCGTCGTAATCATCGGATCTTCAAGTATCCGCGGATGATAGCAGACTCGCTTCGTAACGAACTCAACCAATTCCTCCCAGGCATGAGTGTCGTTCGCACGCAGCGCGTCATACCACGGCCCTTCCGCAATGGCATGGGTGATCACGTCGTCCACGTAACTGTCGGCGACACCGGTAACCGGGTCAGGTGGGACTTTCTCGGCGTCGGGGTAGCGGCTCCGGTTAGCTGCGACCTTTCGTGCCACACGCTCCATCAATCTGATGCGTTGCGCTTCCGTTTCGAAGCTGGGCGGGGGGATGCGGCTGTCGAGGCGACGCTCGCACTGCTCGCGCAGCGCCGCACTAGCCAGATGTGACATGGTGAGCCTCAACACACACTCGGCGTACGCTTCGGGGAAATTGTATCATAGTTTTCGGTGTGAAATGCAGCCTGTGGGTGCGAATCCCACACATGCCCTGAGCGTGACATGGTGCTATACTTTGACGCTATGAACGAACAAAACACACCTGACGCAGACAACCCGGTAGTGCCCGGCAGAGGCCCCGACTGGCTCCCCCGCTGGGAGCTGTTTGCCCTGGCCCTGGGTGACCTGATCGCCCTGATTGTGTTCGCAGCCATCGGCGGCACCAGCCACGGGACGCTGTCCGGCGACAGCCCGGTGCTCAACGTGCTGAACACCGCGATGCCGTTTCTGGCGGCGTGGGTGGTGGTCGGCATGCTGCTGGGCCTTTACCGCGGGCGGGCGCTGTACCCGCTGTGGCGCGTGGTCGTGCTCACCCTGCTCGCCGGGGTGATCGCCGGCCCGCTCGGCGTTGCGCTGCGCGCAGCGTGGCTGCGCCGCCCGATTCTGATGCCCTTCGTACTCGTCGGCACCGCGTTCAGCACGCTGGCGCTGGTGATCTGGCGGGTGTTGTGGTCGCGCATTCGCCGCCTGTGGTGGCCCGAGCTGCCCTAAAACCCCCTGAACGCTAGTTGGAAGGACCCACACCGTTGAGCGAGCCTATTCGCGTGCTGCACTTCGCAGACGTGCACATCGGCATGGAGAACTACGGGCGCATCGATCCCGCCAGCGGAATCAGCTCCCGCGTGATGGACTTTCTGCGCCGCCTAACCGAGATCGTGGAGTATGCCGAGGCGCACGACGCCGACCTCGCGATCTTCGCCGGTGACGCATTCAAGACCCGCCAGCCCAACCCGACCTACCAGCGAGAGTTCGCACGGCGCATCAAGCGGCTGGCGCAGCAGTGCCCGGTCGTACTGCTGGTCGGCAACCACGACATCCCCACCATGTTGAGCAAAGCCTCGACCGTCGAGATCTTCCACACGCTCGACGTGGGTAACGTTGTGGTCGGGCGCAGCGACCAGCTCCACGTGATCGAAACCAAACGCGGCCCGGTGCAGGTCGCGACCGTGCCTTACCCGGTGCGGCAGCGCCTGCTGCGCGAGCTCGATACACGCGGGCTGAACATCGGCTCGCTGGACGACATGCTTCAGGGCAGCGTGCAGGCGATCATCAACGACCTCGCCGAGCAGGTGGATCCGTCGATGCCCGCGGTGCTGACCGGGCACTTCACGGTGATGGGGGCGCGCGTCGGCTCCGAGCAGAACGTGATGCTGGGGCGCGACGTGGCAGTGCTGCACAGCACGCTTGCCTCGCCGGCGTGGGACTACGTCGCGCTGGGGCACATCCACTACTACCAGGATATGAACCGCGGGAACCACCCGCCGGTGGTGTACAGCGGCAGCATCGAACGGATCGACTTCGGCGAGGAGGGCGCGTCGAAGGGGTTCTGCTGGGTGGAGCTGACGCGCGGCGCGGCCCCTTACGAGTTCGTGGAGCTGCCCGCCCGCCCGTTCCGCACGATTCGCGTCGACGTGCGCAACAGCGACCTGCCCACACAGGACGTAGTCGACGCGATCGCCCGCCACGACGTGGCCNNACGATGTACCCGGAGCAGGAAGCGCAGCTCCACGAGCGCGAGATCGTGGCGGCGCTGGCCGACGCCGACTACGTGGCGGCGATCCAGCGAGACATCGACTACCCGGTGCGGGCTCGCCTCGGCGTCGAGCACCCTGAAGGGTTGTCACACGACGAAGCACTCGAGCGCTACCTGCACGCCAAAGAGGTCAGCGTGGAGCGCATCGAACGCCTGATGGAAGCTGCGCGGGAGCTGATGGACGACCCCGGCGCGGGGAGTTAGGCTGTCAGACCTCGCGGGTGCGGCAGCTCAGGCAGGTCGGCTTGCGGCACAGCATAAAGTTCGGGTCGTGGCGCAGCCGCGCCTCGATGTACGCCAGCGCCGGGGCGAGGTCGATCAGCTCGGCGCGGGCCATGCCGAGCTGCGCGGCGCGCGTGTACGGCATCAGCTCCTCCCACACCGCGTTGAACCCCTCCCGGCAGCCCGGCATGCGCGTCAGCTCGACGATGCCGTTGGTGGTCAGCGCCCAGCGGGTGAACGTCCTGCGCCCGGCACGCTGCTCGGCGAGGTGCCAGGCCACGTTATGCCGCTGATCGACCCCGATCATCAGGACCACGCCCCCACGCGCCTCCAGCCAGATAAGCGGGCTGAGCGGGTTGGCCCGCGTCTGCGAGGCCAGCGCCGCCCGCGCCTGCGGCCCCGCCGCCACGAACGACAGCACCGGGTGCAGGCTGCGAAGCACACCTTTTTCACAGCGCAGCGCCTCCGCGACGGAGCCGCAGTCGGGGTGAACGGAGAGGCCGGGCCGGAAGAACGTGGCGCGGCTGTTTTGCGCGCTCCCCTCCCCGTAAGCGAGCGCGTTTTGCGGTGGCCCGACCTGCGGCACAACCTGAGTCTGGTAGGTGAAGGCGGGCATCATCACGGTGTCGGCGGAGAGCACGATCGCCCGTGCCAGTGCGCGCGCGCCGCCCTGCACCGGGCCGATGGCCTCGCCGCTGACCAGCGCCAGCACCGCGCGGTCAGGCGTCAGGCCCAGATCGTCGACCAGCACGCGGCGGATGTCGCCAATCGAAATCTCAGCCGCCACTACTCACCCTTCCACTGCGGGGTGCGCTTGCTGCGGAAGGCGTCCATCCCCTCCGACTGATCGGCGCTGCTGAACAGGAAGTAAAAGCTGCGGCGCTCGTAGGCCAACCCTTCGGCCAGCGACAGCTCGTCCGCCTTCTTGATCGACTCTTTGGCAAGCTGCACCGCCAGCGGCGCGCGGGCGGCGATCTCGGCGGCGAGTACGAGCGCCTCGTCGAGATACGCCTCGACCGGGGCAACACGGTTCACCAGCCCGTAGTGCAGCGCTTCTTCCGCGCTGAGGCGGCGGTCGTTGAGGATAACTTCCATCGCCAGCGCCTTGCCGACTGCGCGCACCAGCCGCNNGCCAGCTCGCAGCCGCCGCCCAGCGCATACCCGGAGACAGCCGCGATCAGCGGCTTCTTCGTCTCGGCGATGTGCGCCCACTGGCCGACCATATCCGCCCGCAGCATGTCCACCGCCGACGCTTCGGCCATCTCGGCGATGTCCGCCCCGGCAGCGAATGCCCGGTCGCTCCCGGTAATCACCATTGCGCCGATGCCGTCTTCCCGGTCGAACGCGGCCAGCGCGTCCACCACCTCGGCGATCAGCGCGCTGTTGAGCGCGTTCAGGGCGCGGGGGCGGTTCAGGCGGATCAGCCCGACCCGNNCGGCGGGACGCTATACTCAGGCCATCAATTCGAGGGAGGGCCGCCCATCGTGACCATCTTCAACGTGTTTAACCAGTATTCGTTCGTAGCCTCGGCGCTGGCCGGGGGCCTGCTGGTGGCGCTGCTGGCGTGGCGCTGGAGAAGTGTGCCCGCCGTGCTGCGCGGCGGGCTGGTGCTGGCGTACGTGGGGCTGGTGATCGCGGCGCGGCTGGCGCTGAACTATACGCCGAACTTCGACGGGTCGCTGCAAGCCGTCGAGGACACGCTCGGCAACGGGCAGCCGACCGTGCTGATGTTGTACTCGAATTATTGAGCGGCCTGCATGGCCGAGCTGCCCGCCGTGCGCGGGCTGGAACCGGAATTGGAGGCGGCGGGCATCGACCTGCTGCTGGTCAATATCCACGACGAGACCGGGGCGGTGCTCACCGAGCGGTACGATTTCGAGCTCTCGCCGACCTATATCCTGTTCGACACAGGTGGGGTGGAGGTATGGCGCGGCGCACGCCCGCCGACCGTCAGCGAGGTGCGCCGCCGCCTGTCTATTGAGGGTTAGGCCTCAACCGGCGCAGTCGCAGCGACGGCATGCGCCTCGCCGCGGGTGACGCGGCTCATAAAGAAGACCGCCAGCGCGAAGAACACCGGCGCGACCAGGAAGATGCTGCGGTAGCTGCCGACCACGTCCACGAAGACGCCCATGATGCCGGGGGCCAGCGCCGAGCCGGTCTGCGAGGCGAGGTAGTACAGCCCGGTGTACGTGCCCAGAAGGCGCGGGTCAGTGGTGGTGTCCACCACCATCGGCAAGCTGTTGATGTTCACCAGCGCCCAGCCGATCCCACCGACCGCCAGCACCGCGCCGACCCCAACCGTGCTGCCGAGGAAGTACCCCACCACCAGCATCACCGCGAAGATTGCCAGCCCCAGGCTGATCGTGCGGCGGCGGCCCAGCCGCTCGCCGACGAACCCGGCGGGGATCGCGAACAGGATGAACGTCAGCCCGGCGATTCCGAACAGCGTCGGCGCGAAGCCCTCGCTCACGCCCAGCACGTTCACGGCGTACGAGGTGAAGAACGTCCCCACGCCATCGTAGGCGACGAACCACGAGAAGATCGCCAGCAGCAGGAAGATCAGGCTGCCGCGCTGCTCAGCGGGCACCACGTTCCAGCCCTTGAGGCCGCTCAGCGCCTGCTCCTCTTCGCTCAGTTCATGGGCGGCTGCCTCTAATTCGTCGGGTTTCGGCTCGCGCACAGTGGCGAACAGCAGAAAGACCGCGACCAGCAGCACGACCGCCCCGCCTATGAACGGCAGGATCTGCTCGATGTTGAACAGCCTCGCCAGCCCGAACGTCGCGACGATAAACCCCACCCCGCCCATGAAGTTGATCACGCCGTTGGCTTTGCTGCGCAGCGGCGAGGGGGTGAGGTCGGGCATCAGCGAGATAACCGGCGTGCGCAGCACCGCCATCGCCAGCAGCATCAACCCCGCCGCCACGATGAACAGCACGAATGGCCCGGTATTCGCCGCCACACTGCCCGACGCCGCTGGGTCGATCAGGCGGACGGCGAACGGCAGCAGCAGAAAGGCAACCGCCGCGATCGGGGCGGCAGTGACGATGAACGGGTAGCGCCGCCCGATCGGGGTGCGCACGCGGTCGCTCCAGACTCCGATCAGCGGCAGGATGAAGATCGCGGCGAGATTATCCAGCCCCATGATCAGCCCGGTTGTGGCGGCGTTCAGGCCGAAGCCGTTCACCCCGGCGGAGGTTTCGAAGCCGGGCCGCCCGGCCTGCAGGAAGATCGGGACGAATGCGTTGTAAAGCTGCCAGATGACGCTGATCCCGAAGAAACCGAACCCGATCAGAAACGTCTTCCGCCAGTCGAGCTTCATGGCTGTCTCCTTACTCAGTCGGTGGCAGGCGGGCGCAGATGGAAGCCCCCGTCAGCAGTATAGTCGTATACGCTCGCCAGCACATCCAGCACTTCGCCGTGGATCAGGCCGTTGGTGGCAACGATGCTCTCACCGCGCAGCAGCGACTCCACAGGCGCATCTGCCCGGTAGGGAGTCACCATGCCGCCCGCCTCACGAACCAGCAGGAGGCCCGCCGCCAGATCCCACGCCCCGAGGGATTTCTCCCAGTAGCCGTCGAGCCGCCCCGCCGCGACATAAGCCAGGTCCAGTGCCGCCGCCCCGGCCCGACGCAGCCCCTGCGCCCGCCTCAGGAAGGCGTCCACCGCGGCTGTGTTGTTATCCGAATTCACCTGCCGATCGTACGGGAAGCCGGTTGCCATCAACCCGCGCTTCAGATCCGGGATCTGCGAAACGCGCACCGGCTGGCCATTGAGCGTCGCGCCGTGGCCTTTGGCGGCGCTGAAGCATTCGTCGCGCAGCGGGTCGTAGATCACCCCGATCAGCGGCTCGGTATTCTCGTACAGCGCAATCGAAACTGCGAACACCGGGTAGGCGTGCGCAAAGTTGTTGGTGCCGTCCAGCGGGTCGACCAGCCAGCGGTAGCCGTTCTCGCCGAGGATCTCACCGCCTTCTTCGGCGAGGAAGGCGAAGCCAGGGTACGCCTCCTGCAGCGCGCTCACGATCATCTTCTCTGAAGCGATATCTGCCTGAGTGACCAGGTTGACCTCTCCCTTGAAGTCGATCTGGCGCGGCTGGTAGTACGCCTCGCGCAGCCCTTCGCCTGCGCGGCGGGCGACATCCTGCACGAACGACAGCGTTTTCAACAGATCCAGTTGTTCAGCCATTACCATCACTCTCCATTAGTTCTCTTGCCCTCAGGTATCCAACCACAAAGCTTACCACCTTCCAGTGCTCAGGGCAGGATTCAAAAACGCCGGGGGAGGGTTCCCCCCGGCGCGAATGACACTCGTGCAGGTTAGCTGCTCTTGGGAATGCGCGCGGCGATCTTTGCGACCAGATTGCTCAGCGGCATGGTCTGGAGCCACACCCGGCCCGGCCCGGTCAGCGTTGCGAGGAACAGCCCTTCGCCGCCAAACAGCACGTTGGTGACGCCCTTGACCATCTCGATATCGTGCGTAACCGACGACTCGAACATCGCAATGTGGCCGGGGTCGACGTGGATCTTCTCACCTGCGGCCAGCTCAAGCTGCCGCACTTCGCCGTCGATCTCGAAGAACGTGACGCCCGGCCCGGTAACGCGCTGAAGGATGAACCCCTCACCGCCGAACAGGCCCGCGCCCAGCCGCCGCTTGAAGTGCACGGCCAGCTCCACACCCTTCTGCGCGCACATGAACGCGTCGCGCTGGGCAATGATGACCTGCCCGGCGGCCAGCTCCAGCGGCACAATGGAGCCGGGCGCTTCGGGGGTAAAGGTGACTTCTGCGCCCTCGGAGAGGGCGGTATACGTCGTCAGAAACAACGATTCGCCGGAAACCATGCGCCCCAGCCCGCCGAGCAGCCCGCCCGGCATGTTGGTCTGCATGTCAACCTGACCGCGGAACCACGCCATCCCACCAACCTCGGTGAACACGGATTCGCCGCGCTCCAAGCGGATGTCGAGGGCTTGCATGTTGCTGCCCGTGATGCGGTACTTCATCCTGATCTTGCTCCTTAATGAAGATTATGTGGAACAGGGCGCGGCCACGGCTGCACGCGCATTGGGCCAGCGTATCACCGTCTGTGCAGCACTGCAACCGTTTCGACGTGGTACGTCTGCGGGAACATGTCGAGTGGCTGGGCGTCCTCGAACGTATAGCCCTGGCGCACCAGCTTTTGCACGTCCCGCGCCAGCGTCGCCGGGTCGCAGCTGACGTACACGATGCGCGGCGGCGCGAGGCGCACCAGCTCGTCGATCACCTCGTTGCTGAGGCCGCTGCGGGGCGGGTCGACCAGCACCGCGTCGAACGGCCCTTCTAGGTCCTCCAGCACGGCTTCCACCGGGCCCTCTACCAGATCTACGTTATCCAGGTCAGTCAGGTTGTATTCTGCATCGGTAACAGCAGGCGGGTAGCTCTCGACGCTGACCACCAGCCCGGCGCGCTCGGCGACGAACGCGGTAAACAGGCCGACGCCGCTGTAGAGATCCAGCACGGTTTCATCCCCCTGCAGGTTGAGCCGCGCCAGCGCCTCCTCAACCAGCCGCTCGGCCACAGGTGGGTTCGCCTGGAAGAACCCGCCTGCCGTCACGCGGAAGGTGCGGTCGAAGATCTGGTACGTGACCTGCGGGCGGCCGATCAGGTTTACCGGCTCGTTGTCGCTGAGCAGCAGGTTGATCGATACCGGCATATCCACTTCGATGGAAGGCGCGAGATCGTCCTCGGTTTGCAGGATCACCATGCGGTCGTCCGGGGCGCTCCCGGTCTGGAACTTGACGCGCTCCAACCCGTCGGTGTCGAGGTCGAGCTGTTCGTACAGGTCGAGCAGCGTCTCCTCGATGATGTAGCACACGTCAATCGGCACCACGTGGCTGTTGTCGTCGCTGTAGAAGCCGAGCCTCCCGTCACGCGTGGGGGTAAAAGTGGCATACGCCCGGTACTGCCACGGCGAGGCGCTGGGGATCGTCGGGTGCACCAGCGGCTCGGCCAGCTTGCCGATGCGCTGGAGCTGATCCCGCACCACGTTCTCCTTCAGCGCAAGCTGGCGCTCGTAGGCGATGTGCTGCCACTGGCAGCCGCCACACTTGCCCGGTCCGAAGTGTGGGCAGGGCGGCTCGACGCGATCCGGCGAGGCGTCCAGCACCTCAACCGGCTCGGCGCGGGCATACCGATCTTTGTCTTCCGTCAGGCGCACAAGCACGCGCTCGCCGGGCAGGGCGTACGGCACAAACACCACGCGCCCCTCGTGCCGCCCCAGCGCGGTCCCGCCGTGTGCCATCGCAGTCAGTTCGAGTTCAAACGGTTCGCTCACCGAGTCTCCAATCCCTTTGTGGATATACCCCCACATGATAATACATACACTTCTCCATTTGCAGTGAGATTGAAGCGGGTTTATCCTTTTGACGACCGACCGCGCGTGGCCGCGGGCTGCTTTACGTCAGGCGATTCCCTCGCCGGGTGAGCCTCGCTCGCGCCTGTCCGCGCGGCACTCCCACAGCCAGATAGCTAACCGATATCCTTCATCAGGGGGTCAGATGGCCGACGAGACGAACAGAGAGCCGCAGCAAAACGGAGAGCCACGCACGACACCGGAGCCGCCTGCTGCGCCGCCACGCGAGCCGCAGGTACCACCACGAAGCCCGCAACCGCCACAAACTCGTCCGCCGCAGGCCGCACCCATGCCACCCGCCCGGCAGCAGCCCCCCGCGGGCAGCCGCCCTACGCCCCCTGACGAGGCATCGCCCGTACCGCCGCGCTCCACCCCGCCGTCTGCGCCGCCCGTACCACCTGCTGCGGCTCAGCCAGCGCCGAAGCCTGCTGCCACAGCCCCGGTGCCCCCGGCGGCCCCGGCCAAAGCAGCCGAGGCAGAAACCGGCTCGACGGCGCAGAAGGAAGCCCGCCGCGCCGCAATGGAAGGGCAGGTCTATTACTATCCGAATAAATGGGCGCGCATTATCCTGACCTCGGCAGAAGAGGTGATGGGGCGTTCGGGCGTCAACGCCATGCTGAACATGGCCAAGATCCCGCAGTTCATTAACAACTACCCGCCCGACAACATGAAGAAGGGCTTCCCGTTCGAGGGCGTGGGTGAGCTTCAGCAGGCGATCTGGGACCTGTACGGCAACCGCGGCGCGCGCGTGTTCGCGGTGCGCGCCGGGGAGCAGGCGTTCCTCGAAGGGCTGGCGCAGTTCAAGAGTGTTGCCGCCGCAGCGCAGGTCGCGATGCGCGTCGGCTCGCTCGAAGCCCGCGTCAAGCTGGGGCTGGAGTTCTTCTCGAAGTTCTTCAACACCGTGAGCGATCAGGTGGTGGAGGTCGACGAGGACGAGAAGCACTGGATCTGGCGCATCACCCGCTGCCCGGTCTGCTGGGGGCGCGAGGAAGAGCAGCCGGTCTGCCACCTGGCCATCGGCGTGCTTCAGGCAGCGCTGGCCTGGACGACCGGCGATAAGAAGTTCCGCCTGCTCGAAACCGAGTGCAAGGCGAAGGGTGACGAGAACTGCGTCATTAAGATCGAGAAGGTCCCGGTGGAATAACCCGTACCCTCAGGGGTACGCTCATTGACAGCAACACAGCACGCGTTACGAGGAGAGAGCCTTGACCAAGTCACGCACGGAACAGATGATTGCCCGCCTGCGCCAGCTTCAGGTGAATTCCCCCTCGATCGAGGCCGCTGCCGTGGTCNNGGTCAGCGTCGATGGCCTCAGCATGGCCTCTTCCATGCCGGCGGATGTCGAAGAAGACCGCGTCGCCGCGATGTCGGCGGCGATGCTCTCCCTCGGCGAGCGCATCGCCGGGGAGCTGGGGCGCGGCACGCTCGACCAGGTGTACATCAAGGGTGAGAACGGCTACGTCGTACTGATGGCAGTCGGCGAGGAAGCGGTGCTGACGGTGCTGGCTCGCAAGGATGCGAAGCTGGGCCTGATCTTCCTGGATATGCGCCGCACAGTGGAAGACCTCGTCGAACTGGTGTAGCCCGCAGCCCCACCGCGCGCACATGACCCGCACAGCGCACCCCCGGCGCGGCCCCCTGATGGGCCGCGCCTTTGCGTGTAACGGCTGCCGTGGCCGCCCCTGACACCGCCCCCCGCGTGCTGATTGTGGAGGACGACGAGCAGTTGGGGGAGATGCTCGTCGCGTACTTCGGTGTGTTCGGCTACGAAGTGGACTGGACCACGCTGGGCGAGGAGGCCGTCAGGCTCGCCGCCCGCCACCGCCCCGACCTGATCATCCTCGACGTGCACCTGCCCGGCATCGACGGCTTCGAGGTGTGCCGCCGCCTGATCGCCAGCCACCAGACGCGCTGGCTCCCCACGCTGTTCCTGACCGAAAGGCGCGACCGCGTCGACCGCATCCGCGGGCTGGAGTTGGGCGTGGTGGACTACATCACGAAGCCGTTCGACGTGGACGACCTGCGCCTGCGCGTGCAGAACATCCTCGCCCGCGCCGCCGCCCACCGCACCGAACACCCGATCACCGGGCTGGCGTCCGAGGAAGCGGTAAACGACTGGCTCGCCGGCACCGGCGCGGCCGGGCAGGGCGCTGTGAGCCTCCTCGCGGCCCGGCTGGCCGGGCTGGGTGAGTTCCGGGAACAGTTCGGTTTCGTCGCGGCAGACGACGTGCTCCGCCTGACCGCGGCCGCGCTGTACGGCGCAGTTGAGGTAGCAGGTGGGGAGGAGGGCTTCTGCGGCCACCTCGACGACGAAACGCTGCTGCTGGCTGTGCCTCACCCGCAGCAAGCGGGCTTGCTCGCCGCGCTGAAAGCCCGCATCGGCGGGACGCTGGCCTACTATTACCCACCCGCGGAACGCGATACCCTGCCGCCGGATGCGCTCGCCGTCGAGGTCACGTTGATCCCTGCCGGTACGGCATTGTCTACTGACGCAGTGCGGCACGCTTTACTGGCGGCGGTCCCGGTGCTGACTCTGCGCTGAGGCGGCGCGCCGGGTCGCACGGCGCACGCAGGCAAGGCTATAATCTGCACCATGCAGGTTTCACTCATCGCTACTGTACTCAACGAAGGGGATTCCATCCGGCGGCTGATGGAGTCCATCGCGAATCAGACCCGGCAGCCCGACGAAATCGTGATCTGCGACGGCGGCTCGAGGGATCACACCGTCGCCGTGATCCAGTCCTATGCAGACCGGCTGCCGCTGCGCGTGATCGTCCGCCCCGGCGCGAACATCTCCGAGGGGCGCAACGCGGCGATTGCTGCTGCCACACACGACGTGATCGCGGTCACCGACGCCGGGGTGCGCCTCGACCCGCGCTGGCTGGAACAGATCGTCCGGCCATTCAGCAACCCGGCCTGCCACGTCGCCGCCGGGTTTTTCGTGCCCGACCCACGCACCCCGTTCGAGGTTGCGATGGGAGCCACGGTGCTGCCCGAGCTGGACGACATCGACCCGAAGACGTTCATGCCTTCCAGCCGGTCGGTCGCGTTCCGGCGGGCGGCGTTGGAGCAGGTCGGCGGCTACCCGGAGTGGCTGGACTTCTGCGAAGACCTGATCCTCGACTTCCGCCTCGACGCGGCTTTCGGGCCGTTCTGCTTCGCACCGGGGGCGGTGGCCTACTTCCGGCCCCGCACCACGCTCAAGGCGTTCGGCAAGCAGTATTACCAATACGCGCGCGGCGACGGCAAAGCGAACCTGTTCGCGAAGCGCCACCTGATCCGCTACGCCACCTACCTGCTGGCTGGTCCGGCGCTGGTGACGCTGGCCCTCAAGCGCAGCCGCTGGTGGCTGCTGGGGCTGGCGGCAGGCGGCGCGGCGATGGTCGCGACCCCGTACCGGCGGCTGTTCAACCAGTGGCGGCGCCTCACCCCGCGCGGGAAGGCGACTGCCGCAGCGTGGGTGCCGGTAATCCGCGTGGTCGGCGACGTGGCGAAGATGATCGGCTACCCGGTGGGGCTGGCGTGGCGTGCCCGCAACCATCCACCGGACTGGCGGCCGGGGGGCCGCCGGTGATCCGCCGCACCAACGACTGGCTGTCCAAGCGTGACGTATCGCTCTCCGACCGGATGCGCTTCGCCGAGGAGCGCCGCCTGCGGCGCATCGTCGCCATCGCGATCACCCACTCGGCCGACGGGCTGCCATTCCTGATCTTTCTCGGGCTGCTGTACCTGCTGGGCAGCCCGGAGTGGCGAGTCCGCGTGATCCTGCTGCTCCTCGCCGACCTGCTCACGTTTCTGGTGGTGCAAACGCTGAAGTTCCTGATCCGCCGCTCCCGCCCGGTCGGCGAGTGGGGGCAGATGTACCGCCGCATGGATCCGTTCTCGTTCCCGTCCGGGCACTCGGCGCGCGGCGGCGCAATGGCCACGATGGGCATCATCGCCGGACCCCCTTGGTTTGCAGTGCTGCTCGCCGTGTGGGGCGTGATGGTCGCCTTCTCGCGCATCCTGCTTGGCGTGCACTACGTGTCGGACGCGATGGGCGGTTTTGCGCTGGGCGTGACCCTTTCGCTGGCGATTGCATTCATTCTGCTGGCCTGACCGGGCTGGCGTTCAACGAGGCACCGTCCCCATGAAGACTGTGATCCGGCTCGAAGAGCTGCTGCTGGCTGCACTGGCCGTCTACCTGTTTGTGCCGCTGGGGTTCGCGTGGTGGTGGCTGCCGGTGCTGTTCCTCACGCCCGATCTGGGGATGCTGGGCTACCTCGCCGGGCCGCGCGTCGGCGCGTGGACGTACAATCTGGTGCACCACAAGGGGACAGCCGTCGGCGCATACCTGCTCGGCGCGGCGCTGGGGGTACCGGTGCTCCAGCTCGCCGGGGTGGTGATGCTGCTGCACAGCAGTGTGGACCGGGTCTTCGGCTACGGCCTCAAGTACCCGGACTCGTTCGCGCATACCCATCTGGGGATGATCGGGAAGGCCGCAGAGAGCTGAAAGTTCGCTCTTGCGCGGTTCGAGAGTTGCCTCTATAATCATCCGGATTTTGCCAGCTAAACGGAGGAGCGCCCGGTGCCCGGCAGTGCCCAGCAGCGTGCCAGAAAAGGACATCCGCAAAAAACCCGTCGTGAGTGTTTCTCACCGGGTGGCGCATTCATTAGAGACCTTGGGAACTATTTTTCCCCAAGGTCTCTTTTTTGTGTGCCGGGCCTCGACGGCCACGCTGGCAGCATCAATCGCCCGCCAACCATTAGCCAGTGGAGGAAACACGATGCAGCCCAATAATATCGTTAGCAAGCCCCGCCCCGCGGATAACACCACCAACGGCCTGTACGGGCAGGACATCCTGTCTGTGCGGCAGTTCACCCCGCAGATGCTCGACTATGTGTTCGGCGTCGCCGACGAGATGCGGACGCTGGTCGACCGCTTCGGCTCCGCCGACCTGCTTCAGGGCAAGATCATGGCGAACCTGTTCTACGAGCCGAGCACCCGTACCTCGTCGTCGTTCATGGCTGCNNCGTTCAGCTCGGTCAGCAAGGGTGAGTCGCTGGCCGACACCGTGCGCACGCTGGAGTGCTACGCCGACGTGATCGTGCTGCGCCACCCGGAAGTTGGCTCAGTGGCGGAAGCCGCGCAGTGGGCGAGCAAGCCGATCATCAACGCCGGTGACGGCGTGGGCGAGCACCCCACCCAGGCGCTGCTCGACTCCTACACCATCAAGCGCGAGCTGGGCCAGCTCGAAGGGCTGACTGTCGGCATGCTGGGCGACCTGCGCTTTGGGCGTACCGTCCACTCGCTGACGCGCCTGCTGCTGGGCCGCAACATCACTTTCCGCTTCATCTCCCCGCGCCTGCTGCGCATGCCGGAGGAGATCCGCGACGAGGTCAGCGAAGCCGGGGCTGAGTTCAGCGAGCACGAGGACGTGCACGACGTGCTGGGCGAGCTGGACGTGCTGTATGTGACCCGCGTGCAGAAAGAACGCTTCACCGACCTGAGCGAGTACGAGAACGTGAAGGGCATCTACACCATCACGCCCGAGCTGCTGACCGGCGCGAAGGATGAGATGGTGGTGATGCACCCGCTGCCGCGCGTCGGCGAGATCACCTACGAGGTGGACGAAGACCCGCGCGCCGCATACTTCCGCCAGATGCAGAACGGCGTCTACATCCGCATGGCGCTGCTGGCCGCCGTACTGGGCCGCGCATAATGACCTTCCGCGAAAAGGTGCTGGCCGCACAGCAGCGCAACCAGTCGTGGCTGTGCGTCGGCCTCGACCCCGACCCCGCTCGCATGCCCACCCTGCCTGAACTGGCAGGGATGGGGGGGCTGGCCGCGTTCTGCAAGGCCATCGTCGACGCCACCGCCGACCTCGCCTGCGCGTTCAAGCCGAACCTCGCTTTCTTCCTCGCGCACGGGTCGGCAGGCGTTGCCGCGCTGGAGGATGTGCTGAGCGCGATCCCCGGCGATATGCCGGTGCTGCTCGACGCGAAGTTTGGGGACATCGGCAGCACGCAGCGGATGTACGGGCAGGCCGCGTTCGGCGCGCTGGGGGTCGACGCGCTGACCGTCAGCCCGTACGTGGGCGAGGACGCAGTCACGCCGCTGCTCGACGCGCACCCCGGCAAGGGGCTGTTCGTGCTGGCACGCACCAGCAACCCCGACGCCCCGCGCTTCCAGAATCACCCCGGCCAGCCGCCGCACATGTACCAGCGGGTCGTCGGCGCGGCGCAGGGCTGGGCGAGAGCCTACCCGGAAAGCACGGTCGGGTTGGTAGTCGGCGCGACGTACGAGGCAGAGCTTGAGGCGATTCGCGCCGCCGCCCCCTCGCTGCCATTCCTGATCCCCGGCGTTGGCGCGCAGGGTGGCACGCTCGACGCTGCCGTGCGCTTCGGCGCGACTGCGGACGGGCTCGGCCCGCTGATCAATGCGTCACGCGGGGTGCTGTACGCCGGGGGTGGGGCGGATTTCGCTGCCGCTGCGCGGCAGGCTGCGCTAGAATTGAGGGACGCCATCAACAACCTGCGCAACCTGCAAGAAGGACAGTAAACGTGATCGATAAAGAGTCCCTGATCATCGGCCTGCACGACCTCGGCGCGATCAAGTTCGGCGAGTTCACGCTAAAATCTGGCGAGACCTCACCGGTCTACCTCGACCTGCGCATGCTGGTGGACCGCCCGGCAACGCTGCGGCGCGTCGCCCGGATGATGCTGGTGCACACCGGGCAGCTCGCCTTCGACCGGCTGGCGGCCATCCCGATGGCCGGGCTGCCGATCGGCGTCGCGCTGAGCATCACCGCCGACATGCCGCTGATCTACCCGCGCCCGCAGGTGAAGGCCCACGGCACCGGGCGCTACATCGAGGGCACCTACCAACCCGGCGAAACTGTGCTGGTGATCGACGACGTGATCTCGCGCGCCCACAGCAAGCTGGAGGCGATCGAGCTGCTGGAATCGGTGCAGCTGACCGTCACCGACCTGCTGGTGGTGGTCGACCGGCAGATGGGCGGGGTCGAGGCACTGGCCGCACAGGGCTACCGTGTGCACGCGCTCCTGACGATCCAGGAAATGCTCGACACCCTGCGCGACCGGGATCGACTGACCACCGAGCGCCACGCCTTCATCAGCGCATGGCTGCAGGAGAGCAGATTGGCAAACCGCTATGATTCCTGACCTGACCACCCACCTCGGCCCGCTGACGCTGCAATCGCCGCTGATCCTTGCGGCAAGCCCGTGGGGGGCGGAGGCCGAGAAGTACGGCGGGAGCGGCATCGGCGCGCTGGTGATGAACTCGGTTGGCCCGCGCCTGCGCACCGGGCACCCGGAACCGACCATCCACGACTGGGATGAAGGGCTGATCAACGCAGTCGGGCTGGCAAACCCCGGCGCGGGAGCCTCTGTGGAGCCGCTGCGTGCCCTTAAGGACGTGCTGGCCCGGCAGGGGGTGATGCTCATCCCCAGCATCTTCGCAGACACGGTAGAGGGCTACCAGGCCGTCGCACAGGCTATCGCCGGGGTTGAGGCGGAGATGGTCGAAGTCAACATCTCGTGCCCGAACGTCGAGGAGGAGTTCGGCGCGCCGTTCGCCACACAGCGCAGCGCCGCAAGCGAGGCGACCGCGGCGGCACGCTCGGCGCTGGCCTGCCCGATCAGCGTGAAGCTGGCCCCGAACGTGCCCGACATCGTGCGCATCGCGGAAGGCGTGCTCGAAGCCGGGGCGGACATGCTCACGGTCTCGAACACGATGCCCGGCATGGTGATCGACGTCGAGACGCGCCGCCCGGTGCTCAGCAACCGCACCGGCGGTGTGTCGGGCGCAGCACTGAGGCCAATCGCGGTGAAGATGGTGTACGAGCTAACGGCGGCGTTCGACGTGCCGGTGATTGGGACAGGGGGCGTGCTGCACGGGCGCGACGCAGTCGAGATGATCATGGCCGGGGCCAGCGCGGTCGGGCTGGCGACCGCCGCCCACCGTCACGGCCCGGCGGGCATCCGCCGCGTGCTGGAAGAGATGGACACGTGGCTCAGCGAGCACGACGTGGCAACGCTCGAGGCGATTCGCGGCGCGGTACACCTCCAGACCGCGTAGCATAGTGTTGACGAGAATCGACGAGGCCCGCACTGCTGCGGGCCTCGTTTCGTTCCGCTGGCAATCTACGCTTTCTCCACGGGGAACAGGATCTCGGTCAGGTACGCCTCCGGCGGGCCACCCGCCTCCGGCCCACGCAGGTAGATCTCGCGGTTCGGCCCGGCGATGCGATAGCCGTTGCGCTCGATCCAGCCCATCAGCGCCTGGTAGGCCGGGGTAAAGTCGTCGTACGGGCCGGGGCGTACCAGCGAGGCGACCATCTCATAGCCCGGCAGCTCGCGGACGCTCACCTCACCCCCGGCAGGCAGGTCGCCGCTGGCCAGCGGGATGGCTGCCTCGGCGTCTACGTCGTGTTCCTTGTACTCTTCGTCGTAGTACAGGCAGAGAGGCGCACCCATCGGTGCGAGGTTGTGCCGCGCCAGCTCGCCCATCACACCGTCGAAAAGCTGGTACACACTCTGGTAGTTTGGCACAATGCCGCGCAGCACGGCGGCGCGTATTGGCTCCTGCTTCTTGATCACTACGTCGTACTCAGGCATGTTGCCCTCCTGTTCGATCTGTCTGAGGCGGCTCTCGATCCGGCGCAGCCGCGCCTGCTCGTCGGCAAGCTGCTGCTCGAGTTCAGCCTGCTTCATGCGCAGCATCCCGCGCATCTGCTCGGCGCTGAGGTCGTCGTCTAGCATCTGGCCGATCTGTTCCAGCGTGAACCCGAGGTCACGCAGGGCGAGGATGCGGTTGAGGCGGGGGATCTGATCGAGCGTGTAGTAGCGGTACCCGGTGAAACGATCCACCGCGCTCGGCTCGAAGAGCCCGATCTGGTCGTAGTAGCGCAGCGTTTTGACCGGCACCGCGGCCAGCCGTGAGAGCACACCGATTTTGAACACGTCCACATCCCTCCGCGCGTTGGGTGATGGCCCTTCCTGAAGCTTCATTCCTATGGTAAAGCCTCCAGCCACTGGAGAGTCAAGAGGGG
>JABAOG010003041.1_pt1 | contig 20957 bp, 22 predicted proteins | sample 7062131 | NCBI WGS metagenome assembly JABAOG01 (sample SAMN14538629, study PRJNA623070) | marine sediment metagenome | biome: marine biome [ENVO:00000428]; feature: marine pelagic biome [ENVO:01000023]; material: deep marine sediment [ENVO:00002113] | place: India: Arabian Sea | collected...
AGCGGCTCAAGATTAGCTGCCGCAGCCCCGAATAACCGGCTATTTTTATGAGTCCAGGTACGATGACGATGTCGTCTAGAATCTTGGTGGCGACGATCCCGTCATCTGGATTGCCTGGCTCCATTTCCAAATCTAACAAGGAGCGGAAACGTGAAAAGAACAAGTGCTCGACCGCTTCTACCGTTGCCGCCCAGATATCTTTGCCATCTTTCTCTAAGACACTGCCCATTAAACCAGGCAAAAGAATGACAATATCCCGCATTTTTATTTTCCCCGCCATAATAACCTCCCGAAATATATGATTTGTTTGTTTCATTCTAAAACAATTTTGATAATTGTCCAGAGTAAATGATGATAAGCGTTCAGACTTTTGTTTTTTGACACGCTATAGATTTGGGTTGGTAGATGCCGAAAAAACAAAAGTCTATAGAGGCACTGAACGGTTATCATTGTGGCTTTGAAGCATCTAAAAATGAAAATCTTTTAGAATAGTTCTTGATCGTGGTAGAATCTTTTAGAAGGCCCTCATGGGATAATTCTAATCATGGGACCGGAACAGCCTTTTTACGTTTTGGAGATTGCTGTAAAGATTGGGATAAGAGGATTATGGTTTCAAAAGTCAGAAAAGATAATGATGCCCAACCAATGATGGCAAACAAGCAACCGGTCTTTGCCTTCATCGTTCTGCTGCTGGCAATGTTAAGCTGTGTCCTTGATGAAATAAACTCGTCTTCCCCAACACCAACATGGACGCCTGCCCCTCAAACGGGTGTTGACTTTCTCCGGTATGATGTGCCTAATTACACGTATACCTTATCGCCTGGTGAATCCGTTTTGGGAACAGGGTTGAGATATGCCAGCCGGTCAGGCAGCGATTACAGTCTGACCGTTGATAATGCGCCTTTAATCACCCCGGGCAGTACCCAAGTTGTTTGGGAAGGAATTATCAGGCCGAGCGTTTTCACCCGGTATAATTTTCAAATCTCGCCCCAACCAGTTTCTGATAATCTGAATGTGAATGGACCGGTGACATTGATAGTATTCCGGCCAAGCCCATCTGAACTTACAGGTTTGCCACCGGAAACAGTTAGCGGCGCGATTCAATTTAAGGGTATTTCAGTTGGGGAGACGGCTTCAGTTGGCCAGCGAATAGCCGGCACGTCGCTCATTTATGATGGTGAAAGAAATGGGGCGGCCGCTTTTTCGGGAACAGTTCAAACGGCGCTTCATCCTCAGGGCAGCACTTTTATCTGGTATGGGGAGCTGCTGGACAATGTATTTATTAAGCAAACCTTGACTGTTACAAGTGTGTCTGTTGATTCGGTGAGATTGGAGGGAACGGCCGAAATCTGGATCATTCCAAACGAGTAGTAACGAAATGCCGTATATAAATTATCCCAGCCAGCCGAATCCTTACGCTAAGAAAAATCAGTTTCACGGCCGTACCTACCAGCCCCAATCCCTTATCTCTTTTGAGGAATTGAAGGGCCAGTTACCGGCGCCTATATTACCGGATCATTCTACCTGGGAGCGAATGTATTGGCGAGCCTGGGAAATGCTTTGGGATAATGTGAACCATCCCGCCCAGGATAGCGCCCTTGTCTCTTCATACCTGAATCCATCAAGGGGAGGTGGCCCGAATATGTGGTCGGCGGCCTTTGACATTTTTATGGGTGTTTATGCCCGCCGGGCATTCGATGTCATCAAGACAACCGATAATTTTTATGCCGTCCAACATGATGACGGCTTTATCTGCCGGGAGATGGATAGTCAGGGCCACGACTGCTATTATGCCCACGATCCGAACAGTACCGGCCCGAATATCCTGGCCTGGGCTGAATGGCGCTATTACCGTCTGACAGGGGATGACAGCCACCTCAGAGAAGCGTTCTGGCCTTTGCTGGCCTACCATCACTGGCTGCAAAAAAATCGTACCTGGCCCAATGGTCTGTACTGGTCAACCGGCGTGAGCAGCGGCATGATCAACCAGACCCGAATTGTGGGTCGGATTGAGGAAAGTATGTATCATCACTGTCATTGGAGCTGGGTGGATGCGAATATGCAGGCGGCTTTGGATACCTGGATTCTGGGTGAAATTGCGGTGATGTTGGATGAACAGGCGTTGGTAGAAAGTTTGAGCGAGGAACATCTACGGTTGCTGCAAGAGATCAATGCGACGATGTGGAACGAAACGGCCGCTTTCTACCAGGATATTGATCCGGCGGGCAATTTCAGTCCGGTTAAGAGTATTGGCGCCTATTGGGCATTGCTGGCTCAGGGGGTGGTTGCCAAGGATCGGATGACGACTTTTATCAAGCACCTCTTTGAGGCTGACAGCTTCAAACGGCCGCACCGCATCCCAAGCCAGTCGGCCGACAGCCCGGGCTATGACAGCGAGTCTGGTTCCCAATGGCGCGGAGGTGTCTGGTCACCGACCAACTACATGGTCTTAAAGGGGCTGCGGGCCAATGGCCGCCATATGATGGCGCATGAGATAGCGATGAATCACCTGGAAAATGTCGGCCGTGTTTTTGAGCGAACCGGCACATTTTGGGAAAATTATGAACCAGAAACGGCCGCGCCCGGTCACCCGGCGGAGGCTGATTATGTCGGCTGGACCGGCTTGTCGCCCATCTCGATCCTGCTGGAAGATGTCATTGGTATTAACGTTGATTGGCCCCAACGGCGCGTGACCTGGGATCGCCGCTACAAGACAGAGGCGTTTTACGGTGTTCGCAATTATCCAATTGGCGGTGATGGGGTGATGGATCTGATTGGGGATCAGGAAACGGTGACGATTACGACGTCACTGCCTTTGACCCTGGTAATTCAGGATGAAGAGATTAGTTTGCAAACGGCCGTGCCTGCCGGGTCAACTGAGATAACCTTATAGCGTCAGTGCCACAGATAACCGTCGCCACTTTAAATTTATTAAATCGTCAGGAGCGCTGGTTGAAACGGCGGGAGCTGGTGGTGGCCCAGTTGTTGGATGCCGCCCCGGATCTGATAAGCCTGCAAGAAGTGTACCGGCCAATCGGCCAGGCCAATTGGTTGAAGAATCAGATTAACAGCCGGCTTGCTTCTGCCGGGATTGGACGGCCGTATCACCTGGTCCAAAAACGGCGCCACCACCTTTGGAAAGGCTATTTTGAAGGCATCGCTATTCTCAGCAGGCTGCCTATCCTTTCCCATGACGCTATTTCTCTGGGTTACCAGGGCAGGGTGGCGCTAAGGGCCAATATCGAACTACCGACGAGGGAAACACTGGATTTTGTGGCTGTTCATCTCCATCCACCGTTCCGAGACCGGGAGGCGCGAGTTGAACAGGTGATGAAATTGATGGGCTGGCTGAATGAGCAAAACCCGGTGCCGCTGCGCGTTATTGGCGGTGATTTTAATGAAACCCCTGATGGGCCGGCCATTCGACGGATGAAACAGGGGTATCGTTCGGCCTTTGAAGCATGTTGGGGCCACGAACCCCTGGCAACATTTCCGACCGCGCTCATTCAAAAAGAGGATGATTGGGCCGGCTGCCTGGACTATATTTTTATCTCACCGGCGGTTGAAAGAGTGGTTGATGTTCAAATATTTTGCAAAAAACCGGCCGCCGCTGACCCAACCCTTTACCCTTCGGACCACGTTGGACTCCTGGTTACGCTGGAGACGGGGTAATCGTGTATATTAATTGAAAGGATTTCCTGGATGGATCTCCGGGTTACCCATTACTTTTTGTGGTCAAAACCGACGAAAATGATAGAAACATATGATGAAAAGGATGAACGAGATGCAGCCAACAGTTTCGATTGTTGTCCCGGTTTATAATGAAGAACCGGTCCTGCCTGAATTGTACCGCCGAGTTTGCCAGGTCATGGATGATATGGGCGAGCCTTGGGAACTGATCCTGGTGAATGATGGCAGCCGGGATAATTCGGCCGAAGTCATCGCTTCCCTGCATGAAAAAGACGACCGGGTGAAAGGAATCAGCTTTTCCCGTAATTTTGGCTTTCAGGAGGCGGTAACGGCCGGATTAACTTACGCTGCCGGAGAGGCTGTTGTGTTGTCGGATGCGGATTTGCAAGATCCGCCGGAGGTCATCCCCCAAATGGTTGCCAAATGGCGCGAAGGCTTTGAAGTCGTATATGGTATCCGGAGCAGCCGGGTAGGGGAAACCTGGTTCAAAAAGTTTACCGCCGCCGCTTTCTACCGCATTATCTATCGCATTACCAGCGTCAATATTCCCCTGGATACCGGTGATTTCCGGTTGATGGACCGGCGGGTGGTCAATGCCATTTTGAGGATGCCGGAGCGAAACCGCTTTTTGCGGGGCATGGTTCCCTGGGTTGGCTTTAAGCAGGTGGGGGTGACGTATGAACGGCATGCCCGTTTTGCCGGGGAGTCAAAGTTTAACAGTGTGCGTAAGATGCTGCCCTTTGCGATAGATGCCATTACCAGCTTCTCTTACTTTCCGCTGCAGATGGCAACCTACCTGGGCTTTATTATGGCGGCGATCAGCGGTTTGATGATTGTAGCGGTGGTGGCGTTACGTCTTTTTGGGCCGGATGAGCCGCTGTTGGGGCAGGCGACGACGCTGGTGGTGGTCTTGTTCCTGGGCGGGGTGCAGTTGATCAGCCTGGGGATTATTGGGGAGTATCTCGGCCGTATTTATGACGAAGTTAAACAGCGGCCGCTTTTTTTGGTTGATGAAACCTGGGGCATAGACAATGTTAAGGATGCCGTTAGCCGCCAATCTCAGACATCACCCGATTCAGTGGGATAACGTCCTCGCCCAGACCGTGCCCCCAGGGCTTCCACCAGATAGCCTTCTCGATAATCTCGATTAATTCATCATCGGTGGCCCCATTTCGCATGGGCGTCATCAAGTTGACTTCTTTATCTCGCAGCAGGCAAAGGCGCAGACGGCCGTCGGCCGTTAACCTGGCTCGATTGCAACCGGCGCAGAAGGGCTTTGTTACGGAACTGATGAAGCCCAGGGTGCCAATCCCCTCTTCCAGACGATAAAGTCTCGCTTCGCCGTCCAGGCGGCCTTTGTTGACCAGTTGGGGTGGGCCGAGAGAACGGCCGATAGTCTCCAACAGCTCATCTTCGCTCACAATTCCAGCCAGTTGGAAATCTGATACATTCCCAAACGGCATCATTTCAATAAAACGAATTTGCCAGGGTTGGAACAATGTCAGGCGGGCTAAATCAACGACATCATCAGTGTCGTTATAGCCTCGCACCACAACACAATTTAGCTTGACGCCCAGACCAGCTTCTTGAGAGGCATGAATACCGGCCCAGACGTCCTGGACATCGCCCCAGCGGGTCAATTTCTTAAACTTTTCGGGGTTCAAGGTGTCAATGCTGATATTGACCCGTTGGCAGCCGGCGTCCGCCAGCGGCTGGGCCAGCTTGTCAAGCATTAAGCCGTTGGTGGTGATGGCGACCGTATCAACACCTGGGGTTTTGGCAATGTTTTCGACTATCTCGACTACATTAGCCCGGACGGTTGGTTCGCCGCCGGTCAGACGGAATTTATTGAAGCCGAGACCGGCGAAAATATCGACCAGGCGGTAAATCTCCTCATCTTGCAGCAAGGAATCGCGCGGCCGAAAAGTCATATCTTCCGGCATGCAATAAACACAGCGCAGATTACATTTGTCTGTAAGGGAGATTCGCATGTAGTTGATGTTTCTGCCAAAGCGGTCTATAGACATTGTAACTAATTACTCCAAACCAGATTTGTATCCAATTTATGCATCTAAGGATACGAAAACCCAATTATAATGATAAAATGATGCTACACTTCCCCCAAACATATGATCTAATTATAACAAATTTGGGGTATTTTTATCAACTTTTTCTTTTTTATTCATCTGACAGGTGGTTAGGCGTAGGGGAATTAATGGTTTTCTAACTATTAATGTTCCTTGGTAGTCGATATAATGAACCTGTTTTTAAATGTATGCTGATTTCCCGGATCGGCAAGCAACATAAATTTATAAGTAGGAGTTTGTTTTGAATTACTCGAGACGATCTGTCCTTCCCGGATGGCTCAATGTTCTAATTGCATTTACTTTTGTCGTCTCCGGCGTCATTGTTACCGCTTTTGTCTTTTTGACGGCCGATGCCTTTCTCGGCCGTCCGCTCAACCCACTAGCGGAAGCGGCCGAAGCAGTGAGTGACGTTAATCTTGTTCCGCTGGATCAAGATGGTCTGCCGCCGGTACCCACAGCGTTGGCCGGTGTGCCGATGCCATCCCCATTCCCAACAAATGAGTTTGCAGCCCAGAATGAACGGGTCAATATTCTCGTTATGGGTATTGACCGGCGTCCCGGACAAGCGTTCATCTCTCGAACTGACACCATGATGCTGGTTTCCATTGACCAGGAAACAAACTCAGCCTCAATCCTGTCCATCCCCCGGGATTTATATGTCGTCATCCCTGGCCGTGGCCGGGACCGGATTAATACCGCTTTCGTCTATGGCTCAGTAGATAATAATCCGGCGGGCGGGGCGCTGCTGGCGATGCAAACCGTTGAATATAACCTGGGTGTTTTCGTTGATCATTACATCCTGGTTGATTTCAGCGCCGTTATCAACGGGATCAATGAAATTGGTGGTATTGATGTCTACGTGCCTTATACCATCAACGATCCAACTTACCCTGATATGAACTACGGCTTCGATCCGCTCTTCATTCCCTCCGGTCAGCAGCATTTTGACGGAGTCACAGCCTTAAAATATGCCCGTACCCGCCACCAGGATAACGATTTCTACCGCGCCCGGCGGCAACAGCAAGTTGTTCTAGCGGTTCGGGACAAGGTACTGGCGCTGGGCCTGACGGAGATGATCGGCCGGGCGCCGGCTCTCTATAACCAATTAGAGAATGGCGTTCGCACCGATTTGAGCTTGCAGCAAATCATCGAACTGGCCCGCATGGCCGGAGAAATACCGGATGATAATATCCGCAACGAAGTCCTGGACCACAACTATGTCTCCAACTACCTGACCGAGGAGGGGGCCAGCGTTTTGATTCCGGTGAATGAAGCTATCGAACCCCTGATTCGGGAGCTGTTTTATAATGGTGGTTAATGATTGGTGGTTGGTTGTTGGTGATTGGTGAACAAATACCAATCACCAATTATCAATCTATCCTTTCTTCCTCTTGACACTTTTCCCTAACAGTTTGACAATTGAATAGATGAATCGAAAGGAATTTCTAGACAGGATAAAAAAACGGCCGCTTCTCCTAGATGGCGCGATGGGGACGCTGCTGCATGGTCGGGGGGTGCCGATTGACCAGTGCTTTGACGCTATGAACCAAGAGAACCCGGCCCTGGTGGCCGACATTCACCGTAGTTACATTGATGCCGGGGCGGATATTATCGAAACGAACAGTTTTGGGGCGAATCGCTTCAAGCTGGCCCAACATGGCCTGGAAAATGAGGTGGCCGAATTGAACCAGGCGGCCGTTTCTGTCGCCCGCCGGGTCATTGAAGGCTCTTTCAAGCCGGTATTGCTTGCCGGGTCGGTTGGGCCGTTGGGGGTTCATTTAGCCCCTTTAGGCCGGGTGAAGGAGGCCCAGGCTCAGACAGCCTTCGCCGAACAGATCGCCGCCCTGGTTAATCCTGCGGATGGTTCGACTGCCGGGGTGGATTTGATTGTATTGGAAACGATGCCTGATATCCGGGAAATGGCGGTCGCGGTTGAGGCCGCTCGCATTGTTTCACAGGATATCCCCGTTGTGGCGATGATGACCTTTACCAGGGATGACCGGACAGTATTGGGTGATAGGCCAGGTGATATTGCCGTCCAACTAGCAGAAATGGATGTTGATGCCATTGGCGTGAATTGCAGCAGCGGCCCGGTCCAGGTGCTGCGGTTGTTGGCTAAGATTCACCATGCTGCCCCGGCGATGCCTTTAGCGGTCTCGCCCAATGCCGGTTGGCCGCAGCAGATGGAAGGCGGACGGGTTCTTTACCCGGCGACCCCTGAATATTTTGCCGAATATACCCGGGCTTTTGTGGAGGCCGGGGCAAAGCTGGTGGGCGGCTGCTGTGGGACAACGGATGCTCATATTAAGGCGATGCGCCAGGCGCTGGATAATCCGGGAGAGAGCAAACGGCCGTTGCCTGATGTCCATCGCCGCCGGCGAACGGTTCAAAGGACGGCCGACCAACCTACCGATCTGGCCCAGGCCTTGGCCCAAAAGCGTTTTATCGTCACCGTCGAAATGAGCCCACCCCGAGGCATTGCCGCCCGCCGTTTGTTGACCGGCGCCAAAATGTTAAAGGAGGCCGGGGCCAATTTTATTGATGTAGCCGATAGTCCGCTGGCCCGGATGCGAATGAGCGCCTGGGCGGCCGCCCACCTGGTTCAAAAGGAGGTCGGGTTGGAAACGGTTCTCCATTTTCCCACCCGCGGCCGAAGTCTGCTCCGGGTTCAGGGTGATTTGCTGGCTGCCCACGCTCTGAACATCCGCAATCTTTTTGTTGTCATGGGAGACCCGACCAAGATTGGGGATTACCCCGAAGCGATGGACAATTATGATATTGTTCCGACCGGTCTGATCCAACTTATCAAAACTCGATTGAACACCGGTATCGACCAGGCGGGACAGCGCATTGACCAGCCGACCACTTTCGTGGTGGGCTGTGCGGTTAGCCTGGAACCTCAAGATGAAGCCAGAGAACTGCGATTGATGCACAAAAAAATTACGAATGGGGCTGACTTTGCTTTGAGCCAGCCGGTCTTTAACCCGGAACGAGCCAAGGCGTTTCTGGCTGCCTATCAGTTGGAATACGGCCAGCCCACAATACCTATTGTGGTTGGCATTCAACCTTTGTATAACCTGGGTAATGCTGAATTTTTACACAATGAGGTACCAGGAATAACGATTCCTGAAACTTATATGGCCCGACTTAAGGCTGCTAGCGACCCTCAGCAGGAAGGGGTACAGATTGCCCAGGAAATTTTAGAGGAAGTCCAACCCTTTGCCAGTGGGGTATATATGATTCCGGCGTTCGGCCGTTATGATCTGGTCGCAGATGTACTGGATGTACTCACGATAAAAACATGATTATTTGGAACATCATCTTTGCCCTTATCGGTCTGCTAGTTGGTGGGCTGCTCAATGTCCTGGCCGATGATTTACCGGCCCGCATTCGGCCGAAAACGCCTCACTGCCCGCGCTGTGACTATGTTTATGGTCCAACGGGCTGGCTGGCAGTCGGCCGTTTATTCCAAGGGGGGAAGTGTCCCAATTGTGAATTGCCAACCCGGCGGCGGGCCTTATGGTTGGAGGTTGGGACCGCGTTGGTTTTTGCGGCTCTACCGGCTTTGATTGAGCCAGGGTGGGATTTAATCATTTATACGATGTATGCGGCCGTTCTCATTCTCATNNTACCGGCTTTGATTGAGCCGGGGTGGGATTTAGTTATTTATTCGGTGTATGCGGCCGTTCTCATCCTCATCATTGTCATCGACATCGAACACCGCCTTATCCTCCACGTCGTTACCTTTCCAACAACGACTTTTGCCCTGATTGCCAGTTTTTTTCTCTCCGACAATAATATTCTAGCGGCCGTTTTAGGAGCGGTGGTTAGCTTTATTCTCTTTTACCTGACCTATCTGCTCGGCCAGCGCCTGTTTGGGGCCGGCGCTTTTGGCTTTGGGGATGTAACCTTGGCGATGACAATGGGGGCGATGCTTGGCCTGCACCGGGTTATCTTTGCGCTGGTCTTGGGGGTGGTCTTGGGCGGATTGTGGAGTTTGTTTGGTCTGGCTACCCGGCGAATGACCCGCTTTTCATACTTTGCCTATGGCCCGTTTTTGGCTGTGGGGGGACTGGTTATGCTGGTGTGGGGGAATGCCGTCTTGCAATGGTATACAGGTGGTTGAATTTACCCCTTTCAATCCCCGGTAACAATCGGTTGAAATTCCCCTTTAAGACAGACATCCAGAAACGTTTCGTTTAATATCAGCCCAACATCAGAGATGATGCCTTCAACGCCATGATGTTTGAGCTGGGGAGGCAGGGTCTTAAGGATGATGCCGCTCAAATCACTTAATTCCTGTCGGGCCATATGCTCCACGTTGATCGCGGCTAAGGCGGCTTTGGCTTTCAGGTCAAAGCGGCGGGTCCTTTCAATAATCTTCAGGGTTCCTTTCTTGACGACCAGTTTATTGCCAATCGCAACCGGATCATTGATGAGACTGTAGCTAAATTTGATGGCGGCCACAATCGGTTTATGGATCCGTACCAGAAAACAGATATCGGCTTCGTGGTTGTCGATATAGACTTCCATACCGGTGATGGAATGGGTGACGCCTACGTTCAAGCCGCCGACTTTTTGGTCTGAGAAGAGGGTGGAGACCACACTTTCCAGGATGATGGCCAGTTCTTGAGCTTTAATTGGCTCGTGAAATCGGCCGAAATCCCGCAAAGATGCCGCAATACGTTGTTCAATAGTTTCAGGGGTCCGGATTTGAGAAGAGGGGTTTAATGCGTCCATGTACACGAAAGAGCCATCTCTAGCTGACATAGTTTACCCTATCTGTTGTTGTCTGTCACCTATCGCCCGATTTTTCCGGCTCTGGTAAAATCCTTCCACTCTAGAGATGAAAAGTTGTAGGGGTAGACTCCTGTGGTTACCCTGGAGATGATGGCATGAGCAGAACCGGTTTTGTCATCCGGCAAGTCAGCAGCATTGAGGATGCTGTGCAAATCGAAAAGGTCCAAAAGTTAGCCTGGGGAATGCCGGATATTGAGGTTATTCCCAGCCGCTTTATGCACGCTTTGGAGCATAACGGGGCGCTGTTATTGGGCGCCTATGATGGAGATAGAGTGGTCGGTTTTGCCTTTGGGTTGATTGGCCTATCTACGACTATCAGCGAATCAGTTTCAAAAAAAGCTGGACCTTACCATCTTTACTCCGCTATTACCGGTGTTATACCTGATTATCAAGTTAGCGGGGTCGGTTACCAGCTAAAGATGGCTCAGCGAGATTTGGCTTTGAAGATCGGTATCCGGTTGATAACATGGACATATGATCCCTTGGAGAGCCGGAACGGGTACTTTAACGTCAATAAATTAGGGATTGTTTGCGGCCGTTATACCCGAAACTTTCACGGCAAAATGGGCGGCATTAACGCCGGGCTGGCCACAGACCGCTTCTATGTTGAATGGTGGTTGGACAGCAGCCGTGTTGAGGCATTGGCCGCCGGACAACCTATGACTTTTGCAAAGGAGACCTTGTTGTCGGAGGGCACAGTGATCGTCAATGAAGCCATAAGGCATGAAAATAACTTACCCCTGCCGGCGTCGGAAATCGTGCGAAGTGTTGGGTCGAAGCTGCTGGCGGAAATCCCGGCCGATTTTCAACGAATCAAACGCCACGATATGCAGCTGGCAATTAAATGGCGTTACCATACGCGCCAACTATTTGAGCATTATTTTGAAAACGGTTATCAAGTGACAGGTTTTGTACGCTATGTTGAAGATGAGATCTTTAGCCGCAGCTACTACTTATTGGAGAAAAAGAGAGATTCATGATAATAGAACGTATTGATTTGTATCATATCCGGCAAACATTGGTCAGCCCGTTTGTGACCAGTTTCGGCCGTCAGGAAGAGCGCGACTGTCTGATCCTTTTCCTGCACAGCGAAGGGTTGACGGGCTATGGGGAGTGTGTTGCCAACCACGATCCCGGTTACAGTTACGAGACAACCCGGACGGCCTGGCATATTTTGACCGATTTCTTAATTCCGGCCGTCTTAGGCCAGGAGCTTCAAGAACCGGAAGAAGTTCAAGGCCGGCTGACCTTTGTCCGGGGCCATCCCCTGGCCAAAGCCGCCCTGGATCAGGCGGCCTGGGACATCACCGCTAAGCGGGACGGCCTTTCTTTTGCCCAGAAATTGGCTGCTCCTTACCCTGAAGGNNGCCCAGAAATTGGCCCAGCCTTACCCTGAAGGTCCCCGAGAACGGGTCGAGGTCGGGGTCAGTATCGGTATTCAGCCTACCATTCAACAAACATTGGGGGTGATTGAGAAACATCTCCAAGAAGGGTACCGGCGGATAAAATTAAAAATACGGCCGGGTCATGATATCGAACTGGCGAAAGCGGCCCGGGCAGCCTTCCCTGATATTCGTATCATGCTGGACGCCAACTCCGCTTACCGGCTGGAGGATGCGCCGGTTTTTCAGGCGATGGATGATTTGAATTTGTTGATGATTGAGCAGCCATTGGCCTATGAAGATATTTATGACCACAGCAAATTACGGCCGCAAATTCAATCACCCCTATGCCTGGATGAGAGTATTCATTCGGCCGATCATACCCGGTTCGCCCTGGAAATAGGCGCCTGTGACATCATTAATATTAAACCGGCCCGGGTTAGTGGCTGGACGGAAGCCCGAAAAGTTCACGACCTATGCCGGGCGGGCGGCGTGCCGGTTTGGTGCGGCGGCATGTTGGAAACGGGTGTTGGCCGGGCGGCCCAATTGGCGCTGGCCTCGCTGCCCGGGTTTACTTTACCAGGTGACATTTCGGCTACAGCCCGCTATTATGCCAAAGATATTACCCCACCCTTTTTCCTAAATGAAGAAGACAGCACCATCACTGTTCCATCCGGTCTGGGGTTAGGGATTGAGATTGATAGGGAACAGTTAACGGCCGTTACGTTGCAACAGGAGACTTTTAAATAGCGTTATGCGTAAAACGTAAAGCGCAATAGAATGGTCTTTTATGCAAGACGGGTTCGCATTGCCAGACACGTTTATTTGAGGATTTTATGTTTGAAAACAAGAAAATAGCTTTTATAGGCAGTGGAACAATGGCCGAGGCGATGATTCGGGGATTGCTGGCCCAAAAAATTATTGAAGCGGATCAGATTGTTGCAGCCGGTCCCCGGCCTGATCGGGGGGCAAGACTGCAAGAGAAGCATCACATCCACGTCACAGTGGACAATACCCAGGCAGCCGAGGATGGGCAAATCGTTGTCCTTTCCGTTAAGCCCCAGGTCTTGAAGGTGGTATTACCTGAAATTCGGGGCCATCTTCGGCGTCAGGACCTGGTCTTGTCGATTATTGCCGGAACACCGATTGAACGCATCGCGAATGGGTTGGCCCACGCGGCCGTTGTGCGGGCCATGCCCAATACCCCGGCTCAAATTGGAAAGGGTATTACCGTTTGGACGGATACGNNATCAGCAGCAGCAAGCCAAAACGATTTTGCGCTCTTTGGGCGAAGAGATATATGTCGATGACGAGGATTACCTCGACATGGCGACCGCTTTAAGCGGCTCCGGACCGGGGTATGTCTTTTTAATGATGGAAGCGCTGATAGACGCCGGAGTGCATATGGGTTTTTCACGCCGGGTGGCCAGCCAATTGGTTTTCCAGACAATGCGAGGTTCGGTTGAATTTGCGGCCCAATCTGGTAAGCATGTGGCCGAATTAAGGAATCAGGTTACCTCGCCCGGCGGAACAACGGCCGAAGCGCTCTATCACATGGAAAAAGGCGGCCTCCGCACCGTCATCTCGCGCGGCATCTGGGCCGCTTACCAGCGCTCCATCGCGCTTGGCAAAGGCAAGAAGCGCAGCGATATTNNCGCTCGGCAAAGGCAAGAAGCGCAGCGATATTGAGGTATAAGTTTATTTATGTCCAGGGACAGCTCAATAGCGGAGCCGGTCGTCATCATTCAAGGCGGCCAGCAAGATCGTTACTATCGTTTTCGACAACCGCAAGAAATTGTTGTCGCCTATTCTCCAGACAGCATCCTTCAAAAGCTCGAACAAATAGAATCGGCCGTCAATGAAAAAGGCCTCTTTGCCGCCGGATTTATCAGTTACGAAGCTGCCCCGGCATTTGATCCTGCTTTACGTGTCAATTCCTGCCCTGAATCAAGGCTGCCTTTGCTCTGGTTTGGCTTGTTCAAGGAGCGAGAAAGCATTGCCCTTGGAGCATTAGCCGACAGAGGCCGGACACCTAGCTACCGGTTGGGCGATTGGCAGCCTTCTATTTCCCCGGAGGTATACGAGCAGGCCATCAAACAAATTCACGGCCGAATTGCGGCCGGCGATACCTACCAGGTGAACTATACTTTTCGCCTGCGTTCTGATTTTCAAGGGGAGGCCATTTCATTTTTTACAGACCNNGGCCGATTTTGCCGTTTGTTCCGCCTCCCCTGAACTTTTTTTCACCCTGGACGGCAGGACGCTGACTTCCCAGCCCATGAAAGGGACCGTCGCCCGGGAATTGACCCAGACGGCCGATATTAAACAGGCCCAATGGCTGCAACAGTCTGAGAAAAACCGGGCTGAGAATGTCATGATTGTAGATATGATTCGGAATGATATTGGTCGGGTTGCTGAATTAGGCTCGGTGCGGGCGCCGGAGTTGTTCACCGTTGAACGCTATCCAACGCTCTGGCAGATGACTTCAGTAGTGACGGGCCAGAGTGATGCCTCCATCACTGAAATTTTGAAGGCTTTATTCCCCTGTGCGTCGATTACCGGAGCGCCAAAGGTCAGCACTATGCAGATTATTGCCGACCTGGAAACTGAACCCCGTCAACTGTATACCGGCTGCATCGGCTTTATGGCGCCGGAGCGGCAGGCCCAGTTTAATGTCGCCATTCGGACGGCCGTTATTGACAAACAAAGCAAAGAAGCCATGTACGGGGTTGGGGGCGGCATCGTTTGGGACTCGAGGAGCGGCAATGAGTACCACGAATGCCAGGTGAAGGCCCGGATATTGGCGGATAGACGGCCGGCTTTCCAGCTCCTTGAGACAATGCTCTGGACCCCGGAGGAGGGCATTTTCCTGTTAAACGAACATTTAGGGCGATTGGCAGATTCGGCCGACTACTTTGGGTTTCCGTTAAACCGCGCCAATCTACAGGCGCAGTTGGCCAACCAAACAAAAAACCTGTTGAATGGACGGTATAAAATTCGGCTGCTCCTGGATGAGCTGGGTCAGATCATTTTAGAAACGATTCCTTTGCCGGTCCAACAGGCAGAGGGTGTCCTTCGTATCGGGGTAGCTGATAAACCGGTCAGTTCATCCAATCTATTTCTTTATCATAAAACGACTAATCGAGCTGTTTATGAGCAGGCCCGCGCCTCAAGACCGGATTGTGATGAGGTGTTACTCTGGAATGAGCGTGGCGAAATAACTGAGGCATCCATCGCTAATGTTGTTGTTATACTGGATGGTAAGTGGGTTACACCGGCGGTGCGTTCAGGGTTGTTGGCCGGAACCTTTCGACAATACTTGCTGGAAAACGGGGAGGTTGAGGTCCGGGTGATCCAGCTTGAAGATTTGGCCCGGGCTGAGGATATTTACCTGATAAACGCTGTCCAGGGCTGGCGGCGGGCTGAGTTAGTTGATGATCTGGTGGGGGAAGCTAGCCTTTTCGTCGTGCCGCAATAATTTCGGCCATGATGGCGACCGCTATCTCTTCCGGGGTATTGGCGTTGATGTCCAATCCAATAGGGCCGTGGATTCGGCCGAATTGCTCATCATCAAAGCCCATTTCCCGCAGCCTTTCCCGCCGCTTGGCCTGGGTCTTGGTGCTGCCTAAGGCGCCGATGTAAAAAGCGCGGCTGTTCAAAACGACTTTTAGGGCCGGATCGTCAATTTTGGGGTCATGGGTCAGCATAGCAACGGCCGAAGAATCATTCAAGATGATAGTTTCAAAGGCTTTGTCCGGCCAGGCTTGAATTAGTTGGTCAGCATGGGAGAAGCGGGCTTCGCTGCCAAAGGCTCGCCGGGGATCGATCACAATCGTTTCATAACCGACTGTTTTGGCAATATCCGTCAACGCGATAGCGATATGAACGCCGCCAACCATAATTAGCTTTGGCTTGGGCAGGGAAACTTCAACGAATAGTTCAATTTCGGTGTCGGAATCAGGAATGGTGAATTTCTGCCGTTCAGAACGGCCGTTTTCTAAAATCACTCTGGCAATGGCAGTCGCCTGTTCGTCAATTTCGGGGGAAATACGGCCGAATTTCTCACGATCATGCTGCACAACCAGCTTTTTACCCAGCAACTCGGCCGGGCCGCCGATAATGGTAGCGGTTGCAAAGGCGGTGTCTTCATCTATGAGCGTTTGGATGAAATGATAAACCTCAGAATCCAATGGCTCCACAAACACCTCAATAATGCCGCCGCAGGCTAAGCCAACTTCCCAGGCCGTTTCATCCGCTACCCCATAATGGAGCAGTTTGCCCTGTCCATGTTCAACCGCTTCAACCCCTTCATCAAAGACCGCTCCCTCGACACAGCCGCCGCTGACCGAACCGCTAATCTTACCGTCCGATGTCAGGGCCATCTTGGCCCCAACCTTGCGCGGGGCCGATCCCCAGGTTTGGACTACTGTCGCTAAAGCAACTTGTTTTTCTTCTACTAACCATCCATCAATGTCGGATAAAACTTCTTTCATAGCGTTGTTATTTTGAAACCTTTATTTCCACTAAAGACTTTTGTTTTTTCGGTATCTATCAACCTGAGTCCTTAGTGTTCAAAAAACAAAAGTCTGAGCGCTGGCGATATTTTAACACAACCTCCCTTAACGAGAACTGGTTACGCCAATTTGTTGGCACATATCACGGATGGGACAGGTGGAGCAGCGCGGCCGTTTGCCCGTACAAATGTGCTTGCCGAATGGAACCAGCAGCCGGTTAATATCAATCCAATGGCGGCGGGGCAGTTTTTCTTCCAGGGCCACCATCGTTTTTTCCGGGTTTTTGGCTTCCACATATCCCCAGCGATTCGTAATCCGGTGAACATGGGTGTCCACGCTGATATAGGGGCCGTCACAGGCAATGCCTAATGCCAGGTGTGCGCACTTGGGGCCAACGCCCTTGAATGAGAGCAGCAACTCCCGGTCGCAAGGCAGTTCGCCGCCGTGTTCTTCGACTAATTGTTGGGCGATGGCTTTGATTTGGGGTCCTTTATTCCCGGCGAAGCTCGTCCCGTTGATCAGTTGGATAATGTCGGCCGTTGATAATTGGTGCATTTCAGCTGCTGTCCTGGCCTTTGCAAATAGCCGTCGAGAAACAGGCAGGGATACTTCATCATATGTCCGAATGGAGATGATGCAGGCGATTAGCTGTTCAAACGGCGAGTCATAACCTTCGTCGGCCAATTCAAACATGGCTGCTTTAGGATACGGCCGAACCGCCTCCTCAATTAAGACCATTGCTTTATCAATGTCAAATGCTTTGTCAATGTCAAAGCTGGTCATTTTCGGCCGCTCCTGGCCGACGCTTTTGCAAGGTGGGCGGCTAACTCTTCCAAACTGGCCAGATTATGCACCGGCAAAAAATCGTCAATGTAGGGTAAGGCCGCCTGAATACCCCTGGTTAGCGGCTCGTAGCGCGGAGAACCCAGGAGGGGGTTGAGCCAGATGAGCCGGTAACAACTTCGCTGCAGGCGGGCCATTTCTTGCCCCAGCAGTTCCGGCTCGCCCCGATCCCAGCCATCGCTGATGATGAGCACCACCGCCCCGCGACCGAGCACCCGCCTGCCCCAATCGAAGTTGAAGCGTTTGAACGCTTCCCCGATGCGGGTGCCGCCGCTCCAGTCGGGGACGGTGCGGGAAATCTGGCGCATCGCCTGGTCCACATCTTTGTTGCGTAATTGGTGGGTAATGCGGGTCAGGCGGGTGCTAAAGACAAAGGCTTCAACGACTTCATTCAAGCCTTCAGACAGACCATAGATGAAGTGGAGCAGGAGCCGGGTATAGCGTTCCATGGAGCCGCTGATGTCGGCAATGACAACCAGCGGCCGGGGTTTGTCCTTCTTTTTGCGGGTTGGCCATTCCAACATTTCGCCGCCATAGCGTAAGTTTCGGCGCAGGCTGCGACGCATATCGAATGTAGGGCCGCGCCCTGGTTTTTGCCGCCTGGTCCAGCGTTTGCCCAGCTCCCAGCCTAATTCGGACATAATCAGTTTAATGGCTGCTATTTCATCCGGTGTTAATTCGGCAAAGTCTTTCTGGCGTAATCTTTCCCTGGTGCTGTAGGTTTGGGTGACTTCTAAAATCTGGAGCAGCTCCTCATCGTCTTCTTCTTGCTCCGGGTCATTTTGGTCTTTTTGGGGCGGTTCGGCCGTCTTCGATAAGGACGGCGGCCTGACAAGCAGTTCATTCTCCCGCTTCTTTTGGGCTGGACTTTGCAGACCAATGTCAATCCAGTCTGTATCGTGCTTGCGCCAGAACCGTTCAAATGCCTGATCAAAAAGGGGAATGTCTTCTTTGTCATGGACCAATAAGCTGCGGCAGGCGTGGTAGAAATCCTGCTTATAGCCCAACTGGATGTAATCCAGCGCTTCAACCAAGTCTATCATTCGGCCCGGGTTAATGTCCATGCCCAGGCCGCGCAAAACACGGCCGAAAAGAAGCAGGTTATGAAGCAGATTACCAGAGGGTTGGGCGTCCATACGGTGAAAGGTGCTAAAGATGCCAGGCACTTTCGACCAGGCTGTTCTTACCAACCCATTCAAATTTGAAGTGCCTGGCATCTGCGTTAGCCATGATTAACCCGCACCCGATCCAGAATTTGCTGTGCCTGCTCGCCCAGAACCTGCACCACATCATCCTGGTATTTAAGAATAACGCCCAGGGTGTCCTCCACAATATCGAGTTCCAGGGCTTGTTGATCCAGGGCAACTAAAGCGGCCGTCCAGTCCAACGTCTCCGCTACTCCCGGTACTTTGTAGAGTTCGATGCGGCGCAGCTCCTGGATGAAGCCGGTGACTTGTTTGGCTAACGCCAGGGAGGCATCGGGCACTTTGGCCTGGACAATTTCAAGTTCTTTGGCAAAGGAGGGATAATCAATCCAGTAATAGANNGTACAGACAGCGGCGCTTGAGGGCGTCGTGGACCTCGCGGGTGCGGTTGGAGGTCAAAATGACAACCGGCGGCTGTTTGGCCCGAATGGTACCGATTTCGGGAATGGTAATTTGAAAATCGGATAAGACTTCTAACAGGAAAGCTTCAAATTCTTCGTCGCTGCGGTCGATTTCATCAATCAACAAGACCGGCGCTTCCCCTTTTGTATTTTCGATGGCCTGGAGCAGCGGCCGTTTGAGCAAATAGTCCGGCCCGAATAACTCGGCTTCCGTCGCCTTTTCTCCCCTGGCCTCCATCAGCCGGATGTGAAGTAGTTGGCGGGTGTAATTCCATTCGTAAACAGCGTGGTTGACATCCAGCCCCTCGTAACATTGGAGCCGGATCAAATCAGTGTTTTGCAGCCCGGCAATAACTTTGGCTACTTCTGTCTTGCCGACGCCCGGTTCTCCCTCCAGGAAAAGCGGCCGTTGCAGCTTCAGCGCCAGAAAAATGGCGGTTGCCAGCCCCCGGTCTGCGATGTAAAGTTTGTTGCGGAGTGCTTCTTGGAGTAGTTCAATTGTTTGCATAATTATTTTACTATGGCGTGGATCATCGGCCGGCGGCCAGTTTCGGCCGAAAAATATTTGTGAAGGGCGCTTACTATCTTTTTGCTGAGCTGCTCTTTGGTCACCTGGCTGGCGGTATTAACAATCGAAAAGATAGTATCCTCCGCCCCGGCCAGGATGTCTTGCGACTCGTCCAGGTAGATAAAGCCCCTGGTTACGATTTCAGGGAAGCCAATCATCTTGCCCTCATCGTCAACCCGAATGACGGCGACAAAGAAGCCGCTTTGGGAAAGTCGTTCCCGTTCTCGAATAACAGATGGGCCAACGTCGCCGACCCCACTGCCATCGATGAAGACATAGCCGCCCGGAATACGGGGACCTACGGTTAAAGAATTTTCGTCAAGTTCCAAGATGGTGCCATTTTCGACGACGAAGACGTCTTGTTCCGGGATGCCCATTTCGACGGCTAATTTGCCATGGGCTTTCAGGTGGCGAAGTTCGCCGTGGACGGGAACCATGAATTTAGGCTTGATGAGATTGATGAGCAGCTTCATTTCTTCACGACTGGCGTGGCCGGAAACATGGACATTGGCCACCGCTTCGTGGAGGACGTCAGCCCCTCTTTGGAGAAGGCGGTTGATGATGCGGTAGATCATCTCTTCATTACCGGGAATGGGATGGGCTGATAATACGACTGTATCCCCTTCCTGGATGCTTAAGCGAGCATGACGGCCATAGGCCAGACGGCCTATGGCTGCTGTTGGTTCTCCCTGACTGCCGGTGGCCATAATGGTGACCCGGTGGGGTGGCAGGTCGGCCGCCTGTTTGATATCAATTAACAGGTCGTCGGGAATGTCCAGGTAGCCCAGCTCACGGGCGATTTTGGTATTCTCGCGCATGGAACGGCCGGTAATGGCTAATTTTCGGCCGTACTTGCTGGTGATATTCACGACTTGCTGAATACGGGAGATGAGCGAAGCAAAAGTGGCCACGATAATACGCCCCTGTGCTTTCCGAAACAGTTCATCGAAGGCTTCGGTTATAACCGTTTCCGATTGGGTCCAACCCGGCCGTTCAGCGTTGGTGCTGTCAGCCAGCAAGCAGAGCACCCCACGATTTGAAAATTCGGCCAGTTTTGCAAAATCAGGCGGCCAGCCGTCTACTGGCGTGTGGTCGAATTTATAATCGCCGGTATGGACAATGAGACCAACCGGGGTTGTAATACCAAATCCGACTCCATCCGGGATGCTATGGGTGACATGAAAAGGCTCAATCTGGAAAACGCCAACATTAAAAGCGGCGCCCGCTTGAAACGTCTGCAAATTAACCTTTCTGTTCAATTTTGCTTCCCGGAGTTTGTTTTGAATTAAGCCCATTGTCAAGCGCGTGGCAAAAATCGGAGCATCAACATCTCTCATAAGATGGCCTAACGCGCCGACATGGTCTTCGTGACCATGCGTGATGAGGATAGCCTTTACATTTTCAGCTTTATCAAGCAGATAATTGTAATCAGGGATGATCAGGTCAATGCCCCACATATCATTTTCC
>JABAOG010002990.1_pt1 | contig 20939 bp, 23 predicted proteins | sample 7062131 | NCBI WGS metagenome assembly JABAOG01 (sample SAMN14538629, study PRJNA623070) | marine sediment metagenome | biome: marine biome [ENVO:00000428]; feature: marine pelagic biome [ENVO:01000023]; material: deep marine sediment [ENVO:00002113] | place: India: Arabian Sea | collected...
TGGGCCGTCCTGCTCCTCTTCCCCCGCTTCAACAGCCCGCGGATCTCCCGGCTCCGCGTGATCCGGCGCGCCCGCGGCAGGCGCTGCGCTCGCTTCTCCTCCCGCGGGGCCGAGCTCACCGGCCACCCGCGCGCTACTTGGATCCCACCGTCACGCTGAGCCGCTTGCGCCCCTTCCGCCGGCGGCGGTTCAGCACCTCGCGGCCCGCGCGCGTCCGCATCCGTGCGCGGAACCCGTGCTTGTTGAGCCGCTTCCGGTTCCGCGGCCGATAGGTCGGCTTCCCCATGCCCGTCTCCAGAAATCTCGAATCGCCGTTCGCTGCAAAGCTTGTAAGTATACTCCCGTATCGGCCGCGAGGTCAAGGTTTCGGCCGGGTTGCGTCAAGCACGGATAGAAATGTCCCCGGAGTTACACGGATCGAAGTGTCCCCTCGCTCATGTGGTACTCTCTACCCTCACTCGAGGGGGTGGCGCGCTTGGGCAGAGGCGCGTGCGCCAGGGGTGATGTGCGGCCGGCCGTCGCCGCGGCGTCACCGGCCCATGCGACGGCCCGCCGTGCCCGCGGGCACCGCGCGCGTACACGCGCGACGGCGCGGTTGACTTATCCACAATCCGTCTCTAGCTTCCGCGCTGCACCGCACACGTCGTTTTTCCTGCCGTCCAACGGGTCGCGATGGAGCTGACCGCCGCCGAGGCCTGGTCTCGAATCCTGGAGCGCGCGCGCACGCTGTTGCCGGAGCAGACGTTCCGCATCTGGCTGGCGCAGACCGAGTCGGTGGCGCTGTCGCAGGAGCAACTCGTGGTCGTGGCCGGCAACGAGTTCGCTGCGGAGTGGATCGAGGACAAGTACGGCGATCTGCTCACGGAGATCGCGGAGCGCGTCTTCGGCCGCCCACTGACGGTCACGATCCAGCATCGGAGCCCCCAGGTGGGAGTTTCGAGCGCGCTCGAGCGTGCGCTGGTGGGCCCGCCGGCGGCGGCGCCGGCGCCCGAGCCGGTGGCATCGGCGGGCGTGCCGCCGTCGTCCGTGGGTGTACCGGCGGCGCCGACGATCGGCACGCCGCTGAACGACCGCTACACGTTCGAGCGGTTCGTGGTCGGCGCGAACAACCAGCTCTCCGCCGCGGCGTGCCGTGCCGTGGCGGAAGCGCCCGCGCGGATCTACAACCCGCTCTTCATCTACGGCGGCGTCGGCCTCGGCAAGACGCACCTCATGCACGCGATCGGGCATGCGACGCTCGTGCGCGACCCGTCTCGGCGGGTGGCGTACATCTCGAGCGAGCGCTTCACGAACGACCTGATCGCGTCCATCCAGGAAGGGAGGATGGCCGATTTCCGTCGCCGGTACCGCGAGATCGACCTGCTGCTGATCGACGACGTGCAGTTCCTGGGCGAGAAGGAGCGGACGCAGGAAGAGTTCTTCCACACGTTCAACGCGCTGTACGACGCGCAGCGGCAGATCGTGCTGACCAGCGATCGCCCGCCGAAGGAGATCCCCGGACTGGAGGAGCGTCTCGTCTCGCGCTTCGAGTGGGGGCTGGTGACCGACATCAAGGCGCCGGACCTGGAGACGCGGGTCGCGATCCTGCGGAAGAAGGCGGACGAGGACGAACTCGTCCTCGCGGATGAGGTGCTCGATTTCATCGCCCACAACTGCCGCTCGAGCGTACGCGAGCTGGAGGGCGCCATCATCAAGCTGCTCGCCTACTCGTCGCTCACGCGCCGGGAGATCACGGTCGAGCTGGCCCGCGAGGCGCTCGGCGGGGTGCTCAAGCCGCTGGACCCGCTCGAGTCGCTGAGCGCCGAGACGATCCGTGAGCGGACCGCCCGCCATTGGGGCGTGACGGCCGATGCGCTGGCCTCGAAGCGCCGCAACAAGGAGGTGATCGTCCCGCGGCAGGTCGCGATGTACCTGATCCGCGAGCTGCTCGACCTCCCGCTCGTCGACATCGGCAAGGTATTCGGCGGCCGCGACCACTCGACGGTCATCCACTCGATCCAGAAGGTCGAGCGGGAGATGGGCGAGGATCCGGCGTTCCGGGAGCGGGTCCACGCCGTCCGCGTCGAGCTGACCCGCTGAGTGGAAAGCTCGTGTGGAACGGCTGTGGATGCCGGCGGCCTTTTCCACTATTGTGCGGCCGTTGTGGGTTGTGTAGACGTTCGGCCGTGCGGTCCACGGGGAATCCACAACCGCCCCGGGTCCGTCACGTCCGTGTAACGCCGCGGTTTCCGCGGCCGGATGCCGCGGTCTCCACAGATCCACAGGCCCTACTACTACGACGGAAGATTATATTTCAGTATCATCGTCGTTCCTGGGCTGTCCAAAACGTCGGGATCCCAAGGTGAGGGGGCCATGAAATTCACGATCACACGGGACAACCTGCAACAGGGTCTGGCCGCGGTCGCGGCCAGCATCCCGACCCGCACCACGCTCCCGGTCCTGTCGAACATCCTGCTCGAGGTCGATGGGGATGGCGTGCAGATGAGCGGGACGGACCTGGACATCGCCGTGTGCGTGCAGGTGCCCGCGGAGGTGGAGGAGGCGGGGTCGCTGACCGTTCCCGCGAAGAAGTTCCAGGAGCTGGCGCGGGAGCTACCGGAGCAACCGGCGCGGGTGGCCACGAAGGGGGACCGGCTCGAGTTGACGTGCGGGCGCGCCTCGTTCCGGCTGAACGGGCTTCCGCGCGATGAGTTCCCGACGTTCCCGTCGGTCAACTTCGCCGAGAGCTGGCGGATCAAGGGCGACGTGCTACAGCTCCTGATCCGCCAGACGTCGTTCGCGGTCTCGACGGAGGAGAGCCGGCCGATCCTGAACGGCGTGCTCTGGCAGCTCGGCGACGCGGACATGCGAATGGTCGCGACGAACGGGCATCGCCTGGCACGGATCGGGATGCCGGTCGAGGCGCCGGGTGCGCCGCGGGTGGACCTGATCGTGCCGCCGAAGGCGCTGTCGCAGGTCGAGCGGCTCCTCGGGCCGGAGGAGGAGATCGAGGTCGCGCGCAGCGAGAACCACCTGGGGTTCCGGTCTGGCGGCACCCACGTCTTCACGCGGCTGATCGAGGGTCCGTACCCGAACTACGAGCAGGTCATCCCCCGGGACAACGACAAGTTCGCGGTGGCGGACAGGGTGGCGTTCGCCGCGGCGCTGCGGCGCATGGCGGTGGTCGCGAGCGAGCAGACGCACCGGGTGCGGCTGTCGTTCACGGGCGCGATGCTGCGCCTCTCGGTGGAGACGCCCGACCTGGGCGAAGCGCACGAGGAGATGGAGGTCAGCTACGACGGCGAGGCGCTGGACATCGGCTTCAACGCGAACTACCTGCTCGAGGTGCTGCGCTACATGCCGGGCGAGGAGGTGCGGCTGACCTTCCGCTCGCCGGAGCGCGCGGCCACGTTCGAGCCGGTCGGCGCGGGCGCCGACGGCGTGCCGGACTACCTGTGCCTGGTCATGCCGCTGCGCCTGCTGGACTGATGGCGAGCCCGAACGGCAGCGTGATGGCGGCGCGCCCAAAGGCCGGTGGAGGCACGTCGCCGCGGCGGGTCCGCCCCCTCCTGGCCGTGCTCCTGGCCGGCATCCTCGGCAGGTGCGCAGCGGACGTGCCGACGCCGGCGCTCCAGGTCGGTAATGTCGGCTACGGGGCTGGGGAGCTGGGCGTACTGTCGGCCACCCAGATGGCCCGACTCGGTGAGCTGACGGCCTTCGGCCTCGCGGCCGCGGCCGGCGAGCTGAGCCGGCTCGGTGCGCCGTACATCGAGCGGGAGCGGAGCCGCCTCATCCTCCAGCGTCTGGCGGCGGAGGTCTCCGTCCGTGAGGCCGGCCTGGACGAGGCGGCCCTCCGTCGCCGCTACGCGGACGCCCCCGAACACGAACTGGTCGTCCGTCACCTCGTCATCCTCTCCGAGCGCTGGCGCCCCGACACGCACCGGACCGAAGCCCGAGCCCGCGCCGGGGCCGCGTTGCGGCGCATTCGCGCGGGCGCCGACTTCGTCGCCGTGGCGGCGGAGGTGTCCGAGGAGCCCGGCGCGGCCGCCAGCGGCGGCCTGTTGAGGCCCGGGCGGCGGGGGCGTTGGGTCCCCGAGTTCTGGGAGGCGGCCTCGTCACTCGAAGTGGGCACGGTCAGCGGCGTGGTCGAGACCGAGTACGGCTTCCACGTGCTCCGGCTCGAGGAGCGTCGGCCGATTCCGTTCGAGGAGGTCCGCACGGGCGTCCTCGGCCGGCTCGTCGACCTGGCGGCCGCGGCGGCGAAGGCCGACGAGTGGGCGGCCAGCGAGGCGCGGCGGGTCCGCCCGGATGCTGCCGCCATCGTCGAGTGGCGCGGCCATCCGGATGGCGATGCCATGACTCTGGCAACCTGGCCCGGTGGCGCATTCCACGGCCGGGACCTCCGTCGCTACCTGCTGACGCTCACTCCCGATGCAGCCGCGCGCCTCGAGGCCGCGACCGACAGCGCGTACGCCTCGGTGGTCGCCGCGGCGGCCCGGAACGCGTACCTCGTCGCACGCGCGGCGGAGCTCGGCGTGGTGCTCTCGCTCGACGAGGCCGCGGCGGCGGAGCGCCGATGGGTCGAGCGGGCGGAACGCTGGGCGGCCGCGCTCGGCTTCCGGCGCGGCGCATCGATGGAGGAGGTGAAGCGCGCCGCGCTCGCGGCGCTCGCGGCCACGGATCAGAGCGCGGCGATCGCGCGCAGCGAGGTGCTCGAGCTGTCGGCGGCGTTGAGGGCGCTCCACCCGGTGGCCGTCGCCCCGGGAGTGGCCGCGGCGGGAGCCGACGTGGAGACGTCCGCGGCGGTCAGGCCCCGCTCGCCAGCAGCTCCGACGCCGTGAACAGCGTGGCGAGCGGGTAGCCGGCCTCCTCGAGGCGGCGCCGTCCGCCCTCCTCGCGATCCACGAGGGCGAGCACGCCGAGCACCCGCCCGCCTTCCGCCTCCACCGCGGCGATCGCGCGCAGCGCACTCTCGCCCGTGGTCACGACGTCCTCGGCGACCACGGCCTCCATACCGCGATCGAAGGCGCCTTCGATCGTGCGGCCCGTGCCGTGCACCTTCGCCTCCTTGCGGACCGTGAACGCGTCGATGGGCCGGTCCGCGAGCGCGGCCGCGTGTGCGACGGCGTACGCCACCGGGTCGGCGCCGAGCGTCAGGCCGCCGACGACGGCCGGCCGCCAGCCCTGCGCGTCGAGGGCCGCCAGGCCGAGTCGGCCGATCAGGAGCTGGCCGCGGCCGCTCATGGTGGTGCGGCGTGCATCGATGTAGTAGGTCGACCGCGCGCCGCTGGCGAGCACGAAGTCGCCGCGTCGGAGCGACCGCTCGAGCAGCAGCGCCCGGAGCCGGTCCCGGTCCGTCATGACGTCGCTGCCTCTTCCCATTCCTCGGACTTCCCCCGGCCGAACGCGTCGTCGAGGTCGCCACGCGCCGTGACCACGGGCGCGCGCTCGAGGATCGCGTCCAGCTCGCGCGCTTCGATGAACTCCATGTACTGGTCCTGGCGCCTGGCCGCGCGGAACCGCCACGCCCGGCCGCCGGCGGCCTCCACCGCGTCCCGCACCCGCACCCAGTGCTCGTCGTACTCTTCACTGCGATCGAGCGGTACCACGCGCCGGGTCGCGAGGAGGCGGCGCTTCATCAGCGAACCATCCAGAAGACGCCGATGCCGCAGGTGGCCGCGCCGGTCGCGAACGCGACCGCCCGCGCGACCCGTTGGGACCGGACGGCCGCGCGACCCGCGACCCAGCCGGCCAGCAGCGCGTACAGCGCCATCCCGAGTGCCGTTCCTCCCGCGAAGGTCAGCAGGTAGCCGGCGGCGAAGACCGGCGAGTCGATGCCGACGATCGGCACGAGGGCGACCGCGGGCGCGGTCCCCGCCAGTCCATGCAGCGCGCCGATCGCGGTGGCGGCGTGGCCGTGCCGATGGTCACCACGGACCAGGTGGGAGTGTAGATGCACGTGGGTCATGCCATCCGCGTGGGTGTGCGCGTGCGCATGCAGCGCGCGTGCGCCGAGCGCCGTCCACGCGCCGAGCGCGACGAGGCTGACGCCCACGAGCCGCTCGAGGCCCTGGCCCGCGCCTCCGGGCAGCCGCAGCTCCGCCGCGGCGACGAGCGTGCCGATCACCACCAGCACCGCGCCGTGTCCGGCGGCCCAGCGCACGCCGAAGACCATCGCCTCGACCGCGCGAGGTCGGTGCACCGCGAACGAGCCGACCGCCGCCATGTGATCCGCCTCGAAGGCGTGGAGCGTCCCCAGCAGGAACGCGGTCGAAAGCGGGAGAACCAGCTCCATCTCGACCGGTCACTCCCCGGCGACGCCCGGCCATGCAATACGCTTCGTCATGACTCCTCCGAGGAGGCCGCGGCACCTTCGCCGCGAAGGACCGCCGTTCAGGATGATCGTGTAGGAAGTTCGCCACGGCGCGGCGTCGCGGCAAGGTTTGCGACCGCAGCCCGGCCGGGCGTGGCCGGTCCCCGGCTCACCGCGCCCCCGTGCGGACCGTGCGGTACGGCAGGAACGGCGTTCCGCCGAAGAGTGCATCGGCGTCCGCCATCCCCGCGGCGAAGAGCGGGCGGCCGAGCCCGAGCTCGCGCAGCGGGCTGCCGGGCGGGATCGAGACGTCGGCGCGGCCCAGGACGAGGCGGCCGCCGATCTCGTTGCCGTGGACGGAGACGAGCGAGCCGGCGGGGTCGCCGGCGTGGCGGTGGGCGGCACAGAACCGGACCCTCTGCCGCCAGAGCCGGACTCGTCCGCGCGGCCGAATCGTGCAGATCCGCCGGTCGTCGTGGATCACGACGACGGCGTCGAGCGCGTCGGGCGCGGGCTCGAACCGGGCGAGCCGCTTCGGCACGCCGAGGCCCTCCCTGCCGCCGCGCAACGACGTTGCATCGTCGACATAGACGTGCGTGACCCACGCGCAGCTCCGGCCGCCGCAGCGGACGATCCCTGCGCACGCGACCAGCTCCCGATACTCGAGCGCGGAGCCCGGGCCGTAGTGCACCAGGAAGAGGCCGCCCGCCGTCCTGCCCGGCCAGAGCCGCACGATCGGGAACGGGTCCGGCACGTGGCGGCGCGCGGCGGCTTGCGGCACGAGGTGCAGCGTGCCGAGTGCGACGCCGGACGGCCGCAGGTGCCAGGGAAACGGCGGGTAGCTCATGCCGGTGTGCTACACCGCCCGAGCGGCCGGCGGCCAGGTCCTCGCGGGCCCGTACCTTGCGGCGACGGCCGCGAGCGTGCACCATCCTGGTACGGCCATGCCGCCCGGGCTGGCGCACCACACTCGCTCGGCGGACTCTCGAAGCCTCGTGCTGGAGGTAGGATGCCCGAAATCGGCTTTCTCGCGCACCCCTGGTGGCTTCCCGTCATCTACGTGCTGGCCCTCGGCCACCTCACGAACATCTGCGTGACGCTCTTCCTCCATCGCTCCATGACGCATCAGGGCGTGGTGTTCCACCCCCTGGCGGCCCACGCGATGCGCCTGTGGCTCTGGCTGACGACCGGCATGAACACCCGAGAGTGGGTGGCCGTCCATCGCAAGCACCATGCGTTTGCCGACCGGGAGGGCGATCCGCACTCGCCCGCCGTCGAGGGTTTCTGGGCCATCATGCTGGCGGGCGTCGTCTTCTACCGCCGCGCGATCAAGGACCCGGAGCTGCTCGCGAAGTACGGCGACGGCTGCCCGGACGACTGGATCGAGCGCCACGTGTACTCCCGACACGGCTTTGCCGGGATCCTGTTCATGCTGGTGGTCGACATCCTGCTGTTCGGCGCCGGCGTCGGCCCGCTCGTCTGGAGCTTCATGGCCATCTGGGTGCCGATCATGGGCAACATCATCAACGGCGCCGGCCACGCGCTCGGGTACCGCAACTTCCGGACGAAGGACGAGAGCCGCAACCTCTACCCGCTCGGCATCTGGATCGTCGGCGAGGAGCTACACAACAACCACCACGCGGACCCGAGGTCCGCGAAGTTCAAGGCGCACTGGTGGGAGTTCGACATCGGCTGGATCTACATCCGGGGGCTCTCGCTCGTGCGCCTGGCACGCATCGTCTACGCCCGCGGCGCCTCGGCCAGGGAGTTCGCGGAGAGGTTCTACGCCGAGAAGACGAAGGAGTACGCGCGGAAGGTCCAGGACTACTCGAAGAAGGCCGACGAGGCGGTGAGCGGCCTCGAGCAGGCGCTCGGGCTGGACGGCGCCTCCGGGCTCGACCGCGCCGAGACCTGACGAGACCCGACGGTGGCTCCGGCCGGCCGCGAAGAGGTCGGCACGGAGGCGTTCGCTCATGCGGCACCGCCCGCGGGCGCGGCGCGGTCGGCCGCGACGGAGGCGAGCGCCTCCTCGAGCGCGGCCACATCGGTGGCGTCGTTGTAGACGTGCGGCGAGACCCGGAGCGAGCTGCCACGGAGCGAGACCACCACGCCTCGCTCGCGTAGCGCGGCCGCGACGCGCTCGACGTCGAGCCCGCCGGGTGCGCGCAGCCCGAAGAGGTGGGATGCGCGCCACGCCTCGTCCTCGACGCCGAAGCCGTACCCCGCCGCGCGGCCGACGAGTCCCCGGGTCAGCTCCCGGCAGTAGTCCTGGATCGCCGGCACGGTCCACTCCAGGAGCTGGTCGAGCGCTGCCACCAGCATCGGCATCAGCGTGAAGTTGCCGGCTTCGCCCACATCGAAGCGCGCCGCGCCCGNNGCGGAAATCCTCGCTCCCCTCCCGGCCGAGCCAGCCTTCCTCGAGCGGGACGCCCTCGTCGAAGTACGGTCCGTAGTACGCGAGTCCGGTCGAATACGGGCCCATCAGCCACTTGTAGGCGGCGCAGACCAGTGCGTCCGGCCGGATGCACTCGACGTCGAACGGCAGTGCACCGACCGACTGCGTCCCGTCGACGACGAGCGCCGCGCCGAACGAGCGAGCGCGCTCGCCGATGCGCTCCAGGTCGAAGCGCGTGCCGTCGGTCCAGTGCACGTGCGGCAGCGCGACCGCCGCCGTGCGCCGGTCGATCGCCTCCAGGAGTCTCGCGTTCCACTCCTCGCCCCGGCCGGCGCCGCGGTCGGGCGAAGCGACGACGCGGAGCTCGAGGCCGCGGTCGCGGGCGAGCGACTGCCACGGGTAGACGTTGCTCGGGAACTGCTCGCCCGATACCACGACATTCTGGCCCCGGCGCACCCGGACGTTGCGCGCCGCGGTCGCCAGGCCGTAGGAGGCGGCCGGGATCAGCGCGACCCGACGCGGGTCCTGCACGTTCACGAGGCGCGCGAAGCGCTCGCGTGCGAGGTCGGGCCCGGCGAAGAAGTCCCCGGCGGAGATCGTCGTCGGTACGGCCTTGCGCCGCACCGCCGCGACCCCCGCCTCCTCGACCCGCTTCGAGAGCGGCGACATGTACGCGCAGTTCAGGTAATGCACGTCGGCGGGGAGGGAGAAGTGGTCTTTCTGGCAGCTCAAGCGCATGGAGGTCCGCTCCAACGGGGTCATCGGTCGATGCACGGGCCGCGGGCCGCCGGCCCGGGACGCCCAATATAACATCCTCCCGGCAGGCCGGCCGCTCCGGTACGTTCCGCGCACCCTGCCGCCGCCGTGGCACCGCCTGTGCACCGTCTCGGGAATGTCGGGGGTCGCAATTTCCGATCGACACGGAGGAGGCTCGATGCGGTACACGCTTCTGGCTCCCATGACCGCAGTCGCACTGACGGTCGTTTCGACCGGCGCGCTCACCGCCCAGCGGCCGGACACCGTACGCGCCCACCCGCCGGGCACCGGGCGCGGGGAGCAGCCGGCGCCCGCCCCGTTCGTGGGGCCGGGCGCGCCGGCGATGATGCTCCAGCATCGCACGCAGCTCGACCTGACCGATGCGCAGGTGCAGCGGCTCGAGACCATCGCCGCGACCGAACGGCGCGAGATGCAGCGTCTGGCGCCGGAACTGATGCGCGCCCATGCCGACTACGTGGAGGCAACGGCCGGCGACATGGATCTGGACCGCGCCCACCAGGCGATGCGCCGGATGACCGAGCTGCACACCGATATGATGATGGCGCGCCTGCGGGCGCGGCAGCAGGCGCGGCAGCTCCTCTCGCCGGAGCAGCGCACGCGCTTCGACGCGCAGGCGGGGCCGGTGGGCGCCCACCCGATCATGGGTCCCATGATGCGCCGCCACCCCGGCGCGCAGCCGGGCACCCGACCGGGAGCGGCGCCGGCACACCCCGGCGGCAGGCACCGGCATCGCAGGTGATGCGCGGGTGACGACGCGCGTGACGAGGTACGGCGCGCACGCGCTCGCGGCGGCGTTCGTCGCCGCGAGCGCGTGCGGCGGGTCCGGCCACGCCGCCGCCGACGGATTCCCCGCCGACACCCTCTGGATGAGCGCGGCCGTGCCGGTCGAGCACGTGGAGGGCGCGCGGCTCTTCGACGAACACTGCGGGGCCTGCCACGGCCGCGCGGCGTCCGGCACCGACCGGGGTCCGCCGCTCGTCCACGCCTTCTACGCGCCCGGGCATCACGCGGACGCCGCCTTCCACCTGGCCGTCGCCCGCGGCGTACGGGCGCACCACTGGCGGTTCGGCGACATGGCGCCCATTCCCGGTCTGCCCGGATCCGACGTCGAGCGCATCGTCGGCTACGTCCGCTGGCTCCAGCGCGAGGCCGGGATCCGCTGAGCCGACGCCGCCCGCCGCGGTCGACCGACGGCCCCGCGCGGCACCGGCGAGCGGCGCGCGAGGCGGGCCAGTCGCGACGGCATCACGGCAGCCGGCCCCGCCGCCCGGGGGGACGGCCCCGGCACCGCCGACGCCGCGGCACGGCTGATGCGCATCCTGGATCCGGAGACGGACCGTCCCGAAGATGCTCGCCGGATCCGGGCGGGGCGGCACAACGAACCGGTCTTCCCGGGGGTGGATATGACGACCGTCCAGCGGGTCGCACAGATCATCGGTTGGGTTTTCATTGTCATTGCCGTGCTCGGCTTTTTCGCCACCGGCTTCAGCATGGAGGCGGACCTGGCGCGTGCGCCCCGGTTGTTCGGGCTGTTCCCGCTGAACTTCCTGCACAACCTGGTGCACCTCGGCTTCGGCATCTGGGGCGTGTGGGCCGCGAGCACCTGGAGCAGCGCCAAGTCGTACTGCCAGATCGCCGGAGTGATCTACCTCGCCCTGACGCTGCTCGGCTTCCTGATCCCGACCACGTTCGGGTTGATGCCGATCGGCAGCCACAACATCTGGCTGCACGCGCTGCTGGGCGTCGTGCTGGTGTACTTCGGCTTCACGGCGCGCGAGCGGCCGCCGGAGCGCGCGGCCGTCTGACCGGCGCGGCGGAGCGCACAGCGGTCAGGGTCGCGGGCGCGACCGCCGCGTTCGCCGCGGTACACAGCGCCCTCGCCAGCCGGGCGGCCAAGAGGCTCGCCGCCCGGCTGCTCGGGCGTCGCCAGCGCAACGGCTGGTACCGCATCGGCTACATCGCGCAGTCATTCGCGACGCTCGCGGCGCTCGGCCTCTACGTTCGCCGCCTCCCCGACCGGACACTCTACAGGATCCACGGTCCGCTCCGCTGGCCGATGCACGCGGGGCAGGCCGTGGCGTTCGTTTACGGGACGTGGGCCGCCCGTCAGGTGGGGATCCGGCGGATGACCGGACTCGCGAGCGCGAAGGCGTGGCTCGGCCGCGGCCGCGTGCCGGCGGAGCCCGAGGCCCAGGGGCCGGCACTCGATGGGCCGGGCCGGATGAAGGCGACCGGCCCGTTCGCGTGGAGCCGCCACCCGCTCAACCTCCTCGCCGCTGCCGGTCTTCTGGCTCTGGCCGCACATGACGGTCAGGCTGCTGGCGTTCAACGCGGTGGCCACGCTGTACCTGGTGGTCGGCTCGATCCACGAGGAGCGTCGGTTGCTGGCCGCCTACGGCCCGGCGTACGCCGCGTACCGGCGGAGCGGCGTGCCCTTCTACCTGCCGCGACCCGCGCCGCGCCTTGACACAAGGGGAATCCCGACCGCAGAATAGCTCCGCGATTTCCGATCCAATCCGAACCGCCATCTGCGGGAGCACCCTCGCGCCCGGGCCGGCCGCCGTCCGACGAAGGCGGCGTCCGGGCTTCCCCATCGCCGGAGGAACACCCGATGAGACGATCCACCGCGCTCCTGGCCCTCGTCCTCGCGCTCGCGGCGCCGCCGGCGGCCGCGCAGCAGCGGCCCCAGGCGTTCACGGGCGCGCGCATCCTGCCGATCACGGGCGAGCCGATCGAGAACGGCGTGCTCGTGGTGCGGAACGGGAAGATCGTCGCCGTCGGCGCCGCCGGCGGCGTCGCCATCCCGGACGGCGCCGAGGTGCACGACGCGGCCGGGCGAGTGATCATGCCCGGGCTCGTCGACACGCACTCCCACATCGGCGGCGGCGACGGCGGCGACCGCTCGGCGCCGATCCACGGCGACGTGCGCATCCTCGACGCGATCGACGCCCGCGACGACGGGATCCAGAAGGCGCAGGCCGGCGGCATCACGACCGTCAACGTGATGCCCGGCTCCGGCCATCTGATGAGCGGCCAGACGGCGTACCTGAAGCTGCGCGACGGCCGCACGATCTACGACCTGCTCTACTGCGACGACATCCTGACCGACGTCTGCGGCGGGATGAAGATGGCGAACGGCACCAACCCGCGCGGCAACCCGCCGTTCCCCGGGACGCGGGCGAAGGCCGCGGCGCTCGCGCGCGGCAAGTTCATCAAGGCTCGGGAGTACCGCGACAAGGTCCGCGTCGCCGACGGCGATCCGGCAAAGATGCCCGCCCGTGACCTCGAAATGGAGGCGCTCGTCCAGGTGCTCGAGGGCCGGCGCGTCGTCCACTTCCACACCCACCGCCACGACGACATCCTGACCGCCCTGCGCCTGGCCGAGGAGTTCGGCTTCCGCGTCGTGCTCCAGCACGTCAGCGAGGCGTGGAAGGTGGCCGACGAGATCGCCGCCGCGCGCGCGCCGGCCTCGATCATCGTCCTCGATGCGCCCGGCGGGAAGCTCGAGGCGATGGACGTCAGCAACGAGAACGGCGCGGCGCTCGAGCGGGCCGGCGCCCTCGTCGCCTTCCACACCGACGACGGCATCACCGACTCCCGTCTCTTCCTGCGCTCCGCCGGCTTCGCCGTGCGCTACGGCATGTCCCGCGACGCGGCGCTCCTCGCCCTGACCCTGGCGGGCGCCCGCATGCTCGAGCTCCAGGACCGGATCGGCTCGCTCGAGCCCGGCAAGGACGCCGACTTCGTCGTTCTCTCCGGCGACCCGCTCAGCGTCTACACCCGCGTCCTGCAGACCTGGGTCGAGGGCGAGAAGGTCTTCGACCTCGCCGACCCCCGCGACCACGCCTACGCCGTCGGCGGCCGCGCCGCCGGCGTCGTGAGCGCGAACTACCACGAAGGGATGGAGGGGCATTGATGGTGCGTTTCATTATGATTCCCGGGAGGGCGCGCGCTCGCGCGAGGGCGCGGGCGAGTGCGGGCTCGAGGACGCGCGCGGCGGCCTGCGGCGCGGCGCTGCTCGCGGCGGCGCTGCTCGCGCCCACGCGCCTCCCGGGGCAGGTGGCCGCGCGCGGCGAGACCGTGTACACCATGGCCGGGCCGGCCATCGAGGATGGCGTGGTACTGATCGGGCGCGACGGGAAGATCGAGAGCGTCGGGCCCGCGAGCCGGGTCCGAATCCCCGACGGGTACCGCACGCTCACGGCGAAGGTCGTCACGCCCGGCCTCGTCGACGCCCACTCCGTCGTGGGGCTGGCGGGATACCAGAACCAGGGCCACGACCAGGACCAGCTCGAGCGGTCCAGCGCGATCCAGCCGGAGCTGCGCGCGCTCGACGCCTACAACGCCCGCGAGCGGCTGGTCGAGTGGCTGCGCGAGCACGGGGTCACCACCGTCCACACCGGCCACGGCCCCGGCGCGCTCATGAGCGGCCAGACGATGATCGTGAAGACCCGCGGCGACAACGTGGGCGAGGCGATCGTGGACTCCGTCACGATGGTGGCCATGACGCTCGGACCCGAGGTCGCGCGCAACTACGACGGGCGGCCAGGCACCCGCGCCAAGGGCGTCGCCCTGATCCGCGCCGAGCTGCTCGCGGCGCAGGAGTACCTGCGCAAGCTCGACAACGCCGAGCACGGCGACGGGCCGTCCCGCGACCTGAAGCTCGAGATCCTGGCCCGCGTGCTGCGCGGCGAGGTGCCCGCCCTCGTCACCGCCCAGAAGGCCACCGAGATCCTGGCCGCGCTCCGCCTCCAGCAGGAATTCGGCTTCGAGCTCGTGCTCGATGGCGCCGCCGAGTCCTACGACGTCATCGACGAGATCAGCGCAGCGGGCGTGCCCGTCATCCTTCATCCCACCATGGCCCGCCACGGCGGCACCCTCGAGAACGCGACCATGGAGACCGCCCGGCGCCTCCGCGATGCCGGGATCCGCGTCGCGCTCCAGAGCGGCTTCGAGGGCTACGTCCCCAAGACCCGCGTCGTGCTGTTCGAAGCCGCCATGGCCGCGGCCTACGGCCTCCCCTTCGAACAGGCGCTGGCCACCGTCACCATCGACGCCGCCCGCATCCTCGGCATCGACGACCGCGTCGGCTCGCTCGAGCTCGGCAAGGACGGCGACCTCGCCCTCTTCGACGGCGACCCGTTCGAGTACGCGTCCCACGTCTGCGGCGTCGTCATCCAGGGCGAGGTCGTGAGCCAGCGCTGCCGGTAGGCGACGACGCGGCCCCGGCCGCCGTACGCCCTCGACCCCCTCCCGCAATGCGACGACGCGCTCCCGGGATCGTTCCGGGAGCGCGTTCGCCGCGGCCGCTTCGCCAGTACGCACCCGCCCGGAGCGCCGGCGGACCTCAGCCCGCCGCCACCTCCTCCGTCTCGGCCACGCGCACCGCCTCGACCTCGAGGCTGATCCGCACGTCGTTGCCCACCAGCACGCCGCCCGTCTCNNTCCGCCGGCTCCGGAACGCCAGCGACGGATGCTTCTCCACGTCCAGGAAATCCCCGGAGCGCAGGTGCGCGTCCCGGTCCTCGCTCCGCGTATCGATGCTGGCCGCCTCGATCGTCACCTCGACCGACGAGCGCGCACGCTCCCCCTCGTCCAGCACGATCGTTCCGCCGATCCCGCCGAACCGGCCCTTCACCGTCGCGATCATCATGTGCTTCACCGCGAACTCGACCAGCGTGTGCGCCGGGTCGATCGTCCAGGTGCTCCTGCCCGTCTCCTTCGTCTCCACCGTCGACATCCCTCCTCCCGTTTCTCCGGCCATTCGGTTCACGCCCCCGCGGGCGGGCCGGTCACGCCCGCGCGGCCACGGTGCAGACGTCTCACTTCTGAGACATCCGCTCGAGAAAAAACGGCCGTGAGGCCGTCGCGGCGACTCAGTCGGCGGCCGCGTCGCCGGATTCGCGCTCGGTCGCCGCCATGCCGAGCTTGCGCAGCAACCGGATCACCTCCGCCTTTTCCCGGTCGTCGATCCCGGCGAGCGCACGCTGGACGGCGCGCGCGTGTTGCGGGAAGATGCTGCGGACCAGGGCCTCGCCCTGCTCGGTGAGCGCGGCGTAGACCGCGCGCCGATCGTGCGAGGATGGCCGGCGTTCGACGAGTCCTCGCGCGGCGAGGCGGTCGATCAGGTAGGTGATTCCGCCGCTCGAGACGAGGATCTTGCGCTGCACCTCGCCGAGGAGCAGCGGGCCCTTGTGGAAGAGTGCCTCGAGGACCGCGAACTCGGCGATGGTGAGGCCGTGGCGGGCGACGTCGGCACGCGCGTGGGCGTGCACGGCATTGAACGCCCGGGCGAGCACGACCCAGGTCTTCAGAGCGAGCGCCCAGCCGTCGTCGGCCGGGCCGGAACGGTTCTCTTCGTCGGCCATCTCAGCGCTAAGGTTACACCGGGCGGCATGGGGCGTCAAGGGGAATGTGCCGGGGCGATCACGCATGTGTGGGGGGCGCGTGCGTGGGTCGCGGCCGCGCGTTAAGTTGGGCGCGCAGGGGGTGCCCCAACCTCACGGGAACCGGTGGGCCGGTGGTCCGGGTGGGGTGCGCGGCGGTACGCGGGGGCGGAAATGAGACCATCCACACCCGATTGCGCATGACGAAGCTGACGATGGTGGTGCTGGCGGTGGCGCTGGGTGCCGGGACGGCGCGGGCTCAGGGGGAGTTGCACGGGCCGATCCTGCTGGAGCTGCCGGCGAGCACGCGGGCGTTGGCGTTGGGTGGCGCGTACGTCTCGGCGGACGCGGACGCGGGCGCGCTGTTCTACAATCCGGCGCTGCTGGAGTCGGCGCGAGGGGTGGGCGTATCGTACCAGCGGTGGGGCGAGGAGAGCGGGCTGGGGCAGGTTGCTGCGGCGATGGAGCTGGCGCCGGGCGGGCTGGGAGTGGGGGTGCGGTTCCTGAGCCACGAGGCGCCCGCGGACGCGCTCGTGGCGGTGCCGTCGGACGAGGCGCGGCTGTTCGGCGGGGGTGGGGCGCCGTCGTCGAGCCTGGTGGCGGCGCTGGGCTACGCGCGAGCGGTCAAGGGCGTGCGTCTGGGGGTTGCGGGCAAGTACGTGCAGGAGCAGGTCGCGGGCGGTCGGGCCGCCGGCGTGACGGTGGACGCGGGCGCGGTCATGCGGGTCGGTCCGGCGGTGGTCGGTCTCGCGGCGCGGAACCTGTTCGGGGAGTTGGAGCCGGCGCCGGGACACCGGTACCGGTTCCCGAGGCGCGTGTCGCTGCACGCGTCGCACCCCAGCAAGGCGGTGGGACCGCTCGACCTGGTCACGACGGCGGCGGTCTCGGCCGGGGCCGGGGGCGAGGTGGTGCCGGCGGCGGGGTTGGAGCTGGCGTACTGGCCGGTGGTCGGGAAGACGTTCGTCGGGCGGCTCGGCGTGCGGCGGCCGGTGGACGGCGCGGATCCCGTGACGCTGGGCGGCGCGTTCATCGGCGATCGCTTCGCGCTGGAGTACGCATACGGCCGCTTCGACGGCGGCGAGGGCACGCATCGGATCGGGGTGCGCTGGCGGGAGCGCTGAGGCCGGGGGGTGGCGGGCCTAGCGTCGTCGCGCGGCGCGGCTGCGCCTCGCGAGGTACGCCGGGTCCATGGCGGAGAAGCCGATCTCGTCGAGGACGACGGTGCCGGCGGGGGTGCGGTCGAAGACGAAGCGCACCTCGCGAAGCGCGCCGGTGTCGAGCGATGGATTGGCGGCGCGGAAGTCCGCGAGCGGGATGGTGTAGCTCTGGAGGACCAGGTCCCAGGGATTCTGGAACGCCCGTTCCTCGCGGTCCCTCCGGCGCAGCACGTGGGCGGTGAGCGGCTTGCGCGCCACGCCGTAGCGGCCGAGCGGCACGCGTGCGCGGTTGCCGAGCCGGTCGACCACCTCGACCGTCAGGTCGATGGGCGTGCGGTCCTTCTCCGGGTCCGTCTTCTCCTTCGCGCCGCCGGAACCCGGCCGTGCTCCGGCCGCGCCCGCGCCCGTGGTGTCTCCGGGCGGCTCGCGGGGGCGCGGCACGTCGAAGGTCGGCGCGAGGAGGAAGGAGAGCGTCGCGCCGTCGCCGGCCAGGTTCCAGGCAGGCGCGAGCGAGTCGGGCAGCGTCATGGCGTACGCCGCCGGCGGCCCCGGCCGCGTGGCGTTCTCGCGCGCGATCCGGCCGTCGCCATCCCGTGAGGCGCCGTCCCCGGCGACGCCGCCGGCCACGTCCGCCACGTTCCGATTCCACCCCAGCGTGACGGCATTGTTGTGTTGTGAGCTGCCCTCGGCCGCCGAGTTCGCGGAGCGCAGGTCGAGGCCGGACTCCTTCCAGGTGGCCAGGCTGTCGCCGCGGAACGTGACGCCGGCCACGCTGCCGGTGGTCACGTCGATGTCCTCCTCGAAGTCGGCCACGGGGCGGAAGTCGCTGTCCTGGAAGCGGGTGATGTACATGGTCCACGGCAGCCAGCCGCCGGCGACGCGGTGATCCCGGAAGAACGGGAGGTAGCGGTCGTCGTCGCGGAGCGTGGCCTCGAGGAACGCGGTGATGTAGACCTCGGCCACGCGGCGCTGGTCTGCGGCATCGAGGAGGCCGCGCAGGTCGAGGATGCGGCCGCTGCGCGGGCCGTTGTCGTTCGGCCCCCAGACGGTGTTCCACTGGCCGTGGTTGGCGCGGTACACGTAGACCGCGGCCTTGAACCTCCGCTCCCTACCGGAGAACTGAACGCGCTGGTACTGGCGGATCCCCATGAAGCTGGTGACATCGCCGTCGTGGGAGCCGTGGAAGACGAGGTAGTTCACGTCCTCGACGGGCACGAAGCGATCGGATGGACGATACTGTCCATCCANNGGGGACCAGCTTCTCGGCGGGCCGGTACTGCCCGTCCACCGGCGCGATCGCGATGATGGAGCGGATGTCGAAGCCGAAGTCGAAGCTCACGCCGGCGTCATCGGGGTAGCGCGTCAGGCGATTGAACGCCGCGGCGTGCCCGACCGCCTCCCCGCCCCGCGAGTGGCCGATCAGCGCGATGCGGCTCATGTCGACCTTGCGGTGGAACGGGTTGTCCGGCTGCTCGTTGAAGCCCTTCCACGCCTTCAGGTGCTCGAGCAGCATGAAGCCGCGGCCGTCGTTCTCCTGGCGGATGCGGCCGTTGAGGAAGTTCTCGTCGACCGAGGCCAGGATGAAGCCGCGGCTGGCCAGCAGCTCGCCCAGGTAGTCGTAGCCGGGGTCGGAGAAGTCCTTCATGTCGTGGTTGCCGTGGACGATCAGCACGAGCGGGAACGGCCCCGCGCCCTCGGGATACCACACCCGCGCGTTGAGCGGGAAGCTGTCCGGCCCGAAGCCCCAGTAGCCGTTGCGCTCCTTCTCCTGCTCCTCCGTCAGCTTCACCAGCTTCGACGCGTCGACGGTCGCCGTGCGGAAGGCGACGGAGTCGCGGTACACCGACCGGCGCCTGTCGCTGCCGCTGCCGTAGTAGAGCGTTCGGACGGCGTACGGCCCGCGCTCCGCGGGGTCCGGCGCGTCCAGCCGGTGGTTCGCGAGCACGACGTCGGCGTCGCTCGGCACGAGCTCGAGCGTGCCGCGGCAGCCGGCCGCGGCCAGGACCAGCAGGGCGAGGAGCGCGTGGCGTCGGTTCAACGTTCAGACTCCGTACTGCCGGAGATGGTGGTCGGCGTGCAAGCCGTCGGCGAGCCGTACGATGGCGCGCGGGCCGGTCTTGCGCCAGGGTAGGCGGGGGGACGCCTTCCCGGGGGACCGGCTACGCTGGCGGGCGCGACGCGGTCGGGAGCGTGGTGCTCGCCGCCAGGCGACGACTACGCTCGTGGCCGCGAGTCCGTGGTCCGGCCGGGCGCCGTCCCCCGCACCGCCAGCCACAGCCCGCCCGCGAGTCCGACGTGCGCCGGCACCGCGAGCGCGAGGATCTCGCCGTTGACCTGGTCGAAGCCGGGCAGCGCCTGGAGCAGCAGCCCGGCGACGGACGCGGCGGCCACGCCCCAGGCCAGCCACCCGGTCACGCGCACCGCGCGGCGCCGCAGCACGGTCAGTGGCAGCAGCGCCGCGAGTGCGAGCGGCAGCGGGCTCAACTGGAGCAGGTTCTCGTTGCCGTACGTGACGTAGTGGTCGGTGAAGGCCCAGAGCAGCGCGATCACGGTGCCGAGCGCGCCGGCGATGATCGCCCAGGCGCCGCCCGCCGCGACGAGGCCGAGCCGGCCGGCCGGACTCCCGCGCGCGGCCCGTCGGCCGAAGGCGAGGAGGAGCGCGCCGAGCAGGACGCCGGCGGCCAGGTAGCCGGGGCGCCGGTCGGGGGCCTCGNNCCCATCGCGAGGTTCATCCCCGTGTAGATCGGCAGGTCGTCGCGCGTGAGCCGGCGGGTGTGCGAGCGGTAGGTCGTGCCGGTCCGAGCGTCGGCGAGCGCGGCCCGGAGCTGGCCGCCGAGCGCGTGGTCGAGTGCATCACGAACGCGCGTCGAGCAGTTGTCACGGTAGTAGTCGTAAGCGTAACGGCGGTTCTCCTCGCGCTCGTTCCATTCGAGGAACGCCTGGAGCCGCCGCTTCTGCTCGGCCGTCAGGTTCAGCTCCTGCACGTAGACCGAACGGTTCGCCCGGGCGTAGGCGCTCACCGTCCGCCCCGTGTCGAAGCCCTCCATCCAGTACAGCATGTCGCCGCGCAGGAAGCGCGGGTAGAAGTCCTCCGCGGCGAAGTCGAACATGCCATAGTTGTAGGCCACGTCCGTCCCGCGTGCCTCATCGACGATGCGGATCGCGTTGTGGCCGAACCGCTCCCAGACCGCATCGCCCGGGCCCATCGTGAGGAGATGGACGCGGAGCGACCCGGCACCTTCGGCATCGCCGGTGGATGCGGCCCGGGGACCGGCCGCCGGCGGAGCTTCGCCCCCGCCCGACGCCTGGGCGGCCACCGTGCCGGGACGCACGCCGGCGCCCAGGAGCAGGATGAGCAGCGCGCAGCATCCGCGCAGATCGGGCTTCGGCAGCACCGCGTCGATTCCTCTGGATCCGAAGGTTCACGGCTCCGGCGGGTCCGCACGCCGCGGCTCGGGCCTCGGCCACCGCGGGCGCCGGCCACGCTCGCGGCGCGCCGGCGGCCGCCACGGCCGGCTTCACCATACCCGCCGACCCCGCCGCCGATCCACCGGGGTACGGGACGCCCGATGCGGGCCGGCCCACGCGATGCCGGTCGGCGCGCACCTCCACCGNNCCCGGCCGCAGACTCTCGGAAGCCTCTGCGTCCCTGCGGCTCTGCGAGAAGAACGAGTAGCCCACGCTGCCGGCCCTACGCAACGACGAGGAACCCGGGCCGGCGCTCCGGCCGGCATCCGACCTTCCTCTTGACAACCGCGTCCCCCTCCTGTAAACGTTTACACCACTCCCTCTGCACCCCCGCCGGGGTCCACGACGTGATGCCGCGCGGGACGCAGCGCTCCTGGATCCACCATGGCCGTGACGATCAGAGACGTAGCGCAACGAGCCGGGGTTTCGGTGGCGACGGTCTCCCGGGTGCTCAACGCCAGCGG
>JABAOG010007905.1_pt2 | contig 20937 bp, 19 predicted proteins | sample 7062131 | NCBI WGS metagenome assembly JABAOG01 (sample SAMN14538629, study PRJNA623070) | marine sediment metagenome | biome: marine biome [ENVO:00000428]; feature: marine pelagic biome [ENVO:01000023]; material: deep marine sediment [ENVO:00002113] | place: India: Arabian Sea | collected...
TCGTTGCCCTGGCGCATGCCCTGGGTCGGATCGTGCGCCTCCCAGAAGACCTCGAGCAGGTCGGCGTAGCGGATGGTCTTCGGGTCGTAGATCACCCGCACCGCCTCGGTGTGGCCGGTGCCGCCGCTACAGACCTCACGGTAGGTGGGGTTCTTGGTGTGGCCGCCGGCGTAGCCGACCTGCGTCGAGTAGACGCCGTCGAGCTCCCAGAAGAGGCGCTCGGCGCCCCAGAAGCAGCCGAGGCCGAAGACCGCCTCTTCCATGCCCTCCGGCCAGGGACCGACGGTCGGGTTGCCGTTCACGTAGTGCACCTCCGACACCTCGATCGGCTCGTCCCGTCCGGGGAGCGCGTCGTTGGCGTCGGGGATCGGAAGCAGTCTGCCCATGAGAGAGCAGGATGGGTCGACTTCGGCTCCGCGGCTACCCCCGCGGTTGGATTGGCTATGCTCGGAGCGATGGGTCCACGACTCGTTGGCGCGGCCGTCGTCGGCCTACCGGCCGGCGCCCTGGTGCTGATGGCGCTCCTCGCGCCCGAGGGGTCGACGCTTTCGAACGCCCTCGAGCAGCTCGGGGCGGTGGTCTGCCATGCCGATCCGGTGCGCTCCTTCGCCGGGGCGCCGGTCTGCCACCGCTGCACCGGCATCTACGGCGGCCTCGCCCTCGGCGGCATGCTCGCGCTCGTCGTGCCTCGGGTGCCTTTCGAGCGCGGCGGCTGGTGGGCGCTGGCCATCGGCCCGCTGGCCCTGCAGATCGCCCTCGGCCTGCTCCTGCCCGTCGTCGATCAGTGGTGGCTGCGGCTGGCCACCGGGCTGTCCTTCGGCGCCCTGAGCGCGCTGGCCATCGCCCACGCGGTCGCCGCGCTCGCGCGCCGCGCGACCCTCGCTCGAGCCGCCGACCGTCCCGGCTGATCGCGCGGCTCACTCCTCGTAGCGGGCGAGGAGCGCCTCGGTCTCGGCGATCATCGCCTCGCGGGCCTCGGGCGGACCGGCGATGGCCGCCCGCCCCCGCTGCGCGCGAACCCAGCGACGGGTCCCCGCCGCGCCCCCGGAGCCCCAGCGGAAGGTGCGCTCCCCGGCGCGCACCTCGACGCTGCCTTCACCGAGGTCGAGCTCCTCCAGTCGGCGGCGGGCCTCCTCGAGGTCCACGTCGGGCAGCTCCGCCATCGGCTCGCCGAGGGCCACGCGACGGAAGCGCTCGACCTTGAAGGTCTTGGTGTCGCCACCGATCAGGTACCAGGCCCCGCGCACCTGCACGAGGCCGGCGGGCTCGATGCGCCGGGTGCTCACCTCGTCGCGGCCGGCGGTCCAGTACTCCGCCTCGATCGCCCTCTCCTCGCGCAGGGCGGTCTCGAGGGTGCGGAGCACGGCCGGATCCTCGGCGCCGTCGGCCAGGATCTGCACCCGATCGCCCACGTTCTTGCCGATGGCCGCCGCGCGCTCGCTCGCCAGGTCGGCGATGCGATCGGTGAGCACGTTCGCCCGCTCGCCGATGGAGGGCGGCGCGTTCGCCCGCAGGGGCGCCAGCGCGGCCAGGAGCGCCATCATCTCGCGCACGTCGAAGCGCGGCGGGCGGGTGAAGCGCTGGGGAAGCGCGACGTGGACGCGGCCGCCCTCGAGGAAGATCTCCACCAGCTCGTCGGGGCCGCCGTCCGGCGCGCCGACCATGGCCACCCGCTCGAGGAGCTTGGCCAGCTCCTTGCTCGAGATGGAGAGGATGTCCTCCAGCTCGCGCACGGTGACGCCGTGGCGGTGCTGGGCCACGTAGGGCACCAGGAAGAGGAAGCGGGTCAGGTCCTCGGGCAGCCGGCTCATGACGCGCTCCCTTCGTGCGCCGCGAGCACCGCGCGTAGCGCCGCGCGGATGCGCTCGCGCCCTTCGGCGGGCGCCCGCAGCTCGGCGCGCTCGCCGAGGGCGAGCACCTGGTCGACGAGGAAGTCGAGGTTGGAGGTCGTCAGCCGGAAGACCCCTTCGTCGTCGGCCCTGCCCCAGTCGCGCTCGACCAGGAAGGCGACCTCGGGGTCGACCCAGACCTCGGCCTCGAGGGGCGAGTGCACCGCCCACTGCAGCGGCGAGACCGCGCGGAGCTCGGCCACCGAGAAGCCCTCGGGGACCTCGAAGTCGGGGCCGCCCTCGCTCACCACGGGGGCCTGCATCCGGGAGCAGCGGAAGACGCGCATGGCGTCGCGCCCGTGGTCGTGACCGGTCAGGTACCAGGCGCCCTCGCGGAGGAAGATGCCGTAGGGGTCGACCTCTCGCTCGGCGACCTCGCCGTCCGCGCGGCGGTAGCGAAAGCGGACGCTCCGGCGCTCGGCGACCGCCTCGCTGAGGGCCTCGACGTGCTCGGTGCCCGCCTGCTCCGCGCGGTGGCCCACCCGGAGCAGGGAGCGCTCGTCGTCGGCGGGGTCGGTGCCGAGCTTGGCCAGGGCGAGGCGCAGCGCCTGCCGGTGCGGAAAGCCGGGGGTCGCCAGGGCCGCCTGCGCGGCGGTGGCGAGCAGGGCCCGGTCCTCCTCGTCCAGCTCGATCTCCGGCAGGTAGGTCGCCTCGGTGTCGAGGATGTAGCCCGTGCGGTCCTCGTCATCGACGTACTGGAGCACGATGCCGAGCTCGGCGAGCTCGGCCTTGTCGCGCTCGAACTTCCGGCGCATCGACTCGTCGTTCGAGCCCTGGTAGTCGGCGAAGGCCTCCTTGAGCGCGCTCAGGGTGACCGGCTCGCGGCTGCTCTGGAGCACGTGCACCAGGTCCAGGAGGCGCTCGAGACGCTTCATCGCGCCCACCAAAGCAGAACGCTCGCCCGTGAGCAATGCCTCTGCCCCACGGCCGAAGCCCTCCCCAGCTGTGGTAGATCGAAGGTCGCCGCGGCCTGGCCCCGCGGCGTACGGAGAAAGCCCATGGAACAGACCATCCCCGTCGTCGATCTCTCCCGCTACCGAGACGAGAGCACTCGCGAGGCGTTCACCAAGAAGCTCGGCGATTCGCTGCGCGAGCTCGGCTTCGCCGCCATCGAGAACCACGGCATCGACCAGTCGGTCTTCGACCGCACCTACGCCGCCTACAAGGCGTTCTTCGCCTTGGACGACGAGGTGAAGCAGAAGTACGAGACGCCGGAGGACGGGCGCCGCCGCGGCTACACGAGCTTCGGCGTGGAGCACGCGAAGGACAGCCAGAAGGCGGACCTGAAGGAGTTCTTCCACGTGGGCCGCGAGCTGCCGGCGGACGATCCGATGGCCCCGCGGCTGCCGAAGAACCTCTGGCCCGAAGAGGTGGCCGAGGTGGAGGCCGCCAGCAAGGCCCTCTACGCCGAGCTCGACCGGGTGGCCTTCGACGTGCTCGAGTCCTTCAGCGCCTACCTGGGCCAGCCGAAGCGCTTCCTGCCCGAGATGGTCGACAAGGGGAACACCATCCTTCGGGTGATCCACTACCCGGTCTGCGACGGCTTCGACGAGCCGGGGGTGATGCGCGCCGCGCAGCACGAGGACATCAACCTGATGACCCTCTTGCCCCCGGCGGACGAGTCGGGCCTCGAGGTGCTCACCCGCGAGGGCGAGTGGCTGCCGATCCACGCCATCCCCGGCCAGATCATCGTGGACACCGGCGACATGATGAGCCGGATCACCAACGACCAGATCCCGGCGACGACCCACCGGGTGGTGAACCCGAAGGGCGAGCCGAAGCCGCGCTACTCGATGCCCTTCTTCGTGCACCCGCACCTGGACGTGACCCTGGAGGTGCTCGAGAGCTGTGTGCCGGAGGGCGAGGAGGCGAAGTACCCGCCGATCAACAACGACGACTTCCTGCAGCAGCGGCTCGAAGAGATCGGCCTCGCCAAGTAGCACCCCTGGTAGACTGGAACGACCGTGAGCGAGGAGAAGCGCCGAGCCCCCCGACACGCCATCTGGTTCCCGATGAAGATGGACACGAGCGGGGACGTGATCATGGGCATCAGCCGCGACCTCTCGGAGGTCGGGGTGATGATGGTCGCCGCCGCCGAGCCGAAGCCGGGGGCGAAGGTCACGATGACGATGAAGATCCCGGGCGACGACGCCGGCGAACGGCACGTGAGCGGGACGGTGGTCCGGGTCATGGACAACGACGCCGACACCGGCGGGCTGTGGCAGCACAAGGTCGCCGTCGCGTTCGACGAGCGGCTCGAAGAGCTCGACGGGCTCCTCGAAGAGGTGGCGCGCCAGTCGACGCCACCGGCCGAGCCCTGATGGGTGGCGAGCGGAGCCTCTGCCGATGATGAGCTTCGCCGACCGGCTGCCGCTCCTCTTGGTGGCCTTCGCGGTGGCGGTGGCCTGCGACGTGAACCTGACGGCGGGGGACGGCTTCGGCCTCGACGCGCCGCGGAAGCCGAGCGCGGAGGAGCGGAAGAGCCTGAGCCAGTTCCGGGGGCTCAACGGGGCGCTGGCGATCCTCTGGCTCATCGCCATCGGGACGCGCCGGCGACCGGACTTCGCCTTCGGGGCGACGCTGCTCTGGGCCGTCGCCGGGCCGGCGATGGTGCAGGCGGGCGCGGCCATTCGGGCGCGCCGCTACCGCGACGAGGCGATCCCCGGCCCGCGCTACCTCGACCCCCACCAGCCGCCGACGGTGGCGGCGCTGCTCAACTGGCCGCTACAGCTCGTGCACGCCTCGACGCTGGCGGTCGTCTGCCTCTTCTTCCGCTGGACGCTGCCCCACATGCCGAGCGTCGCCCCGCTCCACTGGACCGGTGACGGCAACGCCTACGCCTCGCCCACCCGGCTGTGGTGGTCGCTGGCGCTCATCGCCTTCAACCTGGCGATGATCCTCTTCAGCGCCTGGGCGGCGAGCGGCCCGACCTTCGAGAAGGACGACGAGGACGCCCCCGAGGATCCGGAGGAGCGAGCCCGGCTGAGCGCCCTCGACGTGCAGCGCCGCGCCCTCTCCGTGCGCCTCGTCGAGACCCTCCTCCTCGGCCTGAACCTCGTGGCCATGGCCATGTGGGTCGCGGCCATCCTCTCCCTGCTCCCCGGCGCCTCGGCCGGCCTCGCTCCCACCGGCGCCATGGGCGCCGCCGGGCTCGCCGCCCTGGTCCTCATCACCAGCCTGGCCCTCTACGTCCCCCCGCTCGTCCGCGTCCGTCGCGCCACCCGAGAAGAAGGGGGACACTCCCCCCCCTCCGATCCCTCGGAAAAATAGGGAGCTCCGAGCCAAGAATTCAAACAGTCGCTGACCGCACGTATGGGAACGGGCACAGCAAGGCACTCTCCGAGTGTTTGAATTCTCCGTCCGGAGGCCCTTGTGAAATAGGGGGTTCCGGAGGGGGGGAGTGTCCCCGGGGTCAGAGGCCTAGGTAGAGGCGGGCGCCGGCGCTGAAGACGTAGGTGCCGGGCTCGGCGAGGTCGTCGTCCGGGGAGCTCGGGCGCAGGAAGGCGGGCCACTCGAAGCCGGCGACGAGATCGAGGATGCTCGCGTCGCCCATGGGGAAGGAGGCGACCGCCTCGAAGCCGAGGGGGATGGCGAAGTACTGGTCGTCGAAGGGGCCGACGTGGAAGCCGGTGGTCAACGTGAGGGCGAGCCAGTCGGCCACGCTGACGACCGGGCGGATGGGGATCCAGAGGCCGCCCCAGAATTCGTCCCCCGGGTCACCGATGGCCGGGTCGTCGCCGAAGACCATCGAGGCGTAGAGGCCGGTGTCGAGGGCGAAGACGTCGCCCGCGTGGACGCGCACCGGCGCGCCGAAGCGCAGGGCGAAGTCCGTGCGGGTCGGGATGAGCACCGCGAGCTCGGCGCCGAGCTCGATGACGTCGTTGCTCCAGATTCGGTAGCGGCCGTAGATGGGGATGTCGCCGAAGTCGAGGTTCTCGTCGGCCACCACGAAGGAGAGCAGCCCCTCGCCGGTGGGCCGCCAACCGCTCGCTGCGGTCCGGCCGGCGCCGATCGCCGAGGGACCGATCTTCTCGGTGCCGACGCCGATCTCCAGGTCGTCGGTGATGCCGTAGCCGCCCCCGACCTGGAAGGCGAAGACGAAGTCCTCGCCCGGAACGAGATCGTAGCGGTGACCGCTGACGAAGGCCGAGAGCCGCAGCGTTCGGGCGGGCATGGTGATCGCCCGGCGCGCGTAGGCTTGGGCGATCCGCCGGCCCACGGCCTGGCCCTCGTCGGGGCTCTCGGCGCCGTCGTCCTCGGTGGTCGCCCCGCTCTCCGGAGCCGCCACCGGCTGGTCCTCTTCTTCCTGCGCCAGCGCGGGCGCGGTGAGGAGCAGCGATAGCGCGACGAGGGTTGCGGCGCCGAAGCGCATCAGAAGGCCACCGAGGCGCCGAAGTTCATCGCGAACTGGGTCACCCCGAGACGAACGTCGCGTCGGCCGCCGAGGAAGGTGTCGACCTCGTCCCAGACGCTGCGGTGCCGGAACCCCAGCTCCACCATCAGGCCGACGCTGTCGAGGATCAGCATGGCGCCCGCCAGCAGGCCGGTGTTCAGGCCGAAGGCTCGCACCTCGTCGCCGAAGGTGTCGTCACCGTCCAGGCCGGCGGTGAAGCCGAAGGGGATCAGCCCGTAGACCTCGAGGCCCATCGAGCCGCTCAGCTCGATCTCGTGCAGCACCTTCGCGAAGATGTCCGCGTCCAGGAAGAAGAAGCGGTCGTCGACGCCGTCCGCCTTCGCGGCGAGCATCTCGAACATGCCGCCGAGGGCCATCCAGTCGGCCAGCCGGCGCTCCACCCGGATGCCGAAGCCGATGCCGGGGTCGAGGTCGAACTGACCCTCGTCCGGCCCGTCCAGATCGATGACCTGCCCTTCGCAGCATGCGGTCAGCGCGAAGTAGCCGGTCACCCGAGTCGGCGAGCTCTTGAAGTGATCGACCGACTGGGCCTCCGCCGGGGAGGCGGTGGAAACCAAAGATACGAGCGCGAGCGCGCTCAGGGCGAACGTGATCTTCCGTCTCATGGCCGCGAGGATCGCACGACCCGCGCGGAGAAAGAAAGGCGAACGGCTCTCCGCTGCAAGGTTCCAACGGCACCGAAACGGCCCCCTCCCCAAAAACGAAGGCCGGAGCCCCACCATGGGACCCCGACCTTCGCGGGTGGAATGAACAGGTTGGATTGAGATGAATCAGTCCGCGGGCGCGTGATGAAGACGCCCGAGAATCGTCAGGCGAAGGTGTCGCCCTCCCCTTCGCCGGGCAGGAGCACCGGGGCGTCGTCCTCCGCCTCGAGGTCGTCCACGTCGAGCATGCCGTTCATGAACCACATGCACTCGTCGGCGGCGGCGTCCTCGTCGGCCACTCCGTCGCAGTCGTTGTCGAGGCTGTCACCGCAGTCGAATTCGACGCCGGGGTTCACCCAGCTGTTGCCGTCGTCGCAGTCGACATCGGCGGTGTAGCCGTCACCGTCGGCGTCGGGCAGCGGGTTGATGATCGCGCACTCGGGGATGTCGTCCTCGGCGCCGGAGCAGTCGTTGTCGATGCCGTCGTAGCAAATCTCCGTGGCCCCGGGGTGCACCGCCGGGTCGGTGTCGTCGCAGTCCTGCTCCTCGGGCGGAGTGGACCAGCCGCCGGTGAAGTAGCCGTCGCCGTCCTCGTCCCAGCCGTCGGGGAAGCAGTTGGTGCACATCTCGGCCACGCCGTCGCAGTTGCGGTCGATGCCCTCGCAGCAGTCCTCCGGCGCGCCCGGGTACGTGGCCGGATCGTTGTCGTCGCAGTCCACGCCCTGCTCGTAGCCGTCCCCGTCGACGTCGACCGGGAAGAAGTTGCAGATGATGTCCGGGTCCCCGTCGCTTCCGTCGCAGTCCTGGTCGACGCCGTCCGGGCACTCCGCTTCACTGACCCCCGGATGGATGGAGGCGTCCTCGTCGTTGCAGTCGACCGAGCGGTCGTAGCCGTCGCCGTCCAGGTCGGGCAGGTTCGTGTGGCTCTGGGAGCAACCGCCGAGGGAGAGCATCAACGCCAGCGCCGTGCCCACCGCGCCCGCGCTCACCGTCTTGCCGACCGAGGCGCAGGCCGCCTTGGCCACCAGCACCGCGCGCCCCAGCGCGCCGTTCTTCGTTCCGTGCATCGTCAATCTCCTCAAAGCTCACAAGCGGCGTCTTCGCCGTCACAGTCCTGGTCGATGCCGTCGCCGCAGATCTCCTCCGCGCCCGGGTGGATCGTCGGGTCGGTGTCGTCGCAGTCCGGCCCGGGCCCGAAGCCCTCGCCGTAGCCGTCACCGTCCTCGTCGTAGAAGCAGTTGCAGGCGATCGGCTCCTCGGGNNGGGCATGCCCGGGTGGATGGCGGGGTCGTTGTCGTTGCAGTCCTCGTCGGCGGTCCAGCCGTCGCCGTCGGCGTCCTCGCCGTCCTCACCCATGTCGAGGCTCGCGTCGGGCACCGGGTTGACGATCACCATCGACTCCGAGCAGCCGCCGCCGCCGAGGGCGAGCACCAGCCCGAGCCACAGATCCTTCTTGCCAGCCATCAGGCGGCCTCCTTCTCGAGCTCGGCCCAGATGCGGCTCGCGTCGAGTCCCGCCTCGTCGAAGCCCGGCAGGATCTTGGTCGTCATCGTGTCGTCGAACGCCTGGGCGCGCTCGGCCGCCGACATGCTGCCGAAGGGGCTGTAGCGGTGCTCCTTCGCCAGCGCCTCGGCGCTCGGTCGCAGCGACGCCGCGACCTGCGGCAGCAGCCGCCCGAGGTAGGCCCGCGCGAACTCGTGGTCCTCGTCGGTCAGCGGCATCGACTCGAGCCACCACCAGCCGAAGCGGCTGTGGAAGGACTCGTCGGCCAGGAGGCGGGTCATCACCTCGTGGGTGACCGGGTCGGTGGTGTGCTTCCGGACCCCGGCGATCATCGCCACCGAGATGGTCTCGCCGATGCAGAGCGAGCCGAGCACCATCTGGATCGACCGCCGCTTCAGCGAGAGCTTCTTGTTGGTGCGCACCCAGCTCGGCTGTGGTGACTTCTCGCCCCAACCGCCGAGCTGCTTGACCACCCGGTCGCAGAGGTCGACGTGGTGCGCCTCGTCGCGGACCACGCGGGTCATCGAGCCANNCGAGCCGATCACGTCGATCGGCGCGCCGCTCAGGCAGAGCTCGGTGAGCAGCTCGCTGAAGGCCAAGAGCGAGCGCTGCTCGTCGAGGGCCCGGAGGATGAAGGAGCGGCGACCCCGCTCTCGCTCGCGGCGGTCCTCGACGCCCTCGCCGAGGGCGTCCCAATCGAAATCGCCGACCCCGGTGAACTTCTCGTGGGTCTTGGCGAAGGGCCCCTCGCCGAGGGGCTCGTAGCGCGGTGCGGCGTGTGCCATGGATTCCTCCCTGTGCATTCCGAGGGGATCCCATGAGCAGGATGCGGGCCAACGAAAAAACCCCTGCGTTTGCAGGGGTTGATTCGGTCGCGGTTCGACCCGCGATGGATCTGGCACAGATCGCCACACACTTTGGCACAGCGATCTGGCACAGTGTTACACGGTCATTCGCCGGGCTTGGAGGCGACCACGTGCACCGAGTAGGCGCCGGTGAGGCCGCTGGTCTTCGAGTTCGCGCTGACGATGTAGGTGCCGCTCGATGGGGCGGTCAGCGTGATCGAGGAGTTGGTGTTGCCATCGGCCACGTCGTCGTTCTGCGCGATGGTCGCCCCGGTCGGGTCCTGCAGCAGCAGGTAGGTGTCGAAGTCGGTCGACGTCATGTCGATCGTGATCTGGTACCCCTCCTCGGTGTCGAAGGTGTGGTGATCGACGAACGAGTTGTCTTCGGGCACCAGGTCGTCGCCGCTCTCGAGGGTCCCGGTGAAGGTCTCGTCCACCTCGCCGCCGCAGCCGACCAGGGCGAGCGCCGCGAGCGCTCCGAGGATCGTCGTGATTCGCCGCATGTCTTCTTCCTTCCCGCCCCGCGAAAGGGGTCGAAGATCAGACCTATCCGAAGGATGGCGAGAGCACAACCAGGGCCGGCGACGCGGGATCGATGCGCGCGATCAGTACGCGAGCCAGCGCTCGGTCCAGGCGACGCGGAAGCCGGCCGTCGTCTGCAGCGAGAAGGCGAAGTCTCCGTCCATGGCCGGCATGTCCTCGGTGGCCATGATCTGGTCCTGCAGCCCGTAGAGCGACACGTTCAGCGTGAGCGCGAAGGCCGCCGTCAGGTTCAGCTGCATGTCGAAGAGCGCCTGCAGCAGGTGACGGTTTCGGCCGCGCGGGTTCGTCGCGAAGTAGTCGAGGTTGAGCGTCAGCGTCAGCTTCTTGAGGCCGCTCTTCATGATGAGCCAGGGCCCGAGGTTGAACTGCGCGCCGAAGCCCGGCTGGGCCTCGCGCAGATCCGGGTTGGCCACCTCGATGATCTCGAGACCGCCCACCAGCCGCGCCTGCACCTTCAGGTGCAGCCGCCACTGCAGACCGCCGACGAAGCGCAGGTTCATGAAGTGCCGGCCGCGCTCCTCGTCCTCGCTGAACTCGGTGCGCATCAGCCCCTCGACCAGTAGGTCGGGGACGTAGAGCTCGTCGTTCTCCGCGCGGAAGCGCCGGTAGAGCCCGGCGCTCCGGTAGGTCAGCAGGTCCGAGCCCTCGTCGAAGCCCGTCGACTCGCTGGTGCGCGCGAGCGAGTAGTTCGCCGTGACCAGGTTCTCCCAGCTCGCGTAGCGACTGAGCGCGTTGAGCGCGACCTGCGCGTTGAGACCGAAGAGCACCTGCGGGCTGTTGGTGAGCGGGCCCTCGCCGTATTGGCTCGAGTCACGGACCGCGGAGCCGGTGAAGGTGGCGTCGACGTTCATGCGGCCGGTCCACTCGAGGATCTCCCACGGGTCGACCACCGCCTCCCGCGGGTCCTCGTCGTGCGGCTCCTCGAGGAACTCGCTCATCGCCGAGCGCAGCGTCACGCCCTCGAGCGGCTCCCAATCGAGGTCGGCGGCGCCGCCGAGCACGTCCTCGTCGCCGCCCTCGGCCAAGAAGCGGACGGTCACGATGCGGTAGCGAGCCGTGTCGTCGAGGATGCGGCGGTTGACCTTCACCTTCTCGTAGACGCCGTAGGGGTCGGAGATCTCGAGGCCGTGGGCCATGAGCCCACGCTCGGCGGGAGCGGAGCGGGCGAACATCTTCATCCAATAGGCGCTGACCTCGGCCACCATCAGCGGCTCGTCGTATTGGATGCCGATCTGCACGTCGGCGCCGGTGAGCCCCTCGGGGTTCGCCGGCCGCCAGCTGCTGTCGATGGCGTAGTGGTTGAGGATCGCCACGTCGGCTTCGGCCTGCTGGCGCATCACCGCCGCGGTGAGCTCGACCAGGCTGTCGTCGTCCATCGGCACCGGCTCGCCGGACTCCTCGTCGACCATCGAGAAGTGACCGCCGGGGAGCAGGTCGCCGAGCTCGTCGCAGAAGGCCTGACCGACCTGCTCGACGAACTCCGGGATCGCCGCGCTCGACGCCTCCGCCGCCACTACCGGGCGAGCCAGGACGTCGTAGGTGTCGTGCAGTCGGTTCCGGCGCACCCGCACGTCCGTCGCGCCGGCGGGCGGGGGCGCGACCAGCGCCGGCCGGAAGGTCGCCGGCCGGGCGAAGAGCAGCTCGGAGCCGGCGTCGCTGGAGAGCAACAGGTCGGGCTTCTCCTGCGACTCGAGCTCGGCCACCGCGCTGAGCGCGCGGGCGGCGGCGCTGGCGCCGCGGCCGGAGTCGACGATCGCCACCACCGTCTCCGCGCCGCGCTCGCGGGCGGCGGTCACCCCCAGGCGGATGCTCTCGGCGAGCGGGTGGATGGTCAGCCCCTCGGTGCGGTCGGGACCGACGCGCTCGGCGACCTCCGGCTCGAGGAAGGCGAGCACCGCCACGGTGGTCTCGTCGCCATCGGCGTCGCGAATCACGTGGGTGGGCAAGCCGTCCTCGGCGGTGACCAGCAGGTCGCAGAGGGCGGAGTGCTCCTCGTTGCAGCTGAGGTTGGTCGCCAGCACGGGCACGCCGACCTCCTTCAGCGCTCGCAGCCGGGCGAGCAGGATCTCGCGCGGGTCGCCCAGATCGGTCTCCCCGAACGCCAGCGCGTGGTAGCCCATCCGCACCACCAGCTCGGCGAGCGCCTCGGGGCGCTCCCGCGCCGCGAAGCGCACCACGCCGTGGCGCGCGAGCAGGCCGCCGGTGTCGAGCACGAGCGCCCCCTCCTGTCGCCGGCGGTAGAGGGACTCGAGCGCCTTCGCGGCCTCCATCGGCTCGAGGGAGGCCTCCTCGTTGCAGACCGGGGTGGCGAGCTCGCCGGCGACGCCGCCGGTGGCCACGATCGCCCCGAGCACGTCGAGCTCCCGCGGGCGGCCCGACGCGCTGGCCTGCGCGTCGGACTGGAGCGACTCGCTCGCGGCGGCGTCCGATGCGCCGTCGTCGGCCTGGTCGTCGGGCGGGCTCGCTTCCGGCTCGGGCGCCGGCTGCTCTTCGGGCTCCGGCTCCGGCTGGGCGTGGACGGACGTGGCGAAGGCCAGGGTCGCGAGGAGCGCGACCACTGGCCTCCGGAGGGGGGGGCGTTGGGGTTGAGGCACGGGAAGTCTGGGGGTTGCCCGGCCGAGCCTTGGGTACCTGGTGGGCAGGGGCAAGGGCAGGGGCACGGGCACGGGGTGGAGAGCCGAGCGCCTTCCCCGCTTCGCGGGTCAGTTGCTCTTGCTCTTCACCGGGCGGAAGGGATGCACGAAGGCGGCGAGGACGCCGGCGTTGCGGGTCGACATCCAGAGGCGGCCCTGGCCGTGGAAGCGGCAGACCAGCCCCTCTCCGCTGAAGAAGAGGCTCTTGAGGCCGCCGACCTTGGTCACGTCGTAGTCGAGGCCGGAGGTGAAGCCGACGACGTGGCTGGTGTCGCAGATGTAGCCCGCCGGCCCGACGTCCACGGCGTGGATGCCGCCGTAGGCGGAGAAGAAGAGCGGGCCCTGACCGGTGCACTTCAGCAGGAAGAAGCCGGTGCCGCTGAAGAAGCCCTTGGCGCCGCCCCACTTGGTGTCCAGCTCGACGCTCGGCGCGGCGGCCAGGTAGGCGCCGCTGTTGAGCATCACCTCGTAGCTGCCGTCCATGTTCAGATCGACGACGTCGCCCTCCGGCCCCGGCGCGAGCCAGAGCTGCTGGTTCGGCGCGGTCGAGGTGAAGGTGTTCTGGAAGATCGACTCACCGCCGAGCATCTTGCGCTTGGCGGCGGCGAGCAGACCGCCCTTCATCTCGGTCTTCATGTCGATGCCCGCGTCGCGGGCGACCATGGCGCTCGACTCGACGATCATCTGCTCGCCGGGCTGCTCGAAGCCCACGCGAACGACGCCGAAGTCCGGCTTGTCCAACATTTCGTAGCGCATTCGTCAGTTCTCCCGCGGGGGCAGCATGCGCCCGACCATGGACCCGAACTCCTGAGGGTTCCGGGTCTGAATCCAAATCCGGCCCTGACCGGTGAAGTGGCAGACGAGCCCCTCACCGCTGAGGAAGCTGGCGATCCAGCCGCTGCCGCTCTTGCCCACGCTGTACTCGAGCGTGGTGTCCCAGGCGACGAGGTGGCCGGTGTCGATGACCATGTTTCCGTCGCACTGGATCTCCTGGATGCCGCCGAAGGCGCCGACCAGGATCTGCCCCTCCTGCTGCGCGGTCGCCTTCAGCACGAAGACGCCCTCGCCGGCGAAGAAGCTCTTGAAGCCGCCGACCTTGGTCTCGATGTTCACCCAAGGGTCGCCGCCGATGTAGCTCGACGACTGGATGAAGTAGCCGTTGGGCGTCATCGGCAGGGTGACGATGTCGCCCGAGAGGCTGTGGGCGAGGAGCACCTCACCCTGGCCGCCCTGCGCGGTGAAGGTGTTCTGGAAGAACGACTCGCCACCGAACATGCGCTTGAGGCCGCTCATGACGCCGCCGGTGGAGCCGGTCTCCATGTTGACGTTGGTCGACATGCCGACCATCGCGCCGGACTCGGCGCGGAACTGCTCGCCGTTCTGCAGGATGACTCGCGCCATCGCCTGGGCGGGCTTGTACCCGATCTCGATCTGGGACATTCGCTCGCTCCTTCCTCAGCGCGGCAAGAGCGGCGTGAGCCACCCGACCAACGATCCGATGTTTCGTGATTGGAGATAGACCCGGCCCTGGCCCTCGAACTGGACCACCAGGCCCTCGCCGGAGGCCATGAAGCCCATCATGCCGCCGCCGGCGCTCTTGATGCTGAAGGTCACGTTGCCCTCGAAGCCGACCAGGTGACCGTTGTCGACCATGAAGGGGCCGTTGATGTCGACGGCGTGGACGCCGCCGTAGCTGTTGAACCAGAGATCGCCGCTGCCGGTGATCTGGATGAAGAACGCGCCCTCCTTCGCCAGCAGGCTCTTGAAGCCGCCGAACTTCATCTTCATCTCGAAGTCGCCGGAGCTGGCCAGGTAGGCGCCGGTCGAGAGGGTGATCGTCTCGCCGTTCATGCGGCGGTGCTTGACCGTGCCCGAGAGGGTCGGGGCGACCCACACGGCGCCGGGGCCCTGCGGCGAGGTGAAGTGGTTCACGAAGAAGGTCTCGCCACCGACGATCTTGCGGATCATCGCGATGAAGAAGGCCTTCACCTTGGCGAAGAAGCCGGCGCGGCTGCCGGCGTTCATCTTCACTTCCATCTCCACGTTGCTGTTCCGAGCGACCATGGCGCCGGCTTCGGCGACCACCTTCTGGCCCGGCTGCAGGTCGACCCGGAGCATCGCGAAGGATGGCCCGTGGGTGATCTCGTGGGTGAGCGGCGCGGCCGTCTGCACCGGCTCGATGGCGGCGCCGGGCGCCGGCTGACCCTGCGGAGCGGGCGCCTGCGGCTGCTGCTGAGGCGGCGNNGCGGCGCCTGTGGTTGCGGATGCTGATCCATGGTTCCCTCCGGCGAGACCACTCGAACGTGGCTCGCGAGCCGACTGACTACCCTTTTTGGGCGAGTCTATTCAAGGCCCCAGCTGGGGAGGGGCTCCTTCAGGGCTCGCAGGCGAGGGGCCAGATGCGGAGCTGGACCAGGCTTCGCCCGTCGGGCGATTCGACGCCGCGGCGGTAGGCGAGGAAGAGCTCGCCGCGGCGGACGACGAAGGCGCCGTCGCCGAAGCCCTCGTCGTAGTCCCGCGGGTTCCACTGGTCGACGGTCACGCCGCGCTCGTCGGTGACGAAGACGCGGTAGCCGAATTCGCCGTCGGGCGTCCGCACCGGCGTGGCGAGGAGCACGCCGCCCTGGAACTGGATGGCGTCGTCGATGGCGTTGATGAGCTGCAGCCCGGTGTCCTCGCGGCGGGGCGGGTCGACCACGACGCCGAGGGGGTCGAGGCGCAGGACGATGCGGCCGCCGGGATCGCGCGACTGCTCCTTCATGTGGACCGTGAAGCCGCTGGGGGTCGGGAAGACCCAGGGCTCGCCGTAGAAGCTCTCCTCGGCGAGCGCGGTGATCAGCGCGCGCTCGTCGGACGCGCCGTCGAGGCCATAGGTCTGGATGTGCAGCGTGGAGACCCGCGGCTCCTCGCGCGCCGACTGCACGTGGACCACCCGCTCCGCGCCCACCGCGAGGCCGGGCTTGCCGTCGCCCTCGGGGAGCACCTGCTCCCAATCGCGGGACTCGCCGTCGCCGCCGGCCACGTCCACCAGCACTTCGTGGCCGGGCACCGGGCCCGAGCTGTTGTCGGTCCAGGCGGTGAAGATGCGCGAGCGCCCGACGGCCACGCTGACCGGACGCCAGGCGCCGCAGCTCCGGTCGCGCGGCGAGGCGCGCACCTCCCAGAGGGGCTCGCCGACCGGGCTGAGCAACGCGCGCACCGCGACGTCGTCGCCGCCGCCGACCCGGCCGCAGTAGGTCACCAGCACGCCGTCCGGGTGGGGGGTCGACGTGGTCCAGCCGCCGTTGAGCAGGCCGTCGAGGCGCTGGATCGGTCCGCGCGGACCGCCGCCATCGTCGAGCATGCGCAGGTAGGCGTTGGGCTGCGGGTCGGAGCCGTCGAAGCCGAGGTGCCAGAAGGCGAGCATCCCCCCGGCGGTGCTCTGCACGGTGAAGTCCCGCACCCAGCCGCAGGTGGTGCAGCCGCCGGTCTCGCCCTCGCCGGTGTCCCGGAAGACCACGCTCTCCCCGACCGGGCGCAGCGGCAGCCCTTCGTCGATGCGGCCGTCGCAGTCCTCGTCGAAGCCGTCGCAGGTCTCGGGCCCGGTGGGCACGCAGCCGGTCAGATCCGGGCCGAGGTCGACCGGCCCGCCGTCGCGCGGCCCGCCGTCCACCGGCGGCGGCGGCTCGACCTGCAGGGCGCTCTTCGCCCCGCAGCCCGCGAGCGCCGCCAGCAAGAGCACACCGATGCGTCGTGCCTCCACGGCCCGAGCATCGCATGGCGCCCGCGCTCGGGCGCAAACGCGCTCAACGCTCGCCGCAGGGCGCACGGAGCACGCATCGGCGATCGCTGCACTGCAGACCGTTGGCGCAGTCGCGGTCGCCCTCGCACGGGGCGCCCACCGCGGAGGGGATCTCGCAGGTGCCCTCGGTGCAGCGGTCGGTGGTGCACTCGGCGTCCCGCGTGCAGGGCGCTCGCGGCGGCAAGAGCGCACAGCTCCCCTCGACGCAGCGGCCCTCGACACAGGTCGCCCGCGCGTCGCAGGGCTCGGTCAGCACCGGTCGCGCGACGCAGGTGCCGTCGTCGCACCAATGGCTCGCGGCACACTCGCCGGGCGCGCAGGGCTCACCGGGCCCGGCGACCCGCCCCGGCTCGTAGCGCTGGCAGACGCCGTCCACGCAGTCGAAGGGCACCGGGCATTGGTCCGGGCCCTCGGTGTCGCAGCTCCGTCCGCCCGCGTCGCTCGGCGGGTAGCACTCCTCGCGCTCGAGGTCGCAGCGCAGACCCTCGGCGNNCTCGGCGCACGCGCTCGCGCGGCGGCAGCCCTCGCCCACGAGGCCATCGGTGGTGCAGCGGCTCGCCGCGCAGTGCAGCCCCTCGAGGCACTCGCCATCCTCCCGGCAACCTTCGCCCTCGCCGCCGCTCGGCGCGCAGACTCCCGAGCAGCGCGCGCCCTCGCCCGCGCCATCGCAGGTGAGGCCGGGCCCGCACTGCCGCTCCTCGTCGCAGGCCTGCCCGGCCGCGAGGGTGCCGACCAGCACCGGTTCGCAGCGCGGCACGGTGCAGCCGTCGGTGGCCGCTTCGATGGTCCGCAGGCAGCGCTCGGCGGCCGCGGGATCGTAGGCCAGGTGCGGCTGTCGCATGAGCAGCTCGGTGAGCCGCAGCTCCGGCGCGGTCGGGTGGCAGAAGGCGCTGAAGCGCGTCGCGTCGTCGGGGCTCTCGCAGCGCACGCCGTAGTCGCAGCGGGCGGCGGCGAGCGCGACCGCGTAGCGCTCCGGTGAAGCGGGCGCGCTCGGCTCGTAGGGCTCGCTGCACGCGCAGAGCACCAGGAGCACCAGCCACGGCCGCGCTCGTTGCGGTCGAAGGATCATCGACGAGCGCAGCAGTCTATCACCGGCGGCGGCCCCCAGCTCGCGGGGACCCCGCCGGCGGGCTCACTCGCAGGCCATCGCCGCCACGCAGACGTCGCCGCTGCACGCCGCCCCTTCGACGCAATCGCTGTCGAAGGTGCAGGCGCCGCCGATGGGGGCCCGCGCCACGCAGACCTCGCTCTCGCAGCGGTCGCTGGCGCACTGCTCGTCGCCGAAGCAGGTCTCGCCATCCGCGAGCAGGGCGCAGGTCCCGTCGGCGCAGGCGCCGGTCAGGCACTGGCGCACCTCGTCGCAGGACTGGCCCACCACCGGCAGCGGCTCGCAGGTTCCGTCCGCGCAGACGTGGAGCGTCACGCACTCGCCGGGCGAGCAGCTCTCGCCGGGACCGGCGAGCTGGCCGAGCTCGTAGCGCACGCAGACCCCTTCGGGGCCGCAGTCGGTCGGCGCGGGGCACTCGTCGAAGCTGGCCGAGGGATCGCAGGGGCGACCCTCCGCGTCGCTCGGCGGGTAGCACTCCTCGGCGACCTCGTCGCAGCGCAGCTCCTCGAGGCAGTCGCGGTCGGCGACGCAGAACTCGCCGGCGGGGCTGAGGGGCACGCAGGTGTTGGTCTCGTCGCAGCCGAGCCCTTCGGCGCACGGGGCCTCGAGGCAGGACTCGGCGACCTCGGCCGTCGGGCTGCAGGTGCCCGCGCACATGCCGGAGAAGGTGTCGCCCGCGCAGTAGAGCCCGGGCTCGCACTGCTCGTCGTTGTCGCAGGGCTCGCCGTCGGTCTGGGTGCCGCGGAAGACCAGATTGCAGATCTCGGCGGTGGGAGCGCTGCAGGTCTCGATGCTGCGCTCGATGGCGTCGAGGCAGTCGCCGGCGAAGTCCGCGTCGTAGATCATGTTCGGCTGATCGAAGGCCAGCGTGCCCCCGAAGGCGTCGATGGCCTCCGGATGGCAGAAGAGGCCCACGCCGAAGGTGTCGTTCGGGCTCTCGCAGCGCAGGGCGTAGTCACAGAGGATCGGCGCCGCCGCGTCCAGGAACGCCTCCGGGTCGTCGGGGCGATCGCCGCCATCGTCGCCGCAGCCAAAGGTCGACAGCGCGATCGCGCCGCAAAGAAGATAGGTCCAAGCTCTCATCGTTTTCCTCCGCCGCCAGTCCCTGCAGACCCCATGCCGAACGCTCGCCTCGGAGAAGGGCGGGCCCTTCGACCGTTGCCCCATGCCACACCGTGCGCCTGTGCCTCACCTGCGCACGCCAGGTCACACCCCGCGCATCGGCTGGCTGGCCGGGTCAGCTCTGCACGCAGGCCCAGTACTCGACGAAGCTGTAGCCGATGAACGCGCCGGCCATCAGCAGCAGCCCGCCCGCGATCCCTCCGCGCAGCGCCCGGCGGCGGCGGCCACGAATCGGGTTCGCCTCCCTCACGCCCTCGTCCACCTTGCGGAGCTTGAAGGTGCCGCCGATCGTCAGCCCGAAACCGAGCAGGGCGAGCGCACCGCCGGTTCGACGGGCGAAGGTTGGCTTCTCGTAGCCCCGATAACAGCGATTCGCCCCGAACGCCGCCAGCTGGGTCAATCCGACCGCCAGGAGGATCGCGCCGGTGGGGATCAGCGCGCGGGCCCGACGCAACCCGGTCGGCACCGACGGCTCCTCCGCCTCGAGCGACGCCGCCCGTGGGCCGGACTCGGCGTGCTCGAGCTCCACCTCCAGATCCACCGAGCCCGCCGACTCCACGGAGCCCGAGTCCTGTGCGTCGGCCACGCCCGCGAACGCCAGCAGTAGTGCCAGGACGTGCCCCGCGCGCGACAGCGTGAGTCCGACACCACACCGGCGCCCCGGCCCGTGGCCCGCGTGGTCGACGATTCCCGGGGTTTTTCGGTCCAGTGCTCCGCTCATGGCGGGGGGCGGTGCAAGGCTCAGGCCGACCCTCCCCGGCTGGGGATCGCCACCTACAGATCGCCCACACTGTCACACCCCTGGGCCATGCTGGCCGGCCTGTGCTTCCCTCGATACGTCCCGAAATTGCACAGCGATCCGCCGCCGCCGGCCGTCGCCAGAAAGCCCGTGAATTCCGGCCGTTCGATGCGAATTCGGCTCACGGAGGGCGCAAACGCACCCCGATTTCTTGCCGGCGGGGCCCCGCTGCCCCCGATCCGCGCAAGATCCCGGAATTTCAGAGCACCCCCGCTGTCTTGTGTGTTTTTTGGACCACCACCACAACATGCGGTAGTGGTCAGTTCGTGCCCCTACGTTGCCTCACACGCGCTACCGTAGTCTTCGTGACACCCCCGCGGCGATCGTTTCGGGGAGGGGTCGAGGCATGAGTTTCCAGGCCCGCAAGTGCCCGGAATTCCTACATCTCCGGATCGGCCGTCACTTCCCTGTCGAACTTTGCTTGACGAGTCGATTCTTGGGGCGTAACCCGGGTCTCCCCACGACAGGTTGTGGGGGTCGCCCTGCGGCCATCACTACAGCTTGTGCGACTTGTGGGATCTTTGGGGACATAGCTGGGGATAACCCCTCCACGGGTGTGTGTAACCGGTGGACGAGTTGGGGAGAGCGTGCGGAGCGCCCTACCCCTGGGCGAGGTGCGCCCTGCGCGCCAGGGCCGAGCTCGCTCTCAGCGCTAGAATCAACTTCGAGAAAAAGACAACGAAAGCAAGTACCTGCGACAGGACGCAGGCCCGGAAGGGGAGGTCGAAAGTGGCACTCGGTAAGCAGCAGACGAATGGTGGAGCGATGAGCGAGAGCAAGGGAGAGAAGCTCCCGATGCAGGAACACGCGCTTCAGCGGGCGGAGACCACCCAGCAGGCCAACGGGCTCACCTTCGAGCGGAAGCTCACCCGCCCGGGTGAGGATCCCTTCGAGACCACCGAGTTCGAGCTCCGCAACAGCGTCATCACCGGCTCGGACGGCTCGATCGTCTTCGAGCTGAAGGACGCCGAGGTGCCGGAGTGCTGGTCGCAGCTCGCCACGGACATCGTGGTGAGCAAGTACTTCCGCAAGGCGGGCATCAAGGGCGACCCGAAGCGCGGTGAGAAGAGCGTGAAGGAGCTCGTCTTCCGCGTGGCGCGCACCATCCGCCAGGCCGGCGAGCAGTTCGGCGGCTACTTCGCCTCCGACGCCGACGCCGACACCTTCGAGGCCGAGCTGGTTCACCTGCTGCTGAACCAGAAGGCCGCCTTCAACTCCCCGGTGTGGTTCAACTGCGGCCTCTGGCACCAGTACGAGATCGAGGGCTCCGGCGGGAACTGGTTCTGGGACCACACCACCGACCAGATGGCCCAGACCACCAACGCCTACGAGCACCCGCAGTGCTCCGCCTGCTTCATCCAGGCCGTCGACGACGACCTGATGGCCATCTACGACCTGGTGAAGAACGAGGCGCGCCTCTTCAAGTACGGCTCGGGCACCGGCNNGCCGCCGGCGCGACCAAGAGCGGCGGCACCACCCGCCGCGCGGCCAAGATGGTCTGCCTCGACATGGACCACCCGGAGATCGTCGACTTCATCACCTGGAAGGAGCGTGAGGAGAAGAAGGCGCAGGCGCTCATCGCCGCCGGCTACGACACCGACTTCAACGGCGAGGCCTACCACACCGTCAGCGGCCAGAACTCGAACAACTCGGTCC
>JABAOG010006293.1_pt1 | contig 20881 bp, 18 predicted proteins | sample 7062131 | NCBI WGS metagenome assembly JABAOG01 (sample SAMN14538629, study PRJNA623070) | marine sediment metagenome | biome: marine biome [ENVO:00000428]; feature: marine pelagic biome [ENVO:01000023]; material: deep marine sediment [ENVO:00002113] | place: India: Arabian Sea | collected...
CTGCCGGATCAGATTGTGATAATAGAGGGACAGTCTATCATTCTAAATAATCATGAATATGACTTACTCTCCTACCTGGTTCGCCATGCTAATCTAACCTGTACCATTGCGGAGCTTATGGTCCATTTGTGGGGTACAGAGCGTTCCCATCACCCCGAATATATTCATGCCTATGTTTGGCGGATACGCCAAAAAATAGAACCAAATCCCAGATATCCGTCCTATATCCTGGCCGATAATGACAATGGCTTTCGTTTCGTATTTCCAACCACTTAAGGTGCGTTCGCAAATACAATTTGATAAGAAAATGCATCCTTGAAGCTCAACCGTTTTACCAATATCCAAAGTTAAAAACGGTTGAACCCTTAATTTGATAGGGGCGTAAGTAGCATCTCAATGTTCAGGTGCATTATGAAGTTGAACAAGCAATCAACTTGTTTTGACGATCCCATGAACTGGCTTTGAGGTAAAAACGGCCGCAGAAATTCTAGGGTTTGATTTCGACTAGTGTCTCCCAAAGTGCCTTTCAGACATGCTAGAGAACGTTAAGATCCCAATCGTAGGATTGATATGCAAAACGAATAGTATCCCCGGCCGAGAGCAGCGCTTGGCGGCGCTCTCCGTCAGGGAGATAGTCAATTAAAAGTTGGATGATGCCTTCACGACCGCCAAAATCGGCCGCATACCAACGGAATATCTGCGATAAAAAGACCTCATTTCGTTCCGGATGAACTTCAACCGTTTGGTTGACAAAACCCCGGGTAGCAAGGTCGAGCTGTTGGTTGAGCTTTTTTATTTCATAGGCGCGAATTGGGGGACAGGAACGGCCGCCGCAATTTAATGCAAAGTGGATACGGGGGTCAAGCGGTAAGGACCAGGCCAGAGACGGGGATCATCAGCAGAGAAATGAACGCCCGGCATATATGGAAATCCCCGATTGCCGCGCAGAATACCATGTTCCATATCTTCCAGACTTACCCGATGACCGCCAATCAGGTAAGCGGCCCGCCGGAAGAACGTTAAAATACCCAGCAAACCCTCGGTTACGCTTTTTTGAATTCCAAAACAGATAACAGCATCTAAAACCAGGGCGTTATACAGATTGATCCAAAAAGTGCGGGCCGTTTCAAGAGATTGAAGCTGATGGGGATCAAACTGCCGTAAAGCAGCCAGACATTGCTGCCGGTATTCAGTGTAAGCTTCGCTGTCCCGTATGGCAGCATAGTTTACACTCGCCCCGTTTTTACTCATCGCAGTGCTTTTCAATTCTGTTAAGGTCTTCTTGAGATGTCCAGCCAGATCGGCCGTAGAAGAAAGTTCCTCAGATGGCTCTTCAGTATTGATGACAGTTGATTGGCCCACGCCTGACAGACCATTTAATATCATTTCCCGCAGCTGAATTAGTGGGTCTGGCAACCCTGAATTTTGGGCGATTGGTCTTGACAGCGTATTCGAATGTTCTATTGTTTTTTCCTGAAACACGGTTGTATCTTTTTTACAGAAATTAGTGGTAGTAAAAGCAGCCGATTGCTCTTTTAATCTATTCTATAGGCATGTTGAAGCGGTTACTGTTGGATTGCCTACATCTGGATTAAGAATTGTCCATTTCCAAAACAATGCTTTTAAGCACTCCATCGAGACGCCGTTCGATTTCAGTTTTTGCCAACTGAGGGTCTTTGGCCAGGCAGGCCTCATAAATGCGGCGATGATCCTCCCAGGCAGCCGTCCCTTCAAGTAACCCCCTGATAAAATAGAGTTTCGAGACCTCTTCTAGCGTTCGGACAGTTACAATAGCGCCTTTGTAAGGAAATTTTAGCCCCAAGAGGATTCGAACTCTATTGAAAGGAAAATAATAATAGAAGGATGCCAATTTCATGGTGCTTCTCGAGGTGGGGAGGTCAATAGCATTGTCCTCCGGAAGCAAAAAACCGGCCAAACGGCCGGTTTTGTCGATTGTGCCCCTAAGCGGATCTGCTCCGAACTCTTTGAAGTATCAAATCAGGCAAAATTCCCACTCATATGTCCGTCAAAAACTTTGCCTTCGTCACAACTATAACCAGAAAATTCGTACATTTGGGATTCATACCCTTTATCAAAAACCGCATAATAGCTATCTCCGGCACAAGCGCGGCACAACAGGAATTCCCCCCGTCTTATTTCCCGTTCGTTGATGATCTCTTCCTCACATATAGCACAATAAACCCGCTTCCCGGCGTGGCTTATGATTCTGGCTATCGGCACGGCCGTTTTCACTGACTGCACTCCGAAAAGCAGTTCATCCGGCATCCGTTGGTAACCTAACAAATAACCCTGCCACCGGTTACCGGCTTCCGGGGCAAATCTGGCTGCGAGTTGGCGACTATGGTGGTTAGGGAACAGGCGAACGGCCATTTCTGTTTTCGTATCTACAAAGGTCGCCGCTACCTTGCCGTAATCTTCCACCCGCAGGGTTCGTCGCCCAACCCAGCAATTTGTTGCCACTGACACGCCGTCGGCAAAACAACCATCTGTTTCTACAATTGTCAACAACCGCTTTTTGGCCTGGGGTATAGGAATATCTAAAAGCCGGCCCGCCAACAGCCCCATGCGTACTCCCAGGACCTGACGCGGGCAGAGGTGGCGATGGTGGGCCGCAGACTGTTCCAAAAATTCTTCCAGACGCTTGGTCATTAGCTTTCAGTTATTGGTTGCAACCGGGGAGCAGTGGCAGCTCCAACTGAGTTTCTGTACTCAGCTTCTTGAAGAGAGCCTTGAGCCAAAATCCAAAGACCAATCAGGGCACAAAACAGTTGTGAACTGAGTTGAGGGGCGTATCCGGCCGAAGCTAACAATAAGATAGCGTAGGCCACAGGTGGATTGCGTCGCCAGCTTGACAATACGGCCGCTCCCGCCAGCCAGAGGGCAACCGCATATAGCGGCCAGGGAAGAAACAGGGTCAACCCACTGGACCAGATAGCCAGAATGCCGGTTGTGGCTGGATCACGCTGGAAGAGCATGATGAACATCAAAGCTGGAACGGCCGCTATGAGCCAGTAACGAAAAGAGGTTTGACGGCCGAAAACGCCCCACCATATTATGACGGCTACAACGACCAGTAATTCGCCAAGGTTAAACAACAGCCCCGTAAAAGGCGCTGGACCAGGCCAGGAAACGGCCGTATAAAAGGTGGGCAACAACTGGTAGAACAAACCGGCCAACAGCGCCAGAGCAGGAAATAATAAGACTGCTCCCTGCCACAAGCGATTCGCCCTTCTATTTCCGCTGCCGATCCCAAAAAACCAATCATAAACCAGCCGAAAAATAAAAATGACAGCCAACAATTGGTACAGTAATGCCAGCCAGGCTGGCGGGGCAATCACCAAAAATAAAAGGCTAAAGACAGCCAACCCGGTCAGCCCAAATGATAAAACCAGTTGCCGTTCCTGCCAGGCTCCCCAGGCTAGCCAACAGATAAAGAGCAAGGCCAATAAGGAAACAAATATACCAGCCACTTGACCAACCAGGGTGGCCCCCTGGTAAAGGGAGATGACCAGGGGCGATTTGGGGAGGTGTATAGCGGCCCGGGTCACGGTGCGAACGATAAACCATTCAGCCAATGACGCCAGCGCCAGCCATCGCAAAAGAATTTCTTTATCATTCCAATTTAAAGTGAACATGGTTATTTCTTCCCTGGTAATTTCGTCAGAATGAAGAAACCGCCAGCCAATAAAATGAACAACAAAACCAGGATTACTATTGGGATAATTACAAATCCCACACCTTCTAAATTGTTGGCTGTAGACTCACGGCTGCCTGACTCAGGAGCAGGAGCGGCGCTGCTATCCGTTCCCTCTGATTCGGCGGTTGCGCCGCCTAACTGCAAAGAGACCCATTGCGATGTTGATTTTTGTCCATTGCGTTCCTCGTTAGCCCCGTCCCAGGCAGCGAAGGCCAGAGAGTAGACTTGCCCGGTTTCAAAATGGGCATCGTCTCCTTCCGTCGGGAGCAGGTCGCGGGCGAAGATAACCCGCCATTTGCCGTCAATGTATTCCCCATGTCCGGCCACATTTTGCATTTCGGCCGGTTGGGAGGTCAATGAGCCAAAACTGCCGGCAATCAAATCTTCAACAGGCGAAGCATATGTGGCGCTAGCCATTAAGTTTCCGGCGGCCAGGGCGGGCACATAATTCACATCTTCATAATCGGCGACGGATGAAGCGGCCCCGGCTTCCTCATCTGCAAAGGTATAGCCATCAACGTACATATTGGGATAAACCGTATCTACATCCTGCTCTTCGGCTATTGATGCCTGCCAATCAGCTTTCCAATGCCAGATGTTGACATTACCGTCTTGCTGCCCCATGCAGAAAAAGGGTTGGCCTTCGACCAGGGGGAATTGGATGGCCACAGCATCACTAAAATCCTGCACCCGTACGGTTGATTCATCTAAGGTATCATCTTCCCATTCTACAAGGAAAGCGATTTGCTCGCTGTTGTACAGAGCGCGGACGTCTACGGCCTTTACATTAGCCTGGGCAAACATCGGTTTGGCCACAATTTGGGCGCTAAGCGGAACCTTTACCGCCGTTGCTGCCTGCCACATTCCCGAATTTAAATCCGTTATGGGCAAAGCTTCCTCTACCTGGGCGGCGACAATGGTAGTTCCCTGGCTGCTGGCGAGGGGTATCTTTAAAAAAGTAAGAAGCACCGCCATTGCCAGCAAAGCAACGATTAAAAGGCGAGTTCGGGTGATCATAATCCACTCCATCATTTATTTCTAACAATCGTATTCACCGGCACAAATCCCTGCTCTCCCATTCCGGCCACGGCGCAATCGGCGCAGGAAAAGTCCGGGTCAAAGGGGGTGTGTTGAATTTCTGAAAGTTGGGGTTGCTTTAGTGCAACGCCTAACCGCCCGGCATCTGCTATAACGAAACCAGCTGCAAATTTCGCGAGCGGCTCATACAGTGAGCCAGGGGCATTATGGGCGACGCTCTGGGCAAAGAGGTCAATCCAACGGCCGAGATGATCTTGAAGAAATTTACCTTGGGCCTCGACACAAATTTCTACATGTTCAGGTATATCGCTATCCAGGGCATAAGCTTCTTTTAAGGCCATGACGTGCATAAATTCCAGTTCCACAGCGATATGATCCGGCCGTTCACGCACCGCGCCGCCCAGTTTAAAGCCAAAAGCCCGGTAAAAGCCGGCAATATCGGCCATCTCCTGGCTCTGGCGATATTCATGGGGCAGGCCGTATTCTGTCTCATAACACAGTGATCCGGCCGTTCCAAAGGTGCGGCGGTGAGCCGATTGCAAGCTGGATAGGGATATATGAACGGGTTCCAACTTTGTCATTGCTGGATTCAGAATATTTGTGATCTGGTTTACGGCCGTTATATCTTCAGTCCAACTCTCGCGGGGGTATAAAAACAGATCGGCCAGAAAGCCATAAATTTGTGCCCTGCGAATTGCATTTTCTTTCGTCATAATCTCAACGCTCCAACAACTAAGTAAGCGTTCACAAATAAAAATGTTCAATTAGAAAACGCTTACCACTAGCCGGCCGTTTACCAAACCGCTATGTTAAAAACGGCCGGCGACTAAATAGAATTCAACCGTTCAGACGGCCGTTCATGCAACGGTTCCACCACACTCAAGCGAACGACTTCGTTGCCGGCGGCATCAAAGCCAAGCACGGTATCATCATACATCTGCCAGGGCTGGCCATTCAGCTCCACTTCCCGGACCAGCGGCCCTTCCTCTATATCAAAGCGGAAGACCATCTTCTGGGTCGCCCGGAACAGTTGCATTAAGGCCAAAACAGTCCGCGACGGGGTGCTGTATCGTTCGATGGCTTCATCCACTCCGGGGCCGAACATCTGCCTCAAATAGGGCCGGGGCGCCCAACGCGGTGGAATGTAATAGATATTCGGCTCTGTTCCAAACTGGGGATAAAGCGGCAAGGCTATTTTCTCTTCACGAATCAAATAGTAGAGCGGGTTTTGCAAATCCTCGACCCATTCCCCAGCTTCATCAATTTCAACCAGCCCGTTCAAACGAATCTTGCCCGGGCAGACAGCCATACAGCGTGTTTCCATAGGCACACCATCACTCAAGGGATCGTTACCTTCAACACGCGGATAGCAGCCGACGCATTTTTCACTGGTGTGGGTTGTGCCGCGATACATAGATTTTTTGTATGGACACTGCTCTACACATTTGCGATAGCCCCGGCAGCGTGCCTGGTCAATCAGGACAATGCCGTCTTCCTGTCGCTTGTAAATCGCCTGGCGAGGACAGGCGGCGGCGCAGGCCGGATAGGTGCAGTGGTTGCAGATGCGCTGCAGATAAAAGAACCAGGTTTGGTGAACCGGCAGGGCAGCCCCTTCTTCACTGATGCCCAATCTTCCCCCTTTGTACTTTGTAGCGGTGTCTTCATAGAAGTTGGGGGAGCGCCACTCGCTATCATCTGGCGTATAACCCAGCGCCTGGTTGCCATTCTGGGTCTCTGTGGCCGCTTCGGTGATGGTCATGCCGTTGTAAACGCCGTAAGGGGATTGTTGGTCGTTTTGGTCTGGGTTCCATTCGGCCGTTTTTCCTGTTGCCTCATGCGCTTCATCCAACTGCTGTAATATCTTTACGTCCCAATATTTGGGGTAGCTGCCGTATGGTTTTGACTCGACATTGTTCCACCACATATATTCCTGTCCTTTAGAGAAAGTCCAGGTAGCTTTACAAGCGCCGGTACAGGTCTGGCAGCCGATGCAGCGATTAATATTGAATATCGCCGCAAACTGCTTGGCTGGATGCGCTTCCTCATAGACATATTCCATTGGGCGGCCTAATTGCCAGTTATAAACTTCTGCCATTGGTCACTCCTTCATTTTCTGCTTGTTAGCTGATATTCCACTGCTCGCAAATGTCTTTAATCAGTGCCTCTACCCAGGCCTCACCCATTTGCCGGTAGATGCGATGTGTTGCCAGGTAAAATGGATTGGTGAAGAGGGTCATCAATCGCTTTTCGCCCCAACCCAGCAAGATATATTCTTCAATTAGAGCCTTGGCCATCGCTTCTAACTGTCCCGGTTCGCCGGGAATAACCATTCCCACCATTTCGTAGGGGTCTTCCTGATGTAATGGCAAAGGCACACCTGGGTTTTGTGGCTGGTTATTTATAGATAAAGGAATGCTATCATTCATGGGCATCTCCTATGATGGGCTGCTTTTTGAACTCGGAAACAACTTGCTGCCATTTGTGAATTAAGAGAGGTGTACAACTAGAACAAATGAATAATGACCTTTGTTGAAATGACCAGGCCATCACTGGAATCTCATCATCTGTTCGGCTGCAGTTAAAGCAGGTGGGCGCTGGGCTATGGTTTGTCATGGGTCTATTCATCCTCCTTGCCGGAGACGGTCGTTATATTTCCTGCCATATATTTTTCCATAAAGGAATTTTCGTGGCCGGGTGTGAAACCGGAATTAACCGGCTCCCACTTTCCCTGGCCGTTTAAGCCGCCGTCTTCCGCTTTTTCTACCCGCACCAACGTCTCCTTTGGTACGGTGTTGAGGGCGTGGTTATCCGCCTCACCCCCAAACATAAAGGAGGTATCTACTTTTTGTTTGTGGAACAGCGTGTCGGTCTGGTGCATCGGCATTGACCAGTCGCGGGTGATAGATTGCTGCGAGCCATATCGTAAATTGGCCTGGTAGCCGGTGCCTTCGGACTTGGCCAGGCCGTCGGGGCGGGTTTCGTGGGCGCGTACCGATTTTTCGGTTGCCATAAAAGGGCCGTGTTTAATCATAACGATGTTGTAGGGATAGGCCGGGTTGTACTTGACCCGCAGCATGAGGCGAGACACTTTGTAGAAGGGATCATCTTCCTGCCAGCCACGGTACGGCCGATCAGCCGGATTGGCGTCTATATACACATAATCGCCATCTTCAATGCCCATGTCCACAGCCGCCTGGGGATTAATATGCACCTGGTGATCACCCACACCAGGCAGCCGCTTATCCACCCGGTATGGATCCCCAAAGTTGGAATCAAGAATAATCGTCCAATCCACCGTACTCCAGGAGGAATGAACCCGGTGGCGCGTTTTCGGCGTCAGGCAGTAAAATTGAAAACCTTGCTGCCACAGTGGGTTCGTCGTTTCTTTCACTTCTGACCAGGGCTTGGCGATGTTCCGAATAGTGCGTTCGTCCCAGCCCATCTCATCTTCGGCAATGCCATAATCATCCGGCTTCAGGAAGCGGCTGCCGCTAACGATGACATTGGGCAAATAAGGGGTGGCCTCCGGCCCCTCCCGTTGGCTAATCATGTTCTCACCATATTCAATCGCTTCGGGGATGTCGCAGTAGGCGGCAAGACGGCCGCAATCGGTGAAGAAAGGAACCGACTCATTTATCTGTTCCCAGAAGGGAATCCGAGGGTAGGTGCGGAAAAGCATCAGGGCGGCCCCCGGCTCACCATATTCCCCGGCCATAATGTCGTCATAACTGTAGCCCCGGGTCGGCACCGAGGCGTCCAGCAGCCGCTGGATGTACACTTCCGGCCGTCCCTCTAAAACAAATTTCCAATAATCCCTAAAGCGCTGGTCGTCCAACTGATCCCCAATTGCGGCGGCCAGTTCCCCTAATATCATCACATCGTCCTTGGTATCATACAGAGGTGTGATGCCCCCTTTCCAAATCTGCAGGAAGGGGTTGGAACAAGAGGCGGTTATTTCAGGGGTTTCAAATTCGGCCCAGGAGTTAGCCGCCAGGCCAAAGTCGGCATACTCGACGCTGGCCGTCATTTCAATATCGACGGCGATGATCAGGTCAATGAGGGGATTGACGTTTTTAATCATATCGTAATGGTGCTTGGCGTTGTTGAGCAGGTTGACGTTGGAATGAAAGATAACTTTGGTTGGCGTGGGCATGTGGCTGTTGCCGGTGAAGTTTTTACGGCCGTATCGAGGCGTTTCCACAATTAAGGGCCGGTCCCCATGGTTCCAATAAGCCGGCTCTTCATCTTTACCATAGCTGTGGGCGACAATATCCTTGCCGTCAACGCTTTCATCCAGATTGGGATTGAAGGGGTCTTCAGCGATCCAGCCTTTAAACCCTGGCCCTGCTCCGGGCGACCCCTGGAATAGTGCTGCCTTGTAATTACCGGCCCAGGTATAGCAGCCGGCTCCCGGTTTTCCGATGTCCCCGGTTAGCATAAGTGGCAGAAACTGGGCCCGGTTGGCAAGGGTGGCATGGAACCAGTGATTGATACCCTCCCCGATGTGAATGGCGACCGGACTCATGGTCACAATATCCTCGGCCATCTCTTCAATCAGGTGTTTGGGAGCCAGGGTGATGTCGGCCACGGTGTCCAGGTCGTATTCTTGCAAATGCTCTTCGTACATGGCCCACAGCGTCATTACTTCCACTTCTTCTTCGCTGTCCAGCAGGGTCACAGTACCTGACCAGGAGAGCCGGGGGTCAATATCTTTGTCTGCCATCGTTTCACCCACATCGTCGCGAGTGATAGCAACCAAAGCGCCGCTGTTTTCGTCGAAGACGACATAGTCGCCCAGCGTTTCGTACTGCGCTTCGGTCAGACCATGCAGGTTGAAGCTGGGGCCATCCTGGTCCAGTCCCGGTTCGTAGTCAGGGAATATTTCATGGGGATGGAGACGTTTGAGGGTGTCCAGGCGCACTACCAGGGGAAAATCGGTGAACTGTTTGACAAAGGGTTCGTTGTACCGGTCATTGTCCATAATCCATTTGGTGACGCCGAGGAAAAGGGCTGTGTCGGTAGACGGCCGAATTGGAATCCAGGTGTCGGCTTTGGTCGCCGGAGGGGAATATTCCGGGGTAATAGTGATAATCTTGCCCCCCCGTTCCATCGTCTCCACAAAAAAGTGGGACTCCGCCATCTTATTCTCTACCAGGTTCTTGCCACATTGAATATGCAACCGCGTATTTCGCAAATCATTAAAGTCACAATCAGACGTTTGCAAGCCGGTTGTAAAGGGGTGGCCGGGGGCCTGGTCACCGTGCCAGGTATAATTCGACCAGCGCCGCCCGCCTAAAGCTGTTTCTTCATCGGTACCGCGCACGTGGGTATCCAATAAGGCCAATGTATTGGCAAAGCGGTACATGCCATACTTGCCGATAACGCCCAACAGGCCCATACCGCCGCGACATTTGAAGGTGCGCGTTCCGGCTCCTTTCATCTCAGCAATCATCTCTTCCGGGTAGCCGTCGACCCGGAGCCGCTCCGCCCCTTCTTCACCAGAGTAATGGGTGGCGATGGCAATCATGCCCCCGGCGATGTAATCGTAGGCTTCATCCCAGGTAACAGGAATCATCGTATCGTCGCCACGAGCGGTAAACTTGTATTTGTCACGATTTGCGGCATCCAGGTAGGGATAGCCGTCATCGGCCCAATCTTTCCATCCCTGGCGCATAGTCGGCCCTTTCAAACGGTGCGGGCCATAGACACGCCGGTGGAAGGTTTGTCCCTTTTTGCAACCCCGAGGATGCCAATGGGCGGTGGCGGTGTTGCCGTATAGATCGCTGTAACTGCCGACATCGTAATTCGTCTCCGAGCGCAGAATAACGCCGTTACGCACAAAAGCCCGCAACCGGCAGGCATGGGTGTCGTTGGGAGAGCAAACATAGGTAAAGGAAGAATCATACTGGTACTGGTTGCGGTAAATTTCTTCCCAACCCCGATCCGGGTAATCGGCCAGAGGATTGGCGACATTGACCGGATCTAGCAGGCGCAGATATAAAAGCTCGGTGGCGGCCAGGCTTGCGGCCGCACCACCGGCCAGCTTTAGAAAATCACGTCGGGATAGGGTACTCATAATATTTTACTCCTGAGGGTGAATCGACAGGGATTGAATAGCGGTTTGAAGGGCTGTTTTGTTGGCCCGGATGCGGCGGCTGGTGATAATCTGAACGTAATTTTGATTCAAATCGGCGCAGATGATGGGGAGATCCGGGTAGTTACTGAGGATTGGTCCGCAGACGGCCTGGGTCTGGTCGCCGCTACCGGCGACAATGATGAGATTGGGTTGGTTAGTTATCAGGGTTGTTAGGGCCTGGGGTAAGGATTCGGCCGTACTGACAACCGTGACGGACTCATTCTCTGCCAGAATCGTTTTGCAGGTCTCTGTAAAAAGTGAATCACCAATCAAAAGCGCCTGATAAGCCATATGATTAGCTTAGCAGGAAAGAATTGGCCGGCCTATCCGTCACGAATGTCACAAAGGATGAAAAAAGAGGGATATTTAGGGCGTTTTCGGGGCGGAAGGATTAGTCCCTTGACAATTGTTCTTTTATTCGTGATCCGGAGCCTTTCTACTCCGCAAGGCGGAAACGGCCGTTACGACCAAAAACATCACAATCGCCGCTTCGTTGAGCATCCCACCCCACCGTCGAACCGGCAGCCATGTAAACAGATCCCCAATAACGCGCACCAGAAGGGAGAGATGTAGCAGTAACAGGTGTGCATAGAAGATTGGTGAATAGGGGAAGGGGATGTTTAAGACGGCCGGAAAAATCACCGGCGCATGGCCGAAAATCATTGAGATTACAAAGCCGACAAAGATGGTATGGAGCATCGCATCGTATATCGGACCGGCCGTAAATTGTCCGCCATAGAGCAGCCATAGCACGCCACCCACTGTGAGCCAGATATAACCGGGCAGAAGGCAGGCGGCAATAAAACGGGTCAATCCTTTATTGAGGATGGTCCGGCGGGCGATGTCAAAGCGTAGAAGCCACAACCCCAAAGCCAGCAGGCCGGCGCCACTAATTCGCATTCCGGTCGTGAAATTTGCCAGGGAAAGGAGTAGCCCTAACAGGATGATGCCAACAATCAGCAGGAATGTCAGCCTGACGGCGGGCTTTGTGAGCAGAATACGGGATAGTTCCAGCCGTTCTCCGGCGATAGTCAACACCAGGAATCCGGCCCAAAAGGGCACTACCTGGTGAATCGGCCATTGGGCCAACCATAAGCCATTGCCGGCCAACCATAACCCGGCGCCTACGCTCATGACAATATGGTCGGTGGTGGGCTGCATACGGATGATGACCAGGAAGATTAGAACCAACCCAAAAGCGCCCAATACGGTTAATCCTCGACCAACCACGGGTGGGATGGTGGTCAACAAAGCAACTGCTCCCAGCCCGGATAGTAGCGGAGCGGCGTAAAACCAGGGACGGCCGTTTTGATGATGACTTAATGCGACTGCCCGTTCCAGGCTTATGAGGGTTCCAAGAAAGCCTGAAATCATCAATGGACCATGCCCGGCCGGCAGGCTCACTGACAACGAAGGCAAATCCCACCCCAGACGCAGCAGTCCTGCCCAAAGACCCGCCAGGAGCGATACGCCGGCAGCAGCCAGCAAAGGAAGGCGTTGTCGAACAATCACTTCAAATTATTGGTGTCATTTGGCGCCCCCGATAACAGACCATGCCGGGCCGCCATTCGAGCGGCCTGCCGCCGATTGATAGCATGCAATTTGCTCAAAATATTGCGTACATGACTCTTTGTTGTATGCAAGCTAATGGACAGCCGGTCAGAAATTTCCTGATTGGTGGCGCCGGTAGCTATGTGGTTAAGCACCTCTAACTCGCGTGGCGTGAGATCTGGGTCGTTTGAGGAGTCGGCCGTTTGGTGTTTATTATTGGCTAATCGCGCAAATTCAGCCATCAGGCTGGTCGCCAGCTTGGGCGGTAATGTCGCTTCGCCGCCCAAGGCCCCACGAACCCCGGCTAGAAAATCGGCTGCGCTGGTATCTTTCAGCATATAACCATTAGCCCCAGCTTTGATGGCTTCGAAGAGCTTTTCGTCTTTGTCATGGACGGTCAACATCACGATCCGGGTCTCCGGAAGATCGGCCCGAATAAGGCGGGTGGCCTCCAAACCGTCGCAGATGGGCATATTGATGTCCATAACAATCAGATCAGGCTGTAAGTCACGAGCCAGGGTTAGTGCCTCTAACCCATCACCGGCCTGTCCCACCGTTTTCATGTCAGGCTGACTGTTAATCAGTCCGGCTAATCCCTCCCGGAAAAGCTCATGATCGTCAACAAGCAAAATACGGGCAATGGTCATCTGTTCAGCTTCCATTCGGGGTCTTGAGGGGAAAGGTAGCTGTGATTTGAGTACCCTGGCCTAGAACGCTTTGTATGGCCAGATGACCACCGCTGCGAGCAGCGCGGGTTTGCATGATGGTAAGGCCAAGATGGTGATCGCCGCTGGTATGATTTTGCTCAAAACCACAGCCGTTATCAATCACCTTAAATTGGGCTGAACCATCGACCAGACGGCCGATTACTTCAACCTGGTCTGCCTGGGCATGACGGCTGATATTTGTCAGCGCTTCCCGCACAATATATAAAGCCTGTTTTTGAGTGACCGGGGGAAGGGAAAAGACGGCCGGATCATCAACTGACAATTTGGCCGGTACGCCTGTCTTTGCCTGAAACGTCTCCAGACATGCTTGCAGCTTTTGGACAAATTCATCCTCATCAGCTGTTGGTTCGCGTAGGCCGATGAGAGCCATTCGAACCTGGGTATAGGCTGTTTTAACGGCCGTTTGCATCGCCTGTAACTGGTTCTGCGCCGATCGATGTTGTCCGGCGCTCATCAGGCTCTCGGTCGTGTCTACCTTCAAGTTGATGGCGGCCAATGTTTGGGCCAGGTTGTCGTGTAAATCAGCTGCCAGTCGCTCCCGCTCCATTAGCGCTGCATTGGTTTCGGTCTGCTGTTGAGCCGCCGCCACCAGTTGGGCGTTATCAATGGCGATGGCGGCAGCATTAGCCAGTAAAGTGAGAGCGCGGGATTCATCTTCATCGAAGATTTGCCGGGGGCGGACGACGCATAATGCCCCTAACGTTTGTTCGCCGATTTTTAGCGGCGCGGCCAGACATGGGTCGCCGGGAAAGTGGTGTAGAAAGCCACAGTTGGCACAGCCACCATCATGGCTTACGGTTTGTCCTTCTTGGATGACAGGTAGGGCAATTCCCTGCTGTGTTGATTGGCGCAACCCTAGAAATTGATCTGTCGGGCTGCTATTGGCGACTAATTCCAGAATACGGCCGTCGCTTTTTAACAGGCAGACCGAAGCCGCTTCTGCCTGCATCAGTTCCTGGGCGCGGTGAGCCACTGATTGTAACAAACGGGACAGGTCCAGTTGTTGGATAATTTCCTGGCTAAACTCAAAGGCGGCCGTTAATTCATGGGTGCGCTGTTGCACTCGCCGTTCGAGCAATTCTTGGGAGGCAGCGATTTCCTTACGCATGGCTTCCATCGTTACCGCCAGTTGGCCTAACTCATCATCCCGCAAAGCAGGTAGGGGTAGTGACAGATTCCCCTGTCCAATGTTTTGCGCCGCTTTTCCTAAGGTGGACAATGGTTGGATTATACGCCTGCGCGTTGTCACATACCCCCAGCCGAGCAATAAAATGGCCGCCAGTAGAAAGACTAATTGTACCTGCTGCAGCCGGGTGATTTTCGCTTGAGCCTGTACTTCATAGGCCGTGACAACATTATCCAGTCGGATCAGGAGGTCAGCAGCCTGGCTTTCCAGCGTAGAGGATGTTATTGGCGGTTGAAGCTGTTCTTGAAAAGCGTGCCAGGCTTGGGTGATTTCATCCAGTTCGGACTGGATAGCAGTATCGGTGGTTGCGGGAAGGGCGAGAAGACGGCCGTTAGTATCCCTTACTTCACCTCCTTCAGTAAGAGCATTCAAAGTCCGGCCAAATTGTTCAACAGCCTGGTTCAAGTCAGGATTAAGGGGCTGAGTAAGCGCGAGCCGGGTCATCTGCTGGGTCAACATGCGCTGGCGACCAGCCAGGTTTATGACAGTCGCGTCATCTTGTTGCGTCTGTATTAAGCGGAAGGTCACAGTAACCGACCCTGCCACCGCCAGAAGAAACCCCAGGAAAATAAGAACCAGGTGAAAATGGACTGAGCGCCGCATACCTTAATCATATCACAACTTGCCATTCAGGTGTTTCTATAAGCGGTTACTACGACCGAAGTGCGATGCTATTGTTCTCCAAAACAAAAAAACCGGCCAAACGGCCGGTTTTTTCGATTGTGCCCCAAGCAGATCTGCTCCGAACTCTTTTAAATATCAAGTGGGGAACGATACACTTAATGATCACGTCCCGGCCCACCGCCGGCTGGGGAGAACACTAGACCGGCATGGGTTCCTTGAGGCCGACCTCCTCTCGGGCGGCGGCAAAGCTGGGCAGAGCGCGCGTGATCATCTCGTTGTTTGCCGTGAGGGAGATGCGGAAATAGCCCGGGCACTCTGCCACCGAGCCAGGCAGGCAAAAGACATCATGGGTCGCCAGCAAGTCGACAAACGCCAAGTCGTCGGGAAGCGGGGAGCGCACCAGCAAGTAGAACGTGCCTTCAGGCACGTGTAACTCATAGCCCATGGCGCTCAGCTCGCGCACCAGCCGGTCCCTTTTTTCCTGCAGATGCTGCACGTCAATGGAAAGCGCTTCGATGTCGGGCAGGGCATGTTGCAGCAGCGCGTTCGGGAAGGCAAAGCCAGTGACAAGTTGCGCGGTGTACAGTGCTTGCCGCAAGGCGTCGCGTCCTGGCATCGAAGGTTGAATGGCGATATAACCAAGCCTTTGGCCAGGTGTCAGCAGGGTTTTGCCATACGTGTAAATGATGAAGGAGCGGGGATAGAATGCAGTAGGGCTGGGAAACGGCCGCCCATCATAAACAATGCGGCAGTAGGCCTCGTCGGCGAGCAGGTAGATGGCCCGGTCGTGGCGTGCTTCGGCCTCCTCCAACACGGTGGCCAATCCCGCCAGGGTTGCAGTCGGATAAATTTTACCGGTTGGATTGTTGGGTGTGTTCACGATGATGGCCCGCGTGCGCTCGTTGATCGCCGCCTCAATAGCTGCCAGGTCCAGGTCGAAGCTTTGTGGGTCACAGTCCACGCGCACTGGTGTAGCGCCGGCTGCAGCGATCAGTGACTCGTAGAAAAACCAGGGCGGGCTGATAAAGATGACCTCATCACCGGGATTGGTGACGGCCGTTAAGGTGACGGAAATAGCGGCGAAGGAACCGTTAGTCAGAAAGATGTCGTCGGGAACGAAGGGCAAACCGCGTCGTGCCTGCAATGAGTCGGCGACGACAGACCGGGCAGGCGCCTCATTTTGTTTGTAAGCAAACCAATCCTTGTTCTGAGGTTCGGCGTGCTTTTTCAGCGCTGCCGTAAAGGCTGCCAGCGGCATCTCGTGAGGGTTGCCGAGAGCGAAGTCGCAAACGCCTGGCTCGTTGTGGCGTTTTGCCCATGTTGAATATTGCAGGTAATCGGTGACGGGAGCCATCAAGTCACTCAGATGGTTGATACGTGGCGAAACGTGGGAATTCATTCTTTTTCCTCCATAGTAAGCTGGTTTGTAATAATCAAAGAAATGGTTCCTCGTTTGCGAGTCGCAGGCCGGCGAAGAGGTCACACTCGGAATTGCGACCGCCGTTAACGAGGCTGAATGTTCGGTAAAGGGATTGGGTCGCCCACAGGTTGTGGCGGTGGTTTTCGGGAAGCTCCCGTAGCGCCTCGTAGCCAGATAATTGGCTGCGGTGGCAGGTAATCGCCTCCCAGATCTGGTCGGCATAAGCCGCCGTGTCGATGCGGGTGGTGATCGCCCAGGGCTGCCAGGTGACCAGGCGGCGTTTGTCCCCGTCAACGGGCATTACCAGCTCGCCGAACGCGGCCTGATAGGCGGCGGCGCTCTCCTCGGTCTCGGCCCGGTAGTAGAGTTTAGAGACACGGTGAGGCGGCTGGTCATCATCCGTTTCATAGCCCGGATTCGCGGCGGCGACCACTGCTGCGGTCGTAAACTGGCAGATGGCGATGTGATCGGGGTGACCATAGGCGCCATCAGGGCCGAAGGTCGCAACAACGTGCGGTCTTACCCTCCGCAGGTGTGAAACGATGCGGGCAACAGCTTGTTGTGGATCGGCCTGATCAACCTGTCCATCCTCGTAGCCCAGGAAGTTCACTTCCTCCAGACCCAGTACATCGGCGGCGGAATAGAGTTCCTCTTCGCGCTGGCGTCCAAAGGCCTCCGGGCCGGGATATGCCTCATCAGGTCCAAGCCAGCCATGCTCCCCACGGGTGGCTGTGACAAGGTAGGTGGCTACACCCTCGTCGTGGTACCGGGAAAGGATACCGCCAAATCCCAGTGATTCGTCGTCTGGGTGTGCCAGGATGCACATAAGTTTGAGTTGTTCAGTCATGGGATGTATCTCCAACTTCTATGCTCTACCGGCTTGGCGGCTTTCCGGCTTGATATTCTGGTTTACACGGAAGAGATTAGCAGGATCAAACTTCGTCTTGAGGGTGACGAGACGTTCATATTTCTCCTGCCCATAGGCAGCCTGTACTCTTTCCTGTCCTTCTCCTTCACTGAGAAAGTTAACATAAGTGCCGCCGGTGGCGTAGGGGCGCATCGCCTGCCAGAAGTTACGTGTCCATTGGACCTGGCGCTCGCTTTCCGCCGGATTTGCCCAGCCGTTGGTAATGGCAAGCACAAAGCCCGCGTCGCGGTGGCCGGTCGCGGTGGCCATATCCGCGATGCGGCCCATGGCACCGCCTAACTGCATGATGGTCGCGCGCGCCAGGGGTGAGGTCATGGTTTTGCCCTGGGACAACGCAGTATCGATGGCCTTGTCACTGAGCTCGGCCAGGTAATCGGATTTGGAATAATAGTAGTTGCCTGCGGGTTGCCCCTTGTCGAACATTGACTGGAAATCAACGTAGGATTTTGGCCCGATGCGATCGGCCAGCGGTTGTCCATGGTCACGTAGCGGCCTCAGCACACGTTGACCTTCCTCCACGTCGCCTGCGTAGCAAACAACGATGGCGCAGACCGGTTTTCCGTGCAGCGCTTCCGGGACAAAAGCGGCAGGTGGGGCCAGCCTCATCACGATGGCGGAGCCCAGTTCGTCGGGCGCGTCGGCGACAAAATCACGGTAGAAGCGGATCGCTTGTGGTGCTGCTTCCATCGAGTACAGGAGCAAGCCGCCGAGGATGGTAGGGCCAACCGGATGGAGCCGGTACTCAAAGGATGTCACGATGCCAAAGTTTCCACCGCCGCCGCGGATAGCCCAAAAAAGATCGGCGTTTTCCTCCGCGCTGGCCTGGAGGACATTACCGTCGGCCGTAACTACTTCGGCAGACAGCAGATTATCAGCGGTGAAGCCATACTGGCGCGTCAGCCAGCCAAAACCACCGCCTAGCGTCAGTCCGGCGAGGCCGGTTTCGGAGACGATGCCCGTCGGCGTTGCCAGCCCGAAATGTTGCGTCTTGCGGTCCAGATCGCCGAGGGTGACGCCGGGTTCGGCATGGGCCGTTCGCCTCTGCGAGTCTACGTGAATGCTGGTCATCGGACTTAGATCAATCACCAACCCGTCATCGCAGATGGCCTTTCCTGCCACGTTGTGACCGCCACCACGTACAGCAAGGCGCAGGTCGTGTTCGCGAGCGTAATTTACGGCGGCGACGACGTCAGCCGTATTGGTGCAGCGGGCAATAGCCGCCGGATGGCGGTCGATCATCGCATTCCAGACGGTCCGCGCTTCGTCATAGCCGTGCTCGCCCGGATAAAGCAACTCACCCCGGAGCATGTCTCCAAGACTCGACAGAGAGCCGTTTCCCTGTTCCGTCCGGGACTTCTTCATTTTCCTAATGTTAAGCATTTTGATTGCCTCCTATACCATTGGGTACATTGTTTGTGTTATCAAAAAGTGTGCCTTTAATATAGGAAAGGGCGGCCCGCCCGTAACCGGACAAACGTTAGGAATCGGGATGGGATTGAGGATGGGTTTGGGGATGGGTGGAGAGGCTAGGTGGACACGAGATCGAGCCGGCGAGCAAGAGCGGCGGCTTCGGTACGGTTGGAAACGCCCAGTTTGCCGTAGATCTGGCTGGCGTACCATTTAACCGTTCCCAACGCCAGCACCAGTTCCTCAGCAATCTCTGCATTGGTATGGCCCCTGACAAGGAACTGGAGCACCTCCAGCTCACGGTCGGTCAGCGGTTCGACCAGTGGTTGCTCAGACCCGTCCCCCGCCGTCTGCTGTTCAACCACTGCCGCCAATTCGGAGTCAATCTTCACCAGCGCCCGATCGAGATTCCAGCGACCACCCTGTTGCGCGGCTGTGGCGGCGTCAGCCTCCGCCACCTGCGACTGGCAGGTTTCCTGCAAGCGCTGCGCCTGCTGTTGTGTTTGATGGGTGGTGGCTGAATGATGCTGGATCACCGTGAGCAGCGTAATGGCCAGTACCGGCCGGTCGAGGGCCGCGAACAGCGTGGCCACATCAAGAAGAGTGGCACAGACAAGCGGCCAGAAATGAATCTCGGCCGCAATCTTTAGCGACCGGCGGAAGTGATCCGCCGCCGTAGCCAGTCGCCGGTTGGCAAGAGCCACCTGTCCCAGCCCTTGGAGACAGGTGGCGAGCCCACCCCGGTCGTTAAGGTCTCGATAGAGGTCAAGGCTGTGTTGGAAAAGCTGAGCCGCTTCCCCGACCCGCTCTTGCTTCACCGCAATATTCCCCAGGTGGGACAGCGTGACGGCCATTCCTTCCGGATCGTCAAATTCTTTCTTGAGGTCGTAGGCTGCACGATAATGCTGTTCTGCCTCCTCGAGCTTGCCCATGACGCTGGCCACATTGCCCCACTCGATCAACGGATAAGCGAGGAACCAACGATTACCGGCCTCACGGGCCACCTTGCACGCTAGCTCGGCGTGACGATTGGCCGCCGCGTAGTTGCCATGAGCGGAGTGCGCTGAAGCTAGGCCATAATGGGCAAAGGCCAGATTCTGTTTATCATTGCGCGCCGCAGCCTCTTCTCGGGCCGACGTACACAGGGCGATCGCTCTCTCCGCATCGCCCTGGATCAGCACGATGGTTGCCAGCGGGATAGATGAGTCGGCCCCCATGTGCGGCGGCGGCACAGCACTGTGCTGTCGGTAAAGGTCGCGGCTCTGTTCCAGGATTTGTCGCGCCCGGTTGAAGGCGCCGGTGCGGATGCGCAACCAGCCCTCGTGGTTAAAAAGATGGGCCAGTACCAGGTCCCGCTTTCTGGAAGCGGGCTTTTGCTCGATACCGCTTGAAGCCGCTTTCAAAGCTGTTGCGCCCTCTAGAAATCGGCTCCGCAGCTGGCAGAAGTAGTGGAATGTGGGTGCTGCCCGGTCGATGGCGTCAACGTTGTCATCGACCACGGCCCGTCGCCAGGCAACCCGAATATTATCCCACTCCGCGGCGATTTCCTCTGCTGCCTGGCTTTGGGCATGGGACTGGATGGCATCGACCCGGCGGTGCAGGAAGGTCGTGTAGTAGTCGACATGTTTCTGGCGCGCTTGCTCTGCTTCCTCCGGTGAGGCTTGCAGTTTTTCGTCGCCAAACTGATGGAGCAGTTCGTGGATGTAATAGCGATCGTCGCGTCGAATCATGCACTTATCAACCAGCGTGGAAAGAGAGGTGAGGGAAGCACCGGCGACCGCTTCAGCCGCCCCGCGCTGGAAGCCGCCGCGAAACACGGACAGACGCCGGAATACGGACCTTTCCTCTTCTGGCAACAAGGCCCACGTCTGGTCAAAGACGGCCTGCATGCTGCGATGTCGCTCGGGTATATCGCGCAACGGTCGGGAAAGAAAACCAAGGTTGCGCTCGATCTCGGCCGCAATTTCGCTGCACGCCAGCGTTCGCGTCCATGACGCCGCCAACTCCAGTGCCAGCGGCAGGCCTTCAACTAGGTTGCAGATACGAACCACTGCGTTTCGCTCGTCTTCGAGCGAGAAATCCGGCCGGACGCGGCGGGCGCGTTCACGGAAGAGCTGTACGGCGCCGAAACTGGCCAGGTCATCA
>JABAOG010011272.1_pt4 | contig 20867 bp, 18 predicted proteins | sample 7062131 | NCBI WGS metagenome assembly JABAOG01 (sample SAMN14538629, study PRJNA623070) | marine sediment metagenome | biome: marine biome [ENVO:00000428]; feature: marine pelagic biome [ENVO:01000023]; material: deep marine sediment [ENVO:00002113] | place: India: Arabian Sea | collected...
CACATCCTGCCCAATTCCCTGGCCCCTCTTATTGTTGAAACCTCGCTGAGCCTGGCCTTTGCCATTCTGGCCGAAGCGGCGTTAAGTTTCTTTGGGCTGGGCACCCAACCGCCGGACCCCAGTTGGGGACGGATGCTGTCCGAGGGTCGTTCCTACTTCCAACAATCGGTCTGGATGGCGCTGTTTCCGGGATTGGCAATTATGTTTTCGGTGATGGCCTTTAATTTCCTGGGGGACGGCCTCCGGGATGCCCTGGATCCCAAGATGAAGCAGATGCTGGAGATGAGAGGAAAATAATTGATGGCTGCTTTATTAGAAGTTAAGAACTTACAAACAGAATTCCATACGGCCGAAGGGGTTGTCAAGGCCGTCAACGGGGTTTCATATACCTTGGAAGCGGGGGAAATTTTAGGCATAGTCGGCGAAAGCGGCAGCGGCAAGAGCGTCAGTGTCCTCTCGCTGCTCCAACTCTTGCCCACACCTCCGGCCCATATCAAGGGCGGATCGGCCGTTTATGACGGCCGAGATTTGCTGCAAATGTCGAAGCAGGAGATTCGCTCCATTCGGGGTAACCATATCTCTATCATTTTCCAGGACCCGATGACCTCCCTAAATCCGGTTTTGAAAATTGGCAAGCAGATTGGCGAGGCGTTACAGCTTCATCTAGGAATGAGCGAACAACAGGCCCGGCAGCGCTCTATTGAACTATTGACTCATGTCGGCATCCCCATGGCAGAACAACGGGTTGACCAATACCCCCACCAGCTGTCGGGCGGTATGCGGCAGCGGGTGATGATTGCCCTGGGTTTGTCCTGCAACCCCCAGCTTTTGATAGCCGACGAACCGACCACGGCCCTGGATGTAACCATTCAAGCCCAAATTATCAAACTGGTTCGCAACCTGCAGGCCGAAACCGGTATGGCCGTTATCTGGATCACCCACGATTTAGGCGTGGTGGCCGGGCTGGCCGACAAAGTGGTTGTGATGTACAGCGGACACGTCGTAGAGTACGCGACTGTTGTCGATCTGTATAAAGACACCCGGCACCCCTATACCCTGGGGCTGTTGGCCTCGCTGCCCAAGATTGAAGAAGATGACGCCGAGCTGATGACGGTGCGCGGCACGCCGCCCGATCTGACCAACATGCCGGAGGGCTGTCCGTTTGTGCCCCGCTGCGATTATGTCATAGATAAATGTCATACAGAGAAACCGCCCCTGATGCAAATGGGAACGGCCGACCACTTTTCTGCCTGCTGGGTAGATGTCACGGCGGTTGATATCAGCCAAGGAGAACCGGCATGAATAATAACAAAGCGCTGGTCCAGGTTCGCAATTTAAAAAAATATTTCCCGGTTCGCAAAGGCCTGCTCCGCCGCAATACAGTCCAGGTTAAAGCTGTTGATGGCGTTTCCTTCGATATCTTTGAGGAGGAGACCTTAGGATTGGTAGGGGAGAGCGGCTGTGGCAAATCCACGACGGGTAACACCATATTGCGGCTGCACACACCCACGGCCGGCACAGTAACCTACGATGGCACAGATTTAGCCTCCCTGGAAGGGGACTCGCTGCGGCAAATGCGGCAGCACATCCAGATGATTTTCCAGAATCCCTATGCGTCGCTCAATCCCCGCTTGACAGTGAGCCAGATTGTCAGCGAGCCGCTGCGAACCTTCCGGCCAAACTTGAATAAGCAAGAACGGGAAGAAAAGGTCCAGGAATTGTTAAAGCTGGTTGGCTTAAATCCGGCTTTTATCAACCGTTATCCCCACGAATTTTCCGGCGGGCAGCGCCAGCGGATCGGCATCGCCCGGGCGCTGGCCCTCGACCCGGCGTTCATCGTCTGTGACGAGCCGATTGCCGCCCTGGATGTCTCCATCCAGGCCCAGGTGGTTAATTTGCTGCGCCGGCTGCAAGACCAGTTAGGGCTAACCTACCTCTTTATCTCCCATGACCTGAGCATGGTGCGCTTTATTTCGGACCGGATCGCAGTAATGTATCTGGGTAAGATTGTGGAAATCGCAGCCAAGGATACCTTGTATCACAAACCGCTGCACCCTTATTCAAAGGCACTGCTTTCGGCCGTTCCCATTGCCGACCCGATTGTGGAACGCAGCCGTGAGCAAATCATTCTTCAGGGCGATGTTCCCAGCCCGGCCAATCCACCCCAAGGCTGCAACTTCAACACCCGCTGTCCCGTTGCCGTTGACCGCTGTTTTGTAGAAGAACCGGAATTACGTGAAGTCGCCTCCGGCCAATGGGCCGCCTGTCACCTTGTGGAATGAGTCGGCGTTGACAAATCGTCCCTTTATCCTGCCAATCAGTATTAGCACCATTACCCTGGCCGGGCTGATGCTGGAAATCGGGCTGACGCGGTTGTTTTCGACGCTGTTTTTCCCCCCGGCCGTTTTCAGCATTTTGTCGCTGGCCATCTTAGGCATTGGTTTGGGAGCAGCGCTGGTTCTGGGACCGCAAGAGTGGCAAGCGCCGAGCCGGGTGCCACATTATCTGGGGTTGGCCGGCCTCAGTGTGGTGATTATCACGATCGTTTCCACCATCCCCGCGCTGCAGCTGGCCCTGTTTGCCCTGGTTGTCCTGCCTTTCTTGTTCATTGGCATGGCCCTGACAACCTTGTTCAGCAGGACCCCCCAGCGCAGCCCCCAGCTTTACCTGGCTGACCTGGCTGGTGCTGGTTTCGGGGCCATACTGGCCGTACCATTGCTAAACTGGCTCGGTGGGTTGAATGGCGTTTTGGTAACGGCCGTCATCCTGGCCCTGGCCGGCTTAATCTTATCCGAACGACTGGCCATTGCCCCGGCTGTATTTCTGGCGCTGCCCGCTCTCATTCTGGCGACCAACCTGTTGGTTCCCTGGCTTCAAATTGACATGGCCCGCTTACCGGCCGAAAAACCAATCGCTGACAGTCTGAGCGGTAAAGGCGCCACTATAGATACTCACTGGGATGCCTTTGCCCGCACAGACCTGGTTGACCCTGGTGATGGGGAACCCTATCGCCTGTACCTGGACGGCGCGGCCGGTTCGGTGATGCCGACGGTGGCGGCAAACGATTTCTTAATCCGGGATATCGGCTTTTTCCCCTTCGCCACCGAACAGCCGGAACGGGTCTTTCTCATCGGTCCGGGCGGCGGGCTGGATGTCTGGTTTGCCTTACAAAGTGGAGCGGCCGAGATTGTAGGCGTGGAAGTAAACCCCGCCAGTGTTGGCCTGGTTCAAGATTATGCTGATTATAATGGCGATATTTACGGCCGTTCTAACGTCAATATCATTATCGATGACGGCCGTAGTGTCTTGCAGCGCGATGACAGCCAATACGATCTGATTTTCCTCTCCCAACTCGTTACCCTGGCGGCCGAGCGGAGCGGCTATGCGCTGGTCGAAAACAACGCCTTTACCGTAGAGGCGTTTGGCGAATACCTCGACCACCTCACTCCATCCGGCCAGCTTGGCCTCAAACTGTACGACGAACCAACCCTCACCCGCGCCCTTTCTACTGCCCTGGCTGCCTTGCAGCAGCGCGGCCTGACTACCTCTGACCAGGAAGGTTTGCGCCATACCATCGCCCTGTTGGATGGCAGCAGCCAGCCGCCGGTTCCTCTGCTCCTTGTGCGGCCGACCCCATTTTCCAGGGAGGACTCGCTGTCATTAGGGGCGGTGGCCCAGCAGGTAGGCTTTACGCCCTTGTTTCTGCCCGAAGTCATCGCCCAACCGCCGCTCGACAGGGTCGCGGCTGGCGAGTTGTCCTTTGAAGCAGTCATCGCCGATAGTGACAATGACCTTTCGCCCACCACAGACAACCGGCCGTTTTTTTACCAGTTTGAGCGGGGTCTGCCCCAGACCTTACGGCCGTTAGTATTAGGAATGGCAATCCTATTAATAATAGGGGGTGGCCTGGTGACTATTTACCAAAGAAAGGCTGTAGACCATCTTGGAGCAATGACCTCTCCCCTTTACTTTGCCGGTTTGGGATTGGGTTTCATCCTCATAGAAATTGGTATCATTCAAAAGACCCGCTTATTCCTGGGTCATCCGACAACCGCCACAACGGTTGTGCTGGCGACTCTGCTCATCAGCGGTGGTATTGGCAGCGGCCTTGGTGGCCGGCTACAAAAGGATAAACAGGGTTTTCTTCTGGAACCGCTGCTGATGATAATCGTTATCCTTGCCCTTTGGTTGCTGTTTTGGCCGGCTTTGGAAGAACAATTCTTGGGAGCAGCCCCTTACATTCGGGTACTAATTGTCATCGCTTCAATAATACCATTGGGGCTGGTTATGGGAATACCCTTTCCGATTGGACTCAGAGAAGTTGCTATATGGGGAAGGCAACAGGTAGCATTGGCCTGGACCGTAAATGGCGTGATGAGCGTTCTTGGGTCAGTTCTTGCTGTGGTAATAGCCTTACAATTTGGCTTTTCCATTGTTTTATTAGCCGGGGGTACAGCCTATGGTCTGGCGGCTGTTGCCGCTATGAACCGGGGAAAAAGATTTTAAGATGCACCAACATCTTGTGCTGAAACTTGATCTTTTAAATGCCTTTGTTATGCTACAATAATTGGAAAATTTCCCCTGATTGGGATTGCAATTGGGGGTGATCTCGTGCTCAAATCAGCAACATATCCACTAAAGGCATTCAAATGGGCAATCTTACTCGTGTCACGCGGGATCAACCGAGTCACTCAAAACTACAATCAATAACGGCCGTTGTAAAATCAGCAGACAAGCATCTGGCTGTAACAATTCAACTGGCTCTTATTCTCATTCTAATTAATCGGCTCCAACTGATTGATGTGCCGGCCTTTTACAGCGGTTTCGCTCTGCTTCTTTTTGGCGGCTTCATCATTCATCAATTCCTACCCCTGCCCTGGCGTCTGCCCTTTTTCTCTCTGCTCTCTATAACCGGTATTTTTATTGTATTAGGGGTAGTCCAAAGTCTATGGTTATTAGGTGTTGGGCTGCTCCTAATTATGCTCTGCCACTTACCTATTCCATTTAAGAGCCCGGCTGGCCTTGCTGGCCTTGCTAGGATTGGGGCTGGGGTTGGGACGAGCTGGCCTTATCCCGGTTCCCTGGTCAACTGGAATCTGGCCAATAATTGGTGCCATGTTCATGTTCCGATTGCTGTTATACCTTTACTACCTCCGCCATAAGCGCCAGACCAACAACCCTTGGGCTACCCTCTCTTATTTCTTTTTGCTGCCAAATGTTCTCTTCCCTCTCTTTCCAATTGTCGATTACGGAGCCTTTCGCCGTAACTATTACCAAGACGACCCATTCAAAATCTATCAGCGCGGGCTTCAATGGATGGCCCTGGGAGTCATTCAGCTCATCGTCTATCGTTACATTAACCTCAATTTGACACTGGCCCCAGTCGAAGTCACCAATGTCGCCGACCTGATCCAATACCTTGTCACAGATTACTTGCTCATTCTACGTCTTGTAGGCCAATTCCAGCTTGTTGTCGGCATCCTACTTTTGTTTGGTTTTGACTTGCCCAGAGTTTTTTACAACTTCTTGCTTAGCGACAGCTTTAGCGACTTTTGGCGACGAGTAAACATCTATTGGAAAGACTTTATGACCAAGTTGTTTTTCAACCCGGTTTACTTCCGCTTTCGCAAGCGAGGCCCAACGATTCCGCTGGTAATCGGCACAATAGTCGTTTTTGCAATATCCTGGTTTTTACATNNTTACATTCATACCAGTGGTTCTGGCTCAGAGGCTCCTTCTTAATTACACTGCCTGATATGTCATTTTGGGCCATTCTCGGCTTCCTGGCCTTGATAAATTCCTTGCGGGAGCAAAAAAGGCGACCAAAGCCGGAGCTGCTTGGCCAGGGATTGCGAATTGTGGGAACTTTTGCCGTCATTGCCATTCTGTGGTCTTTATGGACTAGCCCTACGTTCACAGATTGGTTTGCTTTGCTAACCTTAACAGAACCCTGGCAGATTGAAAGCAGCGACCTGCTTAGACTCGCGGCCATTTTAACCCCATTATTAATCGGCCTATTAATTGTCCTATTGGGCAGAAGATTTGAACGACACCAAACAATCGAATCCTGGCTGGAAAAACTGAAGAACACCTCCTTTCGTCCCTACCTAAATGCCACGGCCGTTGCGGCCACAATCCTATTCCTTATTGCCATATTCGATCCGGCCGTTTACCGGCGCTTTGGCAGCGACGCTGCCCGTACAATGATCAGTCTGACCTCACCTGCCCTCAGTCGTCGCGATGATCTGTTATTGACCCGTGGTTACTATGAAGAACTGGCTAATGTCAATCGTTTCAACACAGAACTATGGCAGCTTTACCAGGAACAACCCCCAGACTGGAAATCCCTGGCCGGGGTCAGAGCTATCAATCTACGAGACGACCTTTTAGAATATGATCTCCTACCCAATCTCGAGATCTATTATAAGCGCGCCGCCTTTAGCACCAATAACTGGGGAATGCGCGACAAAGAATATACCCAACTTGTTCCTGAGAATACTTGCCGCATGGCCTTATTGGGCAGTTCCATCGTCATGGGTGCCGGGGTAACGGATCGAGAGGTCTTTGAGTGGCGTCTTGAGGAGCAGCTAAATGATGATTCAAGGCTGACAAAACATGTTGAGATTTTGAACTTCGCTTCCGGCGGTTACTTTCCACTGCACCGGATGGCCGTCCTGGAAGAAAAAGCAATGGCCTTTAACCCCGATGTCGTCATTTATGTTAGCCATCCTCGCAATGAATTAACCAGCGACTATATCGTGGAGTTGTATCGCAAAAACATAACATTTCCAGAGGAAATCGAGCAAATACTGGAGGCGACCGAGATTCAGGAAAGTATGGCAGATATTGTCATCCAAAAACGAATCCAAACGGTAATTGACGACATAACGCTGACTATCTATCGTCGTATAGCGGATCAAAGCAAGGCCAACGGCATTTTGCCAATCATGGTTCTGGTACCTAGAGTTGACGGTGAAGAGGCCGACGATGTCCGACAGGTGATCCAACTAGGGCAAGAAGCGGGCTTTATCGTAATTGACCTGACTGATGTTTATGCCGAGTATGAGCCATCAGCCATATGGGTAGCAGCCTGGGATCACCATCCTAACAGCACCGGTCACGCCCTGATTGCCGAAAGACTCTATCAGGAAATACAAACGAATCCCGAACTGGCCTCGATGTGTTCTCAATAAATATTGAATGCTTAACAAGAATCGAAGACTATCCCAGTTTATAAACCAGGCGGTCATTTTAGGAGAATCAAATGGAAAATGTAGAAGCCATCGTCAAAGAGTATATCCAAAATGAACTCATACACGATGAAAGCGCATCTGAGATAACAAATACCACCCCTTTAATATCAGGGAATGTTCTCGACTCAATAACGATTTTAAGGCTGGCGGTTTATCTAGAAGAACGGTTCAATATTGAAGTAGAGCCGCACGAAATTGGGGTAGAAAATATGGAAACCATCGACATGATCGCCGATTTCGTCCGGAACAGATCGTAGGTCAGTGACGACCCAGAATATCCTGCACGCTTTATTACAGTCAGCCTACCTGGATAGCCCCCGTGCTCCGGCTCTGATAGAACCGGCTGAAACAACGGTCACCTATCAGGAATTGGTTACCCTTGCCAATAAACTGCGAGACCGGCTGTGCTTTCATAACATCAAACCAGGCGACCGGATTGGACTCTATCTGCCCAAAACAATCGATGCAATCGCGGCCGTCTTTGGCATATTGCAAGCAGGCGCCGCCTATATCCCCGTAGATCCCAATGCACCCATTGCCCGCAATGCTTACATTTTGAGCGATTGCACCGTCAAAGCAGTTATAGTCGACGCCAGCGTCGCCCCCGACTTGGACTCGGAACTGGCCCACCTTGATCATAACCCGCTGTTTTTTATTGTGGAAAATGTGGGTGGTGGTCACGGTTTACGCAGAATGCTGGCTGAAGAAGAAAAATTTAACCCGGCTCCGGTTGCCAAAACAGTCTATCCAGAATCAGACAGCCTGGCATATATCCTGTATACATCCGGCTCCACCGGACGGCCGAAAGGCGTCATGCACACCCATCGCAGCGCCACCAGCTTTGTCAACTGGTGTTCAGAACTACTCCAACCGGAACCGGAAGACCGCTTTTCTTCCCATGCCCCCTTCCACTTTGACCTGTCCATTTTAGATATATTCGTGCCCCTCAAACATGGCGCCAGCCTGATCCTCATTGATGAAGCCACCGCTAAACAGCCGCTTACCCTGGCTCCTTTGATTGCCGAACAAAAGATCTCCATCTGGTACTCAACCCCCTCCATTTTGAACCTGCTGGCTCAATTCGGAAAGCTGCACAAGTATAACTATGACGCCTTACGCATCGTCCTTTTTGCCGGGGAAGTTTTTCCAATCAAACAGCTGCGCCGCCTGACAGCCCACTGGCCGGCGCCAAGATACTTCAATTTATACGGCCCTACGGAAACCAATGTCTGTACCTGGCAAGAAGTAGAAACACCCATTTCGCCTGAACGCGGCCGTCCTTTTCCCATTGGTCAGCCATGTCCCCACTACCGGGCAATCGTGGTAGACAAGGAAGGTCAACCAGTAAATCCTGGTCAAGAGGGTGAATTATGCGTCTCAGGACCAGCCGTAATGACCGCCTACTGGAATTTGCCGGAAAGGACAGCAGCAGCCTTCCTGGTTGATGCAGCTGGGGAACGTTGGTACAGGACGGGCGATATTGTCCAGGACCTGGGTGGCGGCGTTTATGACTTTATAGGGCGGCGGGATCGAATGGTGAAAAAGCGGGGTTATCGCGTTGAGTTAGGCGAGGTCGAAGCAGCGCTATACCGACACCCGGCTGTCCAAAAAGCGGCCGTTATTGCCGTATCACATGATGAAATGGGCCTGTTGCTAAAAGCTTTTTTATGCTGCGAGAACGGCCGACATCCATCTATTATCGACTTGAAAAGTTATTACGGCCGTTACCTGCCAGCCTATATGATCCCCGACATATTCAGTTTTCAAGAAACCTTGCCCCAAACATCGACCGGCAAAATCGACTACCAACAACTCATAAAACTATAAACACGCCATCATCATGAACTTCGAGAAATCCTTTCGGCAGTGGGGACAGGCAGCAATGCGCCTGACAGGTCGTATGCTGAAACCATACCCTATACGATTGTCCAACGAAGACCTGAGCTGCAACCCCTTTTTCATTGTCTCCACCGGCCGGTCTGGCACAACTTTACTCCGCGCCATTCTGACCCAGAATACACTTATCTGTATCCCCCCCGAAACAGACTATTTGGGGCGTCTGATTACCCACTATCAACAAAGTTACCGTCACTTACCCTGGCGCGATATTGTCACCTTATTCTGTGGAGAAATGGCCTGCGGTCAGGAGTTTTGTGATTGGGACATTCTGCTAAAAGCCTTCCATTATAAAGCCCGAAAGATACCCGGCCACCGACGTAGCCTGGCACAGCTGATCGATCTGTACTTCAAACACTATCTTCAGAAACACACCCCGGAGGCAAAACGATGGGGTGACAAAACACCCCACAACATCCTCTACTTGTCCCAGATTGACGCGGTCTTTCCGGAGGCTCAAATCATTCACATTTTCCGGGATGGTCGAGATGTCGCCGCCTCCTACCTGCAATTGGGCTGGGTCAAATCCCTTGAGGATGCCTGCGATATGTGGCTGACCAGGATTCAGGTCGCCCTGGCCTATAACAAACGGGCTGACGGCCGTAAATTCCTGGAAGTGCGCTACGAAGATTTAGCAAGGACACCGGAACCAATCATCCAACGAGTTTGTACCTTTCTAGAGCTAACTTACGAACCACATATGCTCGATTTTCACCAAAATCCTGACAAGTTTCGGGGCGATGCAGCTCGGCCGCACCTTCATCCGATGCTGACCCAGCCAATCAATACCAAAGCAATCGGCAAATGGCACCAGTTTTTCGCCCCCAACCAGCAAACATACATCCACCAACGATTGGGCCAGACATTGGCTGCATTGGGATACGAAAATGAGTAAAAGCCTCAAGCCACATATAACTCAACCATTTCAAAGAGTACAGCGCAAACTGCGGCTTCGCCACTTCTACCTCCGCCAACGTCTTAACCTAATCGCTTTCAATATCTATCGGCAGGGTCTTATCACTGTGCCAGAGCCACTGGAAGACAAGTATTTTTACCTGGCAATCGTGGCCATTTTCCGGGGCGAAGATCCTTATTTATGGGAATGGCTGGATTTTCATCTACTCATGGGTGTTGAACACTTCTTCCTGTACGACAATGGCCTGGAAGAAAGTTCGCAAAAGCTACTCCAACCCTACATTGACGCCGGTCTCGTTACGCATATTCCCTGGCCCGACTTGCCGGGACTACGCAATTACAATTGGGCCGGACCGCATACGCTCTCTATTCAACAATTGGCATATGGTCACTGTGTGAGATATTTTCGCCGAAACTTTAAGTGGCTAATGCAACTCGATCTGGATGAATTCATGTTTCCAGCTTCCTGTCAATACCAATGCCTAAAAAGCGTATTGAAATCCCTGGACGCTGACAAAATCATGGGAATTCGTGTTCGTTCCCTGACTTTTGGTTCCAGCGGTCACGTCAAACGTCCCCCCGGGCTGGTTATCGAAAACTTCACCTGGTCAAAAAGCACTCTGGACCCTTACGTTAAAAGCATCAGTCACGCCCAGTATCTGGCCTCAGATTTGTTCATGGGACCCCACTGGTTTCAATATCGAATCTGGCGAGAAATTCAACAAAGATTACTTGGCTACCCAAGCGTCATAAAAGGCAAAGCGGCGAACAAGTTGTTACGTTTAAACCACTATGAATTAAAATCACAGGCAGAGTACCTGGCCAAAAGCAAAATCAATGCTAATGGTTACATGGCTGGCAAAGAGAACCTGGAACGCTTTTTGGCTCTGGATGAAGGAGCAAATGAAGTAGAAAATCGCGATATTCAGCGTTTTTTGCCCATGTTGAAGAGAAGATATGAGAACCCTTCCAGGAAACCCCAGCCAATTAGATAAACGAAGCAGGTTGATTCAATTTTTTCTCAGCAAAGTAAATCGAATTCCGCTGCTGCCGTCCAACGGCCGTTACAACCTGACCATATCCCACCAACATAAGTTTATATGGTTTCGAGTAGCCAAGGTCGCTACACGCACCATTCTGAACCATTTCCAAACAAACCAGATCCATCTCGACGTTGAACATGCCGGGTTCATTTTTTATCCACCCGGATTATTCACCAGTTATTTCAAGTTTGCTTTTGTCAGAAACCCCTGGGATCGCTTGGTCTCCTGTTGGTTAGACAAAGTTATCCAATCAAACTTCTATCGTTTTGAGGCTGGCAAATACGAAAAGATGAAAGAATTCGAGCATTTTGTAGATTTTGTTGCCAGCCTGAACCTCACCAGATGCGACCGGCATTTACGGCTGCAATCCGCCTTGATCGATCTGAACCACCTCGATTACCTGGGCCGGATAGAAACATTCGACACCGACATTCGCCTTATCTTTCACAAATTGAGGATAATTGACCAGGAAGTAAAACCAAAAAACGTGACTGCTGACAAAAAACCATTCCAAACATATTACAATCACGAAACTAGGGAAAAGGTATTTAAAATCTATCAAAAGGATATCCAAATATTTGGCTACGAATTCGATTGATGATTCAAATCTATCGAGAACGCTTATTGGACAAACCATAGGGAATTCCCTAAAATATTATCGACTTAAAGAGCCTTTCGGCTTTTACTTGTGTAAGAGCTTGCCACCACTTGCCAAAGACCTGCTAGTTTGCGCTGTTAATGCTATACTGTAAATAGAAAATACATGGACATATCTGAGCCAAGCCGAACCTGGCAGGATGAGAAGTACCAAAGTCTGCTAAGGAATAATCCTACAGCTTTTGCTGAACTTTGTGAGCGGATCTTGCCTCATCTAGTCGAATTTTTGCGAAAGCAATTTCCACAGCAGGAGGCTCACAACTTAGAAATGGTGGCTATTGACGTGCTGCTGAAGTTTCGGGCTGGACCGGAAAAGTATGATCCCGGGAAACTGAGCCTGGCCGCATATCTACGGATGTCAGCCCGCAGTGACTTTTTAAATTTACTTGATAAAAATCGTCGGCGCGAGCAGCGTCTAACAAACATAGAGACAATAGGCGCCGTACCTCAAGAAAATCCTATTGAGGATCACTTTGCGCTCGATGAATGGCTTGAACAATATACAAATCTCTCACGCCAGGAAGTCCTGGCTGCCTTAAAAGCTGAAATAGACCCTAATGACATTGACATCTTAATGTTAATGATAGAGGGCGTGCGCGAAACGCCTCGTTACGCAGCAGTAATGGGGATTGCAGACCAGGATGAATCAGTACAACGGCAAGAAGTAAAAAGAGCCAAAGATCGTCTAATTAAGCAATTACAGCGATTCGGGAAGCGCATTAGCAAAAGTAATTAACGAATTCTTTATACTTTGTCGAACTTTGGGCCTGGACTCGGTACTATGAATAAGTATAATGGATAAATTGGGTTTAGTGATACCCCTCAAAATAAGGATTAAGCAAAATTGTCCAGTTTATTAATTAAAATGGCGCAAGCCGCAACAGAAGATAAAACACTGTTTGCTCCTTATATCCAACAGTATGCTTCGCAAAAATCACTCTCCTGGGAAGAGGTTGCCGAGCATTTTCAGATTGAAAGCGAGCAATTAGCTAAACTTGCCCTATGCAGTCGCCCCCAGTCAACCATGTTAAGCGGCGGGATTTTGGAAGTAGCCGATTATGTTGGCATGGAACGCTCCCAGTTGAAAGCTTTTGTCATTGAGGTTGAGGGTCGAGAAACAGCAACTAAGAGACAGAACTCAAACCAATTAAAAAATGCCATCAAGACTCAATCCAGACGTGGTTGGAGTTGGAATTTTATACCTATGTTGCCCAAAAAACTTGGCTGGGCATGGGGAGCGGTTATTCTGCTCACAATTTTAATTGGCGCGTTCTTATTCTCGTCAGCGGGAGCAGCGAATTATGCCACATTGGTGGTCAACCAGGGTCAGGCAACGGTTGTACAAACAAACGGCCGCAACGCTGAAAGCGTCATTGTAACCGGGGATGAAGCCATGGCCGTCAATTCCGGCGACCGCATAATGCTTACGGCCGATGCCACCGCCCAGGTCCGTCTAATTGATGGCAGTACAATAGATTTAGACCCCGGCACAGAAATAGATGTAGAAGAATTGGTAATTGATGATAACAACTACCAGGTTCGCGTAAAGGTATTGGCCGGTCGTACGCTCAATCGGGTTGTGACTGTTTTGGGGGTCGGTGACCGCTTTGATGTCAGCACCCCATCTTCGACAGCCTCGGTACGCGGTACAGTTTTCACCGTTGCCTATATTTCGGAAACTGAAACATATATTTCCTGTGATGAAGGCAAGGTCGAAGTTACCTTAAACGGCCAGGAACCAAAAATTGTGGCAGCCGGAATGGAAGTAACGGCCGTTGTCGGTCAACCTCTCAATGTAATACCCCAGCATGAGGTTGAAATCCAACCCACATTAGAAGAGGTTCCTAATGTGGTTGCGACCGGCCCCGTGCAAGAGCAGACAGAAGTTGAAGTAACCGAATCCACTTCTGTTTTATGGATACCAGTTAACAACAGTGCTAATGACGTTGGTCCTTTTGAACACGGTCCATCTGGGCAAGTGCCAGATCAAAATCAATCCCCTGCCGGGGAAACACCAATTGATCCTCCAACTCCAATTCCCACTCCACCTCCACCTCCAACTCCTCCCGTTGGCACTGAAACAACGGGGACGGATAAGGTAACGATTTGCCACAAGTCTGGCACAGACCAGCAAACGATAACTATTTCGGCGGATGCGCTGGACGCACACCTGGCTCACGGTGATACGTTAGGCCCCTGCCCTGAAGATACACCTGAACCGATCGAATCACCACCCCCGGCCCCAGAGGCGACCCCAGCCCCACCGGGCAACAGTGGTGGAAACGGCTTAGGCGGCGGTAATAACGGCAACGGAAACGGCAATAACGGCTCGGGAGGCAAAACTAGTAAATAAATTACCCTGTTATATTATAAATTGTATTGGTATGAGCATCACCTGCACCTGAGAAGGCAGGTGATGCTTTATTTTTTTGGGCTTCCTCCAGCCTGTCAAAAGTAGCCTGAGTGATAAGAATTTGATCCGGCGCCGCCAGGGTAATTAAATGAGCGGCCGTTTGCAGCGGAGGGCCAACCACACTAAAAGCATTCCGAACAGAAGTACCGTTATAGCCGACGACAGCTCGCCCGGCATCAACAGCATAACGGCCGATAATAAACGGCCCCGCCTGGTTCAGAGACAATGAAGGGGTAAAATTGTGGAGGCGGTCGCGAATTTTCACGGCCGTGAGAACTGCCCGCTGCTCATGATCCGCTTGCCGTAAGGGACTGTTAAACATCGCCACAATCTGATAGTTACTCGTCGTCACAATCGTCCCCTCTTCCGCAAACAGCGTTTCCGTAATAAGATCCAGATGTTCTTCAAAAAGCGCCACGACCTGTTCCGGCTCATAAGCCAGGCTGAAATCATGTCCGGCTTGTAGATCAATCATCAAAACAGAAATAGCCTGCTCCTGCCCGTCCAGTTTAAGGCGACCTTGTTGGACGGCCCTCAAAGCCCGCTCAGTCAACTCCGGCGAAAGATGATCGGCAAAGAGATTCTGCATCTCGCGCCGGCGCCGGCTTTCAACAGCATAACGGTAGGTTGTCACCACCACATAGCTGGCAGCTATCGTTAAGAAAGGCAGCAAAATATCAAGCATAATGCCCTGCGAGTCAAACAACAAACTGGCAAACAAAAAGTAAAGCAACCCCGTAACGCCGGCCAGAACAAAGCCAGACAAGGGACGGGTACACAGCAGCCCCGTCAAGACCCCCAAAAATAGCAAGACAATGGCCCGCGTCAGGTCACCTGGTCGCGTGATAAATTTTCTTGACCAGATAGCTTCAATCGTATTTGCCAAAATTTCGACCCCAAACATTTGACGGCCATCACTGCTAACGGCCGTCAAATAATTGTCGGGTTCAGCCGTAGCGGTCATCCCAATCAAAACAATCTTATCCCGAAACAGATCAGGGTCTACCTCACCTTCAATCACATCCATGTAGCTAACAGTTTGAAAGGTATTGAAGCCAGGTCGCGCCGGTGGCCCGGCAAAATAGAGATACATGTCACCATGCTCGCCTACCGGAATGTCCCGCCCAGCAACCTGTAAAAATTCATCTTCCGGTTCGGGGATCGACTGATAATTGATGCCTAAAAACACCTGAAGCGCCCGGATGGCCAGGCTGGCATAAGGTTGCTCTCCTATATTGATTATTGTCGGTACCTGCCGCACAATCCCATCCTTATTAAGGACATTGACATGCCCAACAGCCGTTGCTGCTTCCAAAAAAACTGTCTCAGGAAAAATGCCTGCATCATAATAAAATCTACCAGGATTATTATGTAAAGCATCATCTCGACCGGAAACAGCCAAAATGATATTGTCGGCCGTTCGCATCATCTCCAGCAGACGGGCATCCTCGACCGTATCCGAGCTAAAAAGAACATCAAAGGCTATGACTTTGGCTCCCGCAGCTTCTAACTGCTCAATTAAATCTGCGTGAAGCGAGCGAGGCCACTCATCCCAACGGCCGTATTCCTCCAGGCTATCATCATCCACAGCGACAATGGTGACGATATTACTGACCGGATAAGGAGTTAACAGACCATCACGCATTCGAGCATCAACCTGCGAAAACAGGCCCATAAACATCAACAGACTGAAAACTACTCCGACTAAAAGACCTAACAAACCTCTTGACCAGGATACGGTCGCGCTGTCTTCAAGCAATTGCCTTTTAAAGGATCGGAGCCAAAGGCGCAGACGAATATCGAGAGGAATAACGGCCGGTAAACTGCCCGCTGCCTGAATTTCTCCCAGCAGATTCAAGAACCGATCCGGTTCCACCCTATCTTGTTGAGCCAACAGAGTTTGAACGGCCGTTTCACTCCCGACGCGCCCGATGAGCCGCGCTGCCCGTCCCGCAGTGACACTATCACTCAGGGCCAGTCGAGCCAGTTTGGCATCCCCTTCGGCCGTGAAACCGACCGGCTGCCAACCCTGCTGTTCCTGGACAGTGCTCTCTAAAATATCAAATACCTGGTTGCGTACGGCCGCACTAGAGCCGATAATCGCCAGATCAATTAAATGGTCAAGAAGTAACTCTGAAAAAGTTATCCCCGCCGTTCCCAGCAAGGTTATCAACAAATTAAGCGCCCGCTTGACAACAGCGCCATCTTTTTGAACCAATGCTTTTTCACAAATACGCAGCCTTGCCTGGGGGTCCTTTACCTGCTGCCACCAATAATTTAGCCGGTAATCATGGGCGATAGCCGCCGTCAGCATAAACTCGCGCAGCGCCTCATCTCGCACCAGCCCCTTAACATCCTCTTTACTATAAGCTGAATCCAATAAGGCAAGATAGGTCAAAGGAATGAATAAAGGGTTGCTCCCCTGCTCGCGCAACTTTTGCCACAATTCCTGGGCCGTGCCGGCTTCAAGCAAATCCTCCTCCATCACTGGTGGGGCAGAATAGAGATTAACAAATTGCTTTTGGCCGATACCATCCACGGCCGTTACAAATAACTGTAACGCCTCGCTGGCTGTAGCCGGTCGCTGCTGCCAATCGAAAGCAGTCATCTCGCGCAATGCCTGGGTGATCGCCAGCGGCAATTCGTCATCCAGTTGATGAATGTCGGGAAGCTCGACCCGGTCTTGAAATTGCCTCGTTGCCAGATTGGTGGTCCCATCCCAGGGGAGCCGGCCAACCAGCATTTCATAAATAACAATACCCAGACTGTAAATATCAGTCTGCGGGGTAAGCTGGGCCATGGTGTGTTGTTCATAAGGCGCGTATGGCCCGGTACCACGCCCGGTATGTAAGGCCATCGTTTCATTTGAAAGGCGTTTCGCCAGTCCAAAATCTGCCAGATAGATCTGCCGCTCTGGCCCAAACAAGATATTGCTGGGTTTCAAATCACGGTGGACAACGCCCTTCTTGTGCAGATGCTCTAACGTCAAAGCAATTTGGGCCGAAAAATACAATGTTTCATCCAATGATAACGGCCCTTTTTCCAGCAAATCAGCCAGAGACCCGAGCGGCGTATAACGCATAACAAAATAAAACCGGGAACCAAATGTGCCTAAATGATATAAAGGCAGCACATTTGGATGGTCAATGCTGGCCACAAGGTGAACCTGTCGTTCAAATTGGAGGGAGACTTTAGCCAATTTTGAGGTTGCCTGCTCCAGCACGTCTATAACTTTGACAGCGACAATGCGCTGTCGACGGCCGTCTACCCCCGACCAAATTTGGCCTTCCCCACCTTGACCAATAAGTTCAAGCAACATAATATCACCCAAACGGTCACCGCGATTTAGTGGGTCTGGATTAAGAGGCTGGGTAATTGAAAATTGATTGGTCATTGTAATTTCCGAAAGTTATACTATCATTATACACAATTGAAAGTAGTGTAGGTATCTGCTCAAGAGCAAAAGGCAAGAAAGAACCTATATGAATCAAGAAAATATTTGTCCGTTTTGCCATAAACGAAATCCACCACAAAACGAACGCTGTGAACATTGTGGTCAGCGGTTGACGTCCCAGAGAAAGCGATATTTCACGACCGAAAAAGTAGCCCAGACCCAACCAGATATTACCGGGTTCATTCCGTCTGTTGAAAAGCTGGGTGCGCTTTCCAAAAATACATTGGCCTTGTTTGTAAGTGGTGAAGACGAACCAATTATCCTGGAGGATATACAGGAGATTGTTTTGGGTCGGCCGATGGTAGAGATGCCCGGTGAACGATCCTTTGATCTGACAGATTATGGCGCCATGACACTTGGCGTCTCCCGCCGTCATGCTCAGATTTCCTATGCCAATGGGACGTTCACTGTAACTGATTTAGAAAGCACAAACGGCACCTCTTTAAACGGCCGTTTTCTGCCCCCATCCTATTCACAACGTTTACGGCCGTTTGATCAACTCACCCTTGGCCAACTACGTCTTACAGTCTATTTTGAAATTGATCCAACCGAGCAAAGGAAAAATTTCTTCCTGACAGACAGAAGAGCCATACAGCCATTAAGCATGACCTCCCAATACCTCACCACCACCATCATTCCCTATATCCAGGCCTTGGCTGAAATACAAAAAATTACTCGAGAGGTTCATGGTCAACCCGCTGAAGACATCCAGATTTTGCATATACAACCAAGCAAACGCCCGGCCCAGGTACGGCTCAGTCTCTTGATGAATGATGAGCCGCTGGATATTGTGCGACAGTTAGTCGTTCCCTGGCAGCGAATTTATGCCGACCCAAATCTTTTAACAACCGATCCTAACAATGAGGATTTCTTAAAAAAGTTAAAAGAATTAGTCGCTTCAATTGCCGACTACCTCATCAGCCCATCTACTGAAAAAGAACTTCTAGCCTTGCGCGAGAAATTACAAACTCCCATTCAATTCATTGCCACCAGCGGCCTCGAATTGACCCTGGAACCGCCCACCTCCTAAAACTTAATCCCACAAAACAACAACTGTCTTTTCAAGTTGCCGGCGAAGAGATAGCAAATCCTTCCGGCCACCTCGTATGCTTATCATACCTGGCTTCTCTAGGCCGCCACAGTTCAGTTTCTGTCAAATCTGCCCCACGTAGATCTGCCCCCCGCAGATCCGCACCGCGCAGGTCAGCTTTGCTTAAATCAGCCTCACGCAGGTCAGCGCCAACCAAAATTGCGTCGTTCAGATTCGCCCTGCTGAGGTTTGCCCCTCGCAAATTCGCTCCCGTCAGGTCGGTCACTATCAAATAAGCGCTAACAAGACCAGTCCCACTTAAGTTAGCCCGACAGAGATACGCATCAACCAGGTTCGCCTCACTCAAGTCACTCCCACTCAGATCAACATCAACCAGATTCACTCCACTTAGATTGGCCTCAAATAAGTCGCTATTTCGCAGGTCAACAACACCCAACATTTCCGATTCTCGAAGAAACTGGATAACCTGTCTATTCCGATCGGATTCCAATCCCCTTAAAACATTGAGCGTTATCGTTCTGGCCAGGTTCTGAACATTCGGCCGTGCTTCAAGGCTTAAATCCCCATCCAAAAGCAGCTCCATCATGCGGTCAAAATATTTTTCCAACGTCTTCTGCCGTTGACTTTCTAAAGCAACCTCTTTTTCAGTCTCTCTCATTTTTTCAGCCAGCTCTTTTTCAGCTTTCTCGGCTTCGGCCGCTTTTTCCAACTCTATCTGCCTGAGAATTTTGCCGAACCACAGCCCAACAACAACCAGCGTAACAGGAATTATCAGCAGCTCCATCCAGTCCCAAAATGTCTTTGAGTCGAAGCCAAAAGTACCATCTTGATAGGTTCCCCATAATGCCCAGCCAAAGAGAATAACCAGGACAACAACCAGTAAATAGCCAATTTGCTTGCTATTTTTCTTGAGAAATTCAGAAATACTGTTCATTTCTACCCTCTTTCAAATTTTGAAATTTCCGTCAGCAGCCCCATTACAATGATAACTCCTCCAATGGGTGTAACTGTGCCACCAAAGATTGTAGCATACTTTAGCGCCTACCAGGGGAGAGCAATTAGTCCTAATATCAATGAGTTGCCGGGAGCGTACGATTTAGGGATCATAGGGGAATGTCTCGCCATAGCCTACCGTCGTTACGGTCGTATCTCCCACCAATCCTCACCTATACTTTAATTGCGGCCGTTATCACAATTTTTCCCCTCTTACTGTGGCGCTGGAATCCACTCTTCATTCGCAATACCTACGGCGAAGCCTACGAACCCTTTGAACTTTTTGGCTTTTTTGCCGCCACGGCCGTCCTGGGTCACACTCTCTGGGCATTGCGGAAAGAAACGCAGCTGGCCTGGACACAAATAGCACCCATTCTTGTCCCGGCCGGTCTGCTGCTTCATTTCATCTACCTCATTTCCGAATATTCCTTTCCTTCATGGGACTATAACTGCTACCAGGCAGCCGCTAATGCCCTCATAACAGGCAATAACCCATATAGTGACTGCTATCTCTATCCTCCCTTACTGGCCGAGATAATCGCGGCCCTACAACAAATTGTCCTACGATTAACAATGCTTAGCAACGGCCAGACAGAACGCAGTTGGAACATTGTTTTCTATCTCTTCCAATGCGCCCAATTTTTCGCCCTGGTACTGGCCTANNTTTTGCCCGTCGGCTCGGTTTTCAGCAAACAACGGCCGTTCTTCTCACCGCCGCCCTCCTGCTGTTCAACAACCCCCTACTCAGAACGCTGCGCCACACCCAGGTGAACCTCTTCGTTCTCGATCTCTTCCTGGTCGCCCTGCTCCTGGCAAATAGGTTCCCCTGGCTAAGTGGTTTTTCGGCCGCATTCGGCATCCATCTCAAACTCTATCCGGCTGTTCTCACCATCCCCTGGCTGCTGAATCGCCGCTGGCGGCCAATACTATTCATGGCTATTGGGATGGCCCTATTCATCTTATTANNATTAAGCGCCGATTGGGGGCAAAATTGGACAATATGGGACCAATTTTTAACCGCCTCCCAGGATTTTCCACCCGGCAACCAGTTTCGAGACAACAGCCTGCACAGCCTCGTCTCAAATGGTTTAGGATTCTACGCCGTACCTGCCGGCATGACAGCCGCCACCTTTCGGACAATCGTTTCAATCATCGTAATCGGGTTGTCAATTTTATTGGTGACCTGGGTCGG
>JABAOG010005194.1_pt1 | contig 20844 bp, 16 predicted proteins | sample 7062131 | NCBI WGS metagenome assembly JABAOG01 (sample SAMN14538629, study PRJNA623070) | marine sediment metagenome | biome: marine biome [ENVO:00000428]; feature: marine pelagic biome [ENVO:01000023]; material: deep marine sediment [ENVO:00002113] | place: India: Arabian Sea | collected...
TCGTGTGGCGGGCGTTCGGACAGCAGGGTGCCCGTGGTCGGGTCGATGACGGTGAGCATGTCGTCTCCGTTCTCAGTCGTCCTCGTGGATGCCGGCGAGGTGGTCGACCTCGCCGCCGTCGCCGGTGATGTCACGGGTGATCGCGGTCGGGGCGGCGGGGGCGGCAGCGGACCGCGCCGCCCCCGCGTCGTCGTGAACGGTGAAGTCCCGATCCAGCGTGAAGAAGGACTCGCAGCCGTCGTCGGTGATCACGATCGTGTCCGAGATCCCGCAGGTCTTGTCGCCGTCCACGCCCCACATCCACGGGATGATGTGGAAGGTCATCCCGGGGTCGAGGACCGTCGGGTCCGCCTGCTTGATGCTCAGGATGTAGCCCTCGTCCCAGCTCGGCGGGAAGGCGATGCCGATGGAGTAGCCGGCGCGGGTGATCAGGTACGCGTCGACGTCGTTGTCGTTGATGACGTCGCGGATGCCGCGGTCGACGTCGGAGACCGTCACCCCCGGCGCCGCGATCTTGTAGAGCTGGTCGAGGGCCGCGAGCATCACCTCTTCCGCTTCCTTCATGGAGTCCGACTGCCCGCCGGTGACCGCGGTGCGCATGATCGCCGCGTGATAGCGGCGGAGGCAGCCCCCGACCTCGAGGAAGACGTGCTCGCCCGGCTGGACCTCGCGGCCCTCCCAGGTGGCGTGGCCGATCATCGTGCGCGGACCGGAGGTGACGTAGGGCATCACCGCCGGGCACTCGCCACCGGCGGCGAACATCGCGCGGCTGACCTCGGCGGCGATCTCGTTCTCGTTCACCCCGGGAGCGACCGCTTCGAGGCCGGCCTTCATCCCGGCCTCGGCGGCCACCGCCGCCCGGCGCATCAGGGCGATCTCGTGCTCGGACTTGGTGATCCGCCCCTCTTCGACGATGCCGAAGCAGTCGCGCAGCTTCTCCTCGGTGTCGAAGAGGCCCCGAAAGCGGTCCTGCTGGTAGGCCGGGAAGAAGTAGCTGTTCCGCTCGTAGCCGATGCGCTTCTCGTGGAGGCCGAACTCCCTGAGAGCGGAGTGCAGCATCTGCATCGCGTCGCCGTAGTCGGAGTAGGGGCGGGTCACCTCCACCCACGTGCGCTCGATGATGTTCGACTCCTCCATCTTCCGGGTGACCGCGAAGGGCTCGCCCTCGAGCGGCACCACGAGACACTGGAAGAACGAATAGCCGGAGGTCTGGTGGTCGGTGAGGTAGAAGAGGTTCTCCGGGTCGCTGATGATCACCGCGTCGAGCCGTCGCTTCTCCATCCGTTCGCGCAGCTCTCGCAGGCGCCGCTGATACTCCCCGGCGGGAAAGGTCATGTCGTCACGTTCGCGCATCGATCTCCTCGTTCTTCGCCACTTCGACGGGCCAACCCTCGCGATCGCGACAGCCCTTTTCAAGGACAGAACGCGCTCAGTCGAAGAGCGCGAGCTGACCCGGCCGCAACGTGTCGCCGTCGACGACCACGCCCTCGAGCTCGAGGAGCCGCCGCTTCCGGTCGACGCCCCCGCCGTAGCCGCCGAGCTGCATGCCGGCGGCGACCACGCGGTGGCAGGGCACGACGAGGGTCAGCGGGTTGGCGTTGTTGGCCATGCCGATCGCGCGGAAGGCGCGCGGGTGGTCGATGAGCTTGGCCACCGACGCGTAGGTGCGGACCTTCCCGCGGGGGATCGTGCGCAGCGCGGCCCAGACCTTCCGCTGGAAGACGGTCCCCTGGTTCAGGTCCACCGGCAGGTCGGCCGGATCGACCGCCTTCCCCCGGTCGTAGTCCCGCAGCGGCCGACCGTAGGCGGCGGGGATGCGCTTCACCGTCTTCACGCCCTCGTGCGGCGGCTCGTCGCCCCGCACCCACTGGACGGAGACCAGCCCCCGATCGTGCCAAGCGAGCCAGAGATCGCCCACGCTCGGCAGGGCGAGACGCCCCTGATGGGTCGGCTTCGCCGTGCTAGGATCTCGATCGATGCGTGGGCTCATGGTGACGGGGATCGGGAGCCGCGCGGCCCTACTCCTGGCCGGCGCCGCGCTGCTGATGGCCTGCGGCGCGAGCCCCCGCATGGTGCACCAAAGCGCGTATTACTTCGAGCGTTGCCACGCGGCGGATCTCGACGACCAGCGGACCGTCGACGAACGGCAGGCCTGCTGGGCCGCCTGGCTGCGGCACTGGTCGAGCGCCCAGCCCGCCGTTCGCGTGCGCTACGCCGAACGACGGGTCGCGGCCCTCTCCCGCGGCGAAGAGATGGCCCCGCTGCCCCACGAATCGCCCGGCGAGCCGGCCGTGGCCGACGACGCCCCTCCGGGCAGCGCCCAGGTGCTGGTGGAGGCGTCGACCAGCGGCGGCCCGCCCCAGATCGAGGTCGCGCCCGGTGAGGCGGACCCCCAGTCCGAGGCCGAGGAGACGGAAGAGGCGCCCGACGACGAGACGGCCGCGGCCATCGCCGAAGCCGCCGAGGACGACCGCGCCGACGGCGACCCCATCGACGAGCTGCGGCCCGGACCGCCCCCACCGCCGGTCCGCGAGCCCCGGCCCGCGCCTCCGCCTCCGGCGCCGGTCCCCGACGGCACCCATCCCTGCACCGAGCTGTGCAACCCACGCTGGGACATCTGCGTCCGCCGCTGCAGTGGCCGGGGCGCGCCGTGTGTGAACGCCTGCCGCAGCGAGTACCGCATCTGCATGGGCGCCTGCCGCTGAGCCCGCGAGCGGCGCCAAGACCCGGATCTGGCGCAGATTGCCGCCTGTTTGCGTCAATCCCCTCCTGCGGGCCATAGTCGGCGCGATCATGCCCCTGCACGCGGTCAGTCTCGCGCTCGTCTTCGGATGGAGCTTCCTCGCGCTCGCGGGCATCGCGTTCGCCTTCTACCTGGTGGCCCTCTGGGCGACTCGGCGGCACCTGCGGGAAGAGCCGGCCGTCGCGCCGCCCGAGGCGCTGCCGCCGGTCAGCCTGCTCAAGCCGCTCAAGGGGCTCGAGGACGCGCTCGAGGAGAACCTCGAGTCCTTCTTCCTCCAGGACTACCCGGCCGCCTACGAGATCGTCTTCGCCACGACCGACGAGGACGATCCGGCCCTCGATGTCGCCCGCCGGGTCGCCGAGCGCCACCCGGAGGTGCCGGTCCGCTTCGTCCTCAGCGACGACGCCTTCGGCCTCAACCCGAAGGTCGCCAACCTCGCCGGGGCGGTCGAGGCCGCTCGCTACGACCTGATTCACCAGTCGGACGCCAACGTCCGGGTACCGGCGAGCTACCTGCGGCGCATCGTGGGCGAGCTCATCGCCGCGGACGCCTCGGTGCTCACCAGCGTGGTCGTCGGCGTCGGTGAGGAGCGCCCCGGCGCGGCGATGGAGAACCTGCAGCTGAGCGCCTTCATCGCCCCCGCGATGTGCCTGGCCCTGCGGGTGGCCGACATCACCTGCGTCTGCGGCAAGTCGATGCTCCTCTACAAGCGGGAGCTCGACGAGGAGCTCGGTGGCCTCGCCAGCGTCCGCAACGTCCTCTGCGAGGACTTCGTGCTCGGCGAGCGCTACAAGGCCCTGGGCAAGAAGGTCCTGCTCTCGCCGACGCCGGTGTTCAACGTGAACTCCGACTGCGGCGTCGAGCGCTTCGTCGGCCGCCACGGCCGCTGGCTGAAGATGCGGGTCACGCTGCATCTGCCCGGCTTCATCGCCGATCTGCTCTCGAACCCCGTCGCCCTCTCCATCCTGGGAGTGGTCGCCTCCGGCTTCGAGGTCTCGGTGATGGGCGCGGCCGCGGCGGTCATCGTCGCCAAGGGCGTCGCCGACCAGGTCGCGCTGCGGCTGGTGCGGACCCCGATGAAGTGGCGCTATGCGCTGCTCTCGCCGGTGAAAGACCTGCTGCTCTTGCCGCTCTGGGTGAACGCCGTCTTCGGCCGCACCGTGGTGTGGCGCGGCCGGCGTCTTCGCTTCGGCAAGGAGACAAGGCTGATTCCGATCGATGGGGAGGAGCTCGAGGCCGAGCCCTACCCCGCTCCGACCTCCCGATAGGGACCGGAAAAAACCCCTAGCCGGCGCGTTGCCCGCGCTCGGCCCTTCTTCTATGGTGCGCGGCCTCCGCGCGGCGGGGCCCCTTTCCAAATGTTCGAAAAGATTGCCAATCGTTTTCAGACCTTCGTCCTCGTGATGCTGGTCACCCTGCTCTGCGCCGTCTTCGTGCTGCAGTTCGGCGGCCCCCAGGCCGAAGGCTGCACCACCGGCGGCAGCTCCTACGCGGCCAAGGTCGATGGCGAGACCATCAGCCCGGGCGACTACCGGGCGAGCTTCCTACTCGGGCGCTTCGACGAGTACCCGCCGGAGGAGCAGCGTCGTCGCCAGCTCTGGGCCGCGGTCCTCGACGGCCTGATCGAGCGGAACCTGCTCGCCGAGGCGGCGAAGGAGCTCGGCTACGAGGTGACCTCGGACGAGGTGTGGAAGCGCTTCGGCGAAGAGGCCACGATCCGCATCTCGCTCGGCGTCGACTCGGAGATCGGCTCCGGCGCCGTCCGGATCCCGGAGAGCTACATCCGCGACGAGGACGGGCGCTTCGATCTGGAGCGGACCAAGCGCTACATCCAGAACTTCCTGCGCCGCGACGTCGGCGAGTTCGCGGAGGCGCAGATCCTCGAAGAGCTCGCCGAGCGGATGCGCGAGACCGTGCGCTCGAGCGTGAGCGTCTCCGAGCGCGAGGTCTGGGAGGCCTACGTCCGTGAGAAGGACCAGGCGCGCATCGACTACGCCCAGTTCAACCCCGCCTACTATCGCGAGAGCCTGGACCCGACCGAGGCCGATCTGCGCGCCTGGATCGCCGAGCACGAGGACGCGGTGCAGGAGCAGTACGAGGCCAACCAGCACCGCTACACCGACCTGGACCCGCAGGTCCGTAGCCGCCACATCCTCATCCGCCCCGCCGGCGAGGGTGAGGACGCCGAGGCCGAGGCCCGCGCCAAGGCCGAGGACCTGCTCCGCCAGCTCCGCGCCGGCGCCGACTTCGCCGCGCTCGCCCGCGAGCACAGCCAGGACACGGCGACCGCCCCGCGCGGTGGCGATCTCGGCTACCGGCCCCGCGGCCGGAGCCCCGCCGCCTACGACGAGGTGGCCTTCGAGCTCGCGCCGAACACCCTCTCGGACGTGGTCCAGACCCCGCTCGGCTTCCACATCATCGAGGTGCTGGGCAGCCGCGAGGGCGACGTGCCCGAGGACGAGGCCAAGCTCGAGCTGGCCGAGGACCTCTACCGCCAGGACATGGGCGTGACCCGCGCCCGAGAGGCGGCGGAGGAGGCCCTCGAGCTCCTGTCCGGCGGCATGAGCGCCGAAGACCTGAAGACCCGCCTCGAGCGGCAGGCCCAGGGCCTCGCCCCCGAGCCGCCGGCCACCGAGGACGGCGAGGCCGAGGCCGAGGCGCCCGAAGAGCTGACCGAGGAGCCGGTGAGCAACCCGCTGGCGCCGAAGCTCGAGGAGACCTCGCTCTTCGGTCGCGGGGACAGCCCGATCCGTGGGCCCTTCGACGCCAGCCCGCTGATTCGCGACGTCTTCGAGCACACCCTCGACGATCCCCTTCCCGAGGAGCCGATCCAGCTGGGCAACGTCTTCGTCATCTACGAGCTCAAGGAGCGGCAGGAAGCGACCGAGGAGGACTTCGAAGAGGTCTCCGAGCGCATCCGCGGTGGGCTCCTGGCCTCCAAGCAGCGCGAAGCGGTCGCCACCTACGTGCGCGAGCTCCGCGAGCAGGCGCAGCGCGAGGGCCGGATTCGCATCCGCACGAGCGAGCTCGAGGTCGCCGTCGAGGGCAACGGCGAGGTCCTCTCCGACCCGGAGGGCATCGAGTGCGGCAGCGACTGCACCGCCGCCTTCTCCTTCGGCACCATGGTCCAGCTGCGAGTGCGCCCCGCCGAGGACGCCGACTTCGTCGGCTGGTCCGGGGCCTGCACCGACTCGTCGGACACCTGCCTGGTCGAGATGACCGAGGCCAACTCGGTCACCGCCCGCTTCCGCGGCGGCAGCGCTCCGGCGAGCGACGACGACGGCGAGGACGAGGACGAGTCCGACTCCGAGTGAGCGGCCGCCCGCCGCTCGGTTCTCGGCTCTCGGACCCGGGACCGGTGAGCCCAGCTGCTAGGCGAGCGCCACGAGCGTGATCAGCCCGTTGTGCGTGAGGTGGGCCACCACCGACGGGACGATGGACCGGGTGCTGGCTCGCACCACCGTGAGCACCAGGCCGGTGACCGTCACGCTGAGGAAGGGTCCCCAGGCGCCCCACTGCTGTGGCAGGTGGGCGACGGCGAAGACGAGCACGGTGACGCCCCCGGCGACGAGCGCGCCTCGGCGGCGCTCGAGCGCGCCGTAGACGAAGCCGCGGAAGAAGAGCTCTTCGGCGATCGGGACGATCACCGCCACCACCGCGAGAGCCAGCGCGCCGCTCGGATGGGAGACGAAGGCCTCGACCGGCGACAGGCTGGTCGAGGGGACCAGCCGAGAGAGCCACGCGCCACCGATCCAGAGCGCGGCGCCGACCAGCGGGAGCAAGGCGAGGATCCACCAGCCGGGGCGGGGCCGGACCAGGCCGAGAGCCTGGATGCGGGTGGCCGGCGCGCCCTCTGACCCGGCGAGCGGCGCGAGGAAGGTCACCGCCAGCACGATCTCGATCGCCGCGAGGAGGAGCGCGCGGACCAGACCGAGAAAGGTCCCCTGCAGCACCGAGAGACCGACCATGGCGGCGATCAGCAGGATCAGCGCCACGAGCACCCGTAGCCACGGCGGCCGCAGGGCCCACCGGGCGAGCAGGCCCGGGCCCGCGTCGCTCGACTCTTCCTCGAGCACCTCGTCCGCCATGGAGTCGAAGGCCTTCGGCTTCGCCGCCGGGAGCGTGAGCCCGAAGAAGAGCAGCAACCCGCCGAGGAACGCGAGGAGCACGGCGAGCTTGTGGCCCTGGCCGAGGGCCCGAACCGCCATCATCCGACCCTGCACCCGGCTCGCGCGATCGGTCCGGGGCGCGCCGGCGAGACGGATGCCGTACTCACCACCGACCAGCAGCGACTCCCAGGTGACGAAGACCACGCATCCGTGGGTCGCCCCCCGCTGCACCCGCGGGCTCCAGTCCGCCGCCTCCTTGCGGTCGGCCACCGCGCCGTCGCCGAGGTGCCACACCTCGAGGGCGACGTCGTCCCAGCCGGAGGCGAAGCCATCCTCCGAGCAGACCTCGAAGTAGGCGGACTGCCCCTCGTGGAGCGAGGCGCGAACGATCGGATCGTCACCGAGATCGCCGACGGCGATGGCCTCGCCGGCGGCGCTCACCTCTTCGCTGGCGAGCGCGCGGGTCTGGGCGAGGCCGAGACCGAGGCCGGCGAGGAGAACGACTCCACCGACGATGAGCACCGCGCGCCGCACACCCCATCATACGCGATAGGCTCGGGCGGTGAGCGAGGAGCGAGCCCAGCCAGCGAGCCGACGCTTTCGGCTCTTCGCCCGCGCCTGGGCCGTCGCGGTGCTCTTCCACCTGACCCTGCCCGACGTACGCCACCTGTCGTGGCTGGCGCCCGACCTGCTCCTCGGCGCGAGCGCGCTCGGGCTCCTCTGGCGACCGGTGGCGCCGCCCCGCTGGCTCGGCTGGCTCCTCTGGTCCCTGGGGCTGGCGGGCCTGCTCTGGCCGCTCCTCTTCCTCGGCGACCAGCTCACCCAATCGGTGCATCTGGCGGTGATGGCCGCGGCGGCGCTGCTCTGTGCGCGGGGCGCGGACGACACCGCCCACGCGCGGACCATTCGCTGGGCGACGGTCGCCGTCTACGGGGTGGCGGCCTTCCACAAGCTCAACCGTGACTTCCTCGACTCGGCGGTCAGCTGCGCCGCGGGCGGCGTGAAGCTCCTCGGCGAGAACTGGAGCTTCCCCTTCGGCCCCAGCGCTCTCGACCCGGCGTGGCCCTTCCTCTTCCTCGCGTGCGAGCTCGGGCTGGTGCTCCTCTTTCGGCTCCGGCCGCGCTGGGCGATCCCCATCGCGCTGACCATGCACGTGCCGCTGACGATCGTCTTCGCTCCCGCCTTCGCGTGGGTGATGGTCGCTGGCTACCCGTGCTTCTTCACCGACGAGGACCTCGAGCGGCTGGGCCGGCGGCTACGAGGCCGCTGGCGCTGGGTGGTGGCCCTCGGAGCCCCGCTGGCCGCCCTGGACGCCATCCTCTACTTCCGAGGCCACTGGATCTCCTACCCCGCCTGGCAGCTCAGCGAGGCCGGTGTGTGGTTCCTGTGGGCCGCCGCGTGGGTCGCCCTCGGTCCGTGGAGCGACGTCGCGGCGCGCGGATGGCGCGACGCGCTCGGCCCACGCCGCTGGCGGGGGCGCCTCCTGGTCGGGGCCTTTCTGCTCAACGCGGCGACCCCCTACCTCGGCCTTCAGTTCCACCACGGCGCGGCGATGCTGAGCAACCTGCGGATCGACGAGGGATGCTGGAACCACCTGATCGTGCCCGAGGCCGNNCCCGAGGCCGTCCGGCTCCGCGATCCCTACGTCCGCGTCGATCACGCCGATCCCGCCGAGGGGGCCCGAGGCCGAGCCGAGCTCGTCGACCATCTGCGCCAGCGCCTCTGGCCGCCGCACGCCCTCCACGACACCGTCCGCGACGCCTGCCGCCACGGGGCCGCGCCGCTCGTGCTCGGGGGGCGCTACGGGGGTGAGCCTTTCCGTGCGCCCGACGCATGCGCCGAGCTGCCCGTCCCCGAGGGGCACCCGGGGATCTTCCAGACCAACCTCGAGCGCCAGTGCCCGCAGCGCTGCATCCACTAGCCGCTCCCCCGCGATCCGTTCTCAGCTTTTGCTTCGCACAGAGCCACAGAGCCACAGAGGGGCACAGAGAGAAGAGGGTCGTTGGTCACGGTCGAGTAGTGAGGCCGAGTCGATTGGATCGATGCGGTGACGAGAAGCGCAGCGACACGAGTCGGGCGATCGACACGCGTTCGTCCGGCCGATCGCTACGGTCCACTCTCCAACCCTTCTTCTCTGTGCCCCTCTGTGGCTCTGTGACTCTGTGCGAGGCGGCTGAAACCGGATCGATCGACCCGGGCGGGGGATCAGGGGCGGCGCCAGAGGACGACGCGCTCTTTGCCTTCGCGCCCCGGGTGGGAGCGCGAGGGCTCGGCATCGTGGAGGCGGGTCCAGCCGGGGAGGACCGCGGCGACGTCCTCCACGAAGAGCGGGTGCGGCGGATTCGGATGGTTGGGACCGACCTCCACCATCGGGAAGACCAACGTCGCCAGCGTTCCGCCGGGGGCGAGCAGCTCGTCCATCCGGACCGCCCAACGGTGCCGCTGACCGGGCGGGATGGCGCAGAGGAAGGTGTAGTCCCAGATCAGATCGAAGGGCTGGGCCGGGCGCCAGGTGAAGAAGTCGGCGAGCGCGATCCGCGCCTGCTCCGGTGAGAGCCCTCGCTTCGCTCGCTCCTCCTCGAAGGCGCTCGCCGCCGTGGGCGCGAGGTCCAGCCCCACGGTCCGGCGCCCGGAGGCCGCCAGGGCGAAGGCGTCGTAGCCGCGGCCACAGCCCGTGACGAGCGCTCGCCCCTCGGGTAGGCGCCCCGCCGCGAGGAGCTCTTCGAGCGCGGGAGCGGGGGCACCGGCGTCCCAGCCGGTGCGCCCCTCGCGCCAGGCCGCCTCCCAGCTCACTCGCCTTCGTCGTCGCGACAGGCGTAGGGGTAGGAGACGAACTCGCTGTTGCGACTGTCGAAGTAGAGGTAGCGCGTCTCCTGCGCCTGGGGATCGAAGTAGGAGCGGGGGAAGTCGATGTCCGGGATGCCCCGCATCTCGCCGTCGACCCCGGTGACGGTGATGTTCGCGCTGCAGCCTTCACACGCCGGCAGGGTGGGATCCATCTCGCGGGCGGCCGCGCACTCGTCGTAGGCCACGTCGCAGCTCGGGTCCCGGGGGAGCCCATCGTGCTCGGCGAAGAAGCGCACCATCGCGGCGTCACGGAAGACCATGTCCATGCCCGCGACCGGCTCGCTGTAGGTGACCACGAAGCCGCCGTCGCGGGTCACCGTCCGACCGGAGCGCTCGTTGCCCGCGACGATGACCCCGGTCGGCGCATAGGACACGTGCGGCGGTCCGTAGTTGGAAGGGTTCGTGGTCACTTCCACCGGGTCGGTCGCCCCGACGAACTCGATCTGGCCGATGGTCGACTCCGAGCAGATGGACTCGCTGCACTCGACCGGAACCGAGATGGTGCACGGGCACTCGGGGTCCGGAGTGTCCGGGTTGCAGGTGCAAGGGTCGGGATTGGGGATCGCCTTCGTGCCCGGCATCAGGCAGGTGCACTCGGTCTGGAAGCGCAGGATGCGGAAGCCGATCCGGCTCGAGGTCGGATTGCTCTCGTCCGTCTCCCGCCAGGCGATGCCGATGGCGATCTCGTTGCCCCGGGCGAAGGTGGTGCCCGCGATGGTGAGGTCGTCCATGAGGCCGAAGCCCAGGCCACCCTCGACGACGGTCGCCGGCAGGTCGGGGAAGGCCGGCTCGGCGATGCACTGGCGGACGACCTCCCTGGGCCGCTCCTCCTCGGGGGTGTCGATGAAGTCGGCCGCCTGCAGCGTGCCGTCCTCGTCGATGATGCAGTCGCCATCGTCGTCGCGCCCGTTGCAGAACTCGCGCGTGCCGTCGCCGACGCAGCTGGTCACGTTGTTGGTGCCGGCCTCGTCGATGGTGCCGTCGCAGTCGTCGTCGATGCCGGCGCCGTAGGGGAAGCCGGCAGGGGCGTCGGAGGCGGTGTACTCGATGCCGTTGGTCGTCGCGTCGCGCGCCGGGACCACGGAGCCCATGCAGAGGAGCTTGCCGCCGCGGCAGATCTCGGTCCCCGCCACGCAGGCGCTGTCCGCGGTGGCCGTGCCCGGAGGCGTATCGCACGCTGCCCCCTCGGTGTCCTCGTCGACCATGCCATCGCAGTCGTCGTCGCGGGCGTTGCAGGTCTCCGACACCGGCACGCAGTCGGCGAGGCAGGGCCGGCCCGCCGTGTTTTCGTCGATGACCCCGTCGCAGTCCTCGTCGACGCCGTTGGCGCACACCTCGTCGGTGCCGGCGACGTAGCCGTCGCAGATCCCCTCGCCGCGGAAGCAGGTCCTGACCCCCGACACGCAGGCGCCCACGTCGCTGCCGCAGTCGGTGAGGCCGCAGACCGCCTCCGGTCCGGTGCACGACACCGTCTCCCCGGCGACGTCGCCGAGGCAGGTCGCGGTGGTGAAGTCGGGGCCGTCGGCGACCAGCTCCGGGAAGCCGTCGACGACGTGGATGGCGAGCGCGTCGCTCGAGGGCGTGGGGTAGGCGACGACGTACTGGTCCTCGAGGCCGTAGACCGCCGGCGCCGAGGCGGCGCGGGTCTGCCCGAGCACCTGGGGCACGCCTTCGTTGGTGGTGGTCACGAAGTCCAGGCTGGTGGCGCCGGCGGAGTCGATGATGGACGCGCCGATGATGGCCACGTCGCGCTCGAAGTTGCCGCAGTGGAACTGACGGGAACCGCTGGTGAAGGCGATCACTCCGCTGGCCTGGTCACCCATGGGCGTGGTGCCCGCGATGGCCAGATCGGAGACGCCGCAGAACTGCGCTCGATCGTAGGCAGCGGCGCTGACGCAGCTGCCGCAGAGGCAGCGTCCGTCGCCGGAGCACTCGCCGTCCGTGGTGCAGGCCGAGGTCCCGACGCAGGAGGTGCCGTCGCAGTACTCGCCGGCGGCGCACTCCGGGTCGCAGGGGCTGTCCTGCGTTCCCTCGACGGCCGCCTGGCATTCGGCGGTCTGGGTGGCGGTGCACCGGCCGTCGGAAGCGAGGCCGACGCCGAGGAAGGAGTTGGACCGCTCCCAAGGCCCGTTCACCTGGAAGATGTCCGGCTCCTCGCCCGTGGTGTGACCGACGCGGAGCTGTCCATCGACGCAGCCCGCGCGAGTGTTGATCGCCGCCACGAGCCCCACGCCCTGCACGCGATCTGCGGCGATCGCTGCGAAGCTGCAGGTCGTGGGAGCGAAGGTGGGGGCGCCACCGAGACCGGAGCCGGCGCCCGGGAAGCTCTGGCGCCAACAGCTGTCCGGCACGAGCATCTCGGTCGTGCGCGGCCACGGCTGGTTCACGTCGTTGCGCCCGTAGCGCAGATCCGCCGCCCGGCTGCCGGGCCCGAGCACGAACGACCAGGCGTCGTCCTCGATGTCGGTGTAGGTGACCGTCACGTCGGTGAGGCCGGGGGCCACGGAGACCGACGCGAGGTCGTCGCCGGTGTGCTCGGTCCGAGCGAAGCCATCGGCGTCGATGACCGCGACCGGATCGAAGAGATCCTGCACGTCCTCGTCCACGAGGCCGTCGCAGTCGTTGTCCTTGCCGTCGCAGCGCTCGACCGGTGAGAGCACGCAGGCACCGTTGCGGTCGATGCAACGGAAGGGCCGGCACGTGTCCGGCGACCCGTAGCCGTTCTCCTCGTTGAGCGCGGCGGCGCAGAGGTGGTCGCCGTCGTCGAACTCGGAGCGGGCCGCGGCCTCGTTGCCGCAGTGCGGGAGCTCGAAGCCGTCGAGATTGGCCAGGGTGCAGCTGCCGAGCGAGCAGGCGAGCGCACAGGCGATCGTCAGTCGGCTCATCATCAGAAGGTCCCCTCGAGCCAGAGGCCGGCGGAGTCGCGGCTGAACGCGGGCGTCAACCGGAGCGTCGCCTCGTCGGTGGCATCCGCTTCGCCCTCTTCCTCGTCGCCCCATTCGGTGAACACGGCGAAGATGATGGCCGCCGTCCCGAAGAGCAGCGCCGCGCCGTAGAAGATGTCCGCGTTGCGCGCGAGGCTGCGGACCTCCTCCCGATCGCTTTCGTCCACATCGCCGACGCCGCCGAAGCGGTTGTCTTTGAATTCGTCGATCTCGTTTCGCCGCATCAGCGCGAGGACGCCGTAGGCCACGCCCACCCCGGCGGACGCGACGGCGAAGCCGGTCGCGGTCCAGAACATCCAGGAGGGCAGCCCTTCGAACTCCTCGGCGAGCTCCTCGAGCTCGAACTCGACGGTCCGCTCGGACCGCGCCGGCACCTGCACCTCGCGCTGGTTGGGCACGTAGCCCGGGGCGCGAATCTCCACCACGTGCGATCCACCGGGGACGAGCACCCGCTCGAGATCGTTACCGACCACTCGATCGTCCACCCAGACCTCGTACTCCGGCACGTCGACCACGATGAGGATGGTGCCGAGCAGCCCCTCGAGGAGCTGGATCTTGGCGTTCACCTCCGGAGCGAGCGCGGTCTCACCGCCGCCCTCCGCGAGGAACTGCTCGTAGTACTCCATCGCCTTCCCGTAGCGGAAGAGCGCCTCGTAGGACTTGGCGATGTTGTAGAGGACCTGAAAGCGCACGGGGTGGTCGCCGAGGAGCTCGAGGATCTCGATGAACTCGGCCACCGCCGCGTCGTAGTTCTCGTTGTTGAAGAGCTCGTTGGCGCGTGCGATGCGCTCCCGCGCCTCCACGACGTTGGGGTCCTCGGGCTCCGCGGGGGCCTCCTCGGCCTCGGCTTCCGCTTCGGCCTCGGCATCCTCCGAGCCTTCGGCTGCGGCGCCCTCGTCACCCGTTGTCTCTTCAGACTGCGCGTGCACGGGAATCGCGAAACACGCGATCGCCCCGATCACCACGACGGTCAGCCACGCCCGATGGAGTCTCTCCCCCGACATCTTCGGCGCGATGCTAACGCAAGCGCCGACCGAAGGCACTGTCGAATTACAGAGTCCTCGATCAGATGTTGATGTCGAGCAGGCCGTTCATCATGGTGCTCATCGAGCTCTCCATGGTCGCTTCGGTCATCGTGGCCGCCGGCTCGGCCATCGTCGGCTCGCTCGATCCGCTGGTCGTGGTCCCACTCGACATCGACGACTCGGTCATCGCCGCCGGCTCGGTGCTACCGCTCATGGCCGCCGTCCCGCCCCCGCTCCGGCTCCGTCGGCGCCTGCGCGTGGTCCGCTGCTCACGGCGGTCGTCCGTACCGGAGCCCTCCTCGAGCCGGATCGTCAGGTTCTGTTCCCAGCGCAGGCTCAGATCCTGAATCTGGGTGACGTAGCCCTCCTTGCGGGCCTCGATGCGGCGGGGCTCGCGCTGAGCGGGCATCCGCGCCTGGAAGGGGTTGGCGATCCGATCGCCGTCGAGGAAGAGCTCGGCGTCCGAGGGCTCGGTGTCGATGCGGACCCAGACCCGCTCCTCACCGAGCGGCTCCTCTTCTTCCTCGGCGACGGGCGCGGTCTCCTGCTCGCCGGTGGCCACCGGCATCGGAGGCAGGATCGGCGCTTGAGGCTCGGGGCTCGAGAACGCGCCGGTCGCGGCGGCGATGCCCACGCCGCCGAGGGCGAGGAGCACCACGACCGCGGCGATGATGAGCGGCACCTTCGAGCTCGGCGGCGCGATCGGCACCTCCGGCGCCGACTCGTGGGCAGCCGTCGCCGGCGGCCGGATGCCGCTCTGCGCGGGGACGTCCCCCTGGGACTGCGCGGCGCCGGTCAGGAGCGACGACTGCATGTTGGCCGTGCTGGGCGCGTCCGCCGCGACCTCCGGGGTGTCCTGGATGGCGCGGAACTGCTGCAACGCGGCCTTCAGCGACGCGCAGTCGGCGAAGCGCTCGTTCGGGTTCTTGGCGAGGAGCTTGGCGATGAGCAGCTCGAGCTCTTCCGGCAGGTCCGGTCGATACATCCGCAGCGGCGGCGGTGGCTCGGTGCAGATCTTGAGGACGAGCATCGGATAGGACTCGTCGTCGAAGGGGTACTGGCCGGTGAGCGCCTGGAAGAGGATCACCCCGAGCGAGTAGATGTCCGCTCGGTTGTCGATGTCCTTCTTCCCCTGCGCCTGCTCGGGGGCCATGTAGTAGGGCGTGCCGAGGGTGGTGCCCGTCTGGGTCATCCCCTTGCCGCCACCGGCGCTGTCCTTGAACTTCGAGATGCCGAAGTCGAGGACCTTCACGAAGTCCGGGTCCGAGCCGCGCTCGATCAGGAAGATGTTCTCGGGCTTCAGGTCGCGGTGGATGATGCCCTTGGCGTGGGCCGCCGCGAGGGCGTCGCAGACCTGATCGAGGATGTGCAGCGTCTTCTGCAGCGGCTGCGCGCCGTGGTTGTCGATGTCGTCCGACCAGTCACGGCCGAGGAGGAACTCCAGGACCATGAAGACCGAGCCGTCGTCGAAACGGCCCATGTCGGTGACTTCGATGATGTTCTGGTGCCCGATGCTCGTCGCAGCGAGCGCCTCCCGGTGGAAGCGAGCGACGATCTCCGGGTTCGTCGCGAACTGCGAATGGAGGCACTTGATGGCCACCCGACGCTTGATCAGGACGTGCTCACCCTCATAGACGGCACCCATGCCGCCCTCGCCGATCTTCCGAACGATCCGGTAGCGGTCCTGGAGGACCATGCCCACCTTCGGATCGTCCTGGGCAGCTGGTTGAAGCAGCTCCTCACTCATCGCTGTCGCCACCATATCACGCTCTTGGCGGATGCGACTCCACCCATCACGCGAACTTTGGGCCTCGATCGCCGCGAAACATCATCCATGGGATTCCCCAGTCAGGGAGGGGAGAGGGCGTCGGCGACCAGCTCGATCTCACTGAGCCCCAGCGTGTAGCGGACCGGGTCATCCGCCTCGGTGGTCGTCACCCAGACGCGATGGGACCCGGGCGCCAGGTGCTGGACGATGCGGGCCGGCTCGCCTTCCGCTTCGGGGATCGGAGCGCAGTGGACCTCCCCCTCGGCCGTGCGCAGGACGAGCCCGACGGGCACCTCGCCGACCGCCATCACGTGCAAGCGAGCGAAGGGGCCCCGCGCTTCGATGGCGTGCAACGGCGCTTCGGTGACGAAGCCCGGGCAATCTTCCGCGAGCTCGCTCGCTTCCAAGACGCCGCGCGAGGTGCCCCGCTCCTCGTGCGGGTCCGGCGAGAAGCCGGGCCCCACCGGGATGGCACCGTAGCGAGGCTCGCCGTCGAGCTCGAGCTCCGGTTCGGGCTCCGGCTCGGGCTCCGGTTCCGGCTCGACCTCGTCGGCGAGCTCCGTCGCTTCCGCGGGCGGCTCGTCCGCGCCATCGTCGTCGCCGCAGCCGGCGACGCCGAGCGTCAGCGAGAGGGCGACCCGGGCGCCACGGCTGAATCGTACCGAGAGCATCGAGGGCGGAGCATTGCGCCCCGAGCGCAAGAGGTCCAGCCGGCGGCCGATCGCCGCGGCCGACGACTCAGCGGGAGGCGCGACGGCGTTGGTGCCGGGGCGGACGACGGACGCTGGGGGGATAGAAGAAGGCCGGCAACCGCCCCTCGCGGACCAACGACTGGTAGGAGCGCATGGTGAGCAGGCGGCGCCGACGGAGGAAGTCGCGGGCCGTGGTCTCCACCCGTCGCAGCTGATCGGGGTCGAAGGTCGGCGCGGGGCCGTGCTCGTAGCTCATGATGTTCCCTCGCACCCAACGGTGCCGACGGTTGCCGAAGAAGTGGCCGAGCTCGTGGGCGAGGGTCGTGGGCGGCGCGATGCCGGTGAGGACCAGATAGTGTTGGTCGGGTCGCCACTGCAGACGCCAGTGGACCCCACGACGCCACTCGGACCGATTGTCGACGTCGAACATCTCGTCGACGACGAAGACGTTGACCACTCCCCGCTCGAGGTAGCGGGCGAGCTGGTTGCGATCGTTGCGGGTCTCGAGCACCGCGTGGAGGCCGGGCAAGCGCTGCACGCCCGCGCTCTCGAAGCTCAGACCGGTCGGCGCGAAGACCCGGTCGGCGCGGCGGATCTGATTCTGGATCCAGCGCTCGCTCTTCGCCGGTCGACCGCCGATGTGGACCATGTGGAAGCGGAGCGGGATGACGGCCGATCGCCGTGGCTCGTCGGCGGCGACGGGGGCGCCGCTCGCGCCGACGAGGATCAGGCACGCGGCGAGGGCCAAGAGCAGCGCACGCCTCGGCTCAGGCGTCACCCTCGGACTCGCGGGTGAACTGCACGTAGGTCCCGTGCTCGTTGAAGCCGTGCCAGCCGGCGGGCAGCTCGGGCGAGGTCCACCCGAAGAGCCATCGGGCGTCCGACGGTGAGAGGTTCGTGCAACCGTGGCTTCGGACCTTGCCGAAGTCGTCGTGCCAGTAGGCTCCGTGGAGCGCGTAGCTCTCCCAGTAGTACATCGTCCAGGGGACTTCTTCGACCTCGTACGGACCATCGTGAGGATCCTCGCCCGACATCGTCACCGAGAGAAACTTCTTGGCGATCCGGAACACTCCGCGGGGGGTATCGTACCCCTCCTTGCCCGAGGACACGAGCGTCGCGTAGACCGGATCGCCATTTTCGTAGGCGACCAGCACCTGCTCGTCGAGATCGACGTGGATGAAGGTGTCGCTCTCCACCCGCTCGTCCTCGGGCGCCCGGCGAGCGACCCGCACGTGCTCCCGTTCGACGGCGAGCCCATCGGCGCGCACGACCAAGGTCCGGCCGTCGGCGGTGATCTCGCCCGTGACCTCGAAACGGGCGTACTTCTCCGCGACCCCGGCCTCGGTGAGCTCGGCCCCGTCGACCCGATAGAGCGGGCGCTCCTCGCCGAAGACGAAGGCCATCGGGAGACCCCGCTCCGTACCGAGCTCCGCCCCCACCATGGTGGGCATCGGGAGGTCCTCGAGGTGCTCACGGTTCACGTAGTGGCCGCGGATCGTGCGCTGCCACTCGCCACCGGGCGCCTCTTCGATGGCGTCGCGAGCGACGAAGTAGTCGCCGACCATCCGGAGCGCGAGCACCTCGGGCTCCTCCTCGCGCTCGCCGGAGCGGATGGCCTCGAGCTCCGCCATCAGCGGCGGCCGATAGAGCTTGGCCGCGCCCCGCTCGGAGACGATGGCGTAGCCATAGGGCATGGCGCTGGTCATGTCCGGCTCCCGCTGCGGTCGCTCGCTCGGCGAGGGGCCGACCGCGAAACCGTTGGACGAGCAGACGTAGCCCCCGGCGACCTGGTACCAGCTGCGGTCGCAGCCGGGGCCGTAGGCGCGCCCTTCGACCGGAATCGCCGTGCCCCGCCGGACGATCCCGACGGTCGCCGGGTTCTCCCTCGGCCGGTCGAAGACCGGGGCCGCGAACTGGTAGGCCATGGCCAGCGATCCCTCGAAGCCGTCCGGCACCGCGGCCTGGGGCGCCCAATCGGGCACCGGCCACTCGGCGGGCGGATCGGGGGCCTCGATGCGGAGCCCGTCGTCGGTCGCCACCACCGGCTCGGCCGGATCCGGCTCCGCGGGGAGCATCGACTCGAGGTCGGCCGCGGGCGACGAAGAATCGCTCGGCCGCAGGTTCCACCAGAAGCCGAACGCCGCCGCCCCCAGCACCGCCAGTACGACGAATGCGATCAGAGGGCGCGTCATTTGAACTGTTTTCTTGCAGCATCCGCAAACTGGGAGCAAATAAAAGGTCGTGTCACCCGAACCCGGCCTCCAAACGCGCCTGGTCCACGGTGGAGAAGAAAGTCGTGACGGGGAGCTCGTGCCCCCGATCTACCGCAGCTCGACCTACGATCTCGGCAACCCGGAATCTTTCGACGACATCCGGTACATCCGCCTGAACAACACCCCCACCCAACGGGCGGTGGAGCGGAAGCTCGGCATGATGGAAGGAGGCCACTGCCTCGTCACCCCTTCCGGGACGGCGGCGATCTGGCTGACCTTCGAGGCGCTCCTGGAGCCCGGCGACGAGGTCCTCGCCCCGCTGCGCATCTACGGCGGCACCAAGAAGATCCTCGACTCCCTCGAAGCCCGTGAGGGGATCAAGACCCGCACGGTCGACCTGACCAAGCCCGAGACCTGGGAGGCGGCGGTCACCGATCGCACCAAGCTCTTCTACGCGGAGACCATCTCGAACCCGTGGATGCTGGTGGCGGACCTGCCGGCCATCGCCGAGTTCGCCAAGGGCCACGACCTGCTCACGGTCGTCGACAACACCCTCGCCACGCCGGTGCTCTGTCGCCCGCGGAAGCTGGGCATCGACGTCTCGCTCCACAGCGCGAGCAAGGCGCTCAACGGTCACTCGGACGTCGTCGCCGGTGCGGTGATCGGCAACGAGGCGACCACCCTGCAGGTGCGCAAGACCGCCAACCGCGTGGGCGTCTGCCCCGACCCGGAGGCCTGCTTCCTGCTCAACCGGGGGATGAAGACCCTCGGGCTGCGGGTGACCCACCAGAACGCGACGGCCCTGAAGCTCGCCCAGATGCTCGCCGAGCACCCGGACGTGCAAGAGGTCAACTACCCCGGCATCGCCGAGGCCGCGGACCAGCAGGACGCCGCCGCGGCGACCCTGAGCGATGGCTTCGGCACGCTGCTCTCCTTCACGCCGACCGGCGGGATGGAGCGCAGCAAGCGGCTCATCGAGGCGCTGCGCTGGGCCCGCGAGGCGCCCAGCCTGGGCGGCGCCGAGCTCCTGGTCTGCCGCCCGGCGACCACCTCGCACGCCGGCCTGCCCGACGAGGTCCGGGAGGCGATGGGCGTGGGCACGGACATGATCCGCGTCTCCGTCGGCATCGAGACCGCCGAGGACGTCCTGGCCGACTTCCGACAAGCGCTCGACGGCTCCCGCTGAGCGCGCTACTCGGTCGGCGTTAGCCATGACCGAGCTCGAACGCCCCTCCTTCTTCGCCCGCATCGCCATCGCTTTTGGCGCCTTCTTCCGCGCGCTCGGCAACGCCGAGTTCGCCGGTGGTATCCGGGCCCTCGCCCGCGGCGAGGCGCCCGCGCTCCCCGCCGACACCGAGCCGGAGCCGGAGCCGGAGCCCGAACCGGAGAAGCCGCGCATCGAACGGGCGCCGACCGCCTCGGCGCTCCAGCTGCTGGCCCTCTTCCAACGGGAGGGTCGCTTCGTGGACTTCCTCCTCGAGGACGTCGCCGACTTCTCCGACGCGGAGATCGGCGCCGCCGCGCGGGTGGTGCACGACGGGTGCCGGAAGGCGCTCGAGGAGCACGTCGATCTGGCCCCGATCCGCAGCGAGGAGGAGGGCACGAAGGTCACCATCGAAGCGGGCTTCGACGCCCAGGCGATCCGCCTGACCGGCAAGATCGCCGGCGACCCGCCCTTCACCGGCACCCTCGAGCACGCCGGCTGGCGCGCCACCCGCATCGAGCTGCCCGCCCTCACCGAGGAGCACGACGTGCACGTGGTCGCCGCGGCGGAGGTCGAGTTGTGAGCGACACGGGCGAGCTGACCTACACGATCGGCGTCGACCTCGGCACGACCCACTGCGCGGTCGCGGCGGTCGACCACGATCTCAGCGAGGGCGAGGAGATCGCCCTCGAGGTGTTGCGCGTCCCCCAGAGCATCGCGCCGGGCGAGGTGGAGCCGCGCGACCTGCTGCCCTCTTTCGTCTACCTGCCGCACGAGAGCGAGCTGCCCTCGGGCGCGACCGCCCTCCCCTGGAACCCGACCCCCGCCCACCTGGTCGGCGAGCTGGCGCGGCAGCTGGGGGGCAAGAGCCCCGACCGGCTGGTGTCGAGCGCCAAGTCGTGGCTGAGCCACCCCGGCGTCGACCGCCGCGGCGCCATCCTCCCCGTCGACGCCCCGGAGGGGGAGCGGCGGCTCTCGCCGGTCGAGGCGTCGGTCCAATACCTCGGCCACCTGCGGGAGGCCTGGGACCAAGCGCACCCGGAGGCGCCCTTCGCCGCGCAGGAGGTGGTCCTCACGGTCCCGGCCTCCTTCGACCCGGCCGCCCGGGAGTTGACCGCCGAGGCCGCCGCCAGCGCCGGCTACGAGAACCTCACGCTCCTCGAGGAGCCCCAGGCCGCGCTCTATTCGTGGGTCCAATCCACCGCCGGCGACTGGCGGGAGAAGCTCTCGGTCGGCGACGTGATCCTGGTCGTCGACGTCGGCGGCGGCACGACGGACTGCTCCCTCATCGCGGTGCA
>JABAOG010005824.1_pt1 | contig 20792 bp, 22 predicted proteins | sample 7062131 | NCBI WGS metagenome assembly JABAOG01 (sample SAMN14538629, study PRJNA623070) | marine sediment metagenome | biome: marine biome [ENVO:00000428]; feature: marine pelagic biome [ENVO:01000023]; material: deep marine sediment [ENVO:00002113] | place: India: Arabian Sea | collected...
CGCCGATGCCATGGTGAAGGCGGCGAAGGTTGAACTGGTGTCGTTCGAGGAGACCGGCGGCGGCTACGTCACCGCCATCGTCCGCGGCGACGTGGCGGCGGTCAAGGCCGCCGTCGAAGCAGGCACCCGCGGCGCGGAGCGCGTCGGTGAGGTCATCGCCACACACGTCATCGCCCGTCCCCACACCAACATCGACCTCGTGCTTCCGCTCGGCCGTGCCGAGCAGGCGCGACGGGAGACCGGCGCCGAGTAAGGAGGGAGCGCATGCTCCTCGGACGTGTAGCGGGCACGCTGGTCGCCAGCCGAAAAGAGCCGCGACTCTCGGGCCTCAAGTTTCTCGTCCTCAAGCAGATCGATGTCGACAACACCGAGACCGGTGGCTACGTGGTGGCCGCCGATGCGGTCGGTGCCGGCGTCGGTGAGGTCGTCATGTACGCCACCGGGAGTTCCGCCCGGCAAACCGAGTACACCCACGAGCGACCCTGCGACGCGGTGGTGATGGCCATCGTCGACACGTGGGAGGTCGGCGGCGACGAGAAGTACCACAAGTAGCGAATGAGCGGGATCACCAGCGAAGAAGTTCGGGCGATCATCGAGCGAGTCGAGCGAAGGCTCGGCGAGGTCGAGGCGTCACGCCGTCCGGCGGCGACGCTCCGGGCGCGATCCGAACTGGACGTCTCCGAACTCGGCGACGGCATCCATCGAACCATCGACGATGCGGTGGCCGCTGCCGGTCGGGCGCAGCGCACCTACGCAGGCATGGGTCTCGAAGCGCGCAAGGCGATCGTCGAGTCGATGCGCAAGGCGATGCTGGAGCATGGTGAGCACCTCGCCCTGCTCGCGCACACCGAGACCGGTCTCGGCCGCTACGAGGACAAGATCCGCAAGAACCGCGTGGTAGCCCTCAAGACTCCCGGCCCCGAAGACCTCGAACCGGTCGTGGTGACGGGCGACCAGGGCATGGCCGTCGTCGAGTGGGCTCCGTTCGGTTTGATCGGTGCGATCACGCCGACCACCAATCCCACGTCGACGATCATCAACAACGCCATTGCCGTCGTCTCGGCCGGGAACGCCGTCGTCTTCAACGTGCATCCCAACGCCAAGCGAGTGTCGGCGGAGAACATCCGGTTGCTCAACCGGGCTATCGTCGGTGCCGGCGGACCTCCCGACCTGATCACGGCGACTCCCGAGCCCACCATCGACTCTGCCAAAGTGCTCATGCACCATCCCGACGTCCCGGTCCTCCTCGTCACCGGCGGCCCGGGGGTCGTGCGGGAAGCTCAGCAGACGTCGAAGAGGGCCGTCGCCGCCGGACCCGGAAATCCGCCCGCCGTCGTCGACGAGACCGCCGACATCGAGCGTGCCGCCGGGCACCTCGTGGCCGGTGCGTCGTTCGACAACAACATCATCTGCGTGGACGAGAAGGAAGCCATCGTCGTTGATTCGGTTGCCGATCGACTGCTCCGGTCGATGGCGGACCACGGCGCCTACCTGCTCAAGCAGCACGAACTCCAGCGCCTGGAGCGTGTCATCTTTCGTGAGCTCGGGCCCCCCAGCAAGCCTGGTGTGGTGAACCCGAAGTGGATCGGCAAGAACGCCTCCGAGATCCTGGCGCAAATCGGTGTGCAGGTCGACGACGACGCCCGGTTGATCGTCGCCGACGTGCCCCGCGAGCACAGCCTCGTGTGGACCGAGCAGATGATGCCGGTGTTCCCGGTCGTGCGGGTGCCGAACGTCGACGCCGCAATCGATCTCGCCGTCAAGGCCGAACACGGATTCCGTCACACCGCAGGCATTCACTCGACGAACGTGGAGACGATCACCCGGATGGCGAAAGCCATGAACTGTTCGATCTTCGTCGCCAACGGTCCCTTCTACGCCGGGCTCGGTGAGGGCGGTGAGGGATACTCCTCCTTCTCGATCGCCAGCCCCACCGGCGACGGTCTCACGAGGCCTCGCACCTTTTCGCGGGAGCGGCGGGTCACGGTGGTCGGCGCGCTGAGGATCGTCTGATGCCGATGCAACCCGCCGTCGCCCTCCTCGAGTTCGATTCGATCGCCGTCGGCATCGAGTCCGGCGATGCAATGATCAAACGGGCTCCCCTCGACGTGATCAGGACCGGAACCGTGCAGCCGGGCAAGTACCTGGTGCTCGTCGGCGGCCGGGTGGCGGACGTCGAGGAGGCGCTCGACGCCGGACGGATGGTCGGTGCCGGGTATCTCGTCGATGAGATGCTGCTGCCCGACGTCCACGACGACGTCGTCGCCGCGCTGACCGGTGCGCGTGTCACCGGAGCCGGTGAGGCGCTCGGCATCATCGAGACCACGACGGTGGCCGCCATCATCGAAGCCGCCGACGCCGGCGTGAAGGGAGCGAGCGTCACTCTCCGGGAGATACGCATGGCCGACGGGCTGGGCGGCAAGGGCTACCTGCTGTTCGCCGGTCCGGTGTCAGAAGTCGAGGCGGCCGTCGAGATCGGGAGCGCCCGGGTCCCGGACCAGATCGTCGCCTCGCGGATCATCGCCCAGATCCACGAGGAGATGGACGACAACCTCGTCGCCGACGGGCGGTTCGGGAAGAGAATCAAAGGTGAGGCCGGATCATGAAACGGATCCATCTGCGCCGGCCCAGAGCTGGTACCAGGTACGAGGTACGAGGTACGAGGTACGGCGTCCCGAAGGGACGCCAATGCAGTTAGCACGGGTGATCGGGACGGTCGTGGCGACTCACAAGACGCCGGACCTCGAAGGCGTGAAGTTCCTGATCGTCCAGCCCTTGACCAGGCAGCTGGAGGCGAGCGGACGGCCCGTCGTCGCCGCCGACGGCGTGGCCATGGCCGGCCCGGGTGAACTCGTGTACGTGGTCGGATCGCGTGAGGCGGCCCAGGCGATGCCCGAACCATTCGTCCCCGTCGACCACGCCATCGTCGGCATCGTGGATGAGGTGGCGGAATGGCGATAAAGAAGCGGTCCCCCCGTTGGGGGGAAGGTGCCGCCGCCGAAGGCGGGGGTAGGGGGGCAGCTCACACGGGCTCGCACGAAGTACGCGGTACGAAGTACGCACGCCCCGAAGGGGTGTGCACATGAAGATCGCAAAAGTGGTCGGCACCGTCGTCTCCACGATCAATGCTCCGGTGTTCGACGAACGCCGCCTCCTCCTGTGCGACTATGTCGACCCCGACGGCGAGCCGACCGGCGACTACGTCATTGCCATCGACGTCGTCGACGCCGGGGCGGGGGAGACGGTGCTGATCATCGACGAGGGAAACGGCGCACGTCAGATCGTCGATATGAAGGTGGCGCCGATCCGGGCCGTCGTCGTCGGAGTCGTGGACGAGGTGGTGACGTCATGAGCGAGAAACCGATACCCGTGCGGGCACACCCCTGGCACGGGGTCCCCATCGGTCCGGACGCCCCCGAACGCGTCACCGCCTACATCGAGATCGTCCCCTCCGACACGGTCAAGTACGAGCTCGACAAGGATACCGGCATTCTCAAGGTTGATCGCCCCCAACAATTCTCGAACGTCTATCCGACTCTCTACGGCCTGATCCCGCAGACGTTCTGCGGCGTGCGGGTGGCGGAGTTCTGCATGGAACGAGCGGGTAGGACGGGCATCGTTGGTGATGGTGACCCGCTCGACGTGTGTGTCCTTGCCGAGAAGACCATCACCCACGGCGACATACTGCTGCCGGTCACTCCCATCGGTGGCTTGCGGATGATCGACGGAAACGAAGCCGACGACAAGATCATCGCCGTGATGCGGGGAGATGCGATCTACGGTCACATGCGCGATATCCATGAGTGTCCGCCCGCTCTCGTTGATCGTCTCCGGCACTACTTCTTGACCTACAAGGACGCGCCGGGTGCTCGCAAGCGCAACACGGAGATCACCCACGTGTTCGGACGTGACGATGCCCTCGAGGTCATCGAGCGAAGCATGGCCGACTACGTCGGGATGTACGGAGAAGATGGCTCCGGATTGACAGAGTGACATCAGTCTGACATCATGTCGATGTCAGAGGAGGGTCATGGTCGGACGAGGAGCCGAATTCCGAACATTTCTGATCGTCTGGATCGGTCAGCTCGTGTCGGTGACCGGGTCCACGTTGACCGGCTTCGGTCTTTCCATCTGGGTGTTCGTCGAGTCCGGCTCGGTCACGCTGCTCGCCATGCTGACTCTGGCGGCCACCGTACCGGGGATGGCGATGGCCCCGTTTGCGGGCTCCCTCGTCGACCGGGCGGATCGGCGCACAGTGATGCTGCTGGCAGACGCCTCCGCCGGCCTCGCCACCCTCGTGGCCGTCGCTCTCTTCTTCCGCGGCAATCTCGAGGTCTGGCACATATACCCCATCGTGGCCGTCGGATCGATCGCCAACGCGTTTCAAGAACCCGCCTATCTCGCCTCCGTCCCTCTGCTCGTTCCCAAGGCGCATCTGGGCAGAGCCAACGGCATGATTCAACTTGGGCCGGCGATCGGGACGATCACGGCGCCTGCGCTGGCCGGGGTGCTGCTGCTTACCGCCGGCATCGGGGCGGTTCTTCTCCTCGACGTGGCCACGTTCGTCGTGGCGGTGATCACTCTTTCGGTAGTGAAGATTCCCCGTCCCAACGTCTCACAGGAGGATGCAGGATCCGACGAATCACTCGTGAGCGGTTTTCGCCGGGCATGGTGGTACCTGCGAGACCGGCCGGGTCTCTTTGGATTCCTGCTCATGGCAGCGATTCTGAACTTCATTCTCGGATTCACGAACGTGCTGTATCTCCCACTGTTGCTGAGCTTCTCGAATGAGGCCGCCGCCGGAGGCATCATGTCGGCCGCAGGTGTCGGAATGCTGCTCGGATCACTCGTGATGAGCGCTTGGGGCGGGCCGAAACAGCGCGTCCGCGGAATCCTCGTGTTCGTTGCCATCGCCGGGCTGGCGATATCGGTCACCGGCCTGCGTCAATCGGTCGGACTGATAGCGGTGGCCGCGTTCATACTCATGGTGGCGGTAGCGATCGTCAACGGAACGTCGCAAGCGCTGTGGCACCTGAAGATCGCACCGGATATGCAGGGCCGGGTGTTCTCCGTGCGGAGGATGATCGCTCAGTTCGCCGCCCCGGCCTCGTATCTCCTGGCGGGACCCCTTGCAGACAACGTCTTCGAACCCGCCCTCGCCGCCGGTGGTCCGCTCGCCGGATCTGCCGGCTCTCTGATCGGTACCGGGCCGGGACGGGGGACCGCCTTCTTGTTCATCCTGATGGGAATCGGCGTCATTCTCACCGCCGCCGGCGGGTACGCGCAGCCCCGTCTTCGTCAACTCGAGTCGGAACTCCCCGACATGATCGACGATGTCGTCGAGGTCGCCGCCTAGTCCCGCACTCCTTGCCAGACCACGGGTATCGTTGCAGGACAACGACGTTGGGAGCCCGGCGTGCCAATACCGGAACCGAGTTTCACGATGGGGATCGAGGAGGAGTACCTGCTCGTCGATCTCGAATCGCGCGACCTCGTCCGGGATCCTCCTCCCGACGTGATGACCGACAGCCAGACGCGGCTGCAGCATCAAGTCGGCCCGGAGTTCCTGCGATCGCAGATCGAAGTCGGCACCGGGGTCTGCAACACCGTCCAGGAGGCCAGGGCGGATCTGGCCCGGCTTCGTCACCATGTCGCCGAGGTCGCCGCTACCCACGGCATGGGTCTGATCGCCGCCAGCACCCATCCATTTGCCCGGTGGGGCGAGCAGCTTCCCACCGAGAAGGACCGGTACCTGGAACTCGAGCGAGACATGCAGGCGGTGGTACGCCGTCTGGTGATCTGCGGGATGCACGTGCACGTCGGCATCGAGGACGACGACCTGCGCATCGACCTGATGAACCAGGTCTCGTACTTCCTGCCCCACATCCTGGCCGCCAGCACCTCGTCCCCGTTCTGGCAGGGAAACGACACCGGACTCAAGAGCTACCGGATGACGGTGTTCAAGTCGTTGCCGCGGACGGGACTGCCCGAGCACTTCTCGAGTTGGGGGGAGTTTCAGCGGCACGTCAACGTGTTGGTGGAAGCCGGCATCATCGAAGACGCCACCAAACTCTGGTGGGACGTCCGTCCCAGCGCCAGATACCCGACGATCGAGATGCGGATCGCCGACGTGTGCACCCGGATCGACGACGCGGTCACGATCGCCACCGTCTTCGTGCTGCTGCTTCGCATGCTGTATCGGCGGCGGCGGAAGAACCAGCGCTGGCGTACGTACGCCAACATGCTGGTGGCCGAGAACACCTGGCGTGCCCAACGGTACGGCGTCGAGGGCTCGTTGATGGACTACGGNNGACCGACGAGTTGCGACACCTGGCCACGATTGCGCGTGAGGGAACCAGCGCCGACCGGCAACTCGCCGTATACGCGGCGGCCGTCGGGGCAGGCGCCGAGCCGCGGGAGGCGCTCATCGAGGTGGTGGACATGCTCATACGAGAGACGATCGATGGCGTCTGAGGCGCCGCTCGCCGGATGAGTCGTCACCGGGGACGTTTCGACCCACCGGGACCAATCGACCTGGCTCGAACGGTCGGACCTCTGATCGGCCCGTCACCGGCGTTGGGATGGGTCTCGGTGGAAGAGGCCTGGCGTACGTCATGGACCCCGGATGGTGGGGCCACTTTGCACGTCCGTCTCGCCGGGGGTGCGGTGGCGGCAGAAGCCTGGGGCGACGGCGCGCGGTGGGCGGTCGAACACGTGCCCGACCTTCTGGGTTTCGGCGATGACCCGTCATCGTTCGTGCCGGACCACCGGTTGCTGCGCGATCTTCACTTGCGGGCGACGGGCATGCGATTCGGGTCGACGTTGACGGTCATGGAGGTTCTGGTCCCGACCATCCTCGGTCAGAAGGTCACCACCCGCGAGTCACATCGCAGCTACCGCCGATTGGTCGATGCGTTCGGCGAGCCGGCGCCCGGACCGCACGAGTTCCGGCTGCCGCCCCGGGCGGCGGTGCTGGCCGGGCTGCCCTACTACGACTTCCACCCGCTTGGTATCGAGCGGAAAAGGGCGGACATCATCAAGGCGGCGGCCGGGCGAGCCGGTCAACTCGAGGAGATCGTCGGGATGCCCGCCGGGGAGGCGGTGCAACGCATGATGACGTTCCCCGGCATCGGTCCGTGGACCGCCGCCTTCGTCATGGCGGCGGCCGTCGGCGATGCCGACGCCGTCCCGGTGGGCGACTACCACTTGCCCAACACCGTGGCCTGGGCGCTGGCGCGTGAGCCGCGGGCCGACGACCGGCGCATGCTCGAACTGCTCGAGCCCTACCGGGGGCATCGGGGAAGGGTGATCCGGCTGCTGAAACAGGCGGGAATCCGCGCTCCGAAGTACGGACCGCGCAGCACGATCCGCGACTTCGAGCGGAGCTGACGGTTTCTGCGCAATGGAACGGTTCGTGACGCGCAACTGCATTGCGGAGAATCAGGGGAGGGTGGTCAGGACGGCCTCCGCCACCAACGGAGCCATCGCCGTCGGGTCGACCATGTCTCGATGTCCGGCCCCCTCGACGATCGTCACCGCCACCGCGTGACCGGCCGCCTCGAGCGCCTCGGCGAAGTCCTCCGTCATCCCGGCCGGTACGGTCCCGTCCGCCGAACCGTGGAGGAGATGCACCGGCAGGTCGAGACGCCGGTCCACGTGCATGAAGGGATTGCCGGCGGCCCATGCGTCTGCCGCCTCGGCCTGAGTTCCCCCGAAGAACGGGATGAGGAGCGGCGAGAACCGATCGGAGTCATATGGGCCGGCGACGCCCACGAAAGCATCGGGCAGCGGCGAACCCCCTGCCCGGCAGTCGCCGACCTCGAAGTCGTCTCCCGCCAGGGCCACGACGGCGCCCAGGTGGGCGCCGGCCGAGTACCCGACGAGGGCGATCGAATCGGGATCTCCTTCGAATTCTGCCGCGGTCGACCGGGCGAACCGCACCCCGCAGGCAACATCCTCGAACATGCTCGGGAAGCCTCCACCGAGCCCCATCGTGCGATACGAGATGTTGTATACCAGGACGCCTTCGGCGGCCAGCACGGCGGAGAGGTCCGCCGAATCGGCTCGCTCACCTCCGACCCAACCACCCCCGTGGACGACGACGGCGACCGGCCACGGTCCGCCACCTGCGGGCCGGTACACATCGAGCACCAGCAGATCCGTGAACGGGATTCGAGTATCGACCGTGTACGGTCCGGTCACCACGGTCGATGTCGTCGAAGTAGGCGCTCCACCGGTGGTCTGTGTTGCGTCGGTAGAGGTGATAGTGCTCTCCGTGCCGGCCGCCGCACAGGCGGTGAGGACGGCGGCGAGCGCGAGCGGAAGAAGGCGGGTCATCGCCCGCCAGAGTACCGCTGCCTCGAATCTGTGAGTGCCGGTCAGGAATCGATCCCGGCAGCGGCAGCCTCGTCGACGATCCAGGTCACGTCGCCGGCCCCCTGTGCCACCAGCGTCGCCGGGTACGGCTCGCCATCCAGAACGCCGGCGAGCACCGGAGCCTTCGTCGCCCCCGCCACCAGGAAGACGATATGGCGGGCGCTGTGCAGGAGCCCGACCGTGGCGGTCAGCCGCGGGCCCTTCCCCGGCACGAGGTCGGCGACGTAGGAGGTTCCGCCGGCCGTCAGCGCCGGTCGACCGGGGAACAGCGACGCGGTGTGGCCGTCGTCGCCCATGCCGAGCAGTACAACGTCGGGCCGGTCGCCACAGATCCGGTTGATCGTGGCGGCATACTCGGCCGCCGCCTCCTCCGCCGGACGGTTGGGGAACCACGGAACCGGATGGAAGGTGGCGGGAATGTGGTCGGCGAGGGTCTCCCGCGCCATGCGGCCGTTGGAGTCCGGGTGGTCCGGCGGCACCCATCGCTCATCGCTCAGCCAGAGGTCGACGCGGCTCCAATCGACGGGCGCGGTACACAGACGCTCGTAGGTCGCCCGTGGCGTCGATCCTCCCGCCAGCCCCAGCGTCGCCCGTCGCCCCGGCGTTTCGTTGAGGAGGCGGGTGATGAGATCTGAGGCCCTTCCGGCGAGATCCCCGGCGTCGGCAGCGATGACGATCCGCATACCGGCACCCTAACCCCGTTCTCGCGCGTGATTGGGCCCCCATGGGGGCAAGTTCACGCGCGAAAACGGAGAGAGAGGAGGGGTTGGAGTGGGTCGCATCACCTATCCTCGATGCCCATGGCGCACGTAGACCCCATTCTCGAAGAACTCACCGGGCCCGGACAGCTGTTCGAAGTCGAGGAGGGGATCGTCCACGGACACCCGATGAGGGTCTACAAGAACCGGCCGCGCAATCTGCGCGACCTACTGACCTTCGGCATGGGTCACGGCGACACCGAGTACCTGGTGCAGGACGGCACCCGTTACTCCTTCAGGGCGGCCATCGACAGGGCACTGAGCGTCGCCGGATCGCTCCACGACCGGTTCGGCATCGAGCCCGGCGATCGGGTCGCCGTCATCGGCGCCAACGCCCCCGACTGGGTGATCGCCTACTGGGCCGTCATTGCCGCCCAGGGGGTGGTCGTCCCGTTCAACGCGTGGTGGAAGGCGCCCGAACTCGCCTTCGGTATCGAGGACTCCGACACCAGCGTCATCCTCTGCGACGCCCGCCGTGCCGCCATCGCCATCGAGGCAGGGTTTCCGCCCGAGCGGATGGCCGTTTGGGGCGAAGGAGACCGCCCGGACGGGAGCCTCACGTTCGACGAACTGGCCGATCGAGACCCGCCGCCCCTCGATTTCGCGCCGACGCGTGACGAGGATGAAGCGGCAGGGCTCTTCTACACATCGGGAACGACCGGGCGTCCGAAAGGGTCCGCCAACACCCATCGCAACATCGTTACCAACCTGATGAACTTCGGTGTGCTGAACAAAGCGCAGGCGATCGCCGCCGGTGAGGAACCGAGCGGCGAGCGAGCGTCCTACCTCTGCATCATTCCTCTGTTCCACGCCACCGCCAACTTCACCTACATGGTTCCGTTCATGTTCGGCGGCCACCGGCTCGTCTTTCTGCCGCCGGGAAGGTTCGATCCCGACGCCGCCGGCCGCGTCATCCAGGATGAGCGCGTGACGGCCATCGGAGGCGTCCCCACGATCATGGCGAGACTGATCGACGCCGGAGTCCACGAACGGTTCGACATGTCCAGCGTCACGGCCATCGGATACGGCGGCGCCCCCGCGTCGGCCGCCCTGCTGCAGAAGATCAACGGCGCCTTCCCGAACCTCAGGAAGAAGGTCTCGACCGCCTACGGCCTCACCGAGACTTCGGCGATCGCCACGGCGACGGGCGGGCTCGACTACCAGGAGCACCCGTCGTCGGTCGGAATGGCCTCGCCGGTCAACGACGTGAAGATCGCCGACGCCGACGGCGAGGAAGTTCCTGTCCGCACCACCGGCGAGATCTGGCTGCGCGGTCCGAACGTCATTCCCGGCTACTGGCGCCGGCCCGAAGCAAACGCCCGCACCTTCGTCGACGGCTGGTTCAAGACCGGTGACGTCGGCTACCTCGACGAGCAAGGCTTCCTCTACATCACCGACCGTGCGAAGGACATCGTCATTCGGGGTGGTGAGAACGTCTACTGCGTGGAGGTCGAGTCGGCTCTCGAGGCGCATCCCGATGTGTTCGAGGTGGCCGTCGTCGGGGTGCCGCATCCCGACCTGGGCGAGGAACTGAAGGCGATCGTCGTGGTCGCTCCCGGGGCGACCCCGACGGCCGCCGACCTCGAAGCCTTCGCCGCCGCGCGCCTGGCCGACTTCAAGGTCCCCAATCACTGGGAGTTCCGCACCGATCCATTGCCGCGCAACCCCTCCGGCAAGGTGTTGAAGGCTCCGCTGCGTGGCGACCACTCGGCAGTGTTCGCCGTCGGGGAGGAAAGCGACTCGGCACTGTGACCACGGTCACGATTCCCTGGGAGGGGGGAATGGTGACCGGGCGACTCGTGGAGCCCTCACCCCGCCGGTCACCGGGAGTGTTGCTCGCCCACGGCGCCGGCACCAACCAGGACCATGCCATGATCGTCGCCTTGCGAGACGGACTGGCCGCTGCCGGGTTTCCCGTGCTGACCTTCAACTACCCGTACACGGAAGCGGGCCGGAAGCGCCCCGACCCGCCGGCACGGTTGCAGTCGTGTCACAGGTCGGCCGCCCGATGGTTTCGGGACGAAGTCGATCCGCAGATGGTCATGGCCGGCCGGTCGATGGGAGGCAGGATTGCATCGATGCTGGCCGCCGCCGGGGAGCCGTGCGTCGGGCTGATCCTCTTCTCCTATCCGCTTCACCCGGCGGGACGCCCGGAGAAGCTCAGGAAAGACCATCTACCGGATATCGAGGTTCCGGTGCTCTCGATCGTCGGGACCCGTGATGCCCTGGCGAGGATGGAGCTCTACGACCGGTGGGTGAGGCCGCTGCCCAACGTCACGACCGTCGAGGTCGAGGACGGGGATCACTCGTTCCGGGTGCGGAAGTCGTCCGGGCGCACCAACGACGAGGCGCTCGAAGATGTCATCGGCGCCGCAGTGGGCTGGCTGGCCACGCCGACCTGAGCAATCTCATCGCTTTCTCAGGTTCTCTTCAATCTCGTCATATCCGCTGATCCGAACATACGGGTGAAGAGAAGAGGGGACGCGATGGATACCTATGGCAACACGAGCCTCGACACGGCCGGAACGCAACCTCAATTGCCGGCAATGCCGCCGCCACCTCCGCCGCCCGGTCCGCAGCGCAACCTTGATGTTCCCCGGGCACCGTATTCAGGACCCGGACCGGCACGCATGGGTCGGAGAGTTGGATTCTGGCGTGTGCTGCTGGCGGGGTTCCTCGGTGCCGTACTCGCCATCGCCGGCGTCCTGGCCGCCGGCTACTACGGCCTCGACCTACCGGGAGTGAGCGCGGAGCCGCCGGCCACCGCCCCGGCCGCCGAGCCGGCGGCTCTTCCCGCCGTCGTCCCGACCGACGCGGCCGCCGATCCGGCGGCGGTGGGCGCGGCCGTGATCCCCGCGGTGGTGACCGTCGAGACCGGCGCGAACACCTTCCGGGGAGTCGTCTCTCAAGGCAGCGGTTCGGGTGTGATTCTCGACGGCGCCGGCCATATCGTCACCAATGATCACGTCGTCGGAGATGCCGACTCCATCCAGGTGATTCTCTCGGACGGTCGCGTCTACCCGGCGACACTCCTCGGCGCCAACCCGGTCACGGACCTGGCCGTGCTGAAGATCACGGCCACCGGGCTGACACCGATCGAGTTCGGTACGACGTCCGGCATGCGGGTCGGCGACACGACCATCGCCGTCGGTAGCCCGCTCGGTTTGGACGGAGGCCCATCGCTGACCGTTGGAGTGCTCTCGGCCTTCGGCCGTGAGGTGCAGACCAGCGCCACCTCGGTCCTGTTCGGCATGCTCCAGACCGACGCTCCGATCAGCCCCGGGTCGAGCGGTGGTGCACTCGTCGACGCCGAAGGCAGGTTGATCGGCATCACTACCGCCGTCGGAGTGAGCCCGGTCGGCATCGAGGGCATCGGATTCGCCATTCCGGTCGAGGTCATGGAACGGGTCGTGGACGACATCATCGATGACGGTATCGCCACCAACGGTCTGCTCGGCATCAACGGTTCGACGGACTTCGTCGACACGAGTGACGGAGGCTCCCGGCCGACCGGGGTCGTCGTCGAGGCGATCGAAGCAGGATCTGCGGCGGCAGTGGCAGGGCTCGAACTGGGAGATGTGATCACCGCCGTCGACGGCACCACCGTCGACACGATGGACGAGCTCGTCTCCGCACTGCGGCGCTTCGGCGGCGGTGACGTCGTCTCTCTGCAGATCGACCGCGGCGGAAGCCTCATCGAGGTGGCCGCCACCCTCGGCAGCCTCTGACGGATCCTCCCGTTCGTAGAGCACCCGATGTCGGAGCGGCGTACGCAAGAACGGTCTGAGAATCAGTTGCGGGGGGTGCCCGACTCCTCGTCCTCGAGGGTGAGCACCTTCCGCAGCCGCCGAGCGTGACGTTCCTCGTTCGTGAAACGGGCGGCCAGGAACGCCTCGACGATCTCGGTGGCGAGGGCTACGCCGGTCACCCTGCTGCCGAGGCAGAGCACGTTGACGTCGTCGTGTTCGACGCACTGGTGTGCCGTGTACGTGTCGGTTCCCTGCGCGGCGCGTACGCCGCGGACCTTGTTGGCGGCAATGGCGGCACCGGCGCCTGAGCCGCACACGACGATGCCTCGATCGATCCGCCCATCGCGCACGGCCCTGCCGACGGCCGCCGCGTAGTCGGGATAGTCGACCGGATCATCCGAGTGGGTGCCGAAGTCGGTGACGGCGACGCCGCGCTCGGCAAGCGTCTGAGCCAGTGTCTCTTTCAGAGCGAAACCGGCATGATCGGCGCCTATTCCTACCCGCACACTCCATCCTTCCCGAAGCCGCCGCCAGCGTAGTCACGTCGCGGGGTGCGCCGTACAATCCTGCTATGGATCAGATCGTCGTGACCGGAGGGACGCGCCTCGACGGGGTGGTGTCCGTGCTCGGAGCCAAGAACGCCGTTCTCAAGCAGATGGTGGCGATGCTCCTGGCGGCGGGCACCCACAGGCTCACCAATGTGCCCGGTATTCTCGACGTCGAGTTGATGGGGCGGGTGCTCGATCACATCGGCGCCGCCACCGAGTTCGATGGGCACACACTGACCGTCGAAGTCCCCGACGAGCTTCGTCCCGAAGCCCCGCTCGAACTGGTGCGCCAGATGCGTGCCTCGATCATCGTGCTCGGCCCGCTGCTGGCGAGGACCGGGACGGCCCGGGTGGCGTTTCCCGGGGGAGACGACCTGGGGGCGCGGCCGATCGACATGCACCTGGCAGGGCTCGAGGCGCTGGGAGCCGGGATCGAACTCGAGCATGGAACCGTCGTGGCCCGAGCGCCGGGCGGCCTGACCGGCGCCGAGATCGACCTGGACTTCCCGTCGGTCGGTGCCACCGAGAACATCCTGCTGGCGGCCGTCCTCGCCCGAGGCAGGACGGTCCTCAACAACCCCGCCCGCGAACCCGAGATCCAGGACCTCGCTGCCCAACTGAACTCGATGGGAGCCTCGATCCGCGGCGCCGGGACTTCGCAGATGGTCATCGAAGGGGTCGGCGAACTGCATCCGGTCGACCACGGGGTCGTTCCCGACCGTCTCGAGGCCGGTACGTATGCTGTGGCGGCTGCGATCACTCGCGGTCGGGTGCGGGTCGAGAGGTGTGATCCTGGCCACCTCCGGATGGAACTCAAGAAGCTCGCCGAGGCCGGTTGTGAGATCGAGCGCGGCGACGCCTGGTTCGAGGTCCGGGGACCGGATCGTCCGCAGCCCGTGGACTTCGCCACCCTGCCGTTCCCGGGCTTCGCCACCGACATGCAGCCGCAGATGGTGGCGCTGCTGGCGATTGCCTCGGGCACTTCCGTCGTCACCGAGAACCTCTACGAGGCGCGGTTCCGTTATCTGGGTGAGTTGATGCGGATGGGCGCCGACGTGACCACCGAATGGCAGCACGCAGTGATTCGTGGAACGGACCGGCTTTCGGGATGTCCTGTGCTGGCTCCCGACATTCGTGCCGGTGCCGCCCTGGTGCTGGCCGGGTTGCGCGCCGACGGCTACACGATCGTCTCGGACGTTCAGCATATCGACAGGGGGTACGAGGGTTTCGTCGATCGGCTGGCCGCCCTGGGGGCGGTGATCGAGCGTCGCAGTGCGTGAGATCGCGTTGCTCTGCGCCGTGGCGCTGGCACTGCCGGTGACCCCTGCCGCCGCCCAGCAGGACCCGCCGGCCGTCTACGACGTCATCGAGGTGGTCCCCCAGGAGGGAGCCGTCCTCGAATGGAACGGTCGCCGGTACGCAGGTTCTTTCGAAGTGCGGCATGAGCGTGACGGTCTGGTGCTCGTTGAGCGGGTCGAACCAGAGGCCTACCTGCTGGGGATTCAAGAGGTGCCGTTCAGCTGGCACATGGAGGCGCTGCGGGCACAGGCGGTCGCGGCTCGCACCTATCTGGGATGGACCTTGCAGCGAGGACGGGCGGGAGCCGGGGCAACGTACGGCTTCGATATCTGTGCCAGCGATCAGTGCCAGGTCTACGGGGGCCTCGACCAGGTCGAAGGAGCGGGAGGCGACCGCTGGCTGGAGGCGGTGACCTCGACCGCCGGTGAGATGTTGCTCACAGGCGGACTGCCGGCGCAGGCGCTCTACAGCAGCACGTCGGGCGGGAGAACGCGATCGGTACAGGACGTCTTCGGCGGTCCGGCGGTCCCCTACCTGCAGGCGGTGGCGAGTCCGGGCGAGGACTCGCCGTTCGTCGACTGGGAGGTGCGCTTCGACGTGTTCCAGCTTCGCGAGATCCTCAAGGCCGCCGGTGTACTCGCAGGGAGCTTCCGCGACATCGAGGTGGTTCAGACGAGCGACGGTGACGGGCCCTGGATCGTCGAGGTCGAAGGCCGTACGACCGCCAGTCCGGACACCTGGGAGTTCCGGTCCATCATGAACAGGTGGGCGTCACGGCTCTATCCAGACGACTTCCCGGCCCCCCGTCCCGACGGCGGCCGCTACCCGCAGACCATCCTCTCGCCGACCTTCACCATCGAGTATGAACTCGTGTATCCGACGGGCGAGCCGGATGCCATCTGGCTGGGATTCGAGTGGGTCGTCAGCGGCCGCGGCTGGGGACATCTCGTCGGAATGAGTCAGTACGGGGCCAAGGCAATGGCAGACGGGGGCGCCACCTACGACGACATCCTCGGTCACTTCTACACGGGCCTGCGGCCGGAACCCTCCACCCTGTTGCCGGACCAGATCGAGGTCGGGCTCGATTGGGGAGAGGCCGACCTGTCCATCGGCGCCGACGGGCCGATCCTGGTACTTGCCGACGGGGAGCCGGTGGCCGAGGGCGCGCTCGGCACCTGGACGTTCTCGTCGTCGGGAAGCCGGGTGGCGGCCACGCCGCCCGAGGGAATCGGGTTGCCGCCCACTCTGACGATGCTCGAGCCGGCGACGGCCATCGCCGGTCGGGCCGTCACCTTCACCGGAGTGCTGTCGGCGCCGGCCGAAGTGCGGATCGTGGTGTTCCGGGGTGCAGAGGTGGTCGGTCGGACCGCCTGGCGAGTGTGGGACGCCGGCGAAGTGGTCGCCGTCTGGGACGGCACCGGCAGGTCAGGAGTCGCCCCACCCGGACCCTACAGGGTGATGATGGAAGCTCGATCGACCGAAGGAATGGACCGGGTGTTCGGGACGTTGCAGATGATTGACGGTTAGCCGGCGGCGACCCCTACACTGTGGCGGCCGAGGAGGCCAGATGCCAGAAGACACTCCACAGACCACGACCGAAGATGCGGCAATCGACATGCCGACGCTCGAGGCCACCCTCGAGTACATCCGCCCTGCCCTGCAGGCCGACGGTGGCGACCTCGTGTTGCTCGGGGTCGAGGACGGGACGGTCAATCTCCAGATGGTGGGCGCCTGCGGCGGTTGCCCTCTCTCGACGATGACGCTGAAGGCCGGAATCGAGCGAATCCTGATGGATCGCGTTCCCGGCGTCGAAGCCGTCAACGCNNGGCCGATGGCGTGGTCGAATGCTCCTGAACTGGTCGATGCCGCTCTGCGCGGCGACCGCCGCGCACTGGCGCGGATCATCACCCGTGTGGAGGATGGACACGCCACGGCTCCCGAACTGCTGGCGTCTCTCTACGCGCGGGGCGGCAACGCCTACGTGATCGGATTGACGGGAGCGCCCGGCGCCGGGAAGAGCACCCTCACCGACCAGCTGATCTCCCGCATCCGCAAACAGGGCGACGAGGTCGCCGTGCTGGCCGTCGATCCGTCGAGCCCTTTCACGGGCGGGGCGATCCTGGGCGACCGCATCCGCATGCAGGATCATGCCGGCGACGGCGGTGTCTACATTCGATCGATGGGTAGCCGCGGTCATCTCGGAGGGATCGCAGCCGCCACCCCGCGGGTGGTGGCCGTGCTCGACGGTGCCGGCTTCCCGTACATCATCGTCGAGACGGTCGGAGTCGGACAGGCGGAGGTCGAGATCGTCGAGAATGCCGACACGACCATCGTGGTGGTGAATCCGGGTTGGGGCGACAGCGTCCAGGCGAACAAGGCCGGCCTCCTCGAGATCGGAAACCTGTTCGTGATCAACAAAGCCGACCGGCCCGGACTGAACGACACGGTCAGAGACCTTCGCCAGATGCTGGAGCTCGGCGGCGACCGAACCTGGGTGCCACCGATCATCCCGAGCGTGGCGACCACGGGCGAGGGCGTCGACGAAGTCTGGCACGCAGTTCTCGATCACCGTCGCCACCTGAATGCCGGTGGTGAACTCGAGTCGACGAGAAGCGCACGAATCGAGCTCGAGTTCCGGCGGGCGCTCATCGAGGAGCTGACCAGGCGGGCAGAAGCGGCAGCCGGAAGGCAGGCTTTGAACGAACTCATGGACCGTATCAGCGAGCGAAGCGTCGACCCCTGGACGGCTGCGAGACGCATCGTCACCGAACTGGCAGAGGAGAGCGATCGTGGCTGATGAAGCGAAGACGGCGATGGCGCTGCAGCGCCTGGCAATGGAACTCCGGCGGCACTACTACCACCTGCCGTACGAGCTGGCTCCCGACGATCTGATCGAAGCAGGCATTATCGTCAACCTGGACTGGGACGAACGTGATTCTCTTTGGGCGCAGCTCGATCCGACGGTGACGCTCGACGCCCCGGTCGGTGGATCTCCGCTGGCCGTGTACGCCGAAGAAGGTCCGGTGGTGACCCTGTGGTCGGTTCCCGGCGGTACCTGGCGGGCGGATTGGGATGTCGACCTCGACGGAGACGCTCGCTCGCGGTTTCTCTCCCGGCTCGAGGGAGTCGCCGGCCGGACGGCGGCCGCCGTCGCCGGCGTCGTGGACGCCCATCTGGTCGCTGCCGCCGACTTGCAGGAAGACGACCGCATCGAGACGTCGGAGGTCGCCCGGGAGTGGTTGGCGGCCGATTGACCGACGGCCGCGTCTCGCTCCGTTCCGAATCGGTAGCCTGGTACCACCACCGAGTGAGGAGTCATCGTGGAACTGGTCGAGTATTCGGTCGAGAACGCCGTCGCGCTGATCCGTCTGAACCGTCCCCCCGTCAACGCGCTGTCGGCTGCGCTGTCGGCAGAACTACTCGAGGCGTTCGAGCTGGCCGATGATCCCACCGTTCGGGCCGTCGTCGTCACCGGACAACCCCACTTCGCAGCCGGTGCCGACATCAAGGGATTCCAGACGGCCTACGACGCCGACCAGAAGACCGAAGGACTGGCATCGACGCTCGCCACCGCCGTCCGTGCTCTCGAACGGCTCGCCAAGCCGACGTTCGCGGCCGTGCACGGGTACGCGCTGGGCGGTGGTCTCGAGCTGGCGATGGGTGCCGACTTCCGGTACCTGTCCGACAATGCGTCGGTCGGGCAGCCCGAGATCAAGCTCGGCATCATTCCCGGTGCCGGCGGCACACAGCGCCTTCCCCGCCTCGTCGGTTTCCAGAAGGCGAAGGAAATGAACTACTCGGGCCGCCACATCGGGGCGGAGGAGGCGCTCGCCATCGGCCTCGCCGACAAGGTGTTTCCCGTCGACCATCTGCTCCCGGCAACCCTCGCGGAAGCGGAGCAGTATGCACGTGGTCCCACGGTGGCGCTCGGTGCCGCTCGCCGGGCGATGAACGAGGGCTGGGGCAAACCGATAGACGAAGCGATGGCCGTCGAGGCGGCGGCGTTCAACGACTGCTTCTGGTCGGAGGACGCCAAGGAGGGCGTGGCCGCCTTCATCGCCAAGCGTCGGGCCGAATTCCAGGGTCGCTGAGACCTCAGTCCGGGTTCTCGAGCAGGTCCGGCTGCGGAATCCGGAAACTCATGGCGAATCCAAACAGGACGAACAGCGCCGCGAACAGCGCCGCCCGCGTGGCGGCCGCTGCGAACGCGGTTTCGATGGCTTCGACGATCGGATCGAGCATCGGCGGGTCGAGCTGTAGGGCGGGCATGTCGCCCATCGGTGGCAGATTGCCTTCTCGCAGGACCGGCAGCAGCTGACCTGCCGACGCGCTCACCGCGTCGGCGATGCCCGCACGGGCGACGTCCGGCAGGAAACTCACATCTGCGAGTTCCTGCTCGGTGACCGACCCGAGGTTGACCGCCAGGATGGTGCCGATCAGCGCGATCCCGAGTGCCGAACCGACCTGACGGAACGTGCTCTGCATGCCGGAAGCCTGACCGGAATCGGCCGGTGGAACCTCGCCGAGAATCACACTGGTCAGCTGGGCGGTGGCCAGTCCGACGCCGATTCCGTATACGAAGAGCACCGGCGCCAGCGTCCAACCTCCGACATCGGGCCGGAGCAACAGTGCCAGGACGGCGATCGAGCCGGCTTCGATGCCCATGCCCGTCGTCACAACCCGCCGGGGGCCGAACCGGTTGGCGAGCGCCGCCGCCGAGGGGCCCCCGACGAAGGCACCGGCGGCCAGGGCGGCGAACAAGACGCCGGTCCGCAGTGCCGTGTAGCCGAGCACCGCTTGCAGGAAGAGCGGGAGGATGAAGATCAGGCCGAGTTCGCCCAGGCTGAGGATGGCGGCGGTCACGTTGCCGTTCCGGAAGCTCGCCAGGCGGAAGAGCTGGAGCTTGAACAGCACGGGCTTGCCCGCCGCGGCGCGCCGGCGCTCGATCATCGCGAATGAGGAGATGCCGGCGAGGGCGATGGCGGCGGCCGGGACGACGGGGGACAGGCTCTCTACCGGCCAGGTCCACGATCCGATGGCGAACGTGTCGGTCGGCGTCCACCATCCATACCGGGAACCCTCGATGAGCGCGAACACCAGGCCGAGGAGGCCGACGGATATCGTGGCGATACCGGAGGGGTCGAATCCCCGCGAGGTGGAGTCATCACGGCTCTCCTGCACCCATGGAAACGAGCCGATCAAGACGGCGATTCCGATCGGGATGTTGATGTAGAACGCCCATCGCCACGAGAAATCGGTCGTCAACCACCCTCCGACGAGAGGTCCGATGGCGGCCATTCCTCCGATCACCGATCCCCACACACCGAAGGCGATTGCCCGGTTCCGGCCTCTGAACGTAGCGTTCACGATCGACAGGGTCGACGGAAGGATCATGGCGGCGCCGACACCCTGGAGCGCCCTGGCGCCGACCAGGGCCGGTCCTGAGGGTGCCCGGCCGGCAACCAGAGAGGCGAGCATGAAGATGATCAGACCGGCGTGGAAGAGGTGCTTGCGGCCGTACAGGTCACCGATCCTGCCGAGCGTGATCAGCAGCGCGGCGAAAACGAGCGAGTAGATGGTGGTGATCCACTCGGCATCGACGAGTTCGATGTCGAGGTCGCGGATGATCGAGGGGATGGCCACGTTGACGATCGTGGCGTCCATGATGATGAGCGCCACCCCGAGGCTCAGCATTGCCAGCCCGAGCCATTGCTTGCGGTCGTCCATGTGAGGCGCCCTCCGGAGTCGACGAAGTGTCGGAAACAGCCACGACAGTGTAGCCCTGACGTGGAGCGCTCTCCCCACCCGGTATCCTCTGCCAGACCGAATCGGGAAGGACCATGCGCTGGCGCAAGCTCGAGAGAAGTACCAACGTGCAGGACCGCAGGGGGACGCGATCCCGCGGTGCGGCGATCGGTGGCGGAGGAATCGGGATCGCGGCGGTTCTCGCCGTGGTGCTCGGCATGTGCGGCGGCGGTGTCGATCTGGGTCAACTCGCGCCGATGCTCGAGGGTTTGCAGGCTCCTGCGGCGGTTCCGGCCGAACCCGGATCGATTCCCGAT